>Ga0181557_1000200_pt1 | contig 77382 bp, 43 predicted proteins | sample 011ome_23_FD_148632 | JGI IMG/M metagenome (GOLD analysis project Ga0181557, IMG submission 148632) | Coastal salt marsh microbial communities from the Groves Creek Marsh, Skidaway Island, Georgia - 011506CT metaG (spades assembly) | ecosystem: Environmental > Aquatic > Marine > Intertidal zone... | reverse complement strand
CGCGCCGCCGCCTGCCGCCGCCGCCGCCGCCGCCGCCGCGCGAGCACCGGCGCCCGCGCGCGACGCGCAAGTATCGTCGCGCGCGCGTGAGCTCATCTCTCGTGGTCTACTTCCCATCGCGCGCGGCGCGCTCGTCGCGGAGGATGACGATCGGCGCCTCGAGCCGTCGGCGACCGACGTTGGAGCGGCTCGAGGACAAGATCGCGATCGACAAGGCGAGAGTCTCCGAGCGATCAAGCGAAAGAAAGCAGAGATGCGTTCGAAAGATTTGTGTCGGTACAAGGCGCGTGGAGAGGTGTGTAAGCTCGGGAAGCGATGCGGGTACGCGCACGACGTGGAGGGGTTTACGCGGGACAAGCCGCCGGATATTAAAGCCGCGTGTGTTTTTATCAACGCGAGTGGCGCAAAGTGTCCGTTTGGTATTCGATGTCGGTTTGCAGGTGGACACGAGCGTATGCGTGGGTCCCGGTGCGTGGAGGCGGAGATGAATGTGCTCGGGGATGAGATGCAGAAGCGGTTGTCGAGAAACGCGTACGCGTTTCCCAAGTCTGACGCGGCGTTGAAGGCGGCGGGGATCGAGGTGAAGTGCTTGTCGTTTGCGCAAAAGAGTAAGGTTGAACGCAACGCCGGAGGTCAGGGGTATTTAGGCGCGTGTGAGCCTGGACACGTGAATGAACGCGAGCGACGTGGACCGTTGGACTTCAAGAATAAGCTCTACGTGGCGCCGTTGACGACCGTCGGTAATTTACCGTTTCGTCGCGTGTGTGTGAATTTAGGGGCGGACATTACGGTGTCAGAGATGGCCATGGCGAGTAATTTGCTCAAGGGCGATCGGAAAGAATGGGCGCTGCTGCGTCGACATCCGAGCGAAAAGTTTTACGGCGTGCAAGTGTGTGGTGGGTACCCAGATTTGATGTCCCGGTGCGCCGAGCTCTTGGACAACGAAGTGCGTTGCGACTTTATCGACGTCAACATGGGTTGTCCCATAGATGGCGTCTGTGCCAAAGGTGCGGGGAGTAGCTTGATGCGAGACACGGATCGTTTAAAGAACGTCGTGCGTTCGATGACGGCGGTATCCTCGACGCCTGTGACTATTAAACTTCGCATGGGGTACTTTGATGACCCCTCGAAATACGTCGCGCACGATATCATTCCTCGCGCGACGAAATGGGGCGCTGCTGCGGCCACATTGCACGGGCGCACGCGGGAGCAACGATACTCTAGGTTGGCGGATTGGTCTTACATCGATCGCTGCTCCGCTGTCGCGGCAGAGAGCGGATTGACGCTCGTCGGTAACGGCGATGTTTACACGTTTGAAGATTACAACGCCAACGTCGCCAATCCAAACATCGCTACGTGCATGATTGGCAGAGGCGCAATCATCAAACCTTGGCTCATGACGGAGATAAAAGAGCAACGGCACTGGGACATCAGCGCCAACGAGCGCCTTGACTTGTTCAAGGACTTTTGCTCGTATGGGTTGGAACATTGGGGCTCTGATTCCATGGGCGTCGAAAAGACTCGAAGGTATCTTCTCGAGTGGATGTCTTACACGCACCGATACGTTCCAATTGGCTTGCTTGAACAACACGTTGTACCAAAACTACACTTGCGCCCCATGCGCTACGTTGGCAGGTCAGACTTGGAAACTAAATTAGCGAGCGACAACGTCAAAGACTGGCTTGAAATTAGCGAAATGTGTGGCTTGGGTAGGCCCGATGAATCGTTCAAGTTTGTCCCGAAGCACGCCTCAAACAGTTACACCAAAGAAAGTGCCGAAGCCGCCGCATCGTGGATCGATGTTGGCGAAGAAAATGGATAAAGCGCTCACCGAGGTACGTCTGGCGAAGAGAATATTACGAGCACGCGGTGCATCTGATTCGACGCGCGTCGTTCGCGGTGATGATCTTCCTTTACAAAGCTGGAATTACCACCTGAGGCTAGAATGATTTGGGGCGATGGAGCCCGGCCCTCTTACGCTATGCTGAGTATAGGCATCTGAGCGACGACGCGCGTCTTTGTATTGTTTCGCGTCTTTGACTCGTCCCGGTTACGTACTGACCCGCCGTTTTGGCTCATCTCAGGTGGTGGTGCGTTCGCGCGCGCGATTACAATCACGCCTACGAAACGCTCACACACATCGTACAAACAACACGTATCATATCAACTAGACACAATACATAGCATTCTTTCTTTAGCACTCATTGTAACATCGCGCGCTGTACAGCACCACGTCTCGAGCAGTTATCCAACTCGCTCGCCGCACTCGTTGGCGCACACCCAACCGCGTCGACGCGCCCGCCCGCACGCGCATACAGAACAGACCATGTCCGCATCATCCCTCGCCTCATTCGCGGCGTTCGCGCCAATCGCGTCGGCGCGTGAGCTCAGAAAACCATCGCGCGCCGATCGCTCGGCACGCGGCACCGCGCGCGTCGGCGTCGTCGCCGCCGCCGCGCAAAACGCCGACGCTTTCGCGCTCGCGCCCAAGGCGACCAGGGCAAACGAGATCGCGGTCGTGAGCGCGGCGAAGCAACAGGCGGCGCCGACGCCGAATAGGTTTCAAGAGTTTGGTCGACAGTACTGGCCAGCGTTCGCCGCACTCGAAGGCGTGGCGCTCATCGGGGCCACGGTGAATGGCATCTTGAGCCGCAAACGCCGCGAAGAAATCGCGCGTTTGAACGCACAGATGCGCAGCATCATGGCTAAATTAGATGCCTCTAACGCGGCGGCGGTTGCGGACAGCGTGGACGACGCGGATCCGACGGCGCTCGCGACGCTCGCCGATGCCAAGCGCGCGCTCGCCTCTGACCATAACGAACGCGCGCGTGAGTTATTTACCCGCGCTTCCGAATTAGCTAGAACCGCCAATGACTTATCCACAGAATACTCCGCGTTGAAGGGCTTAGGGATGTCCCTGGCGGCGCAGAGACAATTCCAACTCGCCGCCGACGCGCTCGAGCGCGCCGTCGACGTCAGCATCCGCGCCCCCGATTTCGGCGCTCTTGGCGACAGTGCCGCCTATGGCTTACTCGGTGACGTCTACACCGACTTGGGTGCCTTTGACAAGGCTGCAACCGCCTACGACGCGTGTATTCGCGCCATGGATGAATAGAAGAGCGCGTCGCGCGCTCGCATTGTCAATACGCACCCATAGAGAGCTAGCAAAACAAACATCAAGATTTCCCCACCGACATCGCCTGCACGGGTGTACTCGCGCTATCCATCACATCATCGAATGCCATTCGCATCACTCGCGTGCGCGTTTTGATATTCTCCCTTTCACGGCGCCTCAGGTCGCGCAAGGGGTCCAGTCGCAACAGCCAGCGCCTCCAAAAAAATCTTTGTCGTGCGACACAAAAATCTGCAGATTTTTTTGCCGCCAAACGACGTTTTGACCGCGCTTACGGGTCACCTACGCGCGCGTGCGCACGCGTCTCGCCGCGCGCGCGACGCCGCGCCGACGCGCCGACGCGCACGAAACGATGTATTGATATTTATCGCATCCATGCGCACCTTCACCGGGCGCGCCTCGCGCCGTCAGCGACCGTCGACCGCGCGCGCATTCGAGATTCGAACAGTCGCGCGACACACCCGCGTGTGTGATCGCGGATAGCGTCGCGCGCGGGTGGAATATCCGCATTCAGCGACGCGTCGCGCGCGCGTCGACGATCGTCGCGGGCGTCAAACGCGCGCTGGTGGTTGGAGATTTTTTCTACGCGCAGCTGAAGCGCGTGAGGGGTACACGAGGCGTCGCGCGGGCGGGCACGGCGCGCGGAAGGTGGGCGTTCGAACGTTGGGACAGCTCGGATGATGATGCTGTCGCGCGTCGTTTCGAGTGCGCCAGGGGGTGCGCGGGCGGTGAAGGTGCGCGCGAGCGCGCGAGGGTGTCGCGCGGGGATGTCGCGGGCGGTGGCGGGCGTTCGCGCGTGTTCGGGAGCGTGGCGCGGGCGCGGGGCGACGCGCGAGGCGACGCGCGCGCGCGCGCGTGGGCGCTCGGGCGACCGACGGTCGGATGAGTTTGAGGACGACGGTGTCGGTGGTGCGGATGGTTTTGAGTTTGATGGTGACGAGGATGCGTGGCAAGGGGATGGGTCGTCGAGGCGCGGCCGACGGGGAGAGAGGTCGTCTGCGGCGGCGGCGGCGGGAGGGGCGTCTTCGAAAAAGTCTACGACGTCGTCGTCGTCAAACGGAGCGCGCGGGAAGCGGACGATCACTGCTGAACGCGAGCCAACGACGACGGATGGTGAGGACACCGATGCGGATGTTGTGGAAGAAGACAAAAAGACGCCGGGTCCGGTTGGCGATGATATGGATTTGATTGAATCCGTCGTTATGGACGCGCGCGAGGAGAGTTTTGCGTTGAAAAAGAAGCGCATGGAGTTGATAATCGAAGAAAAAGAGTGGGAGCTCGAGACGCCTTCGACTGAGGATGAGAAGATGGTGAAGATTGTCGAATACGTCAACGCGGTGGAAGCATTTAAGGAGTTATGCTCGAGTCAAGTGCCGAATACGGTGTCAGATTTATTGGGACAGTACGTCAACGTCTATCATTTGGCGGCGGACGCTGCCGGATACGAGCAGGCGTTGGCGTTCCTAGGCATTGACCCAGATGAGGATGAGGGTGATGAGGACGGTGATTATCGAGGGCGGGTCGTCGATAAGAGTTCGTCGTATGACGACGACGACGAGGATGAAGACGAAGACGACGAAGAGTACACGGTGATTGAGATGGAGTTGACTCGGTTTGGCGCCGCGCACGACGTGTCTGAAGGCTTGCATTTGGCGCAAGACATCGAAGGTAACTGGCGTTGGCTCGAAGACGATCTCGGTCGACCGATGTCGTTGAAACCGTTTGGCGAGTTCCAAGTCAAGTTGATGTCTATCGAGCAAATGCTCAAATACGGGTTGAATGTCAATTCTTTACACGAAGAGGTAGATCCGCTCGAATTGCTCGACTTTACCGGATGTCGCACGTGGCAAGACACGTTACAAGTGAGCCAAGACGCGACCGCAGCATTGGCTCACATGGAAGAAGATGGGTGGAAGATCGATACTCGCAGCTGGAGTAACGACAGCGAGAGTCTTCTCGTGGTAAAGGAACTCGTGCCGTTGCGCACCATGTCCTTTGTCGACGGAACGTTTGCTTCGGAACGAGATACGTCGCAAGCGGAAGATGACGACGACGACGACGATCAGGATCCATGGATGTAAACATTATTACGAAAACACAATACGCGCGCGTGTAGCTGCATACTGCTTTTTAATACTGTTGTTGTAATTTCAAACAGACTGCTCATGTACATGAACGCATCGCTTATCGATCGAGTTTTTATTCAACAATGCGTGCCGCTTTGACAAACTAAGAATGGCTACTAATTTTACTAATACATGGCCTCGCGTTGACTCAGCTTGAGCAGAACAAACGCGAGAACGAGGTAGGTGCACACGATAGTAAGTAACGCCGTGGCGTCGTACATCATCACGTCGCGTGTGTCACCAAAGCTGAAAAAATCGAGTACCTCCTTCCCGCTTACGGGGACTTTAATTGGATCACTTCCATCGGTTGGTGCGTCACTGGGTTTGGAATCAACAAGCTTAGGTGTGAAGTAGAACGTACCCGCGTCGAGAAACTCGTTTATCAGTAATGCCTCGAATGCATAGTTCACAAACGATAAATTCTCAAGCCACGTAACCGCGACTGAACCACCGGAATGCGGATCCTGCTTGTTCAACAAGAAGCCCCCACACAAGATAGACACCAAAAGAACGAGCAATCCGATCACATTTGCCGACGCGTTGCTCGGACTGATAATGCCCACACACATACACAGCGCTGACGCGGCGACATTGGTCATGATTAAAATCACAGCGCAAAACACGGCGTTGAATACATTTGCGTGCAGTCCAACCATCCAGTATGTAACGATGGCAAAGAAGATAGGCGGAATCACTCGCAAAATGATGACATCGAACAACACCACCGCTGTAAAGTATGCGTTCGTTCCGTACACCCCGCTCGCGCGTTCACGGCGAAACAAAATCTGGTCCTCTTTCCAAATCGGTAAGGACGAGAGCGACATCAACGTTAAGTACAAGATGATAAAGAATAACACGCCCATGCGATTTTGAATACCGCTCGTGTCACGTCGACTGTTCCAAAATATGAGCCCTAACGCAACCGACGCGCACGCCGTGGATAAGAAATGAAGCATCAAAAGAAACGGATGTCGAAACGTGACTTGCGCCAACCTTTGCCACAACAATCGAACTTGCTTGACATACGGACTGACGTACTTTGGAACAATGATCGGAGGTTGATCAGAGTCTTCGTACTGAATCGCCAAAGTGTCCGCAATAAGCAATGCGTTTTCTGCAATTTCGCTTTCGGCGAAGGCGCGAACCATGTCGCACACATCTGAGCGAGAACTCTTCAACACCACGTCAAGCATGTAGTCCGCAATGTGCAAGTCCGCCAAAGGAAGCGTCACAAACGGCATCGACGCGAAGTGTGCCGATGCGAGCGCTGAAGGGCCCGAATACACCACGCTTCCCTCGCCGCTCAACACTAGTACGCGGTCCAAAAGACGGAAAATGTCGGGACGAGGCTGGTGAATACTCAGCAGCACTGTCGTACCCATCGTGCCCAAGCTGGATAATATATCGACAACCTTCGCTGCGTTCGTGCTATCTAGACCAGTCGTCGGCTCATCCAAAAACATGATGCCAGGGCTCATCAAGAGCTCAGTAGCGATGCTCACGCGGCGTTTCTCGCCGCCAGACAAACCGCGTTGGAACTGGTCGCCGATGAACGAGTCGGCAAGCTTCTCGATACCAAGAATTTGCATCGTGGCGCACACGCGCTTACGAATGGTCTTCGAACTCGTACTCGCTGGTAAGCGCAGTTTAGCGTGGAACAGCAAGTGTTCGTACACCGTGGCTGTGCCAGGTAAGACATCATCTTGTGTCACATAGCCACTCAAGCGCCGTATCTGCGAAGACACAATCGGCTGGCCATTTACGCGGATATCACCACGGACTGAGTGCGTTCTCGTCGCGCGACCGGCAAGTATATCTAAGAGCGTCGTCTTTCCCGCACCAGATGGCCCAAGAATAGCAAACAAATCAGCGGGGTATTCCGCGCGCGTGAGCTCAACTTCACTCGAGACGCCGATGGCGTTTACTGGACCCGCGATGCCGGACACGTTGTTCAACACGCGTCGACCGCTTCTCAAGGTACACACGACATCGACCCAGGTTAAAATACAAGGGTCTTCGACTTCGTCATCGGCAGCTTCGACATTGAGGAGAGATTGTTCAAGAAACGAGCCGTCGCCTTCGTGTGCGCTCGCAAACATTCCATTCGATTCGGCAATGTCAGACGTCATGCTTGCCGAAGAGCGGTGCAAAAATCGATCGCTAGCGTCTGCAAAATCATCGACTTCCACGACTCGTTCATCAGTGCCGTGCGACCCGTCTTCGTAGTCTCCGTCGAACAACTCAGCATCACCCGAGGAGGCTTTTAAGAAGACGTAGCACCCGAATGCAAAGAGAAAGCCCTGCGCAATTAAGAATCCAACATCCCATGGAGCTAAGTAAGGATGAAAGCCAAACGTGAATAACACCTTTTCACCTGGAACTGGCACTTGATTCGGCAGCTTTTGACCACCGCCTGTAGTTGAATTGCTCCAACTTTCGGTCAATGTGAATGTCAATGGATTTGACACGAACTCATTCACGACAAGCGCCTCATAGCCGTGACTCATAAAACTCAAATACGCAACCCAACGCGCATACCATGGAATGTGATCTTTATTCACTAAGAATCCCCCGAATAAGATTGACACCAAGAAGAACAAAGAAGCTACCATGTTTGCGGCGGATACATTTCTGTTTGCCGCGCCGACAGCCATGCACAAGCACGTGGCGACTATGTTTGTCAGAATTAACACAAAGACAAACGTCAAAAGGTTCCACTCGCCACCCTCGTTCAAACCAATCATTCCGTAGGAAAAGAATCCAAAGAAAAATGGAGGGAGCACGCGCATCGGGAGTAAATCAAACAGAAGCATACTCGTGAAATATGCATCTGCCCCATACACTCGACTTGCGCGCTCCGTCTTAAACAGCAGGCGATCCTCCTTCCAGACTGGCAACGACGACAACGACATCAATGTCAGGAAGAGTAAAATGAAGAACAAACTACCCATACGATTTTGAATGCCACCCTGATTTGAGCCGCTGTGCCAGAAGATACCCCCAACGCCCAAGGCGACTATGAAAGAAGACATGAAATGCACGTAAATGAGAAACGGGTGTCGGTACATTTGGCGCAGTAGTCTGCCGCACAAAAGTTTGACTTGCGTGCCAAAAGACGCCGCGCGCTTGACGCGCGCAGCCTCGACCTCTTCGCCATCAATTGAAATCAGTCGGGGTGAAACGCTCCCTCGCTGTTCACAGATATCTGCGTGTGATGCTTTATTCATCGACTCGATTTCGCTTTCGGCGAAGGCGCGAACCATGTCGCACACATCTGAGCGAGAACTCTTCAACACCACGTCAAGCATGTAGTCCGCAATGTGCAAGTCCGCCAAAGGAAGCGTCACAAACGGCATCGACGCGAAGTGTGCCGATGCGAGCGCTGAAGGGCCCGAATACACCACGCTTCCCTCGCCGCTCAACACTAGTACGCGGTCCAAAAGACGGAAAATGTCGGGACGAGGCTGGTGAATACTCAGCAGCACTGTCGTACCCATCGTGCCCAAGCTGGATAATATATCGACAACCTTCGCTGCGTTCGTGCTATCTAGACCAGTCGTCGGCTCATCCAAAAACATGATGCCAGGGCTCATCAAGAGCTCAGTAGCGATGCTCACGCGGCGTTTCTCGCCGCCAGACAAACCGCGTTGGAACTGGTCGCCGATGAACGAGTCGGCAAGCTTCTCGATACCAAGAATTTGCATCGTGGCGCACACGCGCTTACGAATGGTCTTCGAACTCGTACTCGCTGGTAAGCGCAGTTTAGCGTGGAACAGCAAGTGTTCGTACACCGTGGCTGTGCCAGGTAAGACATCCTCAGCGATGACGTAGCCACTGATTGACCGCAGGTCTTCGCATGAAGCGAGTTTACCATTGATATAGACATTTCCGTGTGTTGTATAAACTTTGGATGACAATCGTCCAGAGAGTCGATCCAAAAGTGTAGTTTTTCCCGCACCAGAAGGTCCCATGATGGCGCACAAACCTCCGAGAGCCGCGTCGACTTTGCCACCCATACCAGACACGTCGTGTAAAATGCGTTTGCGCATTCTTTTCGTACGGACGTCAACGCTTACATTTCTCCAGGTCAGTATCGTTGACGGTCCGTCGCGTGACTGCATCGTGGCTTCAAATCGACGCACAGCATCCAATGCGTTACCGGCAACGTCGTCTTCGTTCTCGACAAGTGGCTCGTCGTCGTCAAAATAACGCATGTCGGCTTCAATGCGGATATAGGCCCACGCCGCCGCGACGAGAACTATAACTATCAATGTCATCACTGCGCGTGTGATGGTATCTCCTGTCCAGTACACCGGTGGGTCGACGTGGACTGGGCATGAAGTTCCTGAACCGTCGTCAACCATCTCGTACACACAGCTCCCTGTATGACACGTCAACGCGAGCGTTGGAATTACGCCACTTTGCGTCCAATAACAAACGTTCGACCCGTCATCGCGCGTACCGTTCACGTTACACCAAAACTTCATGCCTCTGTTCCCAGGGGTCACGAGGGGATTGCAAGGATGTTGCCAGTACTTTTCTGAATAATCGGCGCCCGGTATGTGCCCGCACCCAAACAAATTCCGCCCTGGACACGGCTCAACATCACTCGGTGGACAAGACACCGCTCCACCATCGCATTCGTACACCGCACACGTCTCCGTCGCGGGTAATGGATCTAAACACGATGTCACCGTGAGCGAGCACGATGTAAAATTCCCATCCCAAACAGCCGCCGCCGCGTACTTGTATTTATCTGGAACATCCAACGCCTGATCTTGCCGCGGCATCCCACCGTATTCTCGAGCGCGAATTTCATACCGAGTTTTGCCATTCGAAAACACCCCATCGCTCACGACGCGCATGGAAATCGTCGTATTCGCTTGATAGCCGCAATACGTATCCGTCTTCGCGTCCCCGCCGCACGCGCAACTAAAAAGCTTCCCCGGCACCATCTCTCCCTCGCCACCAGCGCGCGCCACGCCAATCGGACGGAGCTCTTCCTCGCTCGGCATCCAGCATTTACTCGTACACGCGCTCGCGTCGCGTGTGATGCCACCTATGTCCCGCTTGTCGCACGCGTCACGTGAAGCGCACACGTCGCACGCCGCGCCGCGCCATCCGCTTGGACATCCGCGATCGCGATCGCCATCCACCGCGCACGACGCGCAGTTTTCGGGGTGCGGGCTCGACGCCGACGCGGGCATCGTACCGTGCGCGCACGGTGGGTCGTGTGACGCGAGTGCATTTGGACACTGGGCGCGAGAATCGTCGGCGGGCGACGCCTCGACAGCCGCGAACGCGAACGCGAGCGCGACGAACAACGGCATCATACGCCATGACCTCGCGCCACTGCGTGTGCGTCGCATCACGCACGCGTGCGCGCGGTGCGGAGCGTTGTGTAGTGAGGTGGACGCGGATTACGCGTCTCCAACCGACGCCAAAGGGAATAGGAATAGGAATAGGAATAGGAATATCGAATAGAACGACGCGCGTTCGAATACTGTTTCAATACACAACTCATGCTGATGCTATGCTATTTCGCTAGTCGGCTGTTCGCTATGCTATCGCGACGACACACTCTGGCGTTCGCGACTTAATCAAACGTACATCCTTTGACGCATCGAAGACTTTCGGCTTCATCACGTCTCACCATGACCACCGGATCGCCACCAGCGTACGCCCACGCCTGACCGCCACCGTTGGGCATGACCCACATGGAAAGTTGAACCGGAGTCAATCCTTGCGCTTCGGCTTCGGTGGCTTTGACCCACTTGTATGGCGATGGCTCGGGAACGCCGCCGACGAAGGATTTCCCGTTGTGCTGCGCCGTGGCGTCCACGTACGGCTGATATTCGTCGCGCTTGAACGCGTCGACAGATCCGTAAAGATCGACGAGGAGCTTGTCGAACGCCTTGTCGGCGTACGCATGTAACGCCTCGTCATGCGTAGTGATGTTTGCGATGACATCAGGACGCATCGTGTCGTCGTCTGACGTCTCGCGTCCCTTGTTAGAATGCGAATACTGCAAATGTTTCATCCCCGTCACGCGCCCGAGCACGATCATGAATTCATTAAACCGCTCCATGGTGCTCACGACGTCAAAACGTGAAAGCGCATCTTCGACGCGCGTCCAATCTTCGTCGCTAATCGTTATAGAATCACAATCTCCGCCTCTCGCGCCGTCGCGCCAACGCTTGCCGACGCGCGTTGGCTCGCCCGCCGTCGCGCGCACCTCGTACCCACCTTCGCGCATTTGCGGCACACACTTATCATGTAACAACTCGCGCGTCTGCATATCCGGAACATTCACCGCCCACTCTGCAAAATTTGCGCCAAACGCCGCCTCCCCGCCTTCGTTAAGCCTCTCGAAATCCACCGCCTTGGCTTGCATCTTTTTAATGTAGTACCCGTAAAAGCTCTTGTACTGACTAAACGGATCGCGCGTCAAGAAGGACGTCGTCACCGAACACGACCCGCGAAACTCATCCCTCAACGACTCTACATCCGGCAGCACGCGGTCGAGAAAGTGTCGCGCGCTCCAATTATCCGGCATGTGCCCGCGCACCTCCACCAACGTCTTGGGCGCGTCCCGGAGCCCGCGCGCGTACGCCCGCGCTTCACGTCTCCACGTCTTTACAAACTCAACCCACGCCGCTTCGCTCGAACCGTACGGTAGAGGGTATTCCCATTCACCCAACGTCACGAGCTTGTCGAAGAAAAACCGGACGGTGGTGCCGCCAGCTTTACTGACGTGGCGAAAGACGTGCAACGCGCACGCCTCGGGCGCGCCCAGCGAAGACGCTGATGATCTTTCCGTCCTCTGTGTCGTCGCCGGCGGTGCGGGCGGCGGCGGCGCGGGCGGCGGCGCAGGTGGACCCGAAGGTTCCTGTGGCGCGAACATTGGCGGCGCGTCGTCGCGGCGGAAGATTTCTGTGCGCGTGTTTGAGTACCGGCGGAGCGGTGGCGCAACCGCCGCGGGCGCGCGAGACGCTGGCTCGAGCGCTCGGCGGTGCACTTCGATGGTGGCCTCCGAAGCGACTCGTGGGATGCGGTATTGTGCGTGTATGCGAACGCATGCGATGACGGAGACGATGATGAGGGCGGCGGCGATGGTGATTTGAAACCATCGCGCGCCGCTCAGAGGCATGACGCGAGGCGACGAATGAGGATGCGCGTGAAGATGTTTTACATGTACACGCGCGCGTCTGTGATGACGCCATGCGCGAAGTGGTGCGTGACTAATCGCTCCAATCTGAGCCGTCCGATTCGTCTGCGCGCGTGAGATCGAGTTGTGCGGCGAGCGTGGCGTTTAAATTGCCCAAGCCTTTGTTGGGCGGCGGCGGCGGCGGCGGTTTCTTTGGCGGCGACGTCGCTCGAGGCGGCGGCGGCGGCGGCGGTGCCGTGATTGGTGGTGGTGGTGGCGGTGGCGGCGACAGCAATGGTGCGGGCGATGCCGCGCGCGAACTGTCGGAATCGGAAACCACGGAAGATACCGCTGAGCCATGGCTAAGGCTTTGCGAGCTGTCCTTCTTGCGCAAGGGGACGCCGGATCTAATGGCAAACATGAGCGCAGAATGCGGGTCGTTGCTCGGTGGTGGCGTAGGCGATTGCGGCTCCGTGATCTCGGACGCGGAGATTGGCGATAATGGCGGTAGTCCACTCGGCGGTGGCGGTGGTGGTGGCGGTGGTGGCGGCGGGGGAGGAGGAGGAGGAGGAGCCGCGGCCGATGAATGCGCCAAAGTCGGTTGCGCGAAGGCGCCGTTAGACTGCGAAGGCGCCGTTTGCGTGGGCGGCATCGCCATGGGCGCCGAACTTCCAGGTCTTGGTGGCACTGGGCGACCTTCTGCCATAGCTTGTCGCGCCGAAGCCTTCCAAGCCTTGTGAATTGCACGTTCTTCTTTTTCGGCTCGACGCCTGGCGCGGTCGGCGCGGCGTTCCTCGCGCTCGCGCTGTTCTCTCTCCTTGGTCGTGAGTGGACGAGACGGCACATCTTCGGCGAATTCCGAAGCCTTCAAGATCATTGTAGAGTGTTCATTCTCACCTGCAGCCGCCGTGCCCTGATCAGTTCCGTCTTCAAGTAAGAGTCCCCACATCTCGGCTTCGATGCGCGCTAATTCCACATTCGCCTTGGCAAACGTGCGCAGAGCATTCGTCATAGCCATCCCCGATGTACGATGAAACCTTGGAAGCTCGTCACGCATACGTTCGACAATCATATCGTAACGTGCCTTGGCTTGTTTCATCAATCCCTCAGCAGCGAGACAAGACGGATCAACATTGGCGAGAGCTCTGCCTTTTTCACGAATCACATCGTCGTATCTATCGCACATTATCTCATAGTTAAGAAGGGCCTCGGCGCGGTCTTCGAAGGTCTCCCGTACCGACGTAAGCGTGCGTAGACAGTCTTTGAGCTCGCGTTTCAGCTCACGCATGAGATCCACAACTTGTAATTCATGCGCGTCTTTACCGGTGAGCACGTCGGTGCAATCCGCAAAAGCCACGAGTACGTGCCCGAGCGCCGTGCATTTGCTTCGTCGCGCCAATGGACGTCCCCACCCACTTTCACACTCGCCCATAGCTCGCGCACTTTTCCCGAGCTCATGTAAATGGGTGGCGTTTACGCGCTGTTCTAACTGCTTCATGTACTCTCTCGCGCTCGAGCGAAATCCTATAATTTGATCTTCAATCTTCTTCGCGTACTCCATCACTTGCAAATACTGCGGATCTTCGTCTTTCAACACACTCGTCGTTGTTTTGGTCGATCCAAACATTTGCCCAAACCACGACGCGCTCCCTGAACGGTTGTGCGACGGACTTGCTCCTCCAATCACGCCTACTAGTCCGTCACCTCCGAGACGTCTCGATAACGTCTCGGTAAACGCCACTCGATCGGTTTCTGTGAGAAAGGTCAACATGGCAGTCGAATTATACAGCATCGGGTGATCGACACATCGGTTTAAGAACTTCACCAGGTGCTTGCGACGGTGCTCGCACTTGTCGCAGTCGAGTTGCATGTCCCGGACGTTCTCGCCCTCCAACTCTGGCGCCTTGGGAAGCGGTGGAATGACGATTCCCGGGTAAGACTCGCGCAATCGATTACGAAGCCTGCATGAAATAATGTCGACGCGCGTACGTCAGTCAACGATTGTCGAGCATTCGGTGCGAGCGTTGCTGAATTCGCAGCAATCCAGTTCAAAGAAAACGTTAGCAAGACACCGTCTCTGCACGCACAAGACAGCGCAACGAGCGCGTTCGCGGAGAGAAAACACGACCCAAAACACGTACATGACGAAATCTTGATAGCGGCGCCCGACGTCGAACGTCGCGTGACCATCACGAAGCTCGCTTCTGCATTGGAGAACGAATTCTCTGGCGGACGCTCTCGTTTTTATTCTAAAGACCACGTGCACGTCGCGCGCATCGGCGACAAACTTGCTCGGGTCCGTCACTTGACATTTAACGATTCCAGGGCGGTGTTTGTCGCGCCGCGAACTCGCGCGCGTTGACGCTACAGACGGAGGCATGCTTTGAAGCGCGTTGCGCGGTTTTTTTTGGTTGTTGACGCTAGCAGTGCACTAAACTAAACAACAACTTCAACTTTCTACTTTTTAGCTAAGGTTTTCTATTCGATAGCAGCGCACCGAACGTTGCATTCGGGATGTCGACGTTACCGATACGTCGCATACGTTTTTTGCCCTCCTTTTGCTTTTCTAACAACTTCTTCTTGCGGGATATGTCCCCGCCATAACATTTGGCCGTCACCTGTTTTCTAAAAGCCGAAATGGTTTCGCGCGCAATAATTTTACCACCCAGCGCCGCCTGGATTGCAATTTCAAACATTTGCCGGGGAAGTGCTTCTTTTAAGCGCGCCACGATGTCTTTACCGTGACGCTGTGCCTTGGATCGATGGACGAGCGTGGCGAGAGCGTCGACAGCAGTGCCATTGACGAGCACATCCATGCGCACGATGTCACCTTTTTGCATACCGGCGTCGTCGTAGTCGAATGTCGCATATCCACTCGTTCGGCTCTTTAATTCGTCAGCAAAATCTGCCGCCACTTCGCCGAGAGGTAAGCGATAGCGCATGATCACACGCGAATCATCCAGGAAAGTTTGCTCGAGCTGCTCGCCGCGGCGGTCCATACACAACTCTACAATCTTACCCACCACTTGCGGTTGGCAAATAATCGTGGCCTCCACGAGAGGCTCCTCTATACTTACTTCTTGTGGAAATCCGCCAGACGGAATTGAAAGTGGTGAAGTGCACTCGACAAATGTCCCGTCGCGTTGCGCGATGCGATACGGCACCGTCGGCGCGGTGGCAATAATGTCAGTTCCAAATTCCTCTTGTAAACGTTGATGGAAAACATCGGCGTGCAACAAGCCGAGAAATCCACAACGAAACCCAGCTCCGAGGGCGGTGCTGTTTTCGCCCTGCACTGTAACGCTTGCATCATTCAGCGTCAAGCGATCCACCGCCGCGCGAAGCTTTTCAAAATCATCCGTATTCACGGGAAACAGTCCTTGAAATACCATTGGCTTGGCCTGCCGAAACCCTTTGAGAGGTTCTACGGTTTCCTTAAATGCATGTAACGTATCACCAATCTTTGACGAACGCACGTCGCGCACGTTCGTAATCATATAGCCGACGTTGCCCGCTTTGAGCGAATGCACCTCGCACGGCGTCGGCGTGGACATGCCCAATTCTAAAACCTCAAAATGCTGCCCAGTGACATAGCTCGTGACTTTATCGCCCTTCCTAACCTCTCCATCGACGACTTGCACCACATTCACGGCGCCCCGGTAGTCGTCGTAGTGACAGTCAAGCAACAAAATCCTCGTCGGCGCGTTCAAGTCGCCCTTCGGCGGCGGCACCCGCGACACGACCGCATCCAACACACTTGTGACGTTCAACCCAGTCTTGCCACTCACTTCAAGTACCTCTTCACGCTCAACGCCAAACACACTGATCATCTGCTGCGCCACGCGGTCGACGTCGGCGGCAAGCATGTCAACTTTATTCGCCACCGGTATGATGACCAACCCGCCTTCGAGCGCCAAGTAAAACGTCGCAATCGTCTGCGCTTGCACGCCCTGCGTCGCGTCCACGAGAAGCAAAGCACCATCGCACGCTGATAGCGACCGTGACACTTCGAACGAAAAGTCTGCGTGCCCAGGAGTATCGATTAAGTTCAATAAATACTCGCGCGCCTCGCCGCCCGCGGCGTCGCTTCGCCACAACACGCTCACCGCTTGCGCCTTCACTGTAATCCCTCGCGCGCGCTCCACCGGGAGCGTATCGAGAATCTGATGCGCGCCACCTTTTTTAATCGCTCCCGTGAGCTCGAGCAGGCGATCGGCGAGCGTACTCTTGCCGTGGTCCACGTGCGCGATGATGCTAAAGTTTCTCGTGCGCTCGAGCGGGACGCGAGACAAGCGTTCTGCAAGCGAGCGTTCGTCATCGCCGTCTCTCGACGACGACGACGACGCCAATGTGGACGATGTGATACACCGCGCATACGTTATCGCATCGCGACGCTGCGTGATGTGCGTCGCTAGTCGACGAAACGCCATCGTGTGAGGTTTGTTGGAACGGAAACGCACGCGTTTTAATGAGGCCGTAAAATGTGAAGTTTTGTGCACTCGGGATATGAATTAAATCGTCAAGGTCTTTGCGAGAGTTCTTTACATGCCACCCGGACCAGCTTGCGGGAAAAGTGCAGCCAATTTCTCAAACGTGCCCATGATTTCGGGATCATTTTGGTACTTGGTGATGTTCATGGGGTTCGTCGAGCAATCCATGACGGCGGCTTGCACCTTTGGGTTTTGGAACGCCGCCGCGAGCTCGGGATCGGACATGATTTGCGTGAGCACGTCTTCGGGCTTCATACCCATCGCCGCGAACTGCTCTTGCACTTCAGGGGAGTTGATGTCGGGCATGCCGCCACCCATACCGCCGCCTACGCCGCTGCCCTTCATTTGCTTCATGATATCCTTCAATTGGTCCTTGTACTGCGGGTTCGAAAGCAACATCTCAAACGTTTCTGGGTTGCGCATAAATTCGGGCAAGTACGGATACATGAGCTTTTGCATCTCTGGGTTGCGAATCATGTTTTGCATGTATTCTATGTCCTCCTCCGATGGTTCTTCCTCAAACGCTCCCGCACCCTCACTCGATCCCATCAAGGGCTCGTCGTTGGAATCGTCAAAGAACGGACTCGAACCGACCGGCGTCGCTTCGACGACTTCATCGGCGAAGCCTCCAAATTCGGACGCGACGCTCGGGCTCGGACTCACGTCACGAAGCTCAGGCTCAGTCGGTCGCGTCGCCGCAGCGCTACCTCGGCCAGCCGCGGGAGTTGCCGTCGCCGCCGCCGACGCAGGCTTCGGCGCCGCAGGCTTCGGCGCCGCAGGCTTCGGTGGACTCGGTGTCACGTCTACCGCGGGCTTGGCGCTCGCCGGAAAAGGTGGGAAACCGCCACCCATCCCGGGCGCGCCACCCATACCCGGCATGCCGCCCATACCCGGCATACCACCCGCACCACCCTGCGATGTGAACTGCTTCATCATCTGCTGCATCATCATCGCCTGCATGTCTTGCTTTTTCGCGCCAAAGATTTTTTGTCCCGCCGTCGCCAAGACGACGCCCAAGCCGACCCACATCCACGCCGGCACGTCGCTCCCGCTCGATTTCTTCTTCATCGGCGCCGGTGGCGGCGCCGGCGGATAATAATACCCCTGCTGATACGCCTGTTGCTGCTGCTGCGCGGGCGGATACATCATCGGCGGCATCGGTAACGTCGAAGGCATCGGAGAGCCTACGACGCCCGGCGCCGGCGCGACCGACGCCGGCGCGCCGCTCTCACCCGAACCCGACGACGACGACCCATCCGCACGCACGCGCACGACCCGCGAAGTCACTCCACGCACATTTGCCACCCGCGAAGACGCACGCCGTGCGCTCGAAGACCCTCTCACGACGCTCACCGGCGTGGATCCCAACGCGATCGCCATGGTTAAAAGACCTCTCTCGATCGATTCCCTGGCTCAATCAATCGACGTAATCGATCGATAGGCGGTGCTTTGTTCTACGTACGCGCGCTGGCGAGGTAGAAAGTACGAATATCGTCTTTTCTACGTCCGTGCGTCGTGTCGCACACGACGTCTGGTGCGACCTAGGCGTCGTTCTGTGTCGCCTCGGGCGCTGGATTACGACGTCACGGCGACGCTGGCGGCGGACGTGTGTACCCGCAAGCGTACAGGGGTACATACTAATCGCGACCCAAGACGACGTCGAAGCGCACCAGAGCGCGCGCCACACAGTGCGACGTCGCGCCAAGACGGTGTGGTGTACATCGCCATCGTCACGCCGAGAGATTGGTTCGATCGCGCACGCGCGACGCGAAGTCGGGCGCGCGAGTTGACGCGGATTTGATTTCAATTCGATTGCACTCGATTCGTTCGTACTGGAGAATTGCGATTCGATTCTGTTGATTGCGTTGATATCGCGCGGGTGTGCAGCGTGGTGAGGGTGTGAGTGGGTGTAGGCAAGTATCTCTCTGTGTGTGTGGTCATGGGGCTCGAACGGCCGAGTTCGCTCGGGAACGACAACACGGCGGCGGTGTTGATTCAGGCGGCGTTTCGGCGACACCAGAAGCGCGAGGAGGAGCGGATGCGTACGAATACCATGATGTTGGAGACGCTTGAAGAGGCGTCTGAGGCGATGATTAATAAGCGCTCGGGGTTGTTGCGGGTGATTAATAGCAAGTTGAGTGGAGGGTTGACGCAAAAGTTGTCGCGTGGGATGGCGCGTTTGCGGTTGGCGTCAGCGCTCGGGCGCATAAAGAATAAGGGTGATGATAACGCCCCCGCGAACGCGGAGGCGGAAGAAGACGTTGAGAAAGCGGAGCTTGAATCGGATAGTGACTCGCCCACTGAATTGCCGTCGTTAAGTCCGTCAGCGTTGGAAGATATCATGACCTCGTTGAAGGAAGGGAGTACGTTTTCTATGATTGACGCTTTGGCCATTTTGGGCGCCGCCATGGTGGTTTTCGCCGGGGAAGATAGCGTTAACTTTGTCGACGCAACGGAGAACGGTTCTGTAGTTGTTGTTGGTGATTTACATGGCCAGCTGCATGATTTGATGTTTATTTTCGACCAAAAAGGCATGCCTTCAGAGGATAACAAGTACATCTTCAACGGCGACTTGGTGGACCGCGGGAATCACGGGTGCGAAATTGCCATCCTTTTGTGCGCGCTGAAAGTGGCATACCCCAAATTTGTGTTTATAAATCGCGGCAACCACGAGGAGGCATTCATCAACATATACAGTGGATTTGAGGAGGAATGTCTGGGTAAGTACGATCACAAGGTGTTTCAGATGTTTCATCGCGTTTTCGACTGGTTGCCGTACGCGTGCGTGGTGAATAGCGGTGTGTTCGTTATTCACGGTGGGCCACCATGCGATGAGGGTGCGACGATTGAAGACCTACGCACTTTACCCCGTGGTCAAGAAGGTTCGCGTCAAGAGGTGGACGAGAAACGCACGAGGTGGTACAAGGACATTATTTGGAGCGATCCGCACCCGGAAGGGTCATTCTTAGGGAGTACACCATCGCATCGTGGGGCGGGAATGCTATGGGGTAAGGATGTCTCGCATCGATTTTTAGAGTTTAATGACTTGTCAATCATTCTTCGCTCGCACCAGTGCGTGCCTGGAGGCATCGAGACGTGTCACGGGGGTAAATGCTTTACGCTCTTTTCGGCGTCGCGTTACTGCGGCACTGGCGAAAACAAGGGAGCGGTTCTAGTTTTCAAACACGGGGAGACCACGCCGCAGCCGGCAAATGCGCTGGTTTGGAGTGTGCCTATGTCGGCAAATTTATTAGGGTATGAACGCATTCGAAGCGAGCGAAAAGGTAAAGAAGCCGTGAACGACGCCGTTGCTGCACAAGCTCGGGAGTACATTATAGAATACAAGACGGAGTTATACGCGCATTGGCAAGAGCTGGAAGCGCGACCGAATAGGCCGTGCAAACGAGGGTTGATTAATCTCTACGAGTGGGCCACCGGCTTGACTACAGTGCTGAAGATTAAGATTTTATGGTCTCGAGTTTTCGACAAGCTCGTCAAAGAGGAAGACATCGTTGTCGTTCGAGGAAAACGTCACGTCGCTTGGAAAACATTCCTAGCCGACTACACGGTGCAGCTCAAGGGAGGTTGCAAAGCCTGGCAAGATGATGTTGTGTCTCGAATCACTTCTGCGGTATTACAATCAGGCGGTGACCTTTTGGCGGCGTTTGAAGAAATGGACGCCGACAAGTCTGGTGAAATCAGCAAGTCGGAATTTTTATCGGCTGTACGAAATAGTCTTCCAGCGCTGAGTGTGCTGTCCGATGCGCAGCTCGCAGCAGTTTGGGATGCATTTGATGCAGACAATTCCGGTTCTGTTGACTTTGATGAGTTTAAGAATATGCTCACATCGTCGATGACTGCAAACTCAACTGGCGAACATCAAGTCGGCGTGCGTTGGAGCACGCAGGCAAAAGAAGGTGAAACGAGCACGGAGATGTCTTGGGAGAAAAATCTAAGTGAATCGCTCGGTCGATTGTTTTATTCGCATCGACAAGAATTGCATCACATTTGGCACACCAAGTTTGACTTGGACGAATCAAAATCGTTGTCCAAGGAGGATTTCATCCAAATGTTGCGCGTGCTCGACGAAAGTACAGGGAAACATCTGCTCAACGAGGAAGGCTTAATGGCTTTGGCAGATGGTATGGACACCGATGGAAACGGTAGAATTGACTTTAAAGAGTTCTGCGTCAGCATGGGCCGCATCGCAGGCACGTATTAACGATACTTATCATACAGTACAAAAACTCAGCCGTTGTATTGACACGTGAAAGCGTCCGTCTCCTCACTTCGCGCCATGCAAGTCGCCCCGCTCGTGAATCCGGCACGCGCGCGCACGCATGTGGCATGCATGCGTGCGTCTACCACGCGCGCACGGGCAGGCGGCATCGCCCCGCTCGTGAATCCGGCACGCGCGCGCACGCATGTGGCATGCATGCGTGCGTCTACCACGCGCGCACGGGCAGGCGGCATCGCCCCGCCCGGGAGCGACCTTCCAGGAGGCGGCCAACTAATCTGTCAGTACGCGAGCGAAGGCAACGTCATCAAGTTGCGCGCACTTCTTGACGGGCCGTACGCGCAGACACCGGAAGATTCAAGCGCGCGGGCGATTCGTATAGCACAGCTACGCACCGCGGCGCAGCGTGCGATGGCTTGTAACCAAGTCGTGGCTTTAAAGACACTCATCGACTTTGGAGCAGACTTGAACTTTACCATGGGGAACGGACGATTGGTCGCCGTCGAAGCGTGCGCCGCGGGTCGGGCTGAGATTGCGCACGTGCTGTTCGACGCGGGCGTATCTACTGAAGTGGTGAACGGTTACGGTCGAACGGCGCTGTTGGAGGCTTCGTTGGCGGGACACGTCGACTGCGTTGACGTGTGCCTTAAGGCTGGCGCAAACGTTAACTTTGCAACGAAGAACCAGGGCACCACAGCCGCGCACCTCGCGGCGACGAATGGGCATATGCCCGTTCTCGTTCAGCTCAGAGAAGCTGGTGCGGATATGACGATAGAAAGACTAGGAGATGGTAAGACGGCGTTGCAAATACAGCGCGAGCATGTCAAGCGCCAACTCTCCAATTTTTAGAAAGGGCACCGGTAGTGAATTCTTATCCTTAGCATGTAGTAGATTTAATAGAGCCCGCGATAATACATAAGCGCACCGTACGCGACGCCGTAGCAGAGGTGTGTTAATTTACGTTTACGTCTAAATTCAAGCTAAATAAGTCTATAACTCCATGCCATCTTGCGCTGAAGAGAATCCGATCAATCCCAGATAGTCATCCTTGATCGTTGCAATGCAGAAGATATCGTTCGCGTCGATGCGCATACCGACGATACGAACGCGCACTTCGCAGTCCCGCTGGATTCTAATCTGTTGATCATCACTCACGTAACAATTCTCCCCTGAACTATCAAATTTCATGTCCTCTGTAATCAAGGCATTGGACACAAACAATTGCAATGGCCCAGCTTCGGCAAAGAAGCCAAATTTATTCACCTGTGTCACCACCGCATCCAGCACTTCGCCTTTGAACGGCCTGAACGCAATGCAATCGTACTTGATATGGAACGTCGCCCGTGCCGTACCATCCGTCGTAATTTTCCCTTCACCGACGCTCGCCAAACGCGTTACTAGTACGATAAACCCATGCCGACCCGTGCAACTCCCTTCCACCTGTCGTCGTACGTTTCGTTCGTCAGTGTCGTGATCATCATCTTAGGGTTGGTGATTCGCCCCTCCCCACTCGGAGAACCTCAACGACGTCGACGCGAATTCGCGCTCGAAGCACGAACGCGCACGCATCACATACCTCGTGTTTCAACTTTGCTTCTAATACTTCGCGCATGCGAGCGCCAAAGTGCTTTGGTTCGAGCGTAATGTTTCGCTCCAGCTGCAAGTGGAAAAACATTTTGTGACTGATCTATCGACGACGACGGCGACGACGGCGCGAGTGAACGCCGAGTTCGACGCGGCGAACGACGAAGATTTTACTCACGCTGTGGGATTGACGTTCGCGCCGAGTGCGGGCGAAAGTGCACGGGCGCTCGAAAGCGCGAGGACCGAAGTGACGTTCGAGCGCCAATTCTGTCCCGAGATCTTGGCTCGGCAGCCGAACCAAGCCGAGCGCGCGAAACAATGTGGTGCCAATTTGTACTGTACTCGTAATATGTTCATTAAATACATAACGGATTATATTATATTGTTACTCGTCATCGTCGCCATCGATGGCGTTTTCGAGCCTCTTCGCTTCAGGGAAGAGCGCGGCGTACTCTGGGTTGTCTTGCACACGATACGATGGCAAACCCGCCAAAGCGTCGTCGGCAAAAGCCTCGTTGTTGAGAAGTTTTTCCCGGGCCGTGGTGAAACTGTTGAATTGCACGGGTGCGGTCCATTCGTCGTTCAGATATTTCGAGCACCCGAGCAGCATCAGCGCCGAGTAACCAACGGTTTGGAGGATAGCCTTGACGATCAAATACAGCGTGTAAGCCGTGAGCGGTATGAGCTGGATGAGTCCGTTGGCGCGATAGAATCGCGCCTCAATATCGAGTTGCTGGTACTTGGTCATGGTCGCACGAACCTCCCAAAACGTCGATTCTTGTTGCGAAGTGATGTACGATTTGTCCCAAGACGTGAGGCTTTCCAAAAAGTACGTCGGGACGTCCCATTGTGAGAACGTCCAGAAACCAAACGCAAAATGGCAGATGCAGGCGACTGGGGCGTAGAATAAGAACTGTCTCGCCAACTTGTGATCATATAGCGCCGGATAACGCGCATACCGGAGTAAAAAAACTTTGTCACACCAGTACGCGAGGAATAGATACAAGGACGTCGCGGGAATAACAATTGGCGCCGCTGAGCTCAAACTCACCGAGATGAACACAACCGCCATGCACTGACCGTAGCGTTCAGCGAGCGTGAACGCCTCTCGAGCGTACATTTTATTAAGCTGATACTGCGTTGAGCATCGTCCGCCAAAGCACGCGCGATTTAATTGACTTAACCACGCAACAATAAGACGAGAGGGACCGAACCAGCACGCATTAATGAAGACCGCAATCATGAGCGTCTTCAACACCGATTGGTACCAGTCAATTGTAGTATCGTCATAACTCCCTTGGAACAAAATTGGAAAGCCTGTTAATCCAAGAATGTTGACGTTGACGAGTAAAGGAAGCACCAGTGTATTCGTCGTGAGCGTGAAAAACGCAAATCGACTCGTTGTTTGCTCGGTCGACGAAACCGTTTTGTGGCGTTCGAACAACGCAAATTTGGCCGCGGACCACAAGAGAATAATAGACGTAAGAGACTGTACCGATAATCGGCCAAATTCGAGCCCAAAAATGAGCAATTGCTCTTTGTAGTAGTCTCTACAAATCGGCGTGATGGAACCTGACAGGAGGTTGGCTCCACACATGCATTGGTAACAGACTTTGGCCGCGCACTCGTCGGCTAATGTGCTTGCATCCAAACCACCTTCCCACTCTCCTTCAGAATCGAAGCCTTGCACCGCAGCTTGAGCCGCAGTGAGCCCTGAGTAGGCACCAAGTGCATTTGTATACGGCGCGTACGTCGACATATTTACCGTGAAGAGGGTGCTTTCAAGAAAGCCGACGCAGTCAGCGACACCGACTCTATCACGATAGTTTTTGTTTGAAATAGCGACGACATCCGAAACGTCCATATTTTTGTCCAAGTTCCAGATTGCAGGACAGTTGAGGTTCTCGCTATCGCTACTAGAGTAGACAACATTGCAATCGGCGAGCAAGCTGCCGTCGGAATTGATCGCGGACGTCGCGAACACGACGAGCAGAATGTTACCGATAAGCAATACGAAAATAGCGAGAGCGGTGAAAACTCTCCTCGCGGTCCACTGCTTCCAGCCTACGGTGTTCATGTTTTCCCACTTGATGTCAGACGCCTCTGATGATTGTTTTACTCGTAAGTAGTGAAATCTTTCTTTGCCGCGTTCATCCTTACTGACGCGAAACTTCGTACGATCAGCTCTAAAGATGGAGAAATACGCAGCGTAGTCATCCTTACACGTTAGCTTGTCCGATTCTTGATCAAAAGTAACGTACGCGTACACCACTTTGAATGGCTTGAGCATTCTCTGGTCGATTTCAGTCTTCAAATCAAGTATTCGCTGGCGAGTGTCGCAGAATTTGTCCCACGTGCGCTTATAGTAGTAATCATCTTCGACATTCTTGCCCGCCTTTTTGCATTTGTGTCGAATGGCGCTGAGCTCAAACTTCAACTGCTCGGCGTTTTGAAAGAGTTTGGAGCGCTTTATTCGAAGACGAAGAACAGAACCATACGAACGGGCAATAACAACATCGGCGACAGGGCCGACTTGCTCAAAATGCTCTCGTACTTCATCCTCTGTGGCGTCAATGGGTAAACCGCTCACTTGGACTGAAAAATCAGCGAGCGTCAGCAAAGCTTCATCGACGCGAATGACGTATGATCGCATCCGTCTAGCCATCATGGCGATGACTGCCATAAATAACAACACAGTTACAGCGTCCAAGGTTGAGAAAAACGCCATGACGGTGCGAATGTCCACGCCATACGTAGAGGCGACCAACGCCGCCGTCGTCGTTCCAAGAGTGGTTTTGATTTCTTCATCGATGTCCAGAGTGGCCTTATTCGCCATGCTGACGTAGTGCGCAATAGCAAGAGCCGCAAAACATGATATCACAGTGAAAAATCGCCACATACCCTTTACTTGCGCAAACCATAAACCAATTCCTGGCCCGAGCACTTCGATGTCGCGCGCAGTTGTTTTTATCACAGCCATTTGTTTTCCATCCTTGTCCAGAATTGCCGTCTCAAGATTTTCCAAGCGCGCGATATACTTTTTCGGCTTCTTGTACGCGGGAATGCGGTCACTCATGACCGCTTCGTAGTACGAATCTTCCTCGAGAACTTTCTTCACCGACTTCCCGCCGACAGACACCGACAGCATCCCAGCCTCGTTTGTTGGCGCATTTATGGTATTAATCCTCGACAATGCCTTTGCCGATGCCGTCGGTGCACCGTTACGATACACTGCATTTTCTTGCGCAACCTCCTCTGCGATTTCAGCTGCTCTACGCTCTATCGTCGACGTCCAAGATAACGTCCTTTGCCCTTCAGCGTCGCTCTCCAACTCAATCTCCCCCACCCGTCGTTGCAACGTCGCCGTCCAAGTATATACCGGCACGTTGGTATTCTCCTCCGAAGCCTTTGCCGCGAACGCTGCATCGTCCTCATCTTCGTCACTCGCCTCGGCTTCCTCCATCTCACGCTCCTGCGCGATTTCTTGAAGCACCTCCGCTCGAGACTTGGCTTCTGCGTCCCGGCGCACCGCCTCCGCATCCAACTTTAACGGCGTCGTATCCAACGCCGCTTCGCGCGTCGTCGGCGATCGCGCCAGACCCAGCGGTATGATCCCTCGAGGCGCCGGCGCGTCATCGCTGCGATCGTTCGCGCCGGTGATCGTGCGCGTCACCGTCGTCGCCACGCGCGACAATGCGCGACCGAATGCGCCGATGACCGATTCATCACTCTCGCCGGCTCTCGGCGTCGGCGGCGTCGACATCGGCGTGATAGCGGCGCGAGCGCACGCAAAAGCTCGCGTGTGATGCGCGTGCGCGTCGCGCGCGTACGTGTGTCGGCGCGGGGCGTCGGCGTATGACGGCAGCGTCACAGGGAGATATTTTGTTGGTTGGGTTGGGTGTTCGGCGCTGGCCACAGATGTTTCATTCGAGGCGCGCGCGGGCGTTTCGTGTTGGTTTGCGCGCGGCGCGTGTGGTTATAGTGTAGATTGGTATGTAATTACATGGGTTACGCCCGAGCGCGACGGATGGTGGAGTCGTCGTTTTCGTGGTCCCAGGGCGCGTCGCCGGTTTCGTAGCCGCCGGCGCGGTAGGAACGCAGATAATCGATGACGTAACCGTCGAGGACGTTCGGTTCGATGCCGAGCTCGGCGAAACCGAGCGAGTTCGGTTGCTTGACGTAATCACGCGTCTGAGCGTCGATGTACGAGCGTGTCAAACCCACCGGAGTTGGCATCGGGAACGGTACGCGTCTGAGAAGACTTTCGTGAGCGCACGCGATGGATTTCATGATAAATGACGGCACGTACGCAGTCTTCTTGCGCGTGCGGATGGTTCGGATGACCAACTGCGCAAGTTCATCGGTCGTATACACGCGATCACCCGCGAGTTCGTACGTTTGACCACTTGTAAGCTCGTCGTGAACGATTCTACGGATGGCGACGGCGACATCGTCGACGAACACCGGTTGGTGCAACGTGTCTCCGCCGTCAGTGATTGGAATCGCAGGGTACTTGCGCGAATGCTCGGCAAATACATTTAAAAATCGATCTTCCACGCCAATCATCTTCGCCGGTCGCACAATCGTCGCTGAAGGGAACGCTTCTTTCACCGCCTCTTCGCCGAGCGCCTTGGTTCTGAAATACGCGCTTGGATGATCCACCGACGCTCCGAGCGCGCTGACGTGAATCAATCGACGCACCCCTACTTCTGCCGAAATTTCCGCAACCTTTTTCGCAAAATTCACGTTGACATCGTCAAATGAAAAGTTGCGCGTCTCCCACTCCCGCCCGACTAAGTTGATCACCACGTTGCTTCGCTCCACCGCGAACCGAATCGCCTCTTCATCTCTGATGCTGTAATCTAACTGCACAATCTGCCCGAGGTCACCCATCACCTTCAAATGCTGACGTTCGTTCTCGCCGCACCGCGTGGGCAAGATCATCCGAGAGCCGCTCTTGGCGACGTGGTGGGTAACGTATCGACCCAAAAACCCCGTCGCGCCAAACACCGTGCACGTAATACCACTGCGCATACGGAAAGGCCCCGCACGACGATGGATTGTCAGTCAAATAGTCATCTTCACGCGCTCACGCCCGCGCGTTACGCGACACCACGCACTAGAGAGAGAGAGAGAAGACAACGCCGACGAGCGCGCAAACCTCGCAAACCGATCGAACGATCGAACGCGAACCGCGCGCACAACGCTCGCGCGCGCGCGTCGAATCTCGTGCGATGCGGGACAACGAACCAATCGCGACGACTTGACGCATACCTCGATGACGAGCGTCCACCCGTGCCGGCGGCGTTGGCGGTCACCGGTGGTGGGGGCACTTTAAAATCTTTCGGGACGCCACTCGACGCGAACGCACGCGCCGACGCGCACGCCGCGGCGGGCGCTCGCGCGCTCGCGGCTGCGAACGCATCGCGCGCGACCCGTCTAAGGATGGCGGAGGACATCGCGCGAGACGACAGACGCGCGTCGCGGTCAGTCACGCGTGCGCGCTTGTGAAGACTTTCAGCCGAGCGCGCCGCCGGTTCAGCCGAGTTTCGCGTGCGCTTTATTCAAAGGAGTCATTCATAATAAAAAATCAATACACTAGTAGTATCCTACGCACTGTCGCTATCGACATTTCATCACCGCATCGTTCGCGCGCTTCAACGCCGCGCTAAACGCCGCGCGACGCTCGACTGGCAGCGACACGAGCCTCGTCTCCAAAACCGACGCCAAATTCTCCAACGTAAACGTTGCGCACTCCACGAGCGCGGCTTCTGCGCCGACGCCACCACGCATACCACTCGCACTCGCCGACGGTGCGGCGAACGCGCCGTATTGCCGACGCTCGGCTTCTCTCGCGCGTTGCCTCTCCTCCCACCCCGACGGCAGCGCGCCTCCTCCATCGCCCTCTCCCGCTGCCGCCTCCGCGCGTTCGGCGTCAATCTTCGCCAACCAAAACGCCGCCACCTCATCCGACGTCTTGTACGACGCGTCTTCCCCATACGCGCTCGTCGCCGCGCGCTCGAGCTCGCCTTTCGAACTAAACTTGCCCGCAGCGACGCCACCGAGTTTGATGTCCTTCTCGCTCATCGCGTTCGTGCGCGACTCCCAGCCGTAAGGCAGGCCAGTGGATGGATCCATGACGCGCACCGATCGCTCGCGCCCACCGTGCACCGATCGCTCGCGCCGATCGCTCGCGGGCGACGCGGTCTCACGCCTGTCGCTCGGTGTCGGTGGCGCGTGCTGACACGGCACACTCAACCGAATCGTCACTCGTCGACGCCACGTCGTCGCGCGACACGCCTTTCGCCACGTCGACGGCGCGCGTACATCGCTCAACGCCCTCGAGCACGCGCTCGCGAACGACGCGCACGAACGACGCGTTTGTGCGCCGTAGCCCGACGATCACATTCTGAGTGGCGCATTCCATGTCCACGAGGAGCTCGCACGAACGTTCGCGCCGCGCCACGGCGGCGAACGCATCGATGAGCGGCGGCGATGGCGCACAGCGCGCGTCCGGTGGGTCGTCCTTCGCGGACTCGTCCGTGCATTCGGCGAGCGCGGATGCGGGCGGAGACGTGTTCCCGACGCGCTTCGCGTGGGCCTACGGCGGGGGGTCGGTGCACCTGTGCGGGTCGTTTACGAATTGGCTAGAAACCGTGCCCATGGCGCGGGATGACGGGGCGACGAGTGGGGATGGCACGCGCACGTTTACCGTGGTGTGTGACTTACCGCCTGGGTATCATCAGTATAAATTTATCGTGGACGGGCAGTGGAGGCACGACGAGAATCAGGCGTTTATTCAGGACCCGTTGGGAAACGTAAATAATTGGTTGTACGTGAAACCGACGATTGGGGGTGGGACGCCCGTGGCGCCGACGCGTGCGGAACCTACGCCGCGTTCGGCACCGGTGCCGGTGCCGATGTCGAGCGTGCCTGCACCGAGTGGAGAGAGCGGAGGGATGGATTGGACGGACCACGCCGCCGCGGCGTCGACGCGCGACCGCGCGGGACAAGTCAAGTCGAGACGGACAAGTATGGAGATTAGTCGCGAAGCACGAGAGATGGCTATGACAAGTGGCGATGTAGAGAGCGCGGTGAGACCAGCGACGGGGGGCTTGGGTGCCATAGGTGAGGGCGACACGAGCAGCGCTCGTGTGTTGGAATTTTTGCAAGAGCACACGGCGTACGAGCTCATACCTGAAAGTAACAAGGTTGTCGTCCTCGACACCGCGTTACCCGTGCGTCAAGCGTTCCATGCGTTCTACGATCAGGGCATCTATGCCGCGCCGTTGTGGGACGAATCCAAGCAGAATTTCGTCGGGTTGCTCAGCGCCGGAGACTTTATTGACATTATGCGACGGTTAACTCAAGCGTTGGCGGATCGCGACGACTTGTCTGACGCAGATTTGGACGCGTACACCATCCAGCTCGTGCGCGATGAGTACGAAAAAGAAGGCTTGAAACAGAGGCCGCTGATTAATGTGCGTCCAGAAGACTCGCTGCATCACGTGGCGTTGACTATGCTTGAGGCTGGAGTACACAACGTTCCAGTGTTGTCGTACGGCTCGGTGTGCCCAGCCGGTGGCTCGGCATCTTGCTCGAACACGAGCGGCACCCCGCAATTGCTGCACGTCACGAATCTTGCCGAGATCTTGGCGTGCTTGAACCGACACTTTAGAGGTATTCCAAGCGCGCTACCTCTATTTTCTCAACCAATAGGAGCGTTACCCATCGGTACGTGGACGGAACGTTTCGGCGGTTCGCGATCGAAACCAATCCCTCCGATGGGCACGGGCATAGACGAGAGATATTTAGTTCGACAGCTGTATCCCATTCGCGCGGTGACGCCGGATGCTTCGATCGAGGTTGTCTTTGATGTCTTGCACGGTATTTCGGCGCTGCCGATCGTCAACGAGCACGGCGTACTGATGGATTTGTACGCTCGTGGTGACGTCATTCGCTTAGCCGCCAATAGCGCATACAGATCGATTCCGCTCAAGAATTTGTCTGTCGCACAAGCTCTCGGTGCCGCGCGTCCGACGACATTAACCGAGCAAAACGATCCGTCGTCGACGCACTACGGTCGATTCAGCACGTGCGTTCGCGGCGATACCCTTCGCACCGCGCTCGAAATGTTATCCTTGCCAAATATCCGTCGCTTGATCGTCGTCGATCCGACCACCAAGCACGTCGAAGGCGTCGTCTCGCTATCCGACGTCTTCAGTTTTCTCATAGATCATTCCTAGAGTTCTTCTTGTAAATGAAAGACGTCCCAACCAGTTGTAAAACGCTCACGCGCGCGCTCAAACATGACTCGCCTCCACTGCGCCACGCCCCATCCAGCGCGCGCGAGAGAGAGAGAGAGTCATGGCGACGTACGCATCGCTCCGTCGCGCGCTCCTGCTCACGTCGTTCAGCGCGTCGACGAGCGACGCCGTCGAGAATGACGGCGCCGGCACCGATGTCAGCGCAGCCGCCAGCCCGGCGGCGCGCGGCGTCACGGACGCCATCGCGCGCGGCGCCTACGTCGACGCGCTGTGCCATGACATCGTGTGCAACGTGCTCGACGTCGACGCGCGCGCGGGCGCCGATGCGCGGGCGTATTACGCCGCAGTCGCCGCGAAAGCGCGCGAGGTGGCGGCGAATCGAAGCGAGCGCGGCGACGAAGCGCGTTTTGTCGTGCTCGCCGCGGGCGTCGCGGCGCTTTACGCGTTCATGCAAGCCACGGTGACTGGTCCGAGGGATAGTCGCGCGCCGCGCGCGCCGTTACGCGGACGTTCGGGCGCGGATGACGATGAGACGTGGGACGCGTACGCGCGGTTGGCGTTGTCGTTGGATGGCGAAGACTTGGTCGGGCGATGTGATTTACCGCAATATTTACTTCTCGCGCGCGTCTTGCTCGTCGATGTCGTGGATGAGACGTTGGATTGGGTGCGAGCGCTCGATGTGCCGGCGTTAACGCTGCACGGGGCGCGTGCGGCGCTTCCATTGGATGAAATATCGACGCGAGACGCACACGAATCAGCCGTCGCGTGGTGGGCGGCGCGCGTAGCCATCGCGCATCAGCGTGCGTTAGCGGGGCAATCACCGACGTTGCGAGGGACGTTGCTTGGTTTGCACGCGCGCACGTTAGCGACGTATGCGCCGCGTGATGATGACAGAGGACGAAAGAGTCGAGAAGATGCGATATTTGAGTCGATGGCGCGATTGGAGGCGTCGCTCATGGAACATCAATACGGGCACGTGGATAGCGCGAATTTGCTACAGCGCGGTGCGGCGTCGGTGTTTGGATTGCGATACGATATTTCAGGCGCCATGGGTTTCCGAACGATTCACCAGGTTGATGCCAAGACGCAGCTGGTGCTCAACGCCGAGCTCGAGGCAAACGATTGGGGCGATAGCGACGACGAAATCGACGAGACACCCGTGAATGACGATTACGACGAGGCGCTCGATGGGCCAGTAAAAAAGTCTGCCGCTATGGCTCGTATCGCCACCGAACTCACGGGATTGAGCGCGGATGGGAGCCAAATTCTATCCCAGCCTCGTCTCGTTGAAGGCGCGCCGCCGCCGAAACAAATGCCCGCCGCGGCGCAAGCGCTTTTGATCGCCGCTGCCGTCACTATTCGCAAAAAGCAAGCCGACGACGGGCTGCGAAGCTATGAAATGGCTCCATACACCGAATTCGTCGGCGCACAAGTAAAATCCCAACCTATTCTCCGAGCTTCGGTGACGATTTTACAATCCAGGCACGAACGTAACCGCGCCAGAACGCGAGAACGCGCGTTGCTCGTCCTCGAAGACCTCGTGCAAAGCCTTGAAAAGCCCGCTCCGCGTGTGTCGTCGCGCATGCGATACGTATTTAGCACATGGTTTCCACCGTCGTCGACGTTGAAGAAAGAACTCGGCGAACAGCTCGTCAGTGTCGGCATGGTCGGCGCTGCGCTCGAATTGTTCGAAGAAGTCGAGCTCTGGGATCCGCTCATCGTGTGCTTGAGTTTACTCGGTAAAAAACAACAAGCTGCGGATCTAGTCCGCCGTCGTCTCGAGGCTGATAATACAAACGCAAAGCTTTGGTGTGCGCTCGGTGACGCGCTCGACGACGAACAGTATTACTGGAAAGCTTGGGAGGTGAGCGGGGAATCCAACGCGCGTGCGCGGCGGTCGTTGGCTCGCCGCGCCGCCGCCCGCGAAGATTGGGCTGCCGCCGCCGAACATTGGATGATTGCGTTAAAAATCAACCCATTGTTCCCTGATGGATGGTTTTCTGGTGGTTACGCGTGTTTGAAATGCGGACGCCGCGACGAGGCGCTCGCGGCATTTGTTCGATGCACGCAAATCGACGTCGAAAACGGCCAAGCGTGGAACAACGTCGCGGCGTTGAACATTCGCGCCGGTCGCTTCGGCGCCGCGCACACCGCATTAACCGAAGCCGTAAAGTATCAGCGAACGAGCTGGCACACGTGGGAGAATCATGCCATGGTGTGCGCCAAGGTTGGGAAGTTTTCCACGAGTGCTTTAGCGTTATTAAAGGTGCTCGAGCTCACGCAAGGCGCGAGGGTGCACGTGGAAACCATTCAGACGTTGCTCGAACGCGTTCGTGAAGCTCGAGCAAATCCGACCACGGCCAAGTGGATTTTAGACGCTGCAAATTGGGAACACGACGATGATGCGTTGAATGATGACAGCGACGAAGATGAATCGTGGGCGAATAGTGACATGGGGGATTTGGCGGCGGAGATGTTGTCGGCGTTTTCTGGCGCGTCTTTGCCGACGAAGACGTACCCGGCGCGAACGGAATCCGCGCATCCATCTGGGTTACCGCGCGTGGCGTTGCAGCTCGAAGGGGCGTTAGAACAAGTTCTCACGCGCTCTGCGACAGGTGGGAGTGGAGGCGAGCGCACGGTGCGGGAAACTTCTCAAGTGTGGGCTTTGCTCGCCGAATTCAAGGCTATTTTGGGCGAGCACGAAGACGCGCGGGACGCTCGCGTGAAGAGCGTGCGCGCGCTCGACACCTCGGGTTGGCGTAAAGATCTGGACGCGTATACTGACTACGCGACGGCAACGAAGGGTATGGTTGAAGGCATATTAGACGATATCGATGCCGGGCGAGGTGGGAGCACGGATAGCGCGCGTCTGCATTTGCGAAGCGTCGTCAAAGTTGGCGAGCAACAAGGCTTTGAAGAATCGCCTTCGTACGCTGAAATGTCCGCATTATTGACGAAACTTTCGCTGCGAAGCTAGAAAATACATAGAATTTGGTAACATCACGTAGCGTGTAGTTCATTAATGACTGCTAAAATTGTCTCTTCCTTTTCGTCGTTGCTTTGTACATGCTCAACCGGCGCGCCGCGTTCGGTTGCCTTGAATCATCTTCGCCTCGTATTCCCTTCTACTCCGGAGAGAGCCACAGTTTACAGCGCTAAATTGAGTAAGTAGTTGGCAGCCAACTGTTCGTTCTTGTCACACGCGAGGTACGCTTCGACGCAAATCTCTAGCGGGAAACCCATTGCCGCGAGTCGCTCCACCACTTCGCGTTCTTCATCCGTGAGCTCGATCTGCATACCTTCGTCGCCATCAAGTTCGGGCATGCCACCTTCACCAAAGTTCGACATCAAGTCGTTGATGTTACCCGGAAGCGGTTCATTCAACAACGCTAAAAACTCTTCTTGATTGGCGTTTATCATATGATAGAGCTGTGGATTTTGTCGTTGCAACTCAGAGAGCATAGGTTGCAATATCGCCGGGTTCCCTTGCACCATGGCCCGAATCGCTTGGAACTGTGGGTTTTCACGCAAAAAGTCCAACATGCCTTCACCTTGAGCTTCACCGAGGTTCGGCATACCTTCAGGGAACAAATTCAGCGCGCCGCCGAGCGAGGAAATATCCGGTTGTCCTTCGCCTCGAGCGCCTGCATCCGCCGGTGGTGACACCGCCGCAGGCGCAGGCGCTGCGGGTTCAGATGCCTCGGGTATGCCCGTAAGTAAGTATTCAACCGCACGATCGGGATTATTGAACGCCGCACGCAGCGCCTTCAACACCTGTTCGCGCTCGAATCCCATGGTCATAATTTGCGTCACCGCCGCCTCGAGTTCGGCGCCCGCGACGAGCCCGCTCGGACTCGCCGCCGCCGCCGCCCCGTCTCCCATCGGCGTATCCGGCGCAGTCGTCGTCGCCACTGGCTCTGGCGCGACCTCCGCCGGCGGCGCGAACGACGCCGTGCTCGGCTTTGCCGCCGCCACCGGAGCCGCGGGCGTCGGCGCCTTGGCTGTCTTCGGCTTTTGCACCATCACCACCACGAACCCTTCCTCCGTCACCCCCGCCGCGGACAGCGTGCTATCATCCGCGAGCACCTTTCCTTTGTGCACGAGAACGATCGAGTCCTGCGCGATACCCTGCGCATCGCGAACCGCAGCCTTCACAGAGGCGACGTCCGCGCTCGCCTCGAGCTCGAGATCAAACTTTTGATTCGTCCTACGTCACGCAATCATCGCGCGTCGCGTCAGTGCGCGCGCGTCTCGTTCGGTCAGTCACTTGTCATCGTCATCATCACCATCGCATCATCGCCCGCACACTGATCGCGATCACCACGCGTCGTTCAATCATCATCAGCGCGTGCACCACATCGTCCCATGCGTGATTGACTGAAATCAACGCGCAACCGTCGCGGCATCGCGTCGTCGCACGCATCGCCGCACGCACAATGTCTTAAACGAAACCTTCATCGCGCCTCCCTCGTCGTCGTCGGCGTCGTCCGTGCGCTCGTCGTCGGCGTCTCGTCGCTCGCGCGCGTCTGTGTGGCGTTTTTTTGTCAGCGCGCGACGCGTCGGCGTCGGGCTCACCTCGCCATGCGCGCCGCGCGCGCGCCGCGCGCGCCGCGCGCGCTCGAGGCACGAAGCACACGCATCGCACACCCATCGCGCGCGCGCGCGTCCATCGCGCGCGTCCATCGCGCGCGCGCGGCGCGCATGAAGACGCGTAGGCGTGGGACATCGTGTTCGCAGCCGCCGCGAGTTCGCGACGCGTGATGTCCGCCACCGCGCCCGCCGCGCGGGCGTACGCCGACGAGGCGGCGTTTGTGACCTCGGACACGCCGACGCGCATGCGCATCGCGCCTGGATTCGTCCGAGGCATGCGCGTGCACGGGGAGGTGTACGTGAACGCGGCGCTGCGGGAGCTGGTGATGGATGAACTTCAGGCGTACTGCGACGCGTCGCGCGACGGAGGAGGGGGGTATTCGCCGGCGTTGAAACAGATTGCGAACGTTGCGGCGCTGCCGGGGGTGGTGCGTGCGTCGATTGCGTTGCCGGACGTGCACAGCGGGTACGGGTTCGCGATTGGAAACGTTGCGGCGTTCGACGCGGCGGACCCAGAGGCTATAGTGTCGCCGGGAGGTGTTGGGTTTGATATCAATTGCGGCGTACGGTTGTTGAGGACGAATTTGACCGAGGCTGAGGTTGGGCCTGTGAAGGAGGAGCTGGCGCAGTCGTTGTTTGATCATATTCCGGTGGGCGTCGGTTCGCGAGGCATCATTCCGACATCGCCGGCAGCGTTGGAAGCGGCGTTGGAGATGGGTATGGATTGGTCGTTGCGTGAGGGGTACGCTTGGGCGGAGGATAAAGAGCACACGGAGGAGTACGGGCGGATGTTGAATGCGGATCCGAGCAAGGTGAGCGCTCGAGCGAAGAAGCGTGGGTTGCCACAAATGGGAACGCTCGGCGCCGGGAACCATTACGCGGAAATCCAAGTCGTGGATGAGATTTTTGACGAGTTCGCGGCAAAAAAGATGGGCATTGATCGTGTTGGACAAATTTGTATCATGATTCACAGCGGTTCACGCGGTTTAGGTCATCAAGTGGCGACAGATTCGCTGACGGCGATGGAGCGAGCGATGGAGCGAGACGGCATTGAAGTCAACGACCGCCAGCTCGCGTGCGCGCGGATCCAAAGCCAGGAAGGCCAGGACTACCTCGCTGCGATGGCATGCGCTGCAAATTACGCTTGGGTCAATCGCTCGAGCATGACTTTTTTGTGCAGACAAGCGTTCGCAAAGATGTTTGGCAAGCCTCCAGACGAACTCGATATGCACGTTGTCTACGACGTGTCGCATAATATTGCCAAATTTGAAGAGCACATGGTGGATGGCGAGTTGAAAACGTTGCTCGTACATCGCAAGGGAAGTACGCGAGCGTTTCCGCCTCATCATCCGCTCATTCCCGTGGACTATCAATACACTGGTCAACCAGTGTTAATCGGCGGCACGATGGGAACGTGTTCGTACATTTTAACTGGCACGGAGAAGGGTATGCGTGACACGTTCGGGTCCACCTGTCACGGAGCTGGACGCGCGCGCAGTCGAAATAAATCGCGCAACGTGTTGCAGTACGAAGACGTCTTGGCTAAGCTCAAGACGAAAGGTATCGCCATTCGCGTCGCGTCGCCGAAACTCGTCATGGAGGAAGCGCCGGAATCGTACAAGGACGTCACCGAAGTCGTCAACACCTGTCACGACGCCGGGATATCCAAAAAGTGCGTCAAGCTTAGACCTATTGCCGTCGTTAAGGGTTAAAAGACCACCACCACGAAAGAACGAACAAATAAAACCACTGTAGTAGTAGTACATTCTAGCTCTTGTTACACCGTCATTTCTATACGACTACGCGTCCAACCTCGCCACCATCTCCGTGCACCGACCCAACACGTCCCCGGCCGCGATCTCGCGCATCTCGCGCGCATCATTCGCAATCACTGGCGTCACCACCCCGCTCGCACCGTCGCACACCCACCCCAACATCTCGCACGCGCGCGTCGCCTCCGCCTCATCAAACGCGCACCTCGCCGCGACCTCACGCAACGTGATGCGCCCATACGCCCCCGCGATGGCGTTCAGCGCCTCAAATCGCACGTGTTCTATCAGCGCATGCGCCGCCGCGCGCGCCTCGACGTCGCAATCGCGCCAATCCATGCCGGCGAGCGCCGAGATCGCCGCACCAGTGTCCTCGCGCGCGAGGTGCTCCACGACCGCGCGCACGGCGTCGACGCCGACGTCGCTCGACGACGGCGACGGCGACGCAAGGGCGAACCGCGCGAGCTCGACGTCGCCGCGCGCGAGGTGGCGCAGGGCGTCGACGACGCGAGGTCGCATGGTGCGCGAGGTCGTTACGACGCGTCACACTGTGACGCTTTCGTATCGACGCCGACGCCGACGATGACAGTGACGCCGACGATGATGACAGTGACGACGACGACGATGACGAGAGCGGCGATGGCGATGGCGTCGTCGTCGTCGCCCGGTGCGCGCGCGGGCGCCGTGGCGCGCGGGCGCCGTGGATGTAGATGCGTTTCGAGTAAGATGAGAGCGAAATCATGTCGCACTGCGGCGTCGTCGCGCGATGACGCGCGAACGGCTGCCGGCGTCGTCGCACACGTGGCCAGCGTGTGTGTGTTGATGTGTGCGCCGGCGCCGAGCGCGGCGTCGAATGATGCAGTGATGGCGGCGCTGGCGAAGCGACAAGTGGGCGATACGATGGCGAGCGGCGGGGTCAACGCGCGATTACATTTAGACGTCGATGAAGCCGTGCGAGCGCGAACTTTGGCGTTAGCGGGGTGCGTGTGTGATGCGTACATGTTTTCTTCTGATTTTCGACAGGTGGCAGCGCGCTGGCGAGTGTTGCGTTGTATCGCATAGACTGACTTTCGATGAGTGACGTTTCGCGACGACGATAGAAACTACGACGGCGCGCGTCGAATTTTACGCGACGGCTCCTTGGCCAAGTTACGTACGGATTTGCAAGTCACCGAGAAGTTTCTCGATAAGAGGATTATTTTGAGAGACGTCGCGTTGACACTGGATGCCTTTGATGACGCGCTTCGAGCCGAAAGCATACAGAACGTCGCGGCTTCGAGCGAAGATGTGAGGCGCACCGCCGACGAGCTCGTGGTGAAATTGAAGGATGTGCGCGATGCGATCGATGAAGCGACGAGCGCGCCGAGCGTGCGCGGACAATGAAAAATGTGCATGTGCAATGTGCACACTGTCGACGGCGACTTGCACGACTTGCACGACTTGCACGCCTCACTGACGCGTAGAAACTTGCACGCCTCACAAGTCTCCACGCAAAGTTTCTACGCGTCAGATGCTCGCTCAGACCACGACTCGATTAAGCAGCTCGTCGGTGACGGCGTCGTCTCGTCGCCAACATGCGACGAGTGCGCGCGTCGTACGCGCCGTGTCCTCTGCCGAGGAGCGCTGCGCGCCTGCGGACGTCTCGCGACGCTTCGTACTCGCCGCACCCGCATTCGCGGCGCTGGCGCTCAACGCGCCGGTGGCGTTCGCAAAGGATGGTCCGAGCGTTCTCGTCGTTGGCTCCACGGGCGCCACCGGTCGCTTGGTAGTGTCTGAGTTGGCGAAGTGCGGCGCCGCGGGTAAGGTTGTCGCGGGCGTGCGCTCGGTTGAAAAGGCCCAAAAACTTGGGTTGGGGGACTCTGCGGATGCGATTTTGGGCAACGTCGACGTGACGAACCCTGCGGGATTAGCTGAAGCGTTTGCCGGGTACGACATCGTCGTCGTCGCCACGGGTTTTGTGCCCGGGAACCCTTTCAAAATGAACGCTGCAGCACACGAAGTAGACAACGTCGGCGTGTGTAATGTCGCTGACGCCGCAAAAGCCGCCGGTGTGAAGCGCGTGGTGTTAATTTCTTCCATTCTGACCAATGGTCGGGCAATGGGTGCGGAAGACACGCCTGGATTTAAGATTACCAACGCCTTTGGCCAAGTGCTCGATGAAAAGCTCGTAGGCGAAAACTACCTGAGAGCGAGCGGCGTGAACTGGACCATCGTCCGCCCCGCTGGATTGAAGAATGACGAGCCGAAGAACTCGTTGGTCATCACCGACGGGGACGTGATGACGAGCGGCGAAATCTCTCGCACCTTGGTTGCCAAAGTCATGACGTACGCGGCGTTTGACGCTTCGTGCGAAAACCGCATCGTGGAAATCGCCGAAGAAGGCTCATTCGCCGGCGCCGCACCCACGAGCGGTAAAACATTCGCGTTGTCGTCCGACCCAAAATCCTGGTTCGCGTAGACTTTCTTTAATTATTTGTAACGCCCGCGCCGCGCGCTCCAGACCTCACTTTGCGCCTTCTCTTCGCTTCTCTTCGCCCGCAACCCTTTGCTCGAACGCGCGCGCACACACGACAAAGACACCAGGCGTGCACATACCGCCGTCGCCGTCGTGTTCGCGCGCGACAGAGTCTCGCGCAGTCGTTTCCCGAGCGAAAAGTCCCGTAGAAGACCAATGCACCGCGCCAACCTCCCGCCGTCGTTGGAAGACTTGGCCAAGCAACGCCGCGATGCGAACGCCGCGGATGCGGCCAAGCCGACGTTCATGACCAAGGAACAACGCGCGGCGGCGGCGATGAAGCGCAGGGAGGAAGAAGTCGCGGCGCAGCGCGCTAAAATGGACGAGGCCAGAGAGAGGTTCACCAAGCGCGCGGCGGAGAGCGCGCGAGAGAGAGCCGGGACGGCGAGCGGCGGCGGTCGTGGCGGCGCACCGACGCGGTTCGGGCGCGATAATCGCGGTAGTGGGAGTGCTCGAGGTGGTGGTCGCGGCCGTGGGCGCGGCAGGTCGGCGATGGAGGAGGAAATGCGCGACACACCTGAGATGGAGCGCGAACGCGAGTTGGAAATGTTGAAGCGCCAATACATGGGCGGGGACGACGGGAAGAAAAAGCCCAAGCAGAATAATAGAAACAAGTTTGTATTCGATTGGCGTAAAGATGAAGACACGTCGAGAGATTTGAATCCGTTGTATGATAAGACATTCGAGGTAGCACCGTTGTTTGGACGAGGGATGCTCGGGGGCGTGGACAGACGCGAGCAGGCGCGCGCAAACGAAGAACGCGAACGCGCGCTCATTCAAAAATCCAGGAAGGATTTAGGTGACGCTTCGGGTGGGGCGAAAGAAGCGCGGCGCATAGAAGACGATCACGATCGTCGTCGCCGTGAACAAGATGAGCGTGAGTTCAAGCGCACGTTTAAGCAACATTGGAGCGACAAGGCGTTGAGCGACATGACGGAGCGCGACTGGCGCATCTTCAGAGAAGACTTTAGTATTTCTTACAAGGGTGGTCGTTTGCCGCTACCTATGCGTGCGTGGGACGAATGCAAGGGGCTTCCAAAAGAGATTTTGCGCGCCATCGCAAAGGTTGGATACGAAAAACCATCGCCGATTCAAATGGCGAGCATCCCAATCGGTTTGTTGAAGCGCGACGTCATCGGCATCGCCGAAACTGGTTCAGGAAAGACGTGCGCGTTCGTTGTTCCAATGTTGGCGCACATCATGGAATTACCGAAGATGACCGACGAAGTAGCCGCGCTCGGTCCGTACGCGCTCATCATGGCCCCAACGCGCGAGTTGGCACAACAAATCGAAGAGGAAACGCTCAAGTTTGCACAATATTTGGACTACCGCGTCGGGCTCGTCGTCGGTGGACAGTCCATCGAAGACCAAGGGTTTAAGTTACGTCGCGGGGTGGAAATTTTAGTCGGCACACCCGGACGTATCATTGATGTCATCGAGCGGCGATACACCGTGCTCGGGCAGTGCAACTACATTGTTCTCGACGAAGCCGACCGCATGATTGACATGGGATTTGAGCCGCAAGTCATCGAAGTCATGGAAGCCATGGGCTCGAGTAACTTGAAACCCATCGAAGAGGCGGAAGATTTGGATGGTCAAGCGTTAGAAAAGGGTTCGGCGGGCGTACGCTATCGTACAACGTACATGTTTTCTGCGACGATGCCGCCGAGCGTCGAGCGCTTGGCGCGCAGTTATTTGCGCAATCCAGCGGTGGTGACCATCGGCAGCGCCGGAAAGACGAGCGACTTGATCAAGCAAGAAGTCATTTGGGTGAATCGGAATGAACGAGATTCAAAGTTCGAGTACGTTCTCTCGCGTCATCCGAACACGCAAGTCATCGTGTTCGTCAACGCCAAACGCTCCGTCGACGCCGTGGCGAATTTGTGCTATCGATTGGGATACTCGTGCGCGTCCATTCACGGCGGCAAGTCTCAAGACCAGCGCGAAGACGCCCTGCGTGGATTCAAGGCGGGCGAGTACGACATTTTGGTCGCCACCGACGTCGCCGGTCGTGGTATCGACGTCAAGGGCATCGATTTGGTTGTCAATTACGAGCTACCGCACTCGATTGAAAACTACACGCACCGCATCGGTCGCACCGGTCGCGCCGGTCGCAAGGGTACGGCGGTGAGCTTCCTGACCAATGACGATCGAGACATCATGTACGAACTCAAGGAAATACTCGTCAATAGCAACAACGTCGTGCCCGACGCGCTCGCAAACCACGAAGGCGCTAAGAGTAAGCCTCAGCGCGACGACCGTGGAAAACTCCTCGGGCGCAACGACATCAAGGGCTTGGCTGAAATCATTCACTAAAACATTGAAATATTACCAACAATTACTACTGTACTGTACCGTGTATGTTTGAGGTGGCTTTTCTGCGCATCATCGTCGTCGTCACCGTCGTCACCAATCACCCACCGCCGCTAAAATCCCTCGCCTCTCTATCCTTCGCCAGCCGCCGCCTCCGCCGGCGCGTCTTCGCGTCTGGGTAACTTTGGCCCCGGAACCCCCATCGCATCACGCGCCACCTCCTTCACCGCCCAAATCGGCTTCACGCTCCCATTCACGCGCTCTTCATCCGCGCGCGTGCGTCCTTTCCACGTCAACACCCCCCACGCCTTACCCGATCGACCGCCCGGTCGCGGCGCCACGCGCGTCAGCGTCCAATACGTATCGTGGTAATGCTCCGCGTTCGCGCGCCACGAGTACTTGGTAAACGTTGACCCGATCCCATGGTTCGGTAACGTCTTCGCGAGCTCGAACACTGTGTGTGGAACGCGCGTGTGTGTCGTACGTACGTCAGTCCTCGTCGTCGTCGAACGAGCACACCATTCCACTCCATGGCTTCATTCATTCATTCATTCATTCATTCATTCATTCCACCGCGTGGCGTCACGCCGCTTCGCATCACTTCGCATCGCATCGCACGTACGGTTCGGTCGCTGTCTCACGCGCGTCGCCGCGCTCCAAGTCGCCTTGGCGGCTTCCCTCAGCGCGGACATCACGCGTTCGAGAATGTCGACGCACGACGGCGGCGGACGATCGATCCATCCATCGATGCGCGCGCGCGACGCGTACACTTATTTATACCCATAACTTTACCCACCATACCCCACCACGTCCCGTCCAAACCCTTCGTGTCCCCCTGCCTTGGTTCACGACCCGTCAACCAGGGTCACGCGTCGCACCACCCCGATCGAGGCGACTCGACCGACGCCATATCGGAGGCGCGCGCGAGAGGAGGGTTTGTAGCTCAATTGGTAGAGCGCGCGCTTTGCAACGACGCCGTATGCGATGTGTTTGAAAACATGTGCGAGGTACCGGGATCGAAACCTGGCAGATCCACACTTTTTTTGTGAAAAACCAAAAGCGGCTTCGTGCGATCGGGCGCGTGCGAGGATTCAACCCAACCTTATTACCACGCATGCTTTACTTTTGAATACAATACTATCCAATGGTCCGAGAAAAACTAAATATATGTATCGTATACACATCATATGTTTACTATACTCCACAGTACGTCTCTTTCTCGACACCCACGCTCCACCGCGCGTCGACGGTCGACGTCGTCGCGCGACCGCCGCAGGCGCGTTGACTGCACTTTTCGCCTCGCGAGACGCGTCGTCGTCGTCGTCGTCGTCGTGCATCGGGTCGTCGCGCGCGCATCGTGACTCCCGTGATGTCGCCTTCACTCGCGCGATCATCCGCGCGCGCGTCGTCGTCGTCGTTGACCGACGCGCGCCGCGGTGCGACATCGGCGGCGCGTCATCGGACGTCATCGATGACAAAAAACGTGGCGGTGTCGCGACCGGCGTGCGCGTCGTCGCGTCGCGTGACCGTGGCGGAGGCTGGCGCGTCGTCGTCGTCGTCGTCGTCGTCGTCGTGCGCGTCATATGTGGCGTTGCGTGGTGGGGTCACGGCGTCGTCGGCGCGCGGTGCGTCGACGTCGTCGTCGAGGATGGGCGTCGCGGGACGACGCGACTGGATAAGAAGCGGTTCGAGACGACGCGCGCGCGGGGTTGAGTCGGCGGTGGGCGTGCCTCGAGCGGTCGGTGTGGATGATCAAAGTTCGAGACGGGAGATGAATTTTGGGATGCCGTCGTCGCCGCGATCGAGTGCGGCGTCGTCTGAGGCGAGCGGGGATGAGACCCGGGACGAGGAGATGTGGGGCGGGGCGCGAAACGCGCGGCCGAGACGCAAGGCGAGGACGAAAGCCGAGCGAGAACAAAGCGCGGAGTCGTATGAGTGGTCAGCGTGGGCGTCGTCATGTGGAATTACGTCGATTGCGATCACAGCGACGTATTTTCGGATCATTCGCGAAGTGGATTTGAACGGAGGAGTGTTTCCCGTGGCGGAGCTCGTGGCGCAGCTCGCGCTCATCGCCGGCGCCGCGGTGGGTATGGAATTCTACGCCAGATACGCGCACAAGCACTTGTGGCACGCCTCGTGGTGGTCAATGTCGAATAAATACCGCCGCGAGTGGAATCGACCGATTTGGTTGTTGCACGAAAGCCACCACTTGCCGCGCGAAGGCGCGTTTGAGGCGAACGACGTCTTCGCCTTGGTCAACGGCGTGCCCGCGTTCGCTCTCTGCGCGTTTGGTTTCTTCACCCCAGGCGTGTTCGGCGGCTTGTGCTTTGGCGCAGGCATGGGCATTACATTATTTGGCATCGCGTACATGTACGTCCACGACGGTTTAGTGCACAAGCGATTCCCCACCGGTCCGCTCGGCAAATTGCCGCTTCTCAAGAAAATCGCCGCCGGGCACACGATTCATCACACCGAAGCCTTTGAGGGCGTGCCTTGGGGTTTATTCCTCGGCATCCAAGAGCTCGAAGCCGTGCCTGGTGGTTTAGAAGAGCTCGACAAAGTCTTAGCCGCTGCCGAGCGCAAAGATGCGCGCGATGAAGCCGCGCGCGTCGCCGGCGAACCCGTCGGCCCGGAATTCGGCGTCATTTCCCAAGGCGAGCACATCCCGAGTCTCAAGGAGGCGCCCGCGTGCAAGTTACCCATCGACGCCTAGAGCACGTCTAGCGCCGTATCATGGTTCCGTGCATCGCACACCACACTTCACGCGCGCGAAAGCACACGCACGCGCACACGCAAAGCACTTAGAGCGCGCACATTTATCCTCGCGTCTTGTAACGCCGAGCGACGCTGAGTCACCCCAACGCAGCGAATTCGTCACAGCCTCGATGATTCATGAACCTCACTCGACGCCGCGGCGCACCAATCCTCGCTCGTGACGCACACACGCGCACGAAATAACACATGTTCGTCATCGTCCCCCGCGCATCGCCCGCGGTCGCCGCGCACGCGCCGATGCGGGCGCACACGAGCGCTCAAAAGCGATCGCACGGTGTTCGCGCCGCCTGTGCTCGCGACGATGCCCGCGTGTCAGTGATCGTCGATCGCCGAACGATGCTCGCAAACGCGATGAGCGCGTTCGCGGTCGTGTCGACGACGATGACACCGCTCGGGGCGGCGTTCGCCGGAGACGACGACGCGTCGTTTACGAGTAAATTGAGCGCCAAGGAGCAGAAAAAGGCTGAAATTTTAGCCGCGGCGCGGGCCAAGGCGCAAGCGCAGGCGGCGACGCCCGTGGTGAAAGAGGCACCAGCACCGACGAATGCGGCGATGTTTATGACGGAGGATCCTGGGCGCGGTGGTGGTCCGGATGCGCCGAACGTTGCGGCGCCAAAGGCGGAAGAGGCGGCGGCGGCGGAGTAGAGCGACCCGCGCGAGGCGGTCGCGCGTACGTGTAATTTTGCATTTTTGCTACGGTACCGTATCTATCTATCTATCTATCTATCTATCTATCTATATCAGTGGTGTCGTCGTGTGCTTTCGTTTCTTTGATGGCGGTGCGGCGGCGAAGAGCGCGGCGATGCTGCCGACGTTCTGCTCCGCCGCGCGTTTAGTCGGCTTTATCGCGTCGCTCGAGCGGTAGTCGGCTCGGTTCACCTTGGTCGTCACTGGATGCCACACCAAATACCCATCTTCGCACGGCTTAATGCATCGCTCCCACCCATCGTCGCCATCCGACGTCAAACACCACAGTTTAATGTCTTCATCGCTCGTTAGCAACACTGGCATGCGATCGTGAAGCCATTCGAGCGCCGTCGAAGTCGTCGACGTCGTGCACATCGATGTCTCGCACGCGCGCTTTCCCGATCCCGACCCCGACGCAATTTCATCCACGCACACCGATGCAATCACGAGAGGTTCACCATCCGCACGCGTGACGTAATACGGTTGCTTGATTGATTTGCCACCACCGATAGATTCGTCACGCCATTCAAAAAAACCATTCGCGAGCGTCGCGCACCGACGCGCCGAGCGGAACAGCGCGAGCTCCTTCAGCGTCTCCCCACGCGCGTTATACGCTCTCTCATACGTCGCCCTCGCGCGAGTCGATTCATCACGAGGTCGTGACCCGCGATAGATCCCCCACGTCATGCGTTGCATCGCCATCGCGTCTTGCCACGTCGCATCATCGTCGTCGCCATCGCCATCGCCATCGCATCGTCGTCTGACAATCGTAAACAATCTCGCGCCTGGACACGCGCTGTGTGCGTCGAACGCCCCCGCGGCGGCGTCGCGAGCGGCGGCGTAATCATCGTCGCGCTCGAGACGCGCGCGCACGCCCGTGGCGCGCTCGACGTCCGCGGCGCGGAGCGTGGAGCTGACGCGACCGCACATGTGTTCGCGTCGTCGAGTGGCGTGTGCGCGAGTGTGCGACGCGCGCCATGTCGCGCGCGATGGCGACGGTGGCGACGGCGCGGGCGACGGCGACGGCGACCGCGGTGTCGACGTCGACGACGCCTCGCGGGCGGCGGCGGCAGCGCGCGATGCGGTGCGACGCGACGGCGAACGGCGACCGCGCCAAGATGTCGCTCGCGATGGACCTGCCACATCCGCTCCGTGAGCACGTCCCGATGGACATGTACGCCGTCGACGCGCGATGCGGACGTAGGAACGTGCGGTTGGTGCTTCCGGAGTGCGAGGATGCGGTGGTGGATGTGTACAGCGCGCTCGGGAGGCCGTGGGATGACCCGCACTGGGCGGATTTGTGGCACGGGAGCGTGGCGCTGGCGGAGAAGATTTTTGACAATCCAGAGCTCGTGCGCGGGAAGCGCGTGATTGATTTGGGGTGTGGGTTAGGACTTGGAGGCATCGCCGCCGCGCTTGTGGGTGCGAGAGAGGTGGTGATGAGTGATAGAGAGGAACGCGCGTTGTGGTGCGCGCTCTCGGGGTGTCGAGCCAACGGGATAAAGGACGTGCGGGAGATTCCAGCACAGTGGAACGCTCCAGATGACGTTGAGTTGCCGAGCGTGTTAAGATTTGACGACATGTCTGATTGTGGGTCATCGTGCGTGGTGTCGGCGGCGAAAGTGGATTGGTTTGAGCCCGAGAAAGCGCCGAGTGGATTTGACGTCGTGTTGGCGTGCGACGTGTTGTATACCCCAGATGCTGTCGATGCCATCGCAACCTTGGTGCTCAAGTTATTCGATGGTACGAATGGGAGCGGTACGTTTGTGCTAGCTGATCCTCCAGGGCGATTTCCCAAGAATCACGAGAGATTCATGGCGCTCATGGAGGACCCGACGCGCATTCCGGGATACGTCGGCGCCGAACGTCAAGCCATCGTGAGCGTCAGCAGCACCATCGAGGAGTGTTTAAACTTGGAAAATAAAACCATGCATGTAAAGCTTAGTAACTTTGATATAGTCGCGCGTTAGTGTAGTGCGTAGTGTTGTCAATCGCAGCGGCAGTAGTACTAGAAAATTGTCTCACTTTCGGCACTTTGCAGTGGTGCGGCGCGCGCGCCGTCGTTCGTCACAAAAACTCGTCGAAAGGAACGCGACAGGTAAAGTTCATTCACGACAAACCCTGCTTGATTACAATTCTAACCCGATTCGTCGCGTATCGATCCACACTATCAGATCGCTCACATACGCCGCTCTCCTATCCTAAGTGATGAATTGACGACAACGGCGCGTCTATTCATCTTGGTCGACGACATTCGTGCCGAGACCCTTGAATCCGTTCGGGGTGTCAACCACGGTGACGTAGGAGTACAAATCTTCTTCCGCGTCCTTATCGTCGTTGTGCTTGCGCTGGATTTGAACGCGAATGCGCTTCGGGACCTGTGTGACGCGAGAGAACGCGGGTCGCGCGGTTAGGGTTTTGTTCGACGCATGCACACACCACGATATCGCGCTTCAACGACGACGACGACGACAACGAACGCGAACGCTCAACGATGTACGCACGTTACGAATACCCTTGCTCCAGACCGCCTTGTTAAGCTTCACGTCGATGCGCACATCAGACGTCTTCATCGTCTTTTGCGCAAACTTTTTGATCTGTCGCGACGCAAACACCGCGAGGTCAGTCGTCGCTCGTCTTTCGCATCACACCCAACGCCTCTCGCCCATCGACGGCCGCGAAATCCGCGCACACGGGTTCAAACAATCCCCATCGCAATCTCGCGCATCGCATCGCGCCGCATCTCCCGTCGCCGCGCCCGTGCCGACGCCGTTGTCGCGATCGCGTCTAGGGTCACACCGCATCGCATCGCATCGCCACACGCACCGCCGCGACCGCGCGAGGCGCGCGCTTCTTGAACGTGATACCCGTGATGGCCTTGCCGAGGTTGATCGTGTACTCGCGAGTCACGACATCGGCGGGTTTTGCTTCGCGTCCCATGGTTCGTCCGGACTTTGCGTCGGTAAGAGACGTCGCGCGACGGCGTCGATGGCGATGATGACCAACTTCCGAGGTTTTTCTTGTGGGATAGGTTTATGTGGAGTAGACTATGTGTATGACACTAGGGTTTACAATGATAAGGGTATGTGGGGTAGACTATGGGGCTATGGCGCTGTGTCTCTCTCCGACGCCACCGCGCGGTTGGACGACGAGGACGCGCGGCTACGCGTCGGCGTCGGCGTCGTCTGGCCTGGCGTGACGCTGGGCGAGCGTGATTTTTTTATCATCTTCTAGCAGCTCTTCGTCGGATTCGCCGTCGCTGAATGCGGGGCGAGGGGCGAGGACGCTCGCGGGGGGCGGCCCGCGCGCTCCGGCGTCGTCGTCCGAGTCCTCGTCGTCGCCGATGCCGGCGCCGGCGGTGGCGTCGCCGTCTAGATTCTTTTCTGGAATGTCTTTTGGTGGCACGAAATCTCGAGACACCGCGCATGTGGTCGTGGTGCCGTCGCTATCGAGCATGACGAGTAACCGTGGGGTGGTTGGACCGACGGCTGTCGCGCCCGCGTCATCTGGCCACGGTTCGGCGTCTGTGTGCGCGCGACGCGATGCGAAGAACGTGGTCAGTTTGTGTTTCGAACGCACTATACTGCATCATATCGTCATCGCCACGAACGCGAGCGAAGGACGCACCGGCGACGCGCGTCACCGCGTCCAGCAACGTCGGCGACGCGCACGCGCGCGCCACCGCGAACGGCACCGCCACCGTGCGCGACCGCGCCTCGCGAGGCACATCTTTCCGCCTCTCCGTCGGCGTCTCGCGCGGCAGGCAAAACATGTACGTCAGCCCCGTCGACGGGCACGTCGCGGGCACGACATCCGTCCAGAGCCCCGAACGCATGAGCGCCACGTACGCGGCGTACGCGTCGGCGCTCGTGGCCACGACGGACGACGACGACGAAGACGCGTCTGCCGACGTTCTCGTCGCGAGTCGATCGAGAAACGCGCCGTACGTCGCCGTCGCGGCGTCCGCGGGCATGGTTTTCGCGCGCGGCGCAATGCCGACGGCTCTCTTCCACCGCGGCGCGCGCACCCGCACATCGCGACGCCGACGCATCCATCTCGCATGGTGATTGATGAAGGCGATATCGCGCGCGCGTTCGCCGCGCGCGCGGCGCACATTCGCGCGAACGCGACGACAATCACGCCGAAAGCCGTTCGACGGTTGCTCGAGGGTGATTTAAACATTGGCGACAAGGCGTTGGATGGGCATAAAAATACGATTGCGGCGTTACTCGAGGCGCTGATGGCGACGAATGGTGGTGGTGGTGAAGATGGTGATGGTGGCGACGAGGACGAGGACGAGGACGAGGACGAAGACGAAGACGAAGATGATGACGAAGAGGAGGAGGAGGATAAAGTGAGACGTCCGGTGAAAAAAGCCAAGACAGCGACGACGACGACGACGATTAGTGGTGATGTTGCAAAATATAGAGATGCATGTAAGCGTGCGGGTATTACGGCGTTTCAAGGGGTTTTGATGCGGACGACGGATGAGAAAGCGCGCGTGGACGCGATGTCGACGTTATTGAGCGAACGCGGCTTGTCGATTCATAGCGCGCCGAGTGAGTTTGAGCGCGTGCGGGCAAAGCTAGAATTGGAAAAGGATATGGATGGTATCGATACGAGTAATATTGTGACGGGTGGGCGACGACGTACGGCGGTGTATGGGACGACGAATTATGCGCAGTTGGAAGCGTCTTCGGAAGAAGAAGAAGAAGAAGAAGAAGAAGAAGATGACAGTCATTCTGATTCCGAAGAAAAGCCGCAACCGCCAAAAAAGAAGGGCAAGGTATTAGATAGCTCCTCCGAAGACGATGAATAATGAAATCGCGATTAATGTACTATCTAAAGCTAAAGCTACCGCCGACGCGCCGACGCATCGGCGCGTTCGACTGAGATTACGTCTTTTGTTTCTTCATCTTTGCGAGCTGCTTTTTCATGAACGCCGCCTTGAGACGCTCACGCTTCTTCGCTTCCACGTCTTCACGCGCGCGCTTTAAATCAGCCACTGAATCACGCGCGCGCTCGGTGTTCTTCTCGATGTCAAAAATAACAGCCCGTTCCTCCGCCGCGCGCTCCGCCGCGGCTTCCTCCGCATCCACCATCGCCTCCCATCGTCGTCGATCGAGCTCACGCCGTACGTCATCACTCATCATGTCCCCTTGTCGCACGTGCTCTAACCCATCGACGTCATACGTGCGACTTCGACTGTCATCCTCGTCATCGTCCCGGTTTCGCGCCTTGGCTGCAAAATCCACGTCGTACCCGTCGCCCCGTTCACCATCCCCAATCTCAACCTCCCCGCGTGCGAGTTTATCATACAACGCCGATTTGCGCTCCAGCGCATGCCGCACACCGCGAACGGACGTATCTATCGTCACCGTCGCGTCGCGAGCCGCGCGTTCGCGCACGCCCGGATTCGCCACGCCGTCCCCGTCGACCTCTTTGCCACGTCGCGCTCGACGCACATCGCGCCCACTGACGCCCACGAGCGATGACGACGTCATCGACCCCGCGTGTCGCCCGCCCGCGCTCGCGTGCGCCGCCGCGCGCGCGCGCTCGCGAAGCACCTGCGCTTGCAATGCGAGTAACGATTTCGCGCTCACGTGCTCGATGACGCGCGCCTTGGACGGGCACCGCGACGATTGCACGCGCCATCCGAGGCTCGACGGGTCACCGAACGTCGCATCGCGCGCGGCGTTCGCCTTCGCCTTCGCCTTCGCGTTCGCGTCGGCGTTCGCGGGCATGCGCACCGGATGCGCGCGCGCGACAGTGGCGTAGCGTGCGTCAGTGCTCCACACGATGACGCCGACGCCGACGACGCCGACGACGCTCGAGCGCCGCCGGCGAGTGCGACGACGACGACACGCGCATCGCGCGCGCTCGTTCGCGTCCTCGCTCGCGATGGCGCTCGCGTGCGCGCGCGCGAGCGAGGCGCGCGCGACAGTCGTGAGGTGCGCGCTGACTCGACGTACACTCGACGCGTTCCGAACGGCGCGGCGCGCGCGTGAGAGCGCGGCGCGGCGCGCGCGCGCGCGCACACGCGCGCGATGCGTTCGCATGCGTTCTTCGAACGCGCGAGGCGAGGCGGCGCGAGGCGCGGATGTGCGAACGCGATGGCTGGGTGGCGTTCGCTTTAAACATTGACTGACGAAACGTGGTGTGTCGCTCGCGCGCGTGACGCAGAGAAGTCGCGGTGGCGTCCAGGGATGGGTTTAAACTCGGTTTTGGGTCGTGTAATAAGCCGTGGCAGGACATGTCGCTGTGGGAAGACATTGCGGATGAGGCTCCAGACGCGTTCGCGTGGTTGGGCGACGCCGTGTACGCCGACATCCGCACAAAGACGCGGGACGGGCACAGAGGGCGTGAATATCGAGGTGAGGCGTTACATGAGGCGGCGTTTCATCAAGTGAAAGAGTATGCACCGTATGCGCGGCTGCGGGCGACGTCGGATGTGATTGGGACGTGGGATGACCACGACTACGGGTACAACAACGTCGGCAAGGATTGGTCGCACAAGGATTTCGCCAAGCGCGCGTTTTTGGATTTCCTAGACGAACCGATGGACAGCGAGCGGCGCACGCGCGATGGTGGGGTGTATGATGCGGTGGACTACGTGAATCCCGATGGCAGGCGCGTGCGTGTCGTGCTTTTGGATTTACGATGGGATATGGAGGAGGGCGACGACGCGCGCGAAGGAACGTTGATGAGTGAAGCGCAATGGTCGTGGCTGCGAGACGTGCTCAGTAGCGAACCGAGGGCGGATTTAACGGCGATTGGAAGCAGTATTCAAGTATTAGAAGCGGCGTATTTGATGTTACAAGGCATTGCGAGGTTCTCCGAGCCCGCGCGTATGGTTGCTGAAGGCTTGGAGAGCTGGACGCGCACGCCGAGTCAACAGCGGCGACTGATGGACATCATCACCGCATCGAACGCGTCTGTGGTGTTCATGTCGGGTGACGTCCATCATGGTCAAATTGCGGTTGAACCACCGGGGTGCTTTTTGCCGTACAAAACTATGGATGCCACGGCGAGCGGTTTCACGCACACACCCTTTCGAGAGGCGCCCGAACCGTTGGCGACGTTTTTCAAGTATGCGAATCCATTGTACTATCGAAGTTGGATTTTACCCGCATACGACCGGTTCACGGATATCAATTACGGCGAACTTAACGTCAACTGGAAGACTGACGTGGTGGAGTTGTCGATTAAAACAACTGGACGAAGAACTATGCTCAAGGAGAGCGCGGGCCTGGCCGAGCTCACGCGGGATCCGTCGCTCTCAGAGGAAGACTATGACCTCACGCATTGCCACCCCGTACTCTCGATGTCATTTGAACGTCGGCGAACGCGGTTGTTGTTGTTCTTTGCGTGGTGCCTGTGCATTTACGTCTCCTACATCGTGGTACCGTTGGCCTTGGCGTACGCGCTCGGCGCCTCGATTCGTCGAAAAGCCAAGAAGGATTGATCAAGTGAATGAAAAATGCAATTGATACAGTAAGATAATACTACGAGTACTAAGCTGGTACTGAAACACGGACCGGTATAATATATAGCCACTAATCGTTGAAATCACATAGACATCAAGCCATCCTACAATTTGCTCACTGCTTTGTCGCGACTGAGCGCCTTGACGTCGCCGCGACGAACGTCCCAATCGCCGCCGACGCCTTCGACACCATCCGGCGCGAGTAAACGCGGAGGTTCAAAGTTAGGATCGCACCTATAGCGCACAAAATCGGCGTCAATTGCCCCGCGCGTGCGCAAATACTCATCATCTATCAGCTGCTGGCCCGTCGTGCTCGGATCGCACGCCAGTTGCACCACGCAGTCGGCTAAAATGTCCGCCTTGCGCCAATTCTTCCTTTCACCGAGCTCAAAATTTTCACTCGCCGAGCTCTCAACGATCGTCGCCGGCCACAGCGAATTCGCCGTGATGCCAAACTTTTCCCCTTCTGCCGCCGCACCGAGCGCAACCATGGTCATCCCGCACTTTGACATGTAATACGCCGTCTTTCCGCTAAATTCCCGCCACCGCTTTGGTATTGGCGGCCCCATAGAAATCACCCGTCCGTATCCCGCCTCGCGCATATACCGCAAGCACTCGCGCGTGATGATAAAACTCCCGCGTGCGTTGATGCCCTGAATCAAATCATACTTTTTCGTCGGCGTCGAATCTATATCCTGCCACCACAACGCGCTCGCGTTGTTCACCAACACATCCACGCGCCCAAACTCGCGCACCACCTCCTCCACGCACGCCACGATCGATCGCTCGTCGAGCAAATTCATCACAATTGGCAACGCTCGCACGTTCGGGTGCGCGCGTTCAACCTCGCGCGCGACAGAATACACGGTGCCCGGAAGCGTCGCTGAGGCGGTGGCACTTTTCGCGGCGATGACGACGTGGCACCCGTGCGACGCGAGCGCGAGCGCGGTGGCGCGACCGATGCCGCGCGAGGCGCCGGTGATGAGCGCCACGCGACCGCGCAGCTCGTCCGATGGCACGTGCGCGAGCGGCATGGCGCGTGCGGCGGCGAATGCGGATAAAGCGTACGCGCGTGCTGACGTCACAATGTCACGCGGCGATGGCTACGCGCGCTGTGCGCGCGCAAGGGGCGCGCACGGCGCCGACGGCGACGGGGCACGACGCACGAAGATACCATCGACGTCGTCAGCGCGCGAGCGCGACGACGCACGCGACGACGCACGCGACGACGATGAAACACAGCGGCGCGGTGCTTTGCATTGAAAAAGTGCAACCGGGCGTCTTCGTGGCGACGACGGCGAGCGGGCGCGCGCGCGTGGGCGCGTTGGGCGACGCCGATGGCGTCATGGATGTGTTCTGGAGCGATGATGACGCGCGCGGGGGCGACGGCGCGGGCGACGGCGATGTGCGCGCGCGGGGTCCATTCTGGTGCGTCGCGGCATTGGGCCACGACGGAGACGTCGTCGCGTTCGGATCGAGTGGTAATCACTTGGTGTGCGCTGACGTCGATGGTGATGGTGTATTGAAATGGCGTACGCGCGCCGAGGACGTGCTCGGGCCGCACACCGGGTACGTGCGATCGGTGGTGTATTCGCGGGCGCTGCGTCGGGCGTATTCGTGCGCGTGTAACTTTGCGCCTTCGTGGATTTGGGACGACGTGAGTAAAGCATTACGCGCGACGCCCGAGTGCGAACACTTGAAATTATTCACGGGTGATATTTTAAAGTTGTGCGTATTCGATGACCGCGTAGTGTTCGCGGGCGTAGCGGATGGAACGGTCCACGCGTTTGACGTTTCGCGTCCAGAGACGCCGAAAGACTTGGGAACGCTCGGCGAAGCGCGGGCGAATGGACGCGGTCGAGTCGCGGCATTGGCGGTTATTGGCGACAAATTTATTGCGAGTGGTAGTCACGATGGACGGCTGGAAGTGCATGACGCGACGAATGCACGTTTACCCGCGCTCGCGCGACTGGATATTTCAGGCGGCAAAATTCACGCCGTCGCTCGGCTTCAATCTCACGCGCTCGTCGTCGCGGGCGATTTTGGGGTAAAAATAATCGCATTTGATGCGAATAGCTCGACGTTTAGCGTCATCGATGACGCGTTCTCGGGTATCACGACGAGCGCGAGAGCCGTCGCGGTGGTTGACGACGCGCACGTCCTCGTCGGCGACGCCTCTGGCTCGATGACGTTGCATAGCTTGGAACACAAGTAGACCGCCCGCCAGTGCACTAGAACGATGCCATTCACTGATACAAATGGTAGAATTACATGTAATAATAATACTAGTCGGCAAACACTAGTCGGTAAACTTTTTGACGACGTCGACGATTTCTTCGCACGGCGCCGTGAAAAAGTGGTCTCGCCGGGGACAGCTCGAAACACTCGCCTTGAGCTTCGCCGCCAGCGCGTGTTGCACCGATGCTGGGACCAAGGAATCGCGCTCACCAATGACGCACTCTACTCGACCGCCGCAGTTTGCGTGTATGCCGTCGTAGTCGAACGCGTCCGGACCAAAGTACCCGCTCGCGCGTTCATTCGCATCCCCCAAGTCATCGTCGTACCCCGCCACGAGGACGATTCCACGAAGCTTGTTGCGCTCGGCCACGCGAAGGGCACACACCGCGCCCGATGAGTGCCCGACGACGATTGAATTCGCATCGCATTTCAACGTATCTTCGGTGAATGGTACCCAGAGCGCGCGTTCGCACACGTATGGTGAAGGCATGTTTGCCATTCGGACGTCGCTGACAATGCCGCGGTCGAGCAACGCGCGCTCGAGCCAGGAGTAAAAATTACATTGACGCGTGGGCGTGCATCCCGATCCAGGGAGGATGATGACGTTCATCGATGTGCGAGGCTACGAGTGAGGCGCGCTGTAACTAACTTTTGTCATTCGTTTGCGCTCATCCGTGAGATGCGTTGGATTAAACACTGCTACTGGCGGAGTATCGACTCGATACGCTGTGATGAAATTCACGGCGCATGAAAGTGTGTGATACCACGGGGGTGGGTTGAGGCTAAATGATGGGGTGGTGTGCACTGCTTCAACGCGTGGACGTGACGCCGTCGACGTCTTCATCCGAGCGGCGGTGCTTTCTCAACAACGGGGACAATGATACGGATTCTCCAGCGGAAATTTGGCGGAAAACCTCGGCTGTGACGGCATTCACATCAACGCTTGAGCCGTGTTTTTGTAATTGGGCCAATAACTCTTGGAGCTGAGTCATGGAGAGCCCAGAATCTGTCGGGGATGATGATGACGACGACTGGTCGGCAAACGGCCTCAGAAATTTATGCGTGAGGATCTCCTTCACAGAAATACGTTTCTTCGGGTTGCGCTCGAGACATGCTTGCATCAAATCAATCAACGCAGGGTTATCCACCGGAAGAGGCGGAAATGCGATGACGTGACGAGGATCCGTGATGGCATGGAGCTTTTGAATCATACCGGTGATTTTACTGAACGGCGTGTGACCGTAAACCATCTGGTATAAGATGCAGCCGAGACTCCAAATATCACTGGACCGACCAACTTTCATGGGTCCGCCGAGCGCAGATGCCTGACCGTTCAAGATTGCTTCGGGTGACATATAGTTGACCGTACCGACTTGATGGTCGCGCACAATGTTGGTGTGATCCGGCGCTTGCTCGGTTTGTATAGCGCGAGCAATACCGAAATCAATCAACTTGAGCGCGCCTTCAACAAATAAGAAGTTTGCGGGTTTTAAATCGCTGTGTACGATGCGCTCTTCATGAATTGTGTTCACAGCTTCAACCATTTGCTCAAAGTATAAGCGCAAGAAGTTGTCATCTACTGCGCCGACAGCGCCTTGACGCTGCTTTTCACGCTTCGCCAGCATATGTGCCAAGTCGATCTCACCGAATTCGAGAACCATGAATATCAAACGCTCGTTCATGCAGACTTCGGCATCAATGAGCTGAATTATGTTGTCTCTTCCGCGAAGCGTTTTGAGAAGCTTGATTTCATCAATAAAACCAGCAATGGTTTCATTTTCTCGACCATCCAAACGAATACGCTTGAGCGCTAAGATTTTGCGCTTCGGTGATACAACCTTGAACACTTTGCACGTGCCGCCTTGACCAATGCATTCCAATTTCGTGTACTTGACGCCGTTGACAATGACGGTGTTTTCATCTTCACGCGGCCTGTCTGTGTACTTGTTTGCGCTCGGCGCGGCGTGCCCCGTCTTGCGCTCACTTCCCATTGCCGTCGGTGTGTTTTCAACTGCTCGTACCGCCCTTGGCGCCGTCGCCGCCAAAGCAGGCGCGCGAGGTGGATCCATGGGCGTGTGCGCGGTTGTCGACGGCGTGCGCTCAGAACGAGACGTTCTAGGCGCACTCATCGCACCATACTTCTCCATAGCTCCAGCAAGGCGATTGCGCAACGACGTCGTGTGCTCGCGAGTTGACGAAGGTGGTGCATTCACCGAGTAATCATTCGCACTTGGCAAAGATGGTGGTGGGGGCGGAGGCATTGAGCTTTCAGTCTTGTCGCCGACGCGCAATCCACCAGTACGCGCGCTTTGGTAGCTACTCGCGCTCCCAGGAGGCATGGACGCGTGAGATGTCATGTACGTCGTACCAGTGTGCTGATGCGCTGCGAGTGCTGCGACTTTGCTCGCCGCTGCGTATACTGGAGCATCCAACTTCGCCGTCGGCGTGGCTTGCATGCTCGCGAGCGCCGCCGCACGTTGCGATAAATTTTTCGGCGTCATCGCCACCGCCGCTGCAGGTACTGGCGCCGCCGGCCTCGCATATCGCGATTCATTCTCAACCGTGCCATGACGCGAAGGCTTGATTGCTGAAGTATATTGCGGCGCCAGCGATCTAAATGGCGTGTGTTGCGTTTGTTGCACGGGGTCGTACTTGCGCGCTTCAATATCTGCCAACATGCACTCAATCGCGCCCGCGGGTTCGGCGCCCGCGTCCAATCCGCGTTTTAGAATTTTCACCGCCTTAGCCTCACCTTTGAACGTGTACCCAAACGCTGCCCACTCGCACCAATAAATCGCATGTTTATGCCCGATACCGCATGACTTTAAAAACTTAAACGTGTCCCGCGCGTCATCCATATTGCTCACCATTTGCTGTCGCGCCAGCCCGAGAAAAATTCTCACATAATTCTCATCATTCACGTTCCCTCGTCGCGGAATCGTCTTCGTGGCCAATTCATACAACCGATGTAAACTCACACCGTTACGACTCCCGTACGTTGCGCTCGGTTTCCCGACATCCGCCGTCGCCGCATCGTCGGCGTAAATCGCCTCCTCATTCTCCAGAAACAATAACCACGCCTCTGGGCTCTCGGTATTCGCCCGTATCGCATCCGCGTGCGCATTCCGCTCGTTCCTTATTCTCACAGGCGTACTGTCGCCACTTACGCCGCAATATTCCTCCAATAACCCCTCCACTGAACCTCTTCGAGGCGCGCTCGCCGCCGCGCGGCTCGACACCATCGCCGCGGCGCCACCCCCTCTCATCGACGTCGACGTCGCCCCACCCGCGCTCTTCGTCGCCGTAGACGGTGTCATCGATGCCATGGCGCGCACGCGATCGGTCAATTGCTTCACGCGTGGATCATACGCGGACGACGACGATGGCGTGCGCGTCTCGAGCCGTTGCTCGGTGTGATGATGATGATGATCGGACCCATGCGCCTTGGTCGATGCGTTCGTACCGCTTCGCGTCAGCGCAGTCGCGGCGAAGATGTTTTCTTTATCTTCTGCCATCGCGTGCGAGGCGTGCGCGCGATCGCGCGTGGGCGAAAGTGCGGATGCGCGCGCGACCATGGCGGTTCGCGTGCTCGGTGGTTCCCCTGAGGATAAAATGCGCAAGATGTGTACTGTGATAATTTTAGCGCTATATGAATGGTATGGTGTTTATTTTATCACAATGATATATTTAAGTGTGACGTAATATGGGATTCTGTGCCTCGAGATGATTTATCGCGTCACGAATCAATCGTCGCGCGCGGCGTCCAACGCCGCGGCGCATTAGAGCGCGGCGCGCGCGGCGCGGCCATGCCGTACGCATCGAACGATGAACTCTACGCCTCGCTCGACGCGCTCGCGCGCGGGGCGTGCGCTGGGGTGTCGCGCGTGGTCTCCATAGGTGCGAGCGCCAAAGGCGTCGATGTGCGCGCGCTCGAGGTTGGTTCGACGTCATCATCGACGACGGCGCGCGGCGACGACGATGGCAACGCTGTGGACGGTAGAAACGATCCGTATGCGTCGTTTTCCGGCGCCGGGCGCTTGCGGTTCGGGTTCATGGCGAACATGCACGGGGATGAGCCGAGCGGGCGAGTGATTACCGTGGAAGTCGCGAGGCGCGTGTGCGAAGGCGCGAAAACAGGCGGCGATGCGCTAGCGAAGCGACTCATCGACGAGGCGACGCTGTACATTATACCTACGGTGAATCCAGACGGTTTTGCGATGCACGCTCGAGGGAATTCACGTGGGGTGGATTTGAATAGAAATTTTCCGTACACGCAGTTCACGCCGCCGCGAGACGCGAGCGGGAGCGTGAAAGCGCTCGGGGGTAAGCTTGGAGATAATGCGGTGACTGAGCCCGAAACGGCGATGATAATGAGATTTAGCGAACGAGTTAGGATGGCTGCGGTGTTAAACTATCACGAAGGGGCGTTGGTGGCGAATTATCCATGGGATGGGAACGAACGCGGCGGGAATACGTACAGCTCAGCTCCAGACGACGAAACGTTCAAGTACTTAGCGTCGACGTACGCCACGTCGCACCCTGTGATGTCAAAATCACAAGAATTCAAGGGCGGTATAACGAACGGTGCGGCGTGGTATCCATTGTGGGGTGGTATGCAAGACTGGCACTACGTAAACACGGGCACGATGGATTTGACGATTGAAGTGGACGACGCCAAATGGCCACAAGATGATAAAATCGACAAAATTGTCGATGACCACGTCAAGGCGAGCTTGGAAATGGTTTCAAAAGCTTTATTTGGATCCGTGCGTGGCTTTGTACTCGATGAAAACGGTGTAGGCGTCGCGGGTGTATCGGTCAAAGTCGGCGACAAAGGCTTACCCGTGTTAACCGACTCGGCGGGTTTCTTCGCCAAGCCATCGGCGCCGACATCACGACAAGTCACGGTGCACATCACACCACCAAACGACGTGTATTTGTACCCCACTACACACGTCGTCGAGGCCATCGACGAGACGAACGGCGCGACAATTGACGTATCGCTCGCGACGCGCGCGCGCCCAGGCTTCGCGCGCGGCGCCGCGCGGGCGCGCGTCCTCGTCGTCTTTGTCGTCCTCCTCGCCGCAATCCTCGCCATTCGTCGCACGTACAAGCGTCGTCGACGTGTGGCAACAATCATGGAATCCATGCAAAACAACCCCGACATCGAAAAGGCGGTGGCGAATCGTCGAGGAAGCGCCCGCGCGCCGCCCCTCGCGTCCACCGCGTGACGCGGGAGGGTGTGGACTAGGCAATGTTCGGACATTCGGCGTCACGCGAGGGGGTGTATTTTTTTTAGCATACATGCCCATGCGTACTATACTAGTACTAGTGCACTCTATTTGTAAATATATCTTGATATGTACATTTCTGTGACGTCCGCGCCGCGCACGTCGTAGTGCGTCACGTTGAATGCCCATGAGTCGCCAAGGGGTTAGCGACGTGTGCGACGCCTTTCGACGTCGTTCGTGGTTTTGGGTGTTAGCGCGCCGGCGCACCGCACACGTGCGCCGACGCACGACGGCCGCATCGCGCGCGCCAACGCACGGGTTACCCAGCTCTCGTCGTCGTCTGCGTCACGACGACGCGCGGCGACGCCGAATTCGACGTCGCGTTCGGTGTCGCAGAACGCGTTCGGTGCACACGACCCGAATCATCATCGTCATCGGTGTGGATTCGCATCGTGAGGTGTCGATCGATCGGAACGGTGCGCGGGGGGACGCGGGGACGCGGGGACGATGGAGTCTATAAAACATAAGTTAAGAAGCGTGCGGGGATGGAATGCTGATAAGTATCAGTTTGAGATTACCGTGCATAGCGCGTATAATGTGCTTCCTGGGACGCCAAAGTTGAAATTGACGTGGAAGCGCGGGAGCAAGGCGTGCGAAACCGCGGCGGTGCCGGTGACGCGCGGTGAGGCGGTATGGGATACGCATATGACGCTCACTGCGACGATGTTTGTGAATCCAAAGACTGGCATGTACGAAAGTAAGCCGTCGATGTTTATTTTGCAAACCATTGGAGAAGATGGGAAGGCTAAGGCGTACGCAGAGGCGACGATCGACTTGTTAGAGTATGCTTTGAATCCGGGTCGTGAGTTTTCTCAGACGGTTCCTGTGAAGCAAGGTAACGTAACGATGTTGACACATTTACAGTTCAAGGCGAAGGCGACGCCGTTGGCAGAAAATGTTGCATTTAGCGACGTCTCGTCAGATATTTCCGTCGCCGATCTCGCCGAGGTGGAAGAGATCGCGGCAGCATCGGCGAGTATCCCTAAGGCTCTGGCCACCGTCGACGTTGGTGAGCACGAAGACGAAGAATATTTTGACGAAAACTTGCCCCAAGAAGAGTCTGTTGACGCTAAAGAGGAGACTGTGGACGAAGAGATGGCTTTTATCAACGCAAAGTTGGCCTTTCAAATGGAAAATCCTGAAGAGACAGAGCTTCCGCCGGCGACGATGGAGGAACTGCTCTCAGGCGTCGATGCCGAAGAAGGCATCATTCCGGGTGTGAAGATTATGCGTTTGATTGTCGGGAAAAAGTGCAAAATCTTTGTTCGGGGTCAAGATAACTTCGGCAACGCGAGAACCACAGGCGGGGACAACGTCGAGGGTGTTTTGATTGGTCCAAACGCCCAGCGCGGTTTGGTATCAACGAAAGATCACGGCGATGGATCATACTTACTTGAGTTCACGTGCATGCAGCAAGGTATTTGGACTTTGCGTACGAGATTCAATGGAAGATTGAGCGCGGAGAAGCACAAACTCGTCGTGTCTTTTGGTCCGTTGAGCGCCTCGGATGTTCGCGTTCAGCTTCCAAAACCGCCATTCCGATGCGGGGCGTACACGGATGTGCAAATCATTGTCGATCATCCTGAAGATGGTAGAATTCTCACGGGTGCAGAGGCTTTTAACGTGCGCCTTGTTTCGCCTGCTGGCCTCTCTATTGGCGTCCCTCTCGACGTGCAGCCAGGTACCACAGCTGCAGTCGCTCGCATCAACTGGCCGGAAGTCGGAGAACACCAGGTTGATGTAAGACTTGATGGTACATCTTTGCGTGGTTCGCCACTTCGCGTTGATGTCATCCCAGAGGAGCTCTGTCTCGCTGCCTGTCAGTTGCAAGGTCCAGGTGTACACCGGTGCGTCGCGGGCATTCGATCTACGTTCGTCATTGAAGCGCACGATAGTCGAGGGAACCGTCTACTTACCGGAGGTGCGCCCATATCGTTATCGGTTCGTTCAAAAAATGACGAACATTACCTTGGAGAAATCGTTGATTACGGCAACGGCACGTACGAGGCTTCATACACTGTTCGAGTAGCTGGTTATTACGAGCTGGCCATTGGAATCTTGTCTGAGGAACTCGTCGTAAAAGGAATGTGCGAAGCCGGTCGGGGCGTTGTTGCCGGATGTGAACTCGTTGGTGATGCAGGTTTAGACCTTGAAGTTGGTAGTTCGGGTCGTTATAGTATCATTCGCCACGATGCTTACGGTAACAGAGTTCCAACGCGACAAGGGCAGCTCAAGTTCAAAGTCACCGCCGATGGACCGGGCCCGGTGAAATGTAGTATGATTGACAGAGCTGATGGTGTGAGTGATGTCGATGTGAATACTACTGTTGCAGGTAGGTACTACGTTCAAGTCACGGCGGGAGATCAAGAGCCTATTCCCGGATCGCCATTTGAAGTGATAGCTTATCCAGGGCCAGCATCACAGCAAACGAGTGTGACGACGGTCTTCGGTGCTCAACTTGCCAGTGCAGACAGCGATGTCCTAGTTGCTGTTGCCGGCGAAGAAGTATCCTTATCTGTTGCACCGCGTGACATGTACGGCAACGTAACCGTCTTCTCAAAGGGTGCCCTCGTCTCGGCTACAGCAACCTCCGCGGGGGCGGTGACGCCGTTTGAAGAGCGAACGGGCACTAAGCAAGAAGTTACGCTTTTTACGTCGTTCCGCGTCGCTGGGTCGTATCTGCTCAGTGCCATGATCGGAAATCAAGTCCTTGACGGGTATCCAAGAATCTTGACAGTCGTCAGCGCCGCGACAGAACCTCGCAAGTGCATGTTATTTGGTGAAGCACTTCAAGGCGTCAAGTGCAACCGTATTTCGACGTTGACCATACACGCCGCTGATAAGTTTGGAAACTTGCGTTCTACTGGCGGTGATGTTGTTGATGTGAATTTATGCTCTCCCGATGGTAAATATGTCGTCGCGGCAAAGGTCGATGACCATGCTGACGGCACATATGGCGCAAAGTTCAAACTTGAACGTCCGGGTGCTTGGGAAATTCAACTTGTAGTGAACGGGCGCGGCGGTCGTACCCAGGTCAATGAGGTTCGATCATATTTTGCTGGTGTGAAAGCATCCGAGTGTACATTTAGTGGTATGGGATCAGATGGTGTTGAGGGTGTTGTCTGCTTCAAGCAAAGCGACATTGTTATTCAGCCCGCTGACTTTGAGCAGAACTCACGCTTGATGAGTGGTAAAGAAGCCGTCGCTGTACGAATTCTTACACCATCGGGCGGCATTAGCTCCGTCGATCTAGTGTTCGGTAATGGTCGCTACACTGGTGGATACACTTGGACGCAGCCTGGTCAGCACACTATTTCCGTTTCGCTTGACCAAGAAGCCATAGCTGGTTCGCCGTTCACAGTGGAAGCGCTTAGCTCGCTGCCGCAGGTGGGCGAATTAGAAAACATGGATGCCTCGGAAATCGCGAGTCTGCTTCCAAAGTTGAGTGCAGAAGGTGCATCTCAAGCGCTGCAGTCGCTCGCTCCGGACAAAGCTGCCGAGATTTTAGCGTCAGGGACTCCAGAAAGCGCCGTACGAATGATGGCAAATGTCATTCCTGGCAACGTCGCAGAAATTTTAGGCACCATGCCTACTGATGTGGCGGCGGCAACATTAGGCGCTATGCCCGACGACCGCGCTGCAGAAGTCCTTGCGACCATGCAAGCAAGCGACGTGACAGAACTTTTGAAGACGATGAAATCGGATGATCTCTCGGAGAAATCTGTCATGTTTGCAAATGTCCTCAACAGCATGAAACCGGAAGACATGGTCAAAGCAGTGCGCGTGCTCATGAACTCAGACGCGTCGGATGACGGTTTGAAAAGTATATTGGATCAAATGCCAGCCCGAACTGTTGCTGAGCTTGCCGGCAGTTTTGATGAGGAAGAGACGACAAAGATGCTCGCTGGTCTTTCGAGCGACCGCGTCGCCGCTGTTGTGTCAAAATTACCGACGGAGCGACAGGCCGACGTCATTAGCCTTCTCGGCGGTGATTCGATGCTTCAAATGACAAAATGTTTGCATGCATGCTACAAAGTTGATAAGTCGCTATCATTGCAAGAGCGAATGCGGGTCAAGCAAAGCGCACAAGAAACAGCCAGACGCGTCGCTCCGGCTCTCGGTCGCTTGGCTCCAGCGCAGCTTACGAGCACGTTTGAGAATGCAGAAGCAGAACATATCGCCGGTTGCTTATTCGCACTCGTTGAAGATAAGCGAATTTCACTCGTTTCCAGTTCAAAATCTAGAGCTGTGGGCACGATGGATGCTGAAGGAAACATTAAATGGAGCGACGACAGCGTGTCCGTAGTGAACGAAGCGGGAAATGCTGTTACGCACGCCGACGGTACAACAATTAAACTCGAGCCTGACGGCACTATGATCGATACTGATGGTCAAGTGCTCAAGCTCAACGACGATGGTACGATCACGACCGATGGTACCATCATCGGTTCCGATGGTGCCGCCATCGCTGAACCCTCAAGTGCCCTCATCATGTTTAGAGCCATTTCCTTGGCACAACGCAAAAAGTCGCTATTAGAGCTCATCGCGTTTAGCCCGGCTGGTACCGCAGCCGAAATTTTGATTGACATGTCCGCCACCGAGCTCCGAGAAACACTCGTGGGTTTAGGTGCGGTCGAGCAGTCACGAATTTTAGCAGAAGTCGGTCGAGTGTCGCCGACACAAGCCGCAAAGGCGACCTCTCTCTTGAGTCACACGGAAGCCGCGTCGGCGGTGAGCACCATGGTCAATCCGGGATCAAGCGATCGCGTAAACGAACCGTGGATGGGCTCATTCTTAGAGATCTTATCGCCGCAAATTTTGCGTAACGTTGAACCCCCGACCGCGATTGGCGGTGCGCTCGCGACTCACCTGTCACCGAACGCTGCAGCCAAGGTGTTGCACAAGCTCGAGCCTATGGACGTGTCGCGCATTATTGAGGGCATGAGTCCCGCTGAAGTGAAGCAAGTGCTTGAACAAAGCGCAGCTATTCAAACCGAGGCGGGTAAACCCATGAGCGACACACCACTTATTGCGGCGTTAGTACCGTACGTCTCTGCTATGGATGATTCTCAAGCGGCGGCTCTTTTGGAGTCCATCCCGTCTGATATCGCCGTTGGCGTGATGATGTGCACGCCCGAAGAACGCTCGAATGAGATTATGACGCACACCAGAAGACGAGATTTGAAAGAGCGCATGGCGAACAAGTCGACTCTTCACCTCGATGCTTGTACTATTACCAACCTGCGAGATGCTATCGCTGGCGAAAGCTCAGTCTTCATTTTGGAGTCGCGCGAGCGAGGGGGCAATCGTATCAAGTTTGGTGGCGCCCGGTTGCAAGTATCCACGAAAGCCCTTGGCGCGCCTGGACCAGGCATTGAACAAGGCATGGTGCATGATCGCGGTAATGGTGAATACAACGTACAGTTTACGAGCACGCTCGCGGGCAAGGTTGCCGTCGTTGTAGAATGCGCTGGACAATCGAGAATCTTCGAAGTCAACGTCGAAGCGTCAGACGTTGTCATCGGCAAGTGCACCATCGATAAGAAGGGACTCGAGAAGTGGTCCGCTGGTGATCCAGGAAAGGTTGTATTAACCTTACGCGATCGTTTCGGAAACTTTGCACACTCAAGCAAAAGTCTTCTCGAATTCGAAGCTCGAGCATCCGGTCCAGGAGGCGTGGTCGTCGACCGCAACATGTTGGATGACGGACGCATTGAATTTGTGTTGAACACCACGGTGACTGGTATTTACAAGGTCGCGTTATCGTGCTCAGACACGAAAGAGGACTTAAAGGGGTGCCCATTCGAAGCCCGCATGGGCACGGGTAATCTCTCGCAAGCTGGCTGCACGGCGACGTTGCAATCAATCACGAGCTCTACCAAGGGTCCCGGCGCGAAAGCCGCGGCGTTTGGCGCGTGCGCGGCGATGGCGGGTGAAGAAATCACCGCCATCGTCGAAGCGCGAGATCGCTACGGGAACAGCACGCAATTTGCTGGCGAAAGCGTCGTTGTCTCCGCCTACGGTCCAGCACACATGCCCGCGGAGCGTAACTTTGAGGTTGCTGATATTCGAAGCGGACGCATGGCGTTGCGCGCAATTTTCCCACGCGCCGGCTCGTACACGGTGTCCGTGACTGTCGATGGTATCCCCATCGCCACATCACCTCTTGTTTTACACGTCTTTCCTGGGTCGTGTGAAACCAGTCGCGCAGTGCTCCGCGGTGATGCTCTCAACGGTATTGTCGCGAGTAAAATCACCAAGCTTCTCGTGCAAACGGAGGACAAGTACGGCAACAATTGCCACGTCGGCGGCGACCGCGTGAACCTCTCCATGCAAGGTCCGAACGGTATCAAAGTCAATGCACTCGATGTCAAAGATAACGAAGACGGCACGTACTCGTTCGCGTTTATCGTTCCACAAGCGGGTCGATGGACGATTCAAGCCATTGTCAATGGACGCGTCGCCAAAGAGAGCACGACGGAGGTTGTCGTCACGTACGGGCCGTTGAACGCCGCGGCGTGCGTCTTAAAGGGTGGCCCGGGTATGAAGCGGAAGGAAGTTTGCGGCACCCAGCGCGATATTTACTTGCAAGCTCTTGAATACGACGCTAACGGCCGTGGTATGAGCGGTCAAGAGGCGGTGACTATGCACATGATTACCCCGAGCGGCGGCACGCACACGTTGCCAACCGTCTTTGCCGAACGCGGAAGCCGGTACAAGGCGTCCATTCGATGGTGGGAAGTGGGTCGACACGAGATCGTCGCCGCCGTTGGCGGTCAACCCGTCGTGGGTTCACCTTTTATCGTCGAAGTCGAAGCGCAAGACGTGAGCTTACCGATGTGCCGATTGTCCGGACCGGGTCTGCAAGGCGCCGTCGCTGGCGAACGCGCGACTATTCTCATCGAAGCGCGGGACGAACGCGGGAACCGACTGTTTAATGGTGGTGCCCAGATGGGTATCGCCATTCGATCTGGTGGTGAAACTCTCCGTGGGAAGGTGCAAGATTGCGGCGATGGTACGTACGAGGCGAGCTACATTGTCGAACGCGCTGGTCCGTTCGAGTTGTCTCTATTCCTCGGCACGGAAGCCGCAACGTACCGCGCTGTGTGTAAGCCTGGTCGTGTGGACTACGCCAAGTGTCGCGTAGAAGGCGCCATGGACAGTCTCTGGGTCGCCGGCGAGCATTTAACGCTGACAGTTACGCGTATGGATCGATACGGAAACCGAATCGCCCGTCGAGAAGGTTTGGCGCCGTTTTGCGGCAAAGCTGTCGGTCCGGGCAAAATCACCTCGCAGTCGATTGAGTTGGGTAACGGCACGGCTGAAATCAAATTTTACGGTACTGTTGCCGGTGCGTACCAGTTAGGTATCTATGTTGCGGACACGCCAATCATTCCTTACGCTACGGATGAAGCGCGGGCTCTCATGGACGGTGAAACGCAAATGCTCGACGCTCCGCCGAGCGCTCCTGGCTCTGTCAAGGGTAGCGACGCACCGGCGGCGCACGTGAGAAAAGATTCGTTGGCTGGGAGTATCATTTCCAAACAAAAGTCTGATCTTAGCGGTGCGAAAGCGATCGACGCAAACACACCCGCGGCTTTCATCAGCGCGGAAGACATTGAGCAAATGCGCGAGGTGACTCTCCCCGCGGTGACGACCGAAAACGGTGTTCAGATGGTACCGCTGCCGAATGGTTTGTTTGAGATGAATCTCACCGCATCGGTGGCCATGCCAAACTGCTGCGATCTCGAGGTCATCGGTGGTACTCGCACGGAGGATTCTTGGGTCGCCCCGGCGGGTGAAGAAGTCTTCGTACGCGTCATTGCCCGAGACAGGTTTAAGAATGAAACGCACTGGGAAGAAGGCCAAACCATCGCCGTCGAAGCCATGGGTCCTGAGTACTTGACGTTCAACGCACACGGTACTACTGGATTGCAAACCGACTACGTCGCAAAGATGACCCGCGCAGGTACATTTGAGCTTCGTATTCTGTGCGACGCTTTACCTGTGTGCTGGAGAACGATTCAAATCATCGCCGGCTTTACGTTTGCGCCTCGTTCAATTCTAAGCATGGATGGGTTGAAAGATGTCAAGACTGGCAATATTGTTCGTTTGACTTTGCGTACGGTTGATAAGTTTGCAAACCTTCGCTTGAGTGGTGGAGACACCGTTCAACTGGCGTTGCAAGGTCCCGGCGGCGCCTTCGCACGTCAAGTCTCCGTGACAGATCACCAGGATGGCACGTACGCCCTCGAGTTCCAGGTGACCGTCGCGGGGAAATGGATTCTCAGCACTCGCATCAATGGTCAGCCGCACGTTGACGGCGGTATTGCTTTCCCTGTCGCATTCGGTACGCTTACTGCGGAGGAGGCGGTGATTACTTTCGATCCCCCTCTTCCGACCAACGGGAGCGTTGAATGCGGCCGCGTGAGTGATTTGATGCTTCACGGCGCCGGTTGGGAAAAAAATGGTCGCGTCATGACTGGTCTCGAAGCCGTGAGTATACGCTTAACCCATCCCTCTGGTACACAAGAAGCAATTCCGGTGACGTTGAGCAAAGATAACAAATGCTATGCTTCAAAGGTGCGATGGTTACACCCCGGATACCACTCTTTGAACATCATGTTGGACGGCGTCGTCGTTCCAGGAACGCCGATTCGTGCGCGCGCGGAAGGTAAGAAAGTGGCGCTCGTCGCATCTACTCTGGTTGGAGAAGGTGCGACATCGTGTGTCGCTGGTGTTGATGCCTCGTTCAATTTGATGGCTCGCGATTATGGCGGCAACCCAATCAACAAGGGTGGCGCTAAGTTGTCGATTGCGGCTCGCGTGTCTGGTGGTGAACCAGTGAGCGGCACGGTTGTCGACCATGGAGATGGTTCATACACATGCTCTTACATGATCACGACCTCTGGTAGTATCGAAGTCATACTTGCAGCTGACATCGATAATCAGACGACAAAGCGGTTGCTTAATGTGACATGTGAAGCTGCCGAATGCGAGTTGAATGAGTGCCGCGTTGACGCTGGCAAAATGCTTCTCCTTTGGCAAGCGGGTGAACCGGGTCTCATTCGCATTCAGCGCCGTGACGTGTTCGGTAATCCGACGACGAAAAATACGGCAACTGGTCTCAATCGATTCGCTGCCGAGGTTGTCGGGCCGGGTTCTGTTGACGTCGAGGCACTTGAACTTGGTGACGGCTCGTGCGAGCTTCGCCTCAACGCACAAGCGTCTGGTTCGTACGACATCTCAATCATTGGCTTGGCCATTGATGAAGAAACTATGATGCCGACAGGTACGCCATCTATGGAAATTACGTCGTTTAGTGCCATTTTGACGAGCCAAGAGACGTTCCCGTCGGCGTGCGTTGCTCGTATGGCGCTCATAACTGGAGGCGAAGAAGAAACACTCGCCGACGCCGATGCGGATATAACTCTGCCATCAACCATCATGGCTGGTGATCAAATTGCGATGCATGTCTTGCCTAGAGATATGCATGGCAACCGTACGGCGTGGTTGGGAGGCGAACGCATCGCTGTTCACGCTCGCGGTCCAATCGAAATTCCCTTCCTTCCTCAAGAATCAGTCGGCTCTTTCTCCGCGACGATTACGTGCGCGGGCGCGTTCTCAATTGCTGCCCTCGTCGGCGACTGCGCGTGCGCGGGTTGGCCAAGAATTTTGCAAGTCGTGGCGGGACCGTGCAATCCTGATAAGTGCACGGTCAGTGGCGATGCGCTCGGTAACTGCTCCACCGCGCAACCCATCTCGTTGATGATGCAAGCCACGGATGAATTTGGTAACCCGCGCTCGATGGGTGGCGATTTGATTGAAGCGATGTTGACCAACAAGGATGATGGTATTATTGATGCGGCTGTGATCGACAATGCTGATGGTACGTACGCCTTGAATTTCGAGCTTGACATGCCGATTGAGCATGAATTGTGGATTTCTGCCAATGGTTTGCGAGAGAAAGCCAGTCGTTACAACTTGATGCCGTCGCTCGGCGCGCTTCAAGCCAACGATTGCGTCATCAGCGGTATCGGAGGCGAGCGTCTAAATTTGTCTGATAAAACCAATCTCCTCGTGCAACCGGCTAATCCTAGTCGTGTCATGAGTGGTCGAGAAGCCGTCGTGGTTACCGTTCGCATGCCAAGCGGATTGAGCTTTAATTTGCCTTTGAAGTTTGAGACGGAGATGCGACAATTCTCGTGCCCTCTTCTTTGGGTCGAGCCCGGCGATCATTTCATCACGGTTAATCTCAGCGGCGACGTCGTTCCTGGGTGTCCTTTCATGGTACGAGTTCACGACCCCGATGCTGAAGATCTCGGGGAGATCGAAGAGGACGCGCCCGAACCTGGTACGGCGATGACCATGGTGCCGGCTGACAACTCTTTCGGTTTCGTCTATTCGAATGAGAAGACGGCGTCGAAGCCCGTCGCCGACGTAGCCGCGATTGACGTCGACGACGAAGACGCCGATAGTGATGACGAAGAAGTCTTTACGTTTGGCACAACTCTTTCGCCACCTAGCATTCAGCAAGTTGAGTCCACTGTGGCGACGATTCGTAAACTCGAGCTTGAAGACGCCGGCGACGCGTTGTCAGATATGCGCTCTGAAGTCGCCGCGGCGTGTTTGCAGCGGTTGAATCCGCAAAAGGCTGCGTGCGCTGCGGCTATGATGACTCCTGCTGAATTGAGCTTGGCGGTCACGAGCATGCCTTTAGATTCCGTCATCGCTATGCTCGCGTCAGCGCCACCCGCGGCGCGCGCTTCAATCATTGAATCCATTCCGCCCGAGGCGGCGGCACAAGCGATGAACAACATGGATGCTCGCGCCGCGGCGTTGTGCGTGAACAAGATGGTAGACCCTGACATTGCGGCAGCGGTGATTTCTAAGATGAAACCGTCCAAAGCGGCGATGATGATGGAATTTGTTCCGCTCGAGCTTCAGAAGCAAGTCTTATTGGAACTTGACCCAATCTCCATGTGCTCCATGCTTACGGCGGCGTACGACCCGTCCGTGAGCGACGCCGTGCGCAAGAGTATGAACCCTTCGCCAGATACGTTAAGCATCATCTTTACCACGGCTCCCCCGGAGAAGTGTGCCAAGATGGTGCGATTCATGCAAACAGATGCGACGGGTTGCGAAGTGTGCGCAGGTGCCATGCAACGCGCGACTCGAACGCACCCTCGAGCGGTGGAGAATGTTTTGGCGTTGACTCAAATGACCGCCGTCGACGGCGGCGCAAACATCAGAGCCGCTGTGTTGCGCATGCCGGGTGGTGATTCCATCGTTAAGCACGCCGAGGAAAGTATTCAAAAGGGTGAAATTGAAATTCCAGCCCCTGTGGTGAAGGTCAAGGAGGCGAAATTTAAGTGGGGAGGCTCTGGATTGAAGCCGAGTAAGACGGCGTCTGAACGCGCGGCTCGATCGCTCGCCGGCATGGCGCCAAAGGTTTCTGCTCAAGCGCTCGCGGACATGCGTCCGGGCGCAGCGGGAGCCGTGCTCGCAAATATGGATTCTGAACGCATCGCTGGTATCATACCGATGATGGATCAAGCATGCATGGCGGCGGCCATAGGAAGTATGGAAGCTGAAGAAGCGTTGCGTGTGATTTCTGGTGTCAACAAATCCACTCGTGTGACTATCATCGAGGGTCTTCCTGCGGGTGCGGCTGGTTCCATGCTTAGTATGATTCCTGCCGACGAAGCGTCGGACATCTTGCGTTCGATGGATACGACGCTCGCGATCGAAAGCGTGCGTGCAATGGCGCCGAAGTCGGCGGCGTTAGCCATTCAAGAACTTCCTGAAGAGCAAACTTCGCAATACTTGCTCACGTTGCCGCCGAGTGTCGCCGCACCGATTTTGGTTGTCATGTGCGAGAACAAGGAGGGCAGAGCGAGTGCGAAGAGCGCCTTTATGATTTTGAGCGCAACTAACATCGATAAAACGACAGCACATCTGAGTGGTATGTTGCAACGTAACCCGCAAGTAACGGCGGCTATTACAAACGATCTGGACAGCGATGCTCGCGGCGATGTCATGTCAAAGCTCAACGCGAAGGATGCCGGCAAGTTGTGTCAATTCTTGGGACCACAAAACGCCGCAGCAGCCATTGTGGCCAGTGCAAAGCGTGGAGCCCCGGCTGCGATGGGTGCCGTTGCATTAGAATCACTTGCGCGTCTTGGTGTTTGGCCGCCGAGCGTCGATGTTCCTCGCTCTGGAGCAAAGGTTCGCGGTCCGCTCGCCGATGTCTTGTTGGTGATGTTTGAGCTCGATTCGCCCATCGCGGCGAACATCCTCACCGCGCTTGATCCTGACGTCAGTGCTTCGGCCATTGGCGCCATGACGCCGGCAATGGCGGGCACCTTGGTGAGCGCCATTCCTGATCCCAAAGCCGCGGCGTTGATTTTGCAGTCCATGCCGCCCGCCAAGCGCGCGGCAATGATTATCAAAATGAAGCCGCAGCCAGCCGCAGACGCGGCGAATGAAGTCGAGTTGGAAAACATGGTTGCCATCATGACTACGCTTTACGACACTAACGACGCGGCTACTATGGCGATCGCATGCGATATCATTGAAAAGATGGACTCGTTCAAGGGTGGGAGCATCGTCGCTCGACTGCAAGACGCGCACGCGATGCGTTTGGTATCTTCGCTGCCGCCTCTCGTCACTGCGGCGTTGATTTCAAGCGGCGGCTTACCATCCGACAAGGCTGGTACATATCTCGACCAACTCAAGGTTGATCAAGCGGAGAATATCTTGGCTGCGTTACCGCCTACTTTAGCGGATGAAACCGTAGCGAAGATTTCCAGTACGGATCTCAAGGCGAAGACAGCGGCGCGAACCATCGTGCATCTTAACTCCTCTGTCATCACCGGTCCAGGTTCAGAAACATGTGACGCTGGTCATAAGACGAAGTTTGTCTTGGAAAGTACGAATCCTGGTGGCATACGACTCAACAAGGGTGGCGCGTCATTGCAGTGCATGCTTCACTACGTCACATGGAAGAAGGGTGCAGATGGCACATTGTCCAAGATTGACTTCTTCCACGGCGACGGCGTTCCCCTTGAAGTCGTCGATATGATGAATGGTGCTTACGAGTTCCATTACTCCGCCAATAAAGCTGGCGAGTATGACGCCATCATCACAGGTGCTGGCCAAACTCGCACTGTTCGAATTACGTGCAAATCGGCGACGCTAGATCCGAAAATGTGCGCGGTTGAACCGCTTCCTGATAATGTCGAATGGAAAGCTGGTGACGTCTTGTTTGTCAAGGTATTCTGCCGTGATCGATTTGGTAACAATGTTGCCCCGCCTAAGAGCGGTGATGCCGGTGTTGACTTTGTATTATTGGCAGACGGTGAAGGCCCGGGCGTGGTCGAGGCGGAGGTGATTGACGATCCCTCGGGCGTCAACGCTCTCGCCAAGTTCCGCGCGACGGAGACGGGCAAGTACTCGTTGCGCGTGTTCACCGCAGACTTGCAACGACAATGGTGGGGAGGTATGCAACGCGACTGCATCGAAGGTGCACCGCTTTCCATTTCCCTCTCCCCGGCTTTGGCTGACGCGTCTCGCTCGAGCGTGCAGCTCAGCGGCATTCGCGAGCGCGGCGGTGGTATGCTCATCGGCCTCGCTGGTCGACAAATGGCTGTCGCTGTCTTTGCTCGTGACAGGTTCAACAACGAAGCTGTATTCAGCGACCAACGATTGCGTGTTGATGCCGTTGGTGTGTCGAACAGTGTGTTCAGTTTGTCAACAAAGGAAGCGGGTGAATGGTTGTTTACGAGCTCCTTGCAGCGCGCTGGGACGTATTCGCTTCGCGTCACCGTCGACGGTAAACCCGTACACGGCTTCCCGCGCAACTTGCAAGTTGTTGCCGCACAGACTGATCCTAGATCTTGCTCAATTCGCGGTGATTCTCTGAACAGCGTCATCGCAGGCGAAGTGACAAAGTGTCTCGTCACCGCCGCGGATCGCTATCAGAATGTTTGCCTTGAAGGCGGCGACCGGTTGACGGCGCGCCTCATAGGTCCCGCTGGTTCAGTCGACGCCGATGTGTCGGACTTTGGTGATGGAACATATCGCCTCGTGTTTGTCGTCCCGCGTAGCGGTGAATGGAGAATTTTCTTAGCCGTGAATGGCGTAGAGAATCCCAAGCCTGCGACGTCGTTCATGGCGAACCAAGGTGGGTTGACGTCCAAGCAACTCATATTGCTTCCCGCCGATAAGCGCGACGAATTTATCGTAGGCGCGGAATCTGAATTCTTCATTCAATCGATCGATTATGAGCAAGGTGGCCTCGAAGTCAGCGGTCACGAAGCGTTATGTTTGCGTCTCATCTCGCCGTCTGGCGTGTCAACGATTGTGCCGCTACGTTTGACAAAGGATCACGCGCGTTATCGCGCGAGTATCATATGGCCGGAAGTTGGTTCTCACTCCCTCATTGGCGCATTGAATGGTGATATCATCGTTTCTTGTCCATTCATCGTCAAAACAATTGCGGCGGATGTGTTCTTACCCGGTTGCAAAACGACTGGCAGCGGTGCCTCTTCGGCGGTGGCGGGCGACCGCGCTTCGTTCGTCTTAGAAGCACGAGACGCGCGCGGCAACCGCATGACCTCTGGCGGCTCGAGCATCTCTGTCGTCGTGCAGTCCACACTTAAATCAAATAATTCCATCAAGGGTTCTGTCCTCGATCAAGGTGATGGCACGTACATGATTTCTTACACCATCAGCAAGGCTGGTCCGTACACCATCACTTTGTCCTCGCCGCACTCGTCCACGACGTTGTCTGGCATGTGCGTGCCGGGCGAAGCCGACCCAGCGTACTGTCGCATCGATGCCAGTGGAGTTGAAAAGCTCGAAGCTGGCATGCGCGGTACGGTGAAGGTGTTGCGCGCCGACCGATTTTCAAACTTGATTCCGGCAGGTCCGGATTTATTACCCTTCCGCGTAGAAGCGTCTGGCGTCGGCCCGGCAGATGTGGAAACGGTCGAGGCTGGTGATGGATCTGCAGAGATTCGTTTCGAAGCGCGTGCAGTCGGACGCTACACGCTTTACGTGTGGAGCGGACTCAAGCGCGAACCGATTCTTGGCTCGCCCGTGGAAATTCACGTCTTGCCGTCGCAGCCCGCTGCAGCGGCGTGCAAGGCGCTTTTGGAAGGATGCGAGTTCAAGGCTCAAGGCGTGTACAGCGCCCAAGCTGGAACCAGCATCACGGTGCGTATGCAACCTCGCGATCGCTTTGGAAACACCACGGCGTGGAAGTCTTGGCAAACGCTTAGCGTCAGCGCCGCAGGCACCGAGGATATTGTATTTAAGCAATCGACGGATGAAAATTCCCGAGGCGTGTTCCGCGCCACGCTCAGCAAGGCTGGTGCGTACGTCATTTGGGTCACCGTCGGTGGTCAAACCATCATTGGCTGGCCGAGAGTGGTGCAAATCATCCCAGCATCCACGAATGCGAACGTGTCGAGCATGCGCCCAGAGTCTGACACCATGGCTCTCGCGTCTGAGCTCGTCCGCCACGGCGGCAACGACGCGTCGCTCATCGACGCCTTGGGTCGACAATCCACCGATGTGGACAAGTTGCGCGTCGAAATGATGGCGCTTCGTGAACGCCTCGCCGGCTACGAGCGCGCTGAGCACAAGGTGCAACAACGCGGTGCCGATATCCAAGAAACCGCGGCGCTCGCCCCGGCGCAAGTCGAAAAGCTCAACGACAAAGTCATGAAACTCATCGTACACGACTCCGAGTCTGACAGCGATCTCGACGCCGCTCGCGGCAACGCAGACGACGACGACGACGAATTTGGTGAATCGGTGGATCAACCCGACGTGTACGGAACCGAAACAGAAGAAGACTAGATACAAAAATAAACAACAACAACGACGTAACGCGCTCGAGCGACGTCCCGCGACGACGTCGCTCGAGTCAAACGCTAGATTACAACCCATCGTCGTCGGCATCATCGACGACTTATGTAACATCACAACACAACCTACCCCTTTTACCACACCTCTCCGCGCACACCCGATATCGTCCTCGTCCTCGTCGTCGAAATATCCACGCGAGATATTTAAACCTTTTTGCATCCACCCCCCGCCGGAGAAAAACGCTTTTCGTCATCCACACACAAAAAACGTTATCCACCGATTCGTCTTCGCCGCCCGTTCGTTCGCGCCCTGTGGCCCGTCCTGTGGCGCGCCCTCCATGGACGAATCACGACCACGGACGTGACCACACACACACCATCGCATCGCCGCATCCGCGGTCGCGCGTACTGCATGCGCATACGCGCGCCGCTCGATGTCGCGCGACGCAAACGAAACGACACCGGAACCCGCGACCGCGGGCGTTACGACCAGACGTTATCCGCGCGCGCGACGACCGGCGAGCGACGACCGACGACTGACGACCGGCGATATTTTAGATAAAAATATCTCCTCTACGTATACGCGTATATATCGCGAAAGTATCCGCGCGCGGGCGCGGGCGCGGGCGCGGGCGCGGGCGCGGGCGATCGTCGATCGGTGCGCGATTTAAAGCTTCGAAACGTCACGTCGTCGTGCGGCGGCAGAGTTGGACGACGCGTGCGCGCGACGATCGACGATCGACGATCGGTGGACGATCGGTGGACGCACGCGTGGAGACGTATTTATCGAGCGTGTACGCGCGCGCGCGCGCGCGCACCGAGGTACGCGCGGTCGCGACGAGGTACGCGCGGCGCGATC
>Ga0181557_1000199_pt1 | contig 77518 bp, 60 predicted proteins | sample 011ome_23_FD_148632 | JGI IMG/M metagenome (GOLD analysis project Ga0181557, IMG submission 148632) | Coastal salt marsh microbial communities from the Groves Creek Marsh, Skidaway Island, Georgia - 011506CT metaG (spades assembly) | ecosystem: Environmental > Aquatic > Marine > Intertidal zone... | reverse complement strand
CGCTCGCCGAAAACCGAGGAGTTTCCTCCCGTCCGAGTTCGTGCCCCATCTGGGCGGCGAAGTGGCGAGCCAAATACAAAATGTCTTCCTTGCGCGCTCTCAACGGCGGCAGGTACAGGACTTCGAATGACAATCGGTCTAACAGGTCATCCTTGAACTTACCCTTCTTAACCATGGAAGGCAGGTCCGCATTGGTGGCTCCAATAATTCTCGCATCTACCTGAATGGAATCGGAGCTTCCTAGCCGCTCAAACGATCGATACTCCACCGCCCGGAGAATTTTCTCCTGAATGGGTATCGAGACCAAACCGATTTCGTCGAGAAACAAGGTGCCTCCTTCCGCTAGTTCGAATCGCCCTAGACGCCGCTCGCTCGCTCCCGTGAAAGCCTCCTTCTCATGACCGAAAAGCTCGGACTCGGATAGGGCGGCACAGTTTAAGGCCACCAGCGGCCCCGGGACATCATTTTCGAAGGAAGCAACACCAGCTCGAGAAAAGTCGGCCTGAGGCAGTTTAAAGCGAAATTCGACTCGCTCGAAAACCGGATCCGCCGCATGGAGAGCCATGTCACCGATCGAGCCTACGACTGGGACAAGCGCTTCAACACCGAGTAGTTAAACGAGGCAGGGATCGACTGTTGCAAATCCGACAGAGGAGGAGCACAATCAGTAGCAATTACGTAGGAGCGGTTTTACACCGCGAGATTCGATGCCGATGAATCGCCCCGACAAGTCTTGGCTCCTAGGTTGTCACACCGATATATTCTCCAGGGCGCCAAAAAACTCAATTCCAATCTGTCGGTATTCCAGATCATCAAGGAAACGCTAGGGTTAATAATAGAGATGTTGGTCAAGGTTGCCGCAGGCAACGTAGGTATCACTAGAGCGATATTAGGTTCGCTTACCGCTCGCTAGGCGACTTCGCTCGGGGCGTCATTCGCTCAAGGATGACGCTTGAAACCTAATCGGATTTCAGCCGACCTATATACGCGACGCGAATCCTGACATAAGCTCATGTTTCCCAAATGAATCGGATTTCTGAATACGCTTCAAGAGACTACCTAAGAATGTAGGAGCGGTTTCACACCGCGATTTGAATAAAACTGGCCTCTCGCCCCGACAAATCGGGGCTCCTACAACGAATGCTCAACACACAGTGCCAAGCTTCAACCTCCTAACGCTTGAACCGCTTCGCAAACGCCTCCGGCATGCGAATGGGTTTTCCCGATTCGACATCGATGGCCGCCATTTCCGTCTTGGCCAATAACAGTAAATCCCCCGAGTGCCCGTACCCTCGACAGAAAAGATCAAATCGGGTAGGACGAAAATTCGTCGCGGAGATATCCAGTTTCAACGTGTCTGGATAGTAGGCCTGCTTGGTGTATTTGACGCATAGCTCCGATAACGTCAACCCGACCCCTTCGAGATTCTTCTCCGAATAGCCCAGCGAGCTGAGAAACTGGACCCTTCCCTCATGCAGGTATTCGACGAACACGTTATTGGCCACATGGTCCCCATAATTATGGTCTGTAATACGGAAGGGAATACTGGTCGAAAAGTCGACCCGCTTGAATTTCTTAATTTCGTTAAACATGCGTTATATCCTTAGAATTACGAAATACCGAAACACGAAGCGAGTTGAATTTTGCTTCCACTTTCTAATTGGGCAGGGAGGCCCCAGGTGGGTTTTCGCGATTCATTGATATCTCTATTCACTCTTGACGGCAACCCAGACCCTTGCCCCAATATTTCCGCTTGATTAACGAATACTTCCGTCGTGCCTCATATTTCTCCTCGCCGACCCCTTGTGGACGGTTTCATCCGTCCCTATGTCACCAACTGCCAAACCCAGACCGATTAAACGCTTTTTCATGCTAAAGGTTTACCCGACCTTGGCATTGGGTCTAATCCGCATCCTCAACTGGACCTGGAGAATTCAGGAAACGGGTAGGGCACATTTGGATGCAGCGGTCTCTTCCCCAGAACCGGCAATCGCCGCCTTTCTTCACGGGCGCACTTTCGTGCTCATCCACCACATGACCCAAATGCCGGGCGCAAAATGGGTTTCCATGTGCTCAAAAAGCCTCGACGGCGAAGCCATGGCTCAACTTGAAGAACGCCTTGGGCTAGAAGTGGTCAGAGGATCCTCAGGTCGAGACGGACTGGAAGCGATTCAGGAAATGATAGAGCTGGTGAGGTCCAAACCGGGACATGGGGCTGCTCTGGCCATAGACGGATCACGCGGTCCCCGTGGGCACGTTCAAGGAGGCATCGTCCGCATGGCACGCTGGACCGGTGGACGCATTTTGCCGATTACCGCTTCCGCCAGTCCAGCGTGGATTTTTCGCAGCGCCTGGGACCGAACCATGCTTCCCCTCCCCTTCGCCAGAGTCGAAATTGCCTACGGCAAACCCATTGAAGTTCCCGGAAAGATGAACGCCGCTCAGATGGAGGAGATCCGAGTTCAGGTTGAGCAAAGCTTGCTGAACCTGCAAAAAGCGGCTAACGAGCATATCGGCTTCACCGATCTTGAACCCATTCAAGCGGTTTCATAGCCAACCGGAAATCACTCTAGAACCTACCCCCATACCGATTGCGGCGTGGATTCTCAATTGCCATTACGATTCGAGGACTCCTACATATCTCCTGAATGAATTACCTGATTCATTCCAGAGGAGGTTTTACCGCTCGCTACCGCCGACTGGGCTACCGAGCGCTGTTGGCGCTCCTTGCGCTCGCCTCACCACTCATGCAATCCGCTGAGTTCGTCTTTCGGCACGACAACGTTCTCGGAACATCGATGGAGATCCATGTCACCGCGCTAACCATCGAGGACGCACAAGCAGCGGAAAGCAAAGCCCTCGCGGAAATCGACCGCCTCAACGCCATCTTTAGCACCTACGATCCGCAAAGCATCATCAGCAAATTTTCAAGGGCCCCCCAAAAACACCCCCCAGTTTGTGCCCACTGAGTTTCTGGAACTTCTGGTCGCCTCAGACTGGTGGAAAATCAAAACCGCAGGCGCGTTTAATCCCCTTATTAAGGAGTGCTCCACTCTGTGGAAGGAAAGCGCTGCGTCCAATACGGTTCCCAATCCTGACTCAATCCAGCAGGCAGCCGAGAGAGCTTCCAAACCCGCGTGGACAATCGATCCCACCTTTGAATCGGTAACGCGGATCGAAGACATCGCCATCAGCCTCAACGCCATCGCTAAGAGATTCATCATCGATCGCGCTTGCGAGGAAGCTCGAAACGCATCCACGGGAATCGACAGCGTCCTCCTTTCGATTGGAGGCGACCTGAAGGTTTCCGGAAGTATTCCCCAACCAGTCGGGGTCACCGACCCCGCCAATCCAGCCGACAACGCCCCGCCACTCGTAACCCTCGAGTTGACCAACCACGCCGTAACTACGAGCGCCAACTACGAACGGGGCTTCACGATCCAAGGGCGAACCTATTCCCACATCATAGATCCAAGAAACGGATACCCCGTTTCCAGTGGTGCCAGGAGCGCTTCCGTGATCTCGAAAAACGCCAACCAAGCGGACGCGCTTTCCACCACCCTGATGGTGCTTTCCCCGGATGAAGGCATCGCCTTAATCAAATCCCTCCCCGACACAGAATGCCTGATTGTCTGCGATAACAGTGAGCTCAAACGCAGTTCCGGATTCGACGCGTATGTTTTTAAGGATACGAGCCTGATCCCATATCACACGACCTTAACCGAGGATTTCGAGCTACAGGTCGACTTTGAAATCAATCATCCCGACGCCCGCCGGTATGAACGTCCCTACGTCGCCATCTGGATAGAGGACTCCGACGGTCGCCTCGTAAAAACACTCTGCCTCTGGGCTCAAATTGACACCAACTACGTCAAGAAATTGAGCCGCTGGATCCGTCTTAAAGACAAAAACTGGGGCGTCATTAATGCCCTGTCCCGAGCCACTCGAAAACCCGGAAAATACTCGCTCGTTTGGGATGGCACCAATTAGGACAATGCTGCCGTTCCGGCTGGCAAATACGCCCTTTTCATCGAGGCGGTTCGAGAGCACGGCACTCACACCCTCATTCGCCAAGAATTCAACTTGGGCGATAATCCATTCTAGCGGAAGCTCAAAGGAAATTTGGAAATCAAATCCGCAACCTTGCGCTACGCGCCCCAAAACGGCTAATCAATCACAATGGAATCGCCTCCTCGCTCCAAATCTCGAAAACGCGCTCCCAAGCCCATTCAAAATCCAATTCGCTGGATTCATATCTACCTATCCATGGCCGCCTTCGCCGCCCTGGTTTTCTTCTCCATCACCGGCATTACCCTCAACCATCCAGACTGGTTCTTTTCAAATGCCGAGACAAACAGGGAATACGCGGGTACGCTACCCAGAGAATGGATACAATCAGCGAGGGTAGCCGAGGGCGATACGACCAATTCGTCTACTTCCATCGACAAACTTTCGATCGTCGAGCACTTCCGATCCACCCATCAGATAAAAGGAGCGGTCAAGGAATTCAGCATAGACGACTACGAGATCGCAGTCGGCTTCGCAGGGCCGGGCTACACAGCGGATGCTTTCATTGAACTCGAAGACGGCAGCTACACCCTAACCGAAACTTCTTTCGGAGCCATGGCCATCGTGAACGACCTGCACAAAGGGCGCGACACCGGGCCAGTCTGGTCGTGGGTCATTGACTTGACCGCCCTCATTATGCTCATCGTGTCGATCTCCGGCCTCTACATGCTCTTCAAGCTAAGAAACCGCAAGGCAACCGGAATCGTCACTTGCTTAATCGGATCGGCAGTCGTTCTCGCTATCTATCTAATTTGGGTGCCGTAAAGATCATCGGGGATTGTTTATTGCCAATGGGTAGGGAGGACCGGCTCGGTCCTCCGCATCGGGTTGAAAATTTCGGAGGATCGAGCCGATCCTCCCTACCAAAGCCACCGACAAATCCGAGTCAGCAGCGACTGCCTCGCTCAAAGGAGGCATTCTCTTTTGCTATTGAGATCTCCCTAGGGACAGGGTAGCGATTCAATATGACCACAAAATACGCACTTACCCTATCACTCTTTCTCAGCCTTTTCGGGTATTGCCTTTCAACATTCGCCCAACCGAGCGAGGCCACTAAGCGGCTGCTCGAACGCAACAAGATGTTCGAGCCGAAGATCATCAAAGTCGCAAACAATGTCTACACCGCCATCGGCTACCAGGTCACTGCCAACTCGATGATCGTTGGGGACGACGGCGTCATTATCGTCGACCCCGGTCAGATGCCGCTGATGGCCAGCCGCGTACGCAAAGCTTTCGAGGAGATCACGGATAAGCCGGTCAAAGCAATCATCTACACCCACTCCCATGGTGACCATGTCAACGGAGCCCCCGCGTTTTACGAGGAAGGCAAGGGCATTCAAGTTTGGGCTCGCTCCAATTACGGTTCAGAAGCCGCTCGAAATGCTTCTACCGGACTCACTGGAGGAGTCCGTGCATCGAACACTCAAGGATTTGACCTGAAACCAGAACAGAAAATCGGAGTTGGCGTCGCCATACCGCCGGAACGAAGACCATCGGGAAGCTTTATGGTCGACGGAAACAGTCCTGGGACACAGACTAGAAGCCGCCCCCAGCAAGTTGAACCAACACACACCTTTTCTGAGGACCGGAAACGAATTTCCGTTTCAGGCGTCACAATAGATCTAGTCTCTGCGCCTGGCGAAACCGCCGACCAGCTGTACGTCTGGCTACCGGATCAAAAGGTCGTCTTTGCGGGCGACAATTTCTATCAGTCCTGGCCCAACGTCTATCCTCTCAGAGGGACCGCCCGGCGCTCCATCCGCGACTGGATTTCCAGTGTCGATTCAATGGTCAAGGAAGACCCTGTCCACCTCGTAGGCGGCCACACCACTCCGATGCTCGGGAATGCCAAAGAAATACTGACCAACTACCGCGACGCGATGAAATGGGTCTACGACCGCACCATCGAAGGTGCCCAAAAATACATGACACCCGACGAGCTGGTCGAATACGCCGCCTTGCCCGAGAAATTCGCAAAGCTTGACTACCTTGGTGACTATTACGGCAGCGTAGAAGGTACCATACGCGACATCTACGCTCAAGACCTTGGCTGGTTCGATGGCGACGCCCTAAACCTCCATCGCGAATCGCCGAAAAAGCAATCGCAGCGCATGGCGGATCTCGTCGGTGGCGTAAATAACCTCATGACAAAGGCCCGCGAAGCCATGGAAGCAGGCGACCCACTCGGAGCCGCCCAGCTCGCCCAGCACGTGATCCGTTTGCGGCCCGAGAACAAAGGCGCCAAACGCCTCATGGGCGAGGCCCTCGCCATCATCGGCGAACGCACCTTCAACGCCCCCATGCGCAACTACACGATCTCCGCATCCAATCGCTATCTCGCCGAGGCGGAAGAGTAGCATTCTCATCCGCATAGGGTTAGGAAATTCAGGTAGCTCAGTGCTTTAGCCTGAGTAAACCAGATCAAAACTCAGGCTAAAGCACTGAGCTACTCTAATCAGGCGATCGTCCATTGGATCATGAGATTGGCGGCGACGCAGACCAAGATCCTGAGTGTTTCCAACCACACCATACGGTTAATCAAATCGCCCCTTCGATCTTCAAAAGCCATAGTCTTTTCCACTGGTTGCTAGTTTTCCCAAGTTACTGATTGCCAATTGCTTTGTTTGGTCCTTCTTCAGTTAGTGTCTCGACTCCTCATTTTCCTCTCCTTCGGCATTATTTGCGGCTCTACTACCCTCAGTGCCCAGTCCGGACTCACCGCCAGCCACTCGGCCAGCTCCTTCTCCATCGAGCCCGACGGCGCCTCCACGCTCGGCACCGTTAGCCTCCAATCTGGGACACGAACGGCAACCTCACCCTCGTCGAAGACTACACCGACGGAGCCCTCACCCTGCGCATCGAAACCCAATACATCGTCGATCTGCCAACCCGCTACACCGAGACCACCTATGACGGCAACAACGCCACCAGTGCCCTCATCGTCGCGTACCATGCGGACGGTGAAACGGTCTCCAGCCGCAGTTCCTCCAACACCACCGCGAACGGCGACCTCTCAATTTTAGATGCATACAGCGAAGACGGCAGCCAAACCAGCCACTCCCGATTCCTTGACGGCCTGCTTGATGGCCTCCAGCAGAACTGGTCTGGCGGCAAGCTAGACTCCGAAGCCCTCTACGATCGCGGCACCCTTCGCGCCAGCACCACCTGGAACTACCACCCCAACGGCGAGGCCTCGGCTAAGCAAACCACCAGCTACACCTCAGGCGGCTTCACCCAAGAGACCCATCTTTGGCACGATGATGGCAGCAGAAGTCAAATCGAACGCACCCGCAATGGCCTCCAGCACGGGATCCAGCAGGGGTTCGACTCTGCGGGAAACCTCATTCAAGAGGAAGATTACATAAATGGCATACCACACGGTCTCTTCAAGGCCTGGTACGTGGGCGGCGCCCAGCAGCAATCCGCCTCTGGCTACAACAACGGCAAATTGCACGGGACCTACTCCATCTGGTATCCGGACGGACAGATCAAGGAAACAGCCACCTACAGCAACGGCATTTTAAGCGGGGCCTATTCCGCCTGGTACGAGGCCGGGCAGATCAAGGAAACCCAAGACTACAAAGACGGCCTCAAGCACGGCGAAGGCTACATCTATCAGAACGACCTCTCAGAGGGTTGGCGCGACAAAGCCCACTACCTCTATGAATACGGTGAGCTTCGTCATACCGAAGTCTGGTCCTACGACGCCAACGAAGTCCTGCGCAGTCATACCTTTGAAAGCTCCGATGCGGGAGATCTCGCGGACGGAGCCCCAGCCGACGAGGGTCTCGCCGAAGCCTATGACGAAGAAGGGCGGCCTACCTCTTACTTTGAATCTAAAAACGGAGCGTTCGACGGGATCCACCGCACATGGAAAGACGGGGTCATGCGTTCTGAATACTACTACTCCCAAGGACTTCAACATGGCCGCAGCCGTCGCTGGAATCCCGATACAGGTGAGCTCGAATTTGACGCATACTACGAAAACGGCCTCTTGCACGGTCCATACAAGTCCTACCGCAATGGAATACTGTATTTGTCTGTCGAATACATTGACGACCTGCGCGAAGGCGTCTTCACAACCTACGAGACCTACGGCACCAACACAGCAACCTACCGCAACGACATCCTCCACGGACCCTATTCAAACCTAGGCAGCACCGGCGCAGGAACCTCCGGAACCTACGAGAACGGACTCAAAGAGGGTCCTTGGCTTCGATACGACCTAGACGTTCTCACGCAAGTAACAGAGTACTCGCAAGGCTCTAAACACGGCATAGAAGAGACATATGCTATTTCGGACGAAACCCACTATCTCAGCATCCGCTCTCACTTTACAAACGGTTTGCAAGACGGCGTGTTCGAAAGACTCCGCACCGATAGTTTCGTATTCGCTCTCTCTCTACGATTCAGGTATCGAAATCGGCCCGCGCTACCGCTTTCATTCGAATGGCCAAACCAATTTCGAATATCATTTTCTGGGGGGACTTACAAACGGCACCTCCATCTCCTATCATGCCAACGGCGTAATTTCCAGCACTACGGTTTACCAAGCCGGGGTGATCAATGGAGCAATGCGCAACTATGACGAAGAAGGTCGTATCACACTGTCCGCATATCGTCACATGGGAGAAAACTGCGGCACCTGGACAAGTACGACCTACGACAGCAACGGCATTGCCAAATCATTTCAAACCGAATACCCCCCTTGCCCCTCTGAAAGCGACTTACCTATCACTCGGGGCCTCAAGGGAGTGGTCACTGCAAACGGGGTCGGGGTAGCCAATGTCCGGATCGATCTCGGCGCCGGGGTAGCGACCGACTCTCATAGCGACGGCTTCTATCTCCTCGAATTGGGCGATTCGACCTCCACCACCCTCACGCTTACGCACCCAGGATATCCCGACAAGATCCAGGTCATTTCGCTGCCCGCTGAATACACTTACGATACCCTCAATATCGATTTGAACGGATTTTCCGACCCGGCTCTTGCCCTGGGAGAACCAAGCGTCGGGGGCGATCACTTCTTGAAAGACATCAGTCTCCCGGTCTCCCTTGAGGTCACCCTCTCAGGCGGCAGCGACAATCAATCCGACATCATCTGGAATCGTCCCGATGGCAAAGAGAAGAAAATTGCCGAGAGCAGCTTTTTCTTCGACCCGGGGTTCGATCTGGATCAAAGCGGCAATGCAGGCTCGATATTCAGCCGCTCCTCGAAAGGCGTGGAGTCCGAACCGATTCCGCTGCCCTCCTACCAACAATCCGAAAATCCGCAATGGGCTCAAGAACTAGGCAGATGGAAAGCAGCCGCGCCCGCAAACCGGGGTGAAATCGGCGAGTACTACTTAGCCGCCAAGTGGCCACCCACCCCCATCAACATCGGCCTGAGAAAAAGCGAGGTCCCGACCGACGTGTGGGTCCTATGGTCCGCTGTACCTGGAGTAGGCGGAGAAGACCTTGGCCTCTTTGATCTCCAGCTAGTCATCGAAGCGCTCGCTAAAACGGACGGCACCGGTAATGCCAAACTCAAAGGGGGCGGCCACCTACGAATCGGCCCTGTCGAAGCACGTCTGAATGCTGATGGGAAAGGCGAACTTGACTGGGACAATAAACTCAAATTCAAGAAAATCAGCCTACTTGTAGAAGGTGATCTTGTATACGAAGACGGTGTAAGCCTCTTAAAACTATTACCCGGTGGCCAGTTACCTATAATCTCCAAACTGCTGGAGATCGAACTCCAAACCGGCATTGGCCTCGGCAACTATATTGCACTCGAAGTCATCAACGGCCAAATCTCAATTCAAGCGACTGACATAAGAATAAATATCCCTTGGGGTGGACAACTCGTTTCGACTCTCGTTAAGGACGAAAACTTCGAATTGTTCATGAAAGGAAAAATGGTTCTAGTCATTGGAGTCGAAGGCAACTCCACCCATTTCAAAGACCTTGAATCAACGATCGAGGGGAAGCTGAAACTAAGAGTCACTGACTTTATCGATAAAGAATGGTCCTTTACGATACCGGAAAAGCCTTCGCCCAATTCATCTAGAAGTATAAACAACGCTCCATATTTGGTGAATCCTGATTTCATTCAGATCAGTCCCTATTCTAGGTTCCACCCACAGGATCTCGTGCAAATATTCTCTTCCAAGACCGTGCCATTCGAAGAATCCAGCGATCCACCAATTGTATCCAATATTTACCCATACGCCGAACCCAGTATCGCTCAAAACGGCAACGCAAAGGCACTCGCCTACGTCCACTTTGATCCCAATCACCCAGTAGGCCAATCAACTCGTCTCTACTACAGCATCGATTCCGGAAATGGGTTCCAAGCCCCCAAGCCGCTTCACAATCAAGCCCGCTCCGATTTCAGTCCGCAGCTCGCCTACCTCCCCGACGGTCAACTCCTAGCCGTATGGGAAACCTCCCAACTAGACCAAATCGCAACGACTCTCGATGAACGCCTATCAGGCCTCGAAATAGCCTGGTCGCTCTACGATGAAAACAGTGACACTTGGAGCGAGCCCGCACAGATATCAAACAACAGCCAACTCGACCACAACCGAACCATAGCCAACTCCCCCTCAGGTCCAATGATCCTCTGGCATAGCAACGCAGCAAATGCATATATCGCTGAAAACGCCACGCCAGATAGTCTCCACTTCGCAACTTGGAATGGTTCTTCTTTTGATATCCCAATTCAGCTCGGCTACGACATCCCCGCTCTCGGAAAAACAAGCCTAGCCTATGATGGAAACTCCGCAGTGGTTTCCTGGATACAAGATATAGATGGCGATTTTGATACACCCAATGACACAGAACTCTTTTGGTCTAAGTTCGACGGGACCTCGTGGAGCGACGCCCTGCGTATAACGAACGACACCCTACCCGATACAAATCCAAATGTGTTCTGCCTTCAATACGGGGATTTTGAATCCATTTGGATCAAAGACAACCAGCTCGTCCGTCTAGCAAATACAACAACATACTCCTACGAAACGGTCCTCCCATCCACGGACGACGAAAGAATGCCCAATTATTCCGTCACCTGCAACGCCAATGGAGACACAGCCCTCGTCTGGACCAAATACCAAAACGAGCGGCACGACCTTTACTACTCGCTTTACGATTCGCAAAACGCCCAATGGAGCGACGCTCTCAACCTCACCGAAGACGTTCAGCAAGAACGTTTACCAGCCTTCACTATTGATGACCAAAGCTCAGTCACAGTCGTATACCTGAGCGAGGATCCAGAAACAGAACAACGCGATCTCCACGTCCTCACTCGAGAAGCCGGCATAGACCTAACCATCGATTCGATCTCCATCGCAGCCTCTGAAAATTCAGAAAACCAATACGCACTCGAAGCAACGGTCCAAAACAATGGCAGCCGCAACGCCAACAACGCCCTAGTCACCTTCCACCTCGGCGTTCCTGACAACGGCGGCACCCTCCTCGGCCAAACATCCCTCAACCTCCTCGGCGGCCAATCACAAGAGGTTTCCATCGACACAAGCGGACTCGCCCCAGACACGACCGGAACCATCTATGCCCGTATCTACCCGGACAATACAATCACTGAACTTGACGAAACCAACAACACCGCCACCTCCGACCTCCACCCCGCCGACCTCGCAGCCAGCTACTTCACCTGGGACCGCGACGTTTCCGATGAAACAACCGTCACCCTCGTAGGCACCATCACCAACAACGGAGCTACCGCTCAGATGGACATCCCAGTCCAAATCAGCGACGAATCCGGTGTCCTCTATACAACCTCAATCGCTACCCTCGATCCAGGAGAAAGCCAAGATATCACTACCACGCTCACCAATCTTAGCGAATCCGAATACCGATTCACTCTTACCCTCGACCCCGAGCAAACCCTAGCCGAGCCCGACCGCGGCGATAACGCGTTCCCACTTTACCTCGTCCTTCGTCAACTCAAAGACAGCGACGGCGACGGCATGGAAAACGCCTGGGAAGAGTTCCACTTCGGCACTCTCGAGCGCGACGGCCGCGGCGACTTCGACGCCGATGGCTTAAGCGACGCCTTCGAGTTCATCACCCAAAACGACCCGCTAGACCCCAAGTCCAAATTCCCTTTCACCATCGAGCCGCACCCCGCGGACCCCAGCAAAGTCCTCATCCGCTTCCCATCCCTCCAAGGCCGTATCTACCGCATCCAGCGCAGTAGCGACTTCTCAAACTGGACCAACGACTCCTTCCACCTCGGCACCGGCCAAACCATCAGCGTAGCCATGGATCCCGCCAACGGCGTCCGCGTCCAAATCGGATTACAATAATAGCACGGAGGCCGGGATACGGCCCAGTAAAGGTCCCCGGGGCAAGCATCGAGGTGTTTACCCAAGAGGGAATAAAATTGGAGCGTTAATCCCACGATTGACCAATTCTGCAAATTTTGATGTTATATTGTTTGAAATGAGAAATACCGTTGAAATCAATCGCAGGCAATTCCTCAGAGGGACCGGGGGCCTGATGGCTCTGCCGTTTTTAAACTCACTTCCTCTTTCGATCGCAGCGAGCAATCCCATCTCGAAAGCGCGCAAGCGCCTCGTCTGCGTCGGCACCTTTTTGGGCATGTACCCAGGCGAGTGGCATCCTGACCAGAACAGCAGTCGTATCCCTCGTCTATTGGAGCCGTTAATGCCTCACCGCAAGGACTTTACGGTCGTTTCAGGCGTCGACCATGGGATCAATGGGGGACATAAGGGAACCCCTTCCTTCCTCTCTGGCGTCTATCAGCCCGAGTACATTGGCGAGTCGATCATGGTTCGCAACCAGATCACCCTCGACCAGCTGGCGGCCAAGCATCTCAGCCGCGACAGCCGATTTCACTCCCTCCAGCTCGGCGCTTCAGAGGGAAAGCCCAGCCAAACGCTATCTTGGGATGAAAACGGGGTCCCGCTTCTCCCCGAGCCAGATCCCATCAAGGTTTTTCAGAAGCTCTTCGTAAATGACTTAAACCCCAAGGAGGCCAGCCGAGCCATGGCCTTCAAGCGGAGCATCCTCGATATCGTCGCGGATGACGCCCGAGCCCTTCAGAATGAGATTGGCTACGAGGACCGCGAGAAGGTTGACGCCTACTTCACTTCGATCCGGGACGTGGAAAAGCGTATCGAACGTCAACAACAGTGGATCAACACGCCCAAGCCCGGTGTACCGCCCTTGATGGAACGCCCGACGACCTTCCACGATAATCTCGACCTTATGTACGAGCTGACTGCACTCGCTCTGCAGCACGATTCAACCCGTGTCGCTTCAATCGAACTGCCGGCCGGCGGATTGCCGATCACGCTGGGTGGCGAACAGCTTTCCGGGTACCATGGCCAATCGCACCACGGAAAAGATCCGGAGGTCGTGGAGGAGCTCGTCAAGATCGAGCAGATGCATACGCGTTCCCTTTCCAAGTTTATTTCCAGACTGAAAGAGATTCAGGATGATGGAGACGCCTCTCTTTTCGATCGGACTCAAATACTCTTTGGTAGTGGGCTTGGAAACGGAAGCTCCCACTCCAACCGAAATCTCCCCGTGCTCCTCGCTGGCGGAGATCTCAAGCACTCCGGAAAAGACCTCATATTTGAGGAAGGAAAAACACCGCTCGCCAATGTATTCGTGACAATGCTACAATCTCTCGGTATCGAAACCGAGAAATTTGCTCATAGCACCGGCAACATCAACAACGAGCTCGCGTAGCGGGAACGAAACGCGTCCTCTAAATAAATGAAGGCTCTCTCTTCAGTATTCAAGGTAGGGAGGACCGGCCCGGTCCTCCGAAAATATCTCGAAACCGGAGGACCGAGCCGGTCCTCCCTACCAATTGGACTGCTCATACTATATGCGTCCCTAACCGAGCTGCCCGCCTCGCAAGACTTTGATGCTCTCGTAACTCCTTTCATTGAGGCACACTGTGTCAAATGCCATGGGGAAGAGAAGCAGAAGGGAGACATTCGACTCGACATCTTGGACCGCGACTTTTCTCAAGGCGAAAATGCGATTCTCTGGCAGGACGTATCCGATATGCTGATCACGGGCGACATGCCACCCGAAGATGAGCCCCGCCCACCGATGGGCGACGTGTCGCAAATCATTAAGGCCATAGATACGGAGCTTCGATCTGCTGCCGCTTCCATGAACGAGGGAGGCCGCATCGCTATACGTCGACTCAGCCACTCCGCATTGGACAATACGGTAAAGGATCTGCTCGGTATCGATCTGCTGCTATCTCAGAACCTTCCTGCCGATCCAGATCTGGAAGGATTCAACAGTCTTGCCGTCACGCTCGATGCCAATCCCGAAATGGTCCTGAAACTCCAGAATAACGCCAATACGATTGCTAAACTGGCCATCGCCAGTGGAGAAGATGTTCGCGAAAAACGGCACTATTCCATCGGGACCATCGGGCACGGATACAATGTGGAAGAGCGCGGTGAATTTGTGATCACCTCGTCGAGTCGCGACCGGAAGCACACGATGTGGCCACAAGATTTCGTCGTTCCTCAAGATGGGCTTTACCGTGTAGAGGTCAAAGGCTTCGCTCGAGACTATCGGACGGATTTGGAAGCGCAGGGAATCGAGTACACTTACTTGAGGGAAAACTACGAAGAGAGTCTGAAGAAGCGGGACCGGAAGCCCAATGACGAACCCCGCCTTGTTTCCATTATAGCCATTCAAGCCTCAGAAGCGCGGCACATGGATGCTGCTTCCGTTCCCGGGCGGCGCGTGGGCTATTTCTATATTGGAAACGAAATGGATTCCCAGTACGTGGATGTTCGCCTCAACAAGGGCGAGAACATCATGGTGCACTACGCGGCGGCAGCGATCCTAAACCAATCGCCCACTGCCATCGTCGAGGGTGAGGAACGACTCGTGGCGGATCTGCTTCACGTCAAGTCGATCACGGTTTCCGGACCCGAAATCGACTCCTGGCCCTCGCCTGCCCGCCAGCAGCTGCTCGGCGCATCAAATACGGTTCCCGACAATATGGAGGAACGTATTGGCGATTTCCTTTTTCGAGCATTCCGCCGGCCTGTACCGGAAAACACCCTACAAAAATTCAATCTGCTTTATCAAACCGGCCTCGATCAAGGCCTCACGGAAGAGGAATCGATGGGCAATGTCGTCGAGGGTGTGCTCACCTCCCCGCGTTTCCTGTTCAACTACGACAAAGGCGACGGAAAGGATGTCTGGGCTCTGGCCAGCCGCCTATCTTATTTTCTGTGGAATTCGATGCCTGACGCCACGCTCATGCAGCTCGCGGAAAACGGCCAATTGCAGAAACCGAGAGTTCTGCGCAAACAAACGGCTCGGATGCTGAAGGATCCCAAGGCGCAACGCTTTATCCAAGACTTCACCGCTCAATGGCTCGGACTCAAGGACATTGAGCTGATGCGACCCGACCCGAAGCTCTACGAAGACTACGACCCGCTTCTGGAAGCCCTCATGCGACAGGAGAGCGAGACCTTTTTCAAAGAAGTGCTCGAAGAGAATCTGCCCATCACCTCCTTTCTCGATTCGGATTTCGTTACCATAAACGAACGCCTCGCCAAGCACTACCAAATCGAAGGGGTAGATGGGAGCGAGTTTCGCAAGGTTGTACTTCCAAAAGACAATCCGCGCGGGGGCTTGCTGGGCCAAGCCAGTATCTTGAAAATTACGTCCAATGGCACCCGTACCTCGCCCGTCGTACGCGGCGTGTGGATACTGGAGAATATTCTCGGCGACCCCCCTTCCCCTCCCCCTGCCGATGTGATGCCCATAGAGCCCGATGTGCGCGGGACCAAGACGATCTTCGACATGCTTTCCAGGCACCGGGAAATTGAAACCTGCGCCGACTGCCATCGCAGCATTGATCCCTGGGGATTTGGACTCGAGCATTTCGACGCCATTGGGGTCTACCGCTCGCAATATCGCAATGGCCAGCCGGTCTACGCCAAAGGCTCCGTACCGAACGGTTCCTTCGATGGAATCGTGGATATGAAAAAAGTTCTCCTGAGCCGTTCCGACCAATTTGCTCGCGCCCTGACTGAAAAGCTTTTCACCTACGCTCTCGGACACCCGCTCTCGTTTCAAGAGAGGCTCGCAGCCGACGACATCGCCAAAGCAAATGCCGAGAGAGGCAGCGGCTTCAGAGACTTGATTGTCGCCGTCTGTGAAAGCCCGCTATTCCGAGGCGAAATCCAGTCCACGCAGGTAGCCCAGAATTAGTTTTCGCAGGGCTTGAAGGTTACTAGCACCCTGCCGCAATCTAAACGGCAACGCTGACGAAGCGCGTAATCGGATACTCATACATGGGCACCGCAATAGTCTTCACTTCGCAAGCTAAGCTCGTCAAGAGCGACGTCCCTACAAACATCCTGTAGCAACTCGTAGGAGCGGCTTTACGCCGCGATTCCTTTTAGGTAGGGCTATCCATTAATTTAAATTGCGCTGTAAAATTTAACCACAAAAAGCACAAGAAACACAGAATGGGCAACTTATGTAATTCTATATCCAAAAAAAACCTCCGTCTGATGCATCCGTCTTATCGCGCAATTGTCTGATCTTTTGTGCCTTATGCGCTTTTTGTGGTATCAACGGATCATTTTGGGATTAACTGCGGAACGGGATTCTCGACATGTCCTCTTCGTCTCTGCCCGCTTCCAGATAGATCTAAGTCGCCGAGGTCCTTTCGCGCTTGCTCCGCCAGCAACTCCAACCGAGCGACCACTTCAGGATAATCGGCTGCGACATTTCGCGAACATCCAATATCTTCGACTACGTTGAAAAGAAGCGCATCGGTCGGACCAGTGTAGTTACGTGGATAGTGCGGATGCCGCATCGAATTCTCCAAGGGAAGAAAGAGCTTCCAAGGCCCGGACAAGCATCTTTTTCGCAGAAGTCCCCGCTACAACAAATCCTGATATGATTACATTATCGCCAGATCCTATTTCCCCTCTGAGAGACATGTTCACTAGCGTCGATAGGGAATCTACACCGAAAGAGCTATCCACATCATAGACTTCAACTAAGGCCGTTCCTTCAGAACCGCTTACACTCTCTAAATGGGCCGTGTAGACACCCTGGGGAAGCGAAACTAGCAGAGCGGAATCCTTACTTCCATATGGCAAAGCAAAGGCTCCTGCTTGCGCCGCGGCCTCCTCGATTTGAGAAGCGTTTTCAGACTCTCGCCAATTGTCATTGAAACCGATGGGCTCTTCGGTTCCCTGACGATACAAGGTCAGGCGCGGATCCGACAAAGCGCCCGATACCCCTTGGCTTCTTAACGATGGCCCCACACCTCTAATCAATACATGCTTCTCATCGGGACCCGATACGACGAACCCGGCAATCATCAAGCTCGATCCATTCTTCACTTGGGCACGAATCGACGCATTTTACAGTTCACTTTCTGTATCCATATTTTCACTTTGCCCTAGAATTTCTTGCTCCTCTGAATCAATGAGGGTCGTTCCTGACAAGGTATGCGAATCCGCTTCGATCCTGAGCGAAAGATATTCTTCTTCTAGCACTGCTACTGAAATCTGCCCATCTTCGGATACAGTGCCTTCATATCCGCTATAATCAGAACCTGAACCCGAAATCACGTAAGCCTCTCCATTCGGGCCGGCGAGCACGAAGGTTTGGCCGTCAGAGGTATTGGTAATCACCCCATCATAAAATCCGGCAATCGCGCCCGTCACTCCATTGAGCAGCGAGAGATCGCCCGAGAACGTTAAGTCTTTTTTGGCCACACCGCCTGAAACAGAATTTTCCCCGACAACTCCGTTGATCCAACCGAACTCTCTCGATCTATGATTGAAAGACCCATCCTCTTTGATATCCAAACTAACCGAAGCGATAATCGACTTTCGACTTTCGATGTGCCCCAAGAATACAGCCGTATTGTCAGAGCGAACATACAAGCCAAACTTTCCTGAGGTTCCTCCCGTAAATTCTCCAAAGAAGTAGCGATCCAGCTCCAAGGCGACAGGCTCAACGACAAAGGTGTCGCTCTGAGCGGCGTCCACATTCGACGTTGACCCACTATCCACCGTCACTTCAACCCAATATTCTGTCCCCTCTATCGTTTCCCCGGGACTATAGCTCGGACCAGTCGCCCCATCAATCGGATTGCTTTTATCCCCAGAAGCGCCTGCATACCACTGATATTTCAAATTGTCCCCGCTTTCTTCAACCGATAATACGATTTGCCCTGACTCATTCGTAGTGGATAATATATTACGTTTTGCAACGGTAATCGAACTCTGTACAGTGAGTCTGGCGGAACGGCTTTGCGTCGCTCCGTATGCATTGCTGACTTGTACTTTATATACCCCTTCATCCTGACTGGATACACCTTCTAGCAAATGGCTGGCTTGATTCGAGCCGGGGATGGGGTTGTCATTGAAAAACCATTGATACGTTAGATCCGGCTTTCCTTGAGCCACTAGCGAAAACGCCGTTATGCCACCGTTCAGCTCCTCGACATCTTCAGGCTCTTGTAAAATCACCGGTTCGGGCGGCTTAACGAGGACTTTGAAGGATTCGTTTGCGACAGAGGTTCCATCATTCACGATGACATTAACCAATGCTTCGCCAACTATCTGATCTATGGGAGCCACGGAGATCGTCCGATTCGACCCAGTCCCAGAAATCACGATCGCACTCTCCGGAAGCAACAGCTCGTTTGACGAACTGGCGGTAACCAGGAGCTCTTCAGCTGGCGTTTCAACGTCTTCAACGACGAAAGACAACGGCTCCACGCTATCGCCTTCAAACAATTCGATGTCCGGGATCTGGCTAACAGAAGGGGCAGACAAACTAGCGATGGACACAACAAAGGATTGATCTGATGAAGCAGCCCCGTCGCTCACGCTAACCGTTATCGTAACCTCTCCCACCGCATTCTCCGGAGCGGTGATAACTAGGCTTCGTAACGATCCGCTACCACTCAAAACAATTGATGCATTCGGAAGAAGCGTCGTATTGGATGAGCTGGCTTCTACGACAAGAGAGTCACTACTGGTCTCCGCATCGCCAATCACAAACTCAATAATTTCCGAGGATTCCACTTCTTGGATAGAAATATCTGATAGCCCGCTAATAGTTGGGAACGTATTTACCCGTTCCTCTACAGCAACATCCACGGACTTTTCATAAACTCCCAATTCGGTCGTAACCATCACCTTCAAAGTGTACCTACCTTCAGTTGTCGGCTGAAATGAGAAATCATAGGGATCCTGCAACTCCGTACTAACGATGGTCCCGTTAACGAAAAACTGCACGCTTTCAACAGGCGATTTAGCTCCATCTACCACGACTTGAAAGGCATCGCTTTGACCTGGCTCGTATACCCCACCCTGAAGGCCACTAAAACTAATGGCGACCGTATCCGATTCTGTCGTACTCGTTGTTCCTGAAGACCCAGTGGCCGCATTGGAATATCCAGAGTTGCCATATTCATTGAAAGCGCGCACTCGGTAGGTGTAGGTCTGGCTGTCGACCACCGTAACGTCTTCATAGGTCGATACGTTTTCTCCTACAACAGCGATTTGAGCATACGACGCTCCGTCTATCGAGCGTTCAATCTTAAAGCCATTCTCGTTTGAAGAGTTATCATTCCAGGTCAGTGTAATCTGAGCTTGAGCAAACGTGGCGGCCAAAATCATGCCAATAACAAGACCAAGGCTCCTTACGAACTTTACGGAGCCGAATCCATGACACACTAAAGCAGTTTGCTTTTTGGCAACAGTGAACCGTTGCGGAAAGACCCTAGAAACAAATTCATCGCCGAAATTTTTCACAACCCGGCCAATCGCCCCGGAATTTGACCGTCTGAAGTGATGTCCTAAAGAATGAGGGGTCTTCGTACCGCATTAGGCGCTATTACCAAAAAGGATTGAGGGCCGATTTCCCAACCCGCGCAGGTTTCAACTATCAAGTCCTAGATGAAAGCCACTTTCAGCATTAGCGCATCAAACCATCCACCTTGACACAAAAAAGCGCATTCCGATCAGGAATGCGCTCAAAATTCAAAAGGCTAGATAGCTCAGTCGGTACTATTCGTCTCCGTCGTCTCCGATTGCTTCGACCGGGCACCCTTCCAGCGCTTCCATACAAAGATCGATGTCTTCCTGCGTTTTCGGCTGGGTGTGTACGTAGGAGTAGGCCTCGCCATCGTTGCGCGTAAAGAAATCCGGCGCGGTTTCGCGACAGAGATCACAATCGATACACTGCTCGTCTACGTAGAATTTTCCTGGCGCATTGTCTGCCCACTTCTCTTCTTTATCTGCCATAGTACGCGTATAAATCCAATATGGCCGCTACCTGTCAAGCGGAGAGCGTGCGGAATCGGCCAAATTTAGCCCTATTTTTGGGCGCCGTCTCGGACGAAGCCCTCTATAGCTTCAAACGTCCTCGCCAGTGCGCCACGACTAACCGCCGCCCATTTCGACTGTCTGTCCTTCATCTCCAGGCGGGCTGCCTCATCCAGTGCCAGGGATACAATCGCTTCTCGAAGGGAATTTACATCCGATACTTGAATCGCCGCCCCCATCTTGAGCATTCCTTGGCAAACACTTCTAAAATTGCTCATTCCCGGTCCAAAAACCATCGGAACACCAAGTAATCCGCACTCGATCGGGGTTTGGCCTTCCCGGCAGGGGGGCAAACTCTTGCCAATGAAAGCCAGATCCGACACCTGGGTCAAAACACGCAATTCCCCATTCGTGTCGGCAATTAGAATGTCTAGCGATTCAAAAGCATCGCTTTCCGATTTGAAACCGTAGCTAAGGTCGGAAGCGTTTTGCTCAAGCATGGCTCGGATCTCGCTACGTCTTTCCACGTGCCGGGGAACCAGTAGCAGTTTACATTCCGGTAGACGCTCACGCAGAGTCCGGAAAATTGACAGCAGGATTTCCTCTTCACCGGGCCAAGTGGATGAGCCGAGAAGCACAAAGCCATTCCCCAGTCCTAGCGATGCCCTCAATTCACGCTTTCGCTCCTCATCCAGTATCTCTCCAATGGATACGTCTAGTTTTAAATTTCCCGATACAAGCACTCGATGAGACGGAACCCCCATGGCAATGAACCGGTTTGCATCTCCCTCGGAAATAGCCATCACCTTGCTTAAAAGCAGCATATGCTTACGGTAAGCCCATTTGAGTTTTTCTGCGTACTTGAACGATCGATCAGAAAGTCGGCCATTTACTAGGACCATAGGGACTCCCGCGTTTGCCGCTTGCTGCATATGCTCCGGCCACAACTCGGTCTCCGCGCAGATCGCCAAGTCTGGACGCATCCGTTTCCAGAACTTGCGAACGAAAGGCCAGAAATCCAAGGGGAAGTAGTAAATCCTATCACAAATTTCTGAATACTTTTCGTTCGCCAATCGGTATCCCGTGCTTGTCGTAGTCGTCAGAAGCAATTCAACTTTTGGATCTTCCACTAATTTCCTCAACAGACCTTCTATCACCAGCATTTCCCCGAGGCTCACCGCCTGTATCCACACTCTACGCTTTCCGGGAGTTCGGGGCCAATCTTCAATGCCAATTCCGAGACGCATCGACAAAGCGCCCTTGTAGTCGCCACGCCTTCTCATTTTGAGCAGATACTTCGGCGATAGGACGAGAGCGATGGGCGCAAAAATCAGTCTATAGATCCAGATAAACAACAATCGCTTAGAATCGCCTTTACCCGTCGAATGCAAGCAATCCCTTTCAATGGAGCCTTCATCGTCGACTTTAGCCGACCAAAAATCCGCTCTACGATGCCTTTGACAGCCGCGTGCTCAGGCGTCAGCGTTTCAATCCAACATGGAACACTTGCACGCCTATTGGAGAATGGAATACGTGGCTCAGGAGAAGTCACCCCAAGATCGACGCCCCTTTGTCGATCTACCGAAATCGAAAGACGACAAGGCGTCGCTAATCCTGTCCCGCGAAAAGTTCAGTTTCATTCTTATGAATCGCTATCCTTACAACGCTGGGCATCTCCTTGTCCTTCCCTATCGGGAAGTCCCAGACATCGAGGACCTCACAACGGAAGAGCGAGTCTGCTTTTTCGACACCACCGTGAAGGCAAAGCGTATACTGAAAGCCGCCCTCAATCCGAACGGATTCAATATAGGCATCAATCTGGGCGAAGCGGGAGGAGCCGGCATTCCCAAGCACCTGCATCAGCATGTCGTCCCCCGCTGGACGGGTGACACTAACTTTATGCCGGTTGTCGGTTCCACACGCGTCCTCCCCCAGGCCCTCGAGGCGATGTGGGACCATTTAAAATCAGTTTGTGAAAAGCTCGACTAAGTAGGTTCCGATTCTATTTTCCCCTCCTTTCCATATTTGATGGGTACACGGAAACTACATTTTGAAAATCCAAAGCAGCTGACGCAGCTCTACTGCAGCAGGGAGGAGAATCTTCGCATGATCGAATCCCATCTTAGCGTCCGCATCGTAACGCGAGATGGCTGGCTGCAAGTCGATGGGGAGGAAGAGGCAATCGAGAAGGTAGAGACAGTAATGACTCTATTGCAAGACGCTCGTTCACAGGGACTTAAAATTCGCAATCCTGACTTCACGAACGTGCTCGAAGGGGTCGTTGCTGGTCGAGAAGAGGAGCTAAGGGCTTTGTTTGACGAAAGCTGTGTCATCCAGACGCGCCGCTCGACCATCGTACCCAAGACGCTGGGCCAGAAGAAATACCTCCAATCGATTTTCGAAAACGACATCGTCTTCGGGATCGGACCGGCGGGTACGGGAAAAACCTACCTCGCCATGGCGGCTGCGGTGGCTAAGTTGCTGGATGGCAGCATCAAACGACTGATTCTGAGCCGACCTGCCGTGGAAGCGGGAGAAACGCTGGGATTCTTGCCCGGTGACCTGCAAGAGAAGATTCTTCCCTATCTAAGACCCTTATATGACGCGCTTTACGATATGATTGATCGTGATGATGTGGCTAAACTCATCGAAAAGGGGATCATCGAGATCGCTCCCCTCGCCTACATGAGAGGCAGGACGCTGAGCGATTCCTTCATTATCTTGGATGAAGCCCAAAACACCACCCCTGAGCAGATGATGATGTTTCTGACTCGCTTGGGAAATGAAAGTAAAATGGTCATTACCGGCGATATCACCCAAATCGACATTCCCCGCTCCAAAACATCGGGTCTTCTGGAAATTAGAAAAATTCTCAAGTCCCTGAAAGGCATCAACTTCCATGAATTCGAGGCCTCGGATGTGGTTCGTCACCATCTCGTGCAAAAGATTGTTGAAGCCTATGATGCCTACCGAAATCCAAGTGATCGTTAAGCAACACGACTCAAGAATAGGTTGCGCCGCTCGTTGAAATTGAATCTTTTCAGCTTAGTCACGTCGAACACGCATGCCTCTATCTGAGCAGTTCAGAGCGCTTCTAAATCGATTCTTCCGAAAAAAGCGGAAGAAACGGAAAACCGAGGCGTCTTCTTCTTTCCTCATCTTTTTGGAAAAGAGCCGGGCTATATCCATCGCGATTTTCGCGATTACCGTAGCTTCCATCGTCGTGACTAGCTTTATGGGGATAAAGCCCTCAGGTTTCCAGTTTCTCCCCAATCAGCTGGCAACCATACGTATCGTCGCCGCAGAGGACTTCACCTACCAAAGCGCCATCCAAACGGAACGGAAACGCGAACAGCTCCTCACCGAGGTCCCTCCTGTCTACAGCACCGACATGAAGTATTTCACAACCTTTAGCGCTCATGTAAATGAACTGCTCGAGGCGATGGATAAATTCGCGACCTTGGAACAAGATCTCTCCGCTAGCGGCGCTCAAAGCTATATCCAGGAAATCACAGAGACTTTCAACGAAAAGGGAAACTACCGGCTCTCGGCTTCGGATTTAACCACAATTCTGGAATTTTCCGACGCCCGAACCCGCCGAGACCTGATCGAAACGGGCCTAATCAGCCTCAGAGAAAGTTATAAGATCGGGATCTACGACAAAGAGGATTCCAATTTCGATTTTGGCGAGGATTCGGTCGCTCTCTTCAAGACCGACAATGAAGTGAGCCAGCGACGTATCGAGTCTACCGACGATGCGTTGACCATGCTGCGGGTCGCTCTGAATGCGGAGAACGTCCCGCCCCGAGTTTCGAGCGCCTTTAGCAGGCTCTTCCGAGATGGCGTGCGTCCCAACTTCAAGCGCGATGAAACGGAGATACTCGCTCTGCGGCAAAAGATGCTCGAATCCCTGCAACCTGTAATCGTTCGTGTTGAAAAAGGCGCCAGTATCATTGAGCCCAATACCCGAGTTACACCGGAACAGTACGAACAACACCTCGCATACATTCGCCATCTTGACGGCAAAGACGTTGACACAATCGACTTTCAACTAATTGGCAGAGCATTGATGGTATTGGCAATGCTCACGGCGGCCACGTTCTACATTAGACTCGAAGACCGTGCGACCCTGCTTAGCAATGGCCGACTCGGACTGCTCGCCCTTGTAGTCGTGTGCAATCTGGCTTTAGTGCGCCTTTGCTTCGAATTCGGGAATCTAGATCAGTTCCTTTACGACAGTAGTTTGTCCGCGATTCTTCCCTACATCACTCCCACGGCGCTCGCTCCGCTGATTATCGCTATTCTAATGGGAAGTGGACCTGGACTCTTGACCGCTATGGTCGTCAGCCTCTTCTCCGCTGTCATGTTCGGCAATCGGCTTGAGCTAATGGTAATGACCTTCCTAGCCTCTTGCGTCGCCATTTTCATTTGTCGCAACATTCGCAGAAGAGGGCGCGTCGTAACCGCGGGTTTTGCGGGAGGCCTCTGCATCTCACTCTTCACGTTCCTATACAACTGGGCCGACGGGCTTCCGATCGCCACAATTTTCCACCAAGTATCCGCAGCCGCCATAACCGGCCTCGTTCAGGGAGTGGTCATTGTGGGAGTCTTGCCCATTCTCGAGACCCTTTTCAAGCGGACAACCAACATCACGCTGCTGGAATTGAGTGACTACAACCACCCATTGCTGCGGCGCATGCAACTTGAAGCGCCGGGAACCTGGCATCATAGCCTGATGGTTGCCAACTTGGCGGAAAATGCCTGCAACGCGATCAAAGGCAACGCCCTCCTCGCACGCGTGAGCTGCATGTTCCACGATATCGGAAAGATGATCAAGCCGGAGTACTTTACTGAGAACCAGCTAGATGGCCACAACCCGCACGACGAAAAAACGGCTTCCTTCAGCGCTCTCGTGATCAAGAGTCATGTCAAAGAAGGTGTGGACTTGGGACTCACCTTCAAGCTGCCTCGACCCATCATCGATGTCATACGCCAACATCATGGAACCAACCTGATACGCTACTTCTACCACAAAGCCGTGCAGCAAGCGGGGGAAGACGAATCCGGGAAAAGCAAAGTTCTGGAATCGACCTACCGCTACGACGGGCCCAAGCCACAGTTTAAGGAAAGCGCGGTTATCCTACTTGCGGACTCCCTCGAGGCCGCGAGCCGATCTCTGCCGAAAGTGACACCCCAAAATATTGAGGAACTGGTTGAACGAATTTTCAAATCCAATATCGACGACGGGCAACTGGATGAATGCGCGATCACCATGGCGGAACTCGCCAAAATCAAAGAGAGTTTTATTTTTACTCTGATCAATTCGCTCCATACACGAATCGCTTACCCCGGATCCAAAGAGCAGGATACCACATCCGCTAGAAAGACGACGAATGAACGAAAGTCCGAACGAGTCGAAGCGGGTGTCGGTCAATAGCCTTTGCCCTGAGCTCAGTTTCAATGATCAGGAAATAGAGCGAATGTTCGCCGTCCTGGACGAGTTTGGCGGATTCACCCCCCCAACCGGTGAACTCTCGATCGCTTTCGTATCCAAATCTGAAATATCTCGCATTCATGAAGCGTTCATGCAGGACGATTCACCAACTGACGTCATCACCTTCTCAGGAGATCCCGATGACGGCACGGCGGGCGAGATCTGCGTTTGCCCTGAGGCGGCTCAAAGCTACGCAAAGGAAAACGGCAAAGAATTTGCCGCAGAACTAACCCTCTATCTTGCCCACGGATATTTGCACCTGTGCGGTTTCGACGATATCGAGGACGATGACAAAATCGAAATGCGCGCCGCAGAGCAGGTCGCCCTGAAAACGCTTGTAGAACAGCGTGCAATGCCCAATTTCTCGCTAAAGACATAAAGACTTTAGATGGATAACACGTCAACCAACAGTCCTCAGGAACGGCTCAAACGACTGGTCTACAAATCAATCTACGTCGCAGCCTTCGTCTTCTTCGCGTTTAAGGTCTACCAGCATCACCACTACAACTATGGCTATTCGCTATTGCCCATGTTCAATCACGATTTCCAAGAGAGATCGATTGAACTGCTCAAGGAGACCCCTCACTACACTCATGAAGACGGATACGACGGCCAATTCTACGCTCAGTTAGCGCTGAAACCTCAGGCACGAGGAACAGAGATCGAAACAGCTCTTGACAACTATACCTATCGAGCGAGACGTATCCTGTTTTCTTGGACCGCCTGGTGCCTCGGACTAGGGCAGCCCTCATGGGTACTACAAGCCTATTCATTCCAGAACGCCATCTTCTGGTTTCTGACGGCAATCCTTCTTATACGCTGGCTGCCACCCATCAACGCCCAAAACACCTTTCGCTACGTTGCCTGTTTCTTCACTTTAGGACTCGTCAACAGCTTTAGCCGCGCCCTTCTCGATGGCCCCAGTCTTTTCCTCATAGCTCTGGGAGCCTTTCTGGTCGAAACAAGACGGTCATGGCTCGCCGCAGGCACCCTCGGACTAGCCGGACTCGGAAAGGAGACCAACCTCCTTGCGGTCGTTACCCTTCTCGGACCGGGCAAGCTTCGCTCCAATCCTAATTCTCAGTTTTTTCTCAAAGCGGCCATTGCCATTCTTCCCTTCATCCTTTGGTTCGCTTACGTGCTCAGTTCGAGCCAGTTCGGAAATTCTGAGAATATTGGGTCCCGAAATTTCACCCTGCCTTTTGTGGGTGCGCTTGAGACTTTTCTAACCATTATTAAAGAGGCAGGCGACAAGGGCTTTCCTCCCGGAACATTTTTGACCTTAGCGACCCTCGGCAGTCTTCTAGTCCAAGGAATCTATCTACTGGCGCGTCCGAAATGGGAATACGTGTGGTCCCGAATCGGCTTCGTATTCGCAATCCTGATGCTCGTACTGGGACCCGCCGTATGGGAAGGCCTCCAGGCAGTCCCTCGCGTGCTTCTTCCGATGACCATTGCTTTCAATATTCTATTTTCCAGAAAGCTCTTCTTTATCCCTATCCTGGTTTTCGCCAATACGTTAACCTTTGTCGGAATCAGCTCGTTTGAACCGAAACTCATTGAAGAGCGATTCGAAATGGTCGACCAATCGAATTTGGCCTACGACCCTTCAACAAACCGATATTCGTATTTAGAGTTCACGAATGGATGGTCTATCAATGAAGGGAAGAAAAGTCGCTATTGGAGATGGTCTCAAGGTGACAGCGTTGCCGAATTCTTTAACCCTCGTGATCAAAGCATAGAAGTTGAATTCAGTTTCACTCCGAAGACGATCAGTCCTCGCGACATCATTCTCGAAGTCAATGGGGGGCACATCTGGCAAGCGAAGAACGAGCAACTTTACGGGGATGTCTACACGATCCCACTCATCCTTATTCCCGGGAAAAACAGCCTCAGGTTCTATAGTCCGGCTCCTCCCGAAAAAATCGGAAACGATCCCAGACCTCTCAGCTTTGCCCTCGTTGACTACAAATTTCGCCTTATCCGAACGATTCCAGAAAGCGACTAGTCTAAAGCATCTTTGGATCCATTCCGCTGGCCCTCAACTCCCTCAAGCTTTGAGCATTGTCTCTTTTCGCTAGTCGGTTTCCGCATTCATCTAGAACTAAAGGGCAATGATAAAAGGCAGGAGGAGTCGCTCCAAGAGTCCGGTATATCAATAATTGACGAGCGGTCGACAGGAGTAAGTCCTCGCCGCGAACCACTTCCGTAATACCCATCGCAATATCATCAGCCACCACCGCTAGTTCGTAGGAAGGAATTCCATCTTTTCTCCATACAAGGAAATCACCAAAATCGACCCCTGCCACGAAACGCTGAATTCCAAGATTTTCGTCCATAAAGGTGATCGTCTCACCATCGGGCACCCTCATCCTCCAATTCGACTCCAACGCTTCTGATTCAGATCCAAACGCCGTCGATCGATTCCGACAAGTGCCTGGATAAATTAATTCACCTCCCTCGTTGTGGGGCGCTTGAACGGCCGACAGAACATCTTTTCTGGAACAGTCACAGGGGAAAATAGCGCCTCGCGACCGGAGAGCCCTCCAGGCCTCTACGAATACTGCGGTTCGCTTGCTCTGAGCGTATTCCCCGATCGGGCCTCCTTTGTCTGGTCCTTCGTCCCAACGCAATCCCACCCAGAGCAAATCTTCTATTAGAGCATCTGTAAATTCTGGTTTGCAACGGTCTCTATCGAGGTCTTCAATCCTCAGGATCAACCGACCCTCACGCTCGCTGGCACGCCTCTGGGCAGCGAGAAAAGTTTTCGCATGCCCTCTGTGCATGAAACCAGTAGGAGTCGGGGCGATACGTCCTTTATATTCACCATCCTTCACAATATCTTCGGTAAGAATCTTTGCTTTTTTGCAAAATCAAAACACCCGCTTTGGATTTCCAGTTCTACTGAGATCCAGTTTTGTAACACACCGACCCCTACAGCAACCCATAGAGTATTGACTTTCTAGAAATAGAAACTTGTCCCATTTATTCCTTGCGCCATGCATAATCACTCTACTTAATCTTCAAACGTATCGAAGGGGCAACCCCTTTTAACCGTATCTAATTAATGAATCCCATGCCTAACAACGTCATTCCAAACGAATACAGCATCGGGCGCGTCTGGAAGATTTTCTAGATACAAGATCATAAACCCGAGGCTAATCAAACAGCAGCGGGCTCAAAATTTCCCTCCCATCCCTATATGGCCCGCTTTTTTTAAAGCGGGTCTTTTTTTTTGGCCCAAGCAAACTTCAAAACAACAATCCATTCTCTATAACCTTCAATTTGGATTCCATTTCCCATGGACCCTAAGCCCAAAACCACGTCCAAGAAGCCCCTTCCCGCATATCGTCAAATCTGGCGCCTGATCGAAGGAAACCGCCGGAGATACCTCTTTGCGGCAATTGCGCTCTTTCTAGCGACATTCTTTGAGTTTCTCGTGCCCCTGATTGGCAGTGCAACCATAGACTACGTTTTCGATTCTAACTCGACCGGAGCCAACCCTCTTCTGAGTCTAGTTATCCGACTACTAGGCGGATCGGAACAGGTCACTTTGAATCTATGGATTCCGGCGATTGCGATGGTACTCCTTTCAATCGTCGGAGGCGTATTCAACCACTTTCAAAAGCGCTTTGCCGCTAGGGCTTCGGACGGAATTTGCAAACATCTCAAAGATCGCCTGTACAACCATATTCAGCGTTTACCCAATCGGTACATCGACCGAGTACAGACAGGGGATCTCGTTCAGCGATGCACTTCCGACATTGAGACGATGCGCATTTTTCTCGCCGCCCATGTCGTTGAAATTGGTCGATCCGTAATTCTTGTGGTCACCGTGATTCCCATTATGCTGGCCATGAACACTATTCTCACAATAGTATCTACCTTTTTAATACCAGTTATTGTTTTATTCGGATTTTTCTATTTCAAACGAGTCAAATCCATTTTCAAGGAAGTCGACGAATCTGAAGGCAAGCTTACCGCGGTCGTTCAGGAGAATATCACCGGAATTCGAGTCGTAAGGGCATTCGGAAGACATGACTACGAGATAGAGAGGTTCGCTAAACCCAATCGGGAGTATCGCGACACCAGCATTCGCCTCACCCGACTAATGGCGAATTTCTGGGCGCCTTCCGACATGCTCAATCTGGCTCAAATCGGATTCGCCCTGGTAGTCGGTTCCTATATGGCGGCCAAGGGTCTCACCACTATCGGCACGCTTTTCGCCTTTCTCGCACTTTTGAACATCGTCCTTTGGCCCGTTCGCATGATCGGTCGAATATTAACCGACCTGGGAAAAACGGTCGTATCAATCGCTCGGATCAACGAGATCCTAGCAGAGCCAATCGAAACACTCAGCGACCAGATTCAAATTAGGCCCACTACGCCAATCAAGGGTCAGATCGAGTTTCGCGATGTGTCATTTGCTCACAACGAAGACCAGCCAACAGTTGAGAATATCTCCTTCAATATAAGCCCAGGTGAAACCCTTGCCATACTAGGGGCGTCTGGAGCCGGTAAGACAACGCTCATGCACTTGCTCCTCCGTTTCTATGACTGCGATCAAGGAAGCATCCTCATCGATGGAATGGATCTCAAAGACCTCGACCGAACCTTCATCCGCGAACAGTTTGGCGTCGTACTGCAGGAACCGTTTCTGTATTCAAGATCGATTGAAGACAATATCCGATTCGGCGCGAGTGACGCTAGCCACCAGCTTATCGAAGACGCGGCGCGAGCTGCCTCTATCCACGAAACCATTCTCGGTTTCTCCGATGGATACCGTACGGAAATTGGGGAGCGCGGAGTCACGCTCTCGGGCGGCCAGCGCCAGCGCGTAGCCATGTCACGAGCCCTTTTAAGCAATCCTCCTGTGCTTCTTTTGGACGACGCCTTGAGTGCCGTAGACAATGAAACCGAAAAGAGCATCATCGAAAGCCTGGATTCAAGGCGGGGCAAACAGACCACTATCATCATAGCCCATCGCCTTTCAACCTTAGCACATGCCGATACCATTATCGTCATGGAGAAAGGTCGTATCATTCAAAGAGGTACCCACGATTCACTGACAAAAGAAGAGGGCCTCTACCAACGGCTATGGGCCATTCAAACGGAACCTCAAACAAAGCTAAGCGCGTAAAGCGCTTTCCTACAAATCCGTAATTTAGATGAAAACGAGCACTGCAGAAGACGAAATCCACAGTAAGATCGACTTCGATCTCTGGAAACGCATTTTTGCTTACGCAATGGGTCATAAACGGCTCCTAATTCCCCTCGCCTCGTCTGCCATCGCATTGAGCGGAATTGAAGCGCTCTTCCCGATTGTAACAAAAATGGCCGTCGAGATCATTGAACAGGGCAAGCCGGTCGAGTCTCTATGGCTACCCGGAGCCTTGTTCTTTGCACTGTCGATCTCCCTTTCGGCCCTAGTCCTCGTCTTTATTCGATGTGCCGGCAGCATCTCCCATCACATCAGCTTCGATATCAAAAGAGACTGCTTTAAGCGACTGCAGGAACTGGAATTCGCCTTCTACGATTCCCAACCCGCTGGTTGGCTCATATCACGTCTAACGGCGGATTGCGACCGACTGTCAAGGATCCTCGCCTGGGGATTTCTCGATATCGTTTGGGGATTTTTCTTCGTGATCGCCATGGCAGGCATCATGCTGATTCTCAACCTAAAGCTAGCGCTCCTGGTTCTCTCCACAATCATTCCGCTGATAATTCTGAGTCGCTTTTTCCGTAAGCGAATGCTCTTCGCATCCCGGCAAATTCGAAAACATAATTCCCGTATCACCGCTTCCTACAGCGAGGGAATTGCGGGGGTTAAGACAACAAAAACGCTTGGGAGGGAGGATGAGAATCTAAACGAATTCGAATCAAAAACGGGCGACATGTATACCGCCTCCATTCGTCGCGCCCTGCTGGGAGCGATCTACCTTCCGATTGTCGTGGCTATTGGAAGCGTTGGCTCCGGTCTCGCTCTCTGGTTTGGAGGCATGGATGTCCTAAGCGGATCCCTTTCGCTCGGTACACTCATCGCCTTTGTCAGCTATGCAGGACAGTTCTTCTTCCCCATCAATCAAATCGCTATGGTCTTGGCGGAACTGCTCGGCGCCCAGGCTGCGGGCGAGCGCGTAATGGGATTGCTCGCAACGAAACCAAAGATCAAGGACTCGCAAAAAGTACTCGAAAGGATAGAACGATACTCTGGAACGACAGATCCAGAAGCCGCACCTGATGGATACCAGAATCGAATCGAGCGAATTGAGTTTCAGAACGTGGGATTTACCTACAATGAGAAAGAGGTTGTTCTGGACCGTTTCAATCTCGTTGTGAAACGAGGACAAACCATTGCTCTCGTTGGCCCCAGCGGCGGAGGCAAGAGCACTATAGTCAGTCTGCTCTCGCGGTTTTACGAACCTACAAGCGGATCTCTGCTAATAGATGGCGTCGACTATCGCGAACGAAGTCTCGACTGGATTCAAGATCAGTTGGGGATCGTCCTGCAAACCCCACACCTGTTTAACGGCACCGTCCGGGAAAATATTCGCTATGGCCGGCTCGAGGCAAGCGACGAGGAGATTGATGCCGTAGCAAGCATTGTGAACGCAAAAGAGTTTATTGCGAAACTGGAGGACGGATACGACACAATTATCGGTGAAGGTGGCGCTAGACTCTCCACTGGAGAGCGCCAGTTGATCTCCTTCGCCCGAGCCTTGATCGCCGATCCACAGATTTTCATTATGGATGAGGCCACATCATCTATCGATACCGAAACCGAGGTCCTCATTCAAAACGGGATGCAGAGAATCTTCAACGGTCGCATCAGCTTCGTCATCGCCCACCGACTTTCGACTATCCGGTCCGCAGATCAAATTCTATATATCCAAAAAGGGAAAATCATAGAGAGCGGATCCCATGACACCCTTATGGATCAACGCGGACCCTATTACGACCTCTACCTAAAACAGTTTCGCAAAGAAAGCATAAACCGGGAGCTGGAAGCGGGCTAGTTCCGCACCGAAAGCAGCAAGGGCAGCTAGATGCAGAGCTGGGCCCACTTTAAGATAGGTCCTATAGCGCATATAGGACCTACCTAAACAAACAAGGGTCGACCCCAAGACAGCCTTCCAGCTTCTCGCGATATTCCTTTGACTTAAAAGTCTCAAGGCGACGGGCAATCCGGCGACGAAGCCCTTCCTCGTCGATGCGTTCTTCCATCCCTTCGTTGATGTCTATTTTCAAGAACGCTTCCAAATACTTCTGGTGCCGTTCCCACAATTCGATATCCACTTTTTGCTTTGTATCCAGGCGTTCCTGATACCAGTCGCTTGAGGTTAACGCATCGAGGGTGAACATTGACCTGAATTTGGGATCGCGATACCCCATACCCTCATACTCTCCATGAGCCATGACGTGAAGCAATGCTTTGAGTGGCGGGCAGGCCGCATCGATTGAGCCATCTTCAAAATAATTCAACGCCACCCTTCGCTGAGTTTCTACGATATTGTTGATACCATCAACGAATACGTCCATATCCTGGGTTTCCGGTTTAAGGATAAAATCGGTAAACACCGACCTCGGGTTGCTGAATACCCGACCTCCGTACTCCTGAACGAATTCGCTCGTGATACGGTAGCCTAGTCGAGAAGCTTCAACCAACTTACCTTCGTACTCAAAGTCTTCACAGGCTTCAAGATATCCGTTCTCGATCATGTATGTCGCTTTCCTTTCGGAGTGCGTCATCCGGCTCCAAAGTTCAGGAATCAGCAGGCTTATGTCATGGTCGCAACGAAACTTAGGGCCAATACAGCCAGCGGAAGAGGTAAAGCACTCGTAGCCGGTAACCAAATACGACACAAGCGCATTGTTCAAGTCCACTACTGGCAACAGCATATTGAAAGGACCCTTCGTCAAGGCCCCCTCAGAGCCAGCTCCCGTAGTCGAAGGCGACTTGCCGGTCAAACTGGCGGTAAAGTCCATCAGCAACTCAGGCAGTTCCTGATAATGAATTGGATTATAAACAGCCAGTGCCCGGATTCCCTTGGAGGGCGGATTGTTGCGACGCCCTGGCAGTACGGCATTCACGGGGAAAGGCGGTGTCTTCCCTTTAGGAATACGACGGTAAAGTCGCGCTCCAACCTTTGCGATGTATGTCGAGCGACCATCTTCCATATCCAATCGGTTCTGCAAATAACGGGGGTTGACCGAAGGTACCCCATCGACGAGTCTTGGCTCGGAAGACACCACTGCGTAATCCGGAGATTCAGCCTGATTGAAGGCCGCAATGGCCTCCTGCATCGGCGCAGTAAAATTGCCAAAGCGAATGGCATCTTTCTCAATCGCCTTAGTATCATCACGAGTCAGCGGCTCATAGTTAGAGAAGAAAAGCCCGTGGCGAGAAAAGTCCTTCTCCGTCGTCTTGTCATATCCCCTGTGAATCGCTTCGTCCGGTCGCTGGAAGAGCCGGTACTCGCAGTTTAAAATAAACTTAAGAGACCGATCGGTCTCCACCCCATCGTCTAGGCCCTCCACATGAGAGGCGGGAACGACAACCGAAGAGGAAATGTCGTCTTCGGTCTGTATCTTCATAGCTGGCGAGAAATCTTTCCTCAAACTGAATACGCGCCATGAACCATTCTCCTCGAATCCAACTCTTAGATACTGGCTTATCAATTTCTGGTTGCGATATTTCAACTCGTTTCCCGGTTTGCCATTAACGACATCCACGCTGAAACGCCCGCGCCAGTCTTCTCCCCAGTCACTCTTGTAGAAACGCTTTACAACCAGCAAGATGTCGATCACGTATCCGGGTATCGAACGCAGCCACTCATTATACTCGTCCGTATATTTCCGCGAAGGTGAGAGCAGCTTAATCACTGAACCTAGCGAACGACTCTCACTCAGGATCGACCTGCCTTCGATTTTCTGCAAACTTGGATCTTTAAAGCGGGACCCGAAATCTTTGCCCACAACTTGTTCGACCATGTCGAAGTCCTTCTCAATGTCCGCGGTGAAAACAGGACCAGCCACGATGGCGTCGGCGAGCGACTTGGAGATCTCGGACTTTCCACCCCCCGAGACGGTACACGGCTTGTGGCAATAGGTACCCACAGCCCTCGTCCCAATCAAGCGCCAGCGTCGCCCCACCATGGGTCTTATCATCTCAACCTTGTATCCGGAAGGAAGAATATAGGTAACATCGGGCTGAAGCTGCAAATTTCGCTTTTCCCCATCATGCTCCCACCGTATCGTCTGGTCGTGCAGTGTAATATGAGACTTGGCGGGGATGTAGTATATATCCGGATAGGTCTTATCAATTGCGTATCCTTCCTCAAACACATTGATATCCCCTTCCAAATACTCAACCGTTTCCGAGAAAGAGTGATCCACTTCCTTGATGTACTTACTCAAGTGAAACTCTTCACCGAGGTCATAGCTCGCGAATGAAATGGCTCCTCCAGCATGTTCTTCCTCAACATTCCCTAAGAGATTCGCTGCATAGGAAATTTGCGTCTTAACCTCTTTCTTGCAGTAGCCGTAATAGTTGTCCGCTATCAATGTGACCACAACGCCACTACTGTCGCGAGAGGTTACTTTGAAAGCTCCCCCATCATTGTATAAGTCGTCTTCAGATTCCCAGCACATCCCATCACGTTTCTGACGCTCTGTTGCTTCGGATACTGGAGGCAATCCCAGTTCCTTTTTAGTAAAGTTCACTAAATGCGGTGCGAGAATAACGCATCCCGTATGACCCGACCAATGTTTCACGTCCAGCCCACTGTCGTTCTCCGACAAATACGGGTCACCTGCATTCCCGAAAATGCTTTCCACAAAATCGAGATTGCTCGCAAGGTTGCCCGGAGCAAAAAACCGCACTTCCAGACGCTTCTCCTCCGTAACGCCTTCCACTTCCGGCTGCACGATGGGTCGCAACATCAACGAGAGGAACAAGCGGGCCTTGTCTTCCTGCGTGGAAGTGAAGGGCAACTCCAAGAGATCGTCCGGTGGATTCAAGGCCCTTTCCAAAAGTTTCGCAAATACCGGCAATGGAACCGATTTCTTGTCCGCAGGAACCGACAATCCGCCTTCAGCGACGTGAAATACACCCTTGGTTGTTCGACGGTCACTGGCAGGATTGTTCAACACGCCCTGCTTGACTCGAAAGCTACTTACGATGCCAGAAACAAAGGAGTCTTCATCCGGCGGAAGGGACAGCGCCCGAGCCAGCCCATGACGCTCCAGTATAAGCGAATCAGTAGGCACCCAAGTACGCTTCTCCACATCCAAATCGCTGAATAGCCGCTCCAAATAGTCCTGGATTCGCTGGTCAGCCGGACATAAATGCTTGCGAAGGAGCCGGTTTTTTTCCGCGACGCTCCGCAGAAGGGAACCCCCGATCTGGAGAAAGGGATAGTCTTTCTCATCCCCAAAAATGGGGTACCCCTTGGATCGGAGTTTGATATTTAAATATTCAACAAGTCCCTTTTCATCATAGGAATTTTCACCCGACTCGAGATCAAATCCAATTCGCGATTTCAAATTTTTCCAATCGTTGTTCATAGCCAGTATAATGGGGAGTGGTTTAGGTCCTATAGATCATGACGCGATTTTCGCGCCAACGATCAAGACCTAAGCGATTCTTTGGTCTGAATCGTCACATTTGCCGCGAATCACCTCGATAGACGCCCATATTGGGAGACTACTCAAAAAGATTCTTACTTGGATGCTCAAAATGGAGCGATCCCATCGAGCCTGAAGTCTCAATGCGCTCCGGCGATCGTCGGCATGCGAGGTACCGCGCTTAGCAATCGCTGCGTGTACGGGTGCTGCGGCGAGCGGTAGAGCGAATCCGTCGGCCCCTGCTCCACGATCTCTCCGAGCTCCATAACCAACGCCTCATCGCACATGTGCTCAACGACAGCCAGATCATGAGCGATGAACAAATATGTAATCCCGAGTTCGTCCTGAATGTCTTGCAGCAGATTGACGATCTGCGCCTGGACACTCACGTCGAGAGCGCTAACGCACTCGTCGCATATAATAAACTCCGGACTGCTACTCAAAGCGCGAGCGATACAAATTCGCTGGCGTTGGCCACCGCTAAATTGGTGCGGGTACCGATTCATCGAGTCGGCAGGAAGGCCTACTTTCTCTAGCAAGTCCGCAACACGCTCTTCCCGTTGCTTTCGATTCATAGCGGGCGCATGCACAATCAAAGGCTCCGCAACGATCGAGGCGATGGTGAGCCGAGGATTCATGGAGGCATACGGATCCTGAAAAATCGTCTGAATCCGCTTCCGGTACGGCATAAACTCCTTGTCGGCAAGTCCCGTGAGCTCTTGACCACCATAGTGGATCGTGCCTTCTCCGATAGGGGCCAGCCGAAGAATTGCTTTGCCAATGGTGCTCTTGCCGCTGCCACTTTCGCCCACGAGTCCCATGGTCGTGCCCTTTCGGACCTGAAACGACACTTGCTTGACCGCGTGGACATACTCTACGTGCTTGATGAATCCACCCCGCTGCGCCTCGAAGGTCACACTCAGGTCGCGAACCTCCAATAACGGCTCGTCTTTCATCTCACTGTTAGCGCTCGCCATTGATTTGTCATCTTCCCTTAGCTCCATTAGAATTCACTTTTCCAATTCCGCGTAGTCCACCACCGGCAATCGCTTTTTCTTAGTCCCCAATTTTGGAATACAATTGATCAGCGCCTGAGTGTAGGGATGTTGAGGATTCGATAAAACACTTACCGCCGGACCCGCTTCTACAATTTCCCCGCGAAACATCACCGCTATGTCGTCAGCAAACTCGTCGACGATCCCAAAATTGTGCGTTATCAAAATAATGGACATATTGAGCCGCGCACGGAGGTCCTTGAGTAGATTGATAATCTGGGCCTCGATGGTTACGTCGAGCGCTGTTGTCGGTTCATCCGCAACCAGAATCCTAGGCTGGCATGCCAAGGCAATGGCAATCATGACACGCTGCTTCATTCCACCGCTCATTTGATGAGGATAGTCCACCGCCCGCTTTTCCGGATCGCGTATGCCCACCTGATCCAAAAGCTTAACCACTTCTGCCCAAACGTCGGAAACCTCCTTGCGGTGGAACTTGATCGCCTCCGCAATCTGATTCCCGACTGTGTAGTAAGGATTCAACGACGTAGAAGGTTCCTGGAAAATGTAGGCAATTTGCTTTCCCCGCACCGCCCGCATCTCGCTAGCCGAGAGATCTAAAAGGTTTTCCCCATCCAGAGAGGCTTTCCCCGAAACGCGGCACTGCGGTTCTGGCGGCAGCAGTTTTGTCAGAGCCATGGATGTCACACTCTTGCCGCTACCGCTCTCTCCCACAATGGCTAGGGTCTTACCCTCGTCTAACTGGAAGGATATGCCTTTGACCGCTTCATTCACCCCATCCCGGGAATGAAACGATACTTTGAGATCTTGAACGTCCAATAACATGCAGTCGCGAACCACATTGATGAGAAACAACTCACAGCCAAGTGTAAAAATTGGGCCCAGATCTCGCGAACCCGGGATCAACCCCTCATCCACCTCTCCAATTTGCGTTGCAACCTCCTGCCTCCGATGAGGAAGTGGGTTCTTCCTCCTCGGTTCTAAAAACGACCTACACCCTTATTCCTCTTCCCAACGACCCTAGGATCTTCTCAATGCGCTCAAACGACAACATCACAAAAGAACGGCCCACATTCGTCACCCACCTGGAATGCGGCATGAACGGTGACCATTATGAAGCCGATACTTTGCACGGACTTTCCAAGGCGGGAAAACCGCTGTTGGTCAAATACGATCTCGACGGCATTCAAAAAGCGGTTTCCATGGAGGACCTGGCCAGTCGCCCGGCCGATCTCTGGCGCTATCGAGAATTCCTCCCTGTTCGCAAAAAGGAAAACGTGGTCAGCTTGGGAGAAATCCATACTCCCCTAATACCTCTCTCGAAACTAGCCCCTGGGAGTGGGGAGTTAATCGTCAAGGATGAGGGTCGCTTGCCTACTGGATCTTTCAAGGCGCGAGGACTGTGCATGGCGGTATCGATGGCCAAGGAACTGGGAATCACCAAAGTCGCAATGCCCACCAACGGAAACGCGGGAGCTGCTTTGGCCGCCTATGGCTCAAGGGCGGGGATGGAGTCGTACATCTTTTGTCCTGACGATACCCCTACAGTCAACGTCCGGGAAATTGCCGCCCAGGGAGCCAAAGTTTGGGTTGTTAATGGACTCATCAACGACTGTGGGCGCATTGTCGGAGAGGGAAAAGAAGCAATGGGGTGGTTCGACTTCTCAACGCTCAAGGAGCCCTATCGCATCGAGGGCAAAAAAACCATGGGCCTAGAGCTAGCCGATCAACTGGGATGGAAAGTCCCGGACGTCATTTTCTACCCAACCGGAGGAGGGACCGGACTCATTGGCATGTGGAAGGCATTCAATGAACTGAAGGAAATGGGCTGGCTGACCGGAAGCCTCCCGCGAATGGTGGCCGTCCAAGCCTCCGGTTGCGCCCCTATCGTAAAAGCGTTTGAGGCGGGGACCGAGCATGCCGCATTGTGGCAGAATGCTCATACCATCGCCGCAGGGATTCGCGTTCCGGTAGCAGTGGGCGACTTTCTCATATTGCGCGCCGTCCGGGAAAGCGGTGGATTCGCAATCGCGGTCGATGACCATGCCATTTCAGCCGGACTCAGGGAAGTTTCTCAAAAAGAAGGTCTCCTTCTCTGTCCAGAAGGGGCCGCAACCTACGCCGCCTACAAACAAGCGCTAGCAAGTGGTCTCATCTCAGCAGACGATGACGCAGTCTTATTCAATTGCGCCACCGGACTGAAGTATGAGTTGCCACCTGCCGGAGAATTTTTGGATTGCGCCAATCCCATTGAATACGACGCCCTCACTTAATACGACTCACGGCAGCTGGAAAACAAAAAACAGGTTTTATAATCGCTCTAGATTTTCACTTGCCCGCCACGCCAAAATCGACTTCTTCCCCCCTTCAATCACTTGCCCAGGTGGTGGAATCTGCGTGAATATTGCCTGCGGTCTTTGCCGCAGGATATTAAGTACCTTTTCGATAGATCGCTATGGCGATATCATTGGTAGACACGCATGATTCAGGTTCATGTGCCGCGAGGTGTGGGGGTTCGACGGAGCGACACAAGGAGCGGTACCGATGCGATAGCAGACACTTGAAGAACGCAGGAATGAAACAATGGGGTGATGCTAAGCGTTAGTCTGAAGGACTTTGAGCGATCTAGCTCAAACTCACGAAGCGACCCCTCAGGAGCGGAGATGGGCAAACCTAAGTTTGGGGCGGAGTCCTGAGCGAAGCTCATCAATTCCCTCGAAAAACCGCAGTCCAATCCGAGAAGTCCCGCCGCAGCGTTTTTCCTTGATCGACTAATAGAAATCAGCTTGTTTCGCCCCCCTTCAATCACTTGCCCAGGTGGTGGAATTGGTAGACACGCATGATTCAGGTTCATGTGCCGCGAGGTGTGGGGGTTCGAGTCCCCCCCTGGGCACCACTGATACTGGACATCTGCGGGATATTTGCTAATTTGACTTAGCAAATTTGCCAAAAAAATGTCGAACAAGTCCCACATATCCTCTTTTCGATCTTTAAGAGACGGTACCTCTATAGGCAAAACATTGAGGCGGAAGTATACCCCGCGAAAGCACCGTTCCTACACAATGGCTTTCAGATAGCTATTGGTCGCGGCTACAATGGTAACATCACTGGTAAACTCCGCCACGCCACTGATTCGGCTAAAACTCCCCTCGCCCACTTCGTCTAGGAAGAGCGTTCCCCATTACGCCAGTTGCTTTGCCCAGTCTCCTGCGATCTGCCCCGGTCGCAATAAAAAGACCATTTAAAAACGTCCTCGCCTTCTGCAGCCGATCATTTGTCGTTGGGACACTCTCATCGACATCAATCTCAATGCCCGCCGTTTTCTTCTATCGCTTGTCAATTGTTCTTTTTTGCAATTCTGCACCACCAACCAACCACTGCCCCAAAAACCTATCAAGATGAGTGCGGGTTCCATTACGGTTGTCCGCCAAATCCTCCTTAGTTCGGAGGCCAGTTAATCCACCATCTAAAGCGTTGTTAGCCGTAATAGACTCGCCACGACCAAGCTTGTTCTGACGGGCAAACGGTGACCGTGGCTTCAAGCGCCAATACGCCCTCTTTTGCACCTTCAGTCCTCGAGACCCTCCCTAACGGTAAGCCTTACCTGTCACGCCGTCACCAACCCTTCTCTGCTAATCGAAGCAAGTACGCCATCCCATAGCCTAATCCTGTTTTCGATAGCCTCCTCGGCAGTTTGAATCGCCTCGGCGGCTTTTACACTCTCGCCACCGCACAGACTATTCAGCAAACGCATAGCGATGGGCCCGTGCTGCCCTTCATCAAGCTCAACGTGCCTATTAAGATAGTAGTGGAAGGTTGGAGCCTCCTCTTCGAGCACCTCTGAATTCCTTAGAATTTCCCTGAACATGTCGGGTATTATGTTTTCTCTGCCCAAGGCAAACGCCGCAGCGATTTTGTGAGGCACGTTCGAATCGATGATATCGAAAGTCGCTCGAGTGAAGGCCTTTGACGGATCTGGAACGCAAGGCAGTTCAAGAGCCTTGGCCACGCCTTGGTTTTCGACAGTTTCAAGAAACTGTTTGCAGGGCTCGACCTCCGCACCGACTTCGACCATCGACTTCAAGTAAATTTCGAAATGGCTCAAATACTCCCCGTCATCGGGCCCTTCGTCGCACTCCTCTTCCAAAATGAGTTCATTGACAAATCGGCATAAAGAACCGTCGCCTCTAGGCATCCACGGTAGACTCGTCGGGGCGATTGTCTTCTGGAGGCATTTCGCGAGGGACATGAAATCCCATACTGAGTAAACGTGGTGCTCCATAAACGTCCTCAAATCACTCAAACCACGAAGCGAAGAATAAATCGGATGCGAATTGAGACGATTCATTGTATTTTCGACATCTGCTATTTTAACCTTAACCATGCTCGAAGCGTCGCTTTTGACCCACCCCTTTGCAAGTTTTCTCGATAGCCAAGAAGGAAATGAACCTATCTACTAATGGTTCACGACCCCAGATCGCCATGTCTAGATCTCTCTAGATCGCCCAGCGAAAGAGCATCGTTCGCAACCCGTCTCAACCGCCCCCGTTGCCATTTCGCGCATTAATCATCTAGAAACCCCGTACCTTCATTCATTCTAATCTTCATTGAGATAGTTGGGGGCGACTTGTATTACCCTGCTGGCTTCCTGGACGGACTCCGCCCGTGTCGGAGCGCTGATGACCGCTCATGGATTCAGTCGGCAGAATTTTAGCTTCCTTGACGACGTCGCTTCCGATCACCACGGAATGTCGCATCACAAGTTCTAGGAACAAGCAGTTGATGAATACACGCACGCTAGCCGCTGGTACATCGAGCGACTAGCGTATTTCCTCGATCGCATGAAATCCATCGACGAGGGCAACGGCAGCCTCCTCGACGACTCCACCGTGCTCTATGGCTCCAGCATGAAGGACGGCAACGGCCAAGAGAGAGAGAATCTCCCTATCGTGCTCGCTGGCCTGGGTGGCGGAAGCCTCAAACCCCTCGGACACCTCATCTGCAACGAACACACGCCCCTTGCCAACCTTCACCTGACATTGCTGCAAAAGTACGGTATCGAAAAGGATTCGTTCAACAACGCCAGCACCGGAACGATCGGCGAGCTCATCTAATATCATTTGTGGCCGCTCAGAGATCGGCCGATATCCTGTTCAGCAACGAATCACGCAAAGTCGTAGGGAATTCGCTCGCGAAGACCGCGCTTGAAGTTGACTCCCAGCAATTCACCCATCGCCATAAGCGGCGATCCCACTGTTAGCAGCTGAAGAAAAAGGCGTGGCTCGAAGCCACGCCTTGAAATTTCTAGGTTGGATTCGCCTTGCTATCGATCTTGCACTTCCAGCCCTTGGCGTAGTCGCGCTTCACGAGAGCGTCTAGATCGGAACGGCCCTTGAACTTCATGCCCTTGGAACCCCATTCCAATTCCGTGTCTGGGTTCTGCTGGGCGATGACCCCGAGAAGGACGGTTTCCGTGAATGGCCCGGCTTGACCGAAATGCGACTCGGCTTGCTCGATGCGGCCCGTCACCGCGTCATACCATTCCTTATACGGATCTTGCTCCCAAGCCCGAGCGATGGTCTTGTCCTGCCAATCGAATCCATCGATGTCGTTGTTGGAATGCACAAACCAACGACTGCGCTGGCGATTGAAAATAAGCTTTCCTGCTTCCCCGATCACAACGCTGCCAAATTGCTGGAAGGGCATGCCGTCCGGGACTTTTTCATCGGGATGGTTATATTCCTGGCTGTGCTTAATCAGCGACCAGGTTTCACGATCGAAGTCGGCATTCACGTAGCCATCGTACCAGTAATACTTGAAGCCTCGTTTCGAGGTCTACTAACCTGATGGGAATTCCCATACCACCTTGGAATTGATTGGCGGCGAAATCTTTGTCGCTCCCTCTTGCTCGGCTTTCACGCTTGTGGGAGCTCCAGGATCAACTGCCCAGTAGGCCATGTCACAATTGAATTTCCTATCAACCCCTCCGTATCAAATCGGAACAATTGAATTTCCTATCAACATACGAAAGGGCGCCTTTAAAGGAGACCGAATACTCGTTCAAACGTAGCGGCAGAGAAGCTAGAACTCGTAGGAAAGCGTTACGCCGATTTGCCTTGGGTTAGCGAGGGCTTCGTAGCGGCGCTCGCCGTCTCCGTTATCGAAGAAGAACACGCGGCTCGCGTAGCGCTCGTCGAGCAGATTCTTCGACCACACCGAGATGCACCAGTTTTCGAACTGGTAACCTGCGGATGCATTTACGGTGGCGACCGCATCGCGCCGTTGGAGGTGGCTGTTCGATTCAAAGTAAGCGTCCCTCCCAGCCAAGGCGATTGATCCGAAGACTCCGGATTCCGCGCTGTAGTTGAGGCGAAGATTGTAATTGTAGCTGGGAGCGTTCGCTAGTTCGCGTTCAGGCACAAGTTCTCCTGGATCCGTATAGGAATCTCGCTCTGCATCCAGGAATCCGATACCGGCCTCGATTCTCCAGTCTTCGCTGAGTTGCCACTGCAGTTCTGCCTCCGCTCCAAGATGCGTCGCATCCTCTCCATTCACCGTCAAGTAGCGGAAGAAACCGCCCGCCCCTACGGAGTCGCGGAGTTGGGCATCGTCGCGACTGAGATAGAAAGCGGTAAACTGACCGGTCAATCGGTTGTCCACCCAGCTTCCTTTGAAGCCTGCTTCGAGGTTCCAGAGCGTTTCTTCGCCATATACGCTGGGATACTCCGGACTCGTGAAGGTGCCGCTATTGGCACCCCCGGCCTTATAGCCGCGGGCTATGCTCGCGAAGGCCATCACGCCCGTATTCACGTCGCGCTCCAGGGTGAGTTTGCCACCGAAGACATCATCGTCGTTCCCGTTTTTCCCATCATAGAGGAAACCTTGGTAATAGCCCAGCTCGTTGGATACCGAGTCGAAGGCAACCTCGTGCATCTCGTATCGCAGACCCGCGATCAGGCGGGTTCCTTCATTCAGTTCGAACGCCATTTGACCGAACGCGGCAATGGTCTCCGTTTCGTAGGTCGAATCGACATCCACCTGGCCGAAACTGAACTCGCCTTGACTGGGATCGCCGTCGCGGTAGTGCACGTCTGAGTCTTCCTGGAGGTTCTGATAATACAACCCGACTGTCCAACGGCTAAGGTTGCTGCTGTCGCTATCGATTCGTATTTCTTGATTGAATACTTCTCGATCGCGCAAGGTGGAAAGGTAGCCGGCGTAAGATGCATCGGTCCAGTCCGCATCGTAGCTGTAAAAGGAGTCGGTTTTCATGGCGGACGTTTTTGAAGTGATCCCGAACCCTTCAACGGTATCGAATTGGCCCTTCAAGCTAACGCCAAGGGATTCTTGCTCGTCTCTTCCGGGCTCGTTGGAGAAGCTTCTGAAGGCATCGTTGCCCATGGAGAACTGGTCGTACCCGTCATTCATATCCACGTACAACAAGGCCCCGTCCCATTGGTAGCGGTCTTCCTTCAGGCGAAGTTTGAAACGAGCGGCGGTTTCATTGCGCTCATTGGTATCATCGCGACCCAGGAATTCGTTCCTGTAAAACCCGCCACTTTGCTGGCTCTTTAATGCGAAGCGCATGGTCAGTCTTTCCGGGTCGTTTTCAGACAACGGTCCGCCGATCGCAATCTCGCCGCCAATCAAGGAATCCTCGCCCATGCTCGTCTCCACCCTGCCTGTCCAGTAGGGGGTGGGTTCCGCGCTTACGATGCGAATCAATCCTCCCGCCGCGTTGGCTCCGAAGGCGCCTGCTTGCGGCCCGCGGAGGACTTCGACCTGCTTCACATCGAAAAGGCTCCCTGCAGATCCAAGGCCGGTAAAGTCCATGTCGTCTACGAGGAATACGACGGCGGAGTCAGGCGTTTCGCCTTCGAACTGCGAGTTCTCACCGATACCCCGGATTTGGATGTAGCGGGAGCGAGCGGTGCCACCGGTCGTGGTGAGATTTGGCAGGTAGGCTGAAAGGTCATCGAAGTGACCCCGTTCAGGGCTTTCCAGCTCTGTTCGATCAAGCAAGCTGACGCTCGCCGTCGTTTTGCCGCGCTCGGTCTGCCATAAATCACCCGTCACGAAAACGGAGGGCAAGTCGATGGCGTCGCCCGTTGCATTGGCAACTTCCTGGGCATTCGTCGGTCCGATCGCCGCCAGGGCAATGACGCTGCCTGCCGCGATGGCCTTCAAGGTGTTTCTATTCTTCATTTAGGATCTCAATATTTGCGGTTTGAGATCCGGTATTGAGCGAAGAAAGGTGAATCCGCTCCAAAACAAGAACAGGACTCGTTCCTTTTCCTACGCCGGTATCAACCGGATCAGGTTCAAAGGGACCGCGTCTGCGCTGCTCGTCATTCCGATCAGCAAGGAAGCTATCTCAGACCCATGCCAGGTCGCCCCTAAGGATTCTCACATTTGCTAAGCCCGTTACTGGTTTTGTCAATAGCGACTTGAACACGCGTAATCCGATTCTAACCGAACCAACCCGCTCTCCTCTCGCCGGACCTCAAAAAACCAACTGCATCAAGACCCGGCGAAGCCCGCATTTGATTTCGAGAATGGACAGTTCCGACGATTTCCTCTTTCGAAGAGATCGCGTTCCATGGAAGCAATCATTACTCAGATTCAACAAACCTCAATGGTGGAGTGGCTCGGAACGGCAGCCGGGCTCATCGGAGTCTACTTGAGCATTAAAGAAAAAGTCCTCGCCTGGCCCTTTTTCCTGTTTTGCTACGGACTCTACGCCTATCTGAGCTACGGCGCGTCGCTCTATGCGGCGATGACGTTGAACGCGTGCTTCATTCCGATATCGGTTTACGGCTGGTGGAAATGGGGAGTGGCCTCTCGGGGAAAAAACGAAAGCACTCCCACCAGCGAATCACTGGGCATCACCCGACTGACCTTGAAACAGCGCATGGCGATAGGCGGGATCAGTCTGCTCGCTACGATAGGGATCGGAACGATTCTAGATCGATACACGGAAGGCGCTCTTCCCTACCTCGACGCTTTCGCTACCTCACTCTCCTTTCTTGCCCAATGGATGCTAAGTCGGAAGCTTATCGAGAATTGGATCGCTTGGTTCATTGCAGACACCGCTTTTATCGTTCTTTGGGCGATCCAAGGCTACTGGATCGCAGTCGCAATGTTTACCGTTTTCACGGTAATGGCCGCATTGGGATTCTTGAGCTGGAGGAAGGAACTCGCGAAACATGCCAACCCCATCAAATAAGGTCCGCCGCATCGTTTTCATCGGGGCGGAATGTACGGGAAAGAGCACCATCGCTCGGGCCGTCGCGGAACATTTTGGCGAACCCTGCTCGGATGAATACGTGCGCCAGCATGTCAAACAGCTCGATCGGCCCCTCGACGAATCCGACCTCGAAACCATCGCCCGGGGACAGATTCGCCTCGAAGATGCCGCTTATGCGAAGGCGGCCCGATACGTTTTCCACGATACTAATCTCCTCTCATCGATCCTCTACGCAGAGCATTATTTCAACACGTCTATTCATTGGGTCGATGAACGGTTTATTAGCCGCGTCTACGATCGATACTTCTTCTGCCAGCCCGACATTCCCTGGAAAGCGGATCCGGGCCAACGCGTCAGCCCACAAGAGCGCGATAGACTGCACAAGCAGTTCGAATCGATTCTAGAGCGCTTTCGAATACCTTACATCACTCTCGAAGGATCACCAGAAAATCGATTGAAAACCGTTCTGGAAACGCTCACCTGACGCGTCGGTCGAATCCTGCTGGCTCGGAAATCGAGGACGGCAGGCACCCCTATTACCTACGCCAGAAGACGCAAGGGAGCGAGTTCCGAGCATAGCAAAAAGACTGGATCCCAATGAATTCAATCACCTGATAAACCAACCCGAATTCACTCAGCTTGCCCAACAACTTAAGCAGCGACTCTCGAAGCTTCTGAGCGAATCCCAAAATCAATTCCACCTTGCATACTAATCTCGCGATTCGCTGAGAAATTGCTGGTATAAATCGGCATGAGCTTGGGCCGTATCTTCAGGCTTCACAATTACCTGCAATCGCATGTGCGCACGGTAAGTTTTTCCTGCTTCAACATCGTGTCCAAAAGTGCTGAAGTATAAGGCGCTATGTTGCTCTACAGAATTCCAATCTTCCGGTGAACCGGATGTTGGCAGCGGCGTGGCGCATACGGCGCTGATTGATTCGGGATTGGCCATCAGCACAACCTGAAGCCTTTCATCCTCGGCAAATACGATCGGCAACGCAGCGCGTTCTTTCGGCACCACCGATCTCCATTTCCAGTCAGAATGAATACGCCCGGAACGTTCCTGAGCCGTCCTGGCCTTTTCGCCTAAGGGATAAAACGCATAATTTAAAGGATCTCCGTATGTCTTGTTTGGTCGCAGTGCATGAATGGCCGGTCCTCCGCTTCCGTCCAGGTAAATGAACTTTCCCATATGCACGGCCAGATAGACCGCCGGCAGAATTTCAAAGTTGCGAATCGGTTTCGTCGTGGTGGCTTCGATGAGCAGATCGAATTGAGCAGGGCCCGTTATTCGCCACGTGCCTGAGATGGCAACAGGGCGATCCTCGGAAGCAGACCAGGTCAATCGCGCTCCCTCTTCCAGGCGTTCCAACTGGGCCTGGTCATCACGCAATGAGCCGAAGGACTCGGTGGATGAATAGACCCGATAGAGGTTCAAGATCCCCTGGTGCCGACGTTTTCCACCAACCGGTGGATCAGGCGCGCTTAGATCATGTTCTTTAAACGTTAATCCTCGAATGCCATGCTTTCCAAATCCTCTGCCAAGGTCCCGCGTATCCTGCCCTACCAGCACACCCGACATGTCACGGGTCTTAAAATGCAAGCCCTCAACGCCATCGACCAATTTCCAGTCAAACTCATCACCCACAACCGTACTTGATATACAGACACAAAGAATTACTACGAAATTTCTCGAGAGGGTTTTAGTCATCAGTTTGGAAAGTAAATTTGTAACGCCAAGAAGTCCAGCTCTCAGCAACCATAGACTAGAAGAACCTGCAGGGGAATTTTATTTTTGCTAAGGAATTTCTGATCAACAACCTGCCACCTCGCGGTCTTGCACGCGCGACAATCTACTGAAAACATCTCAATCCACTTCAACTACGTTGATGGAACTACTGGTTATGAAACGCTCCCTGTCTTTATCGTTCTCTTTGCTACTTGCGACAACCTGCGTTCTGCACGCAGCTGAAAAACCCTGGGCGATCCACACGATCGACCCTTCCACCCAATCGCGGCGCGGTGCCGATGGCATTCGGCTGGCGGACGCGAACGGTGACGGCTTGTTCGATACCGTGACCGGCTGGGAGCAGGGCAACTCGATCCGCGTCTGCCTCAACCCCGGAGTCAAAAAGGCTAAGCGAGTTTGGCCAAGCGTGACCGTGGGCGAGGTAAAGCATGCGGAGGACGCGGTGTTCGTGGATCTCGACAGCGATGGCGCCCTTGATGTCGTCTCATCCTGCGAGGGATCCACCATGAAGATGTACGTACACTGGGCGCCGGAGGACGCGGGCGACTATCTGAACGCTGCGGCGTGGAAGACCGAGGCCATTCCAGCGACCGAGGGCGAGAGCAAGTGGATGTACGCGCTCCCGATGGACGTGGACGGGAAGCGCGGCGTTGACCTGGTGGTGGGCTCTAAGTCGCCCAACGGAATGATCGGCCTGCTACTTTCGCCGGGCAAGGGCGCCGCGGCGCGCGACCTGAACCGGTGGAAGCTAGTGAAGCTGTACACGGCAGGTTGGATCATGAACACCGAGGCACACGACATGGACGGCGACGGTGACCTGGATATCGTGACGGTCGACCGCAAGGGCGATCGCTCGGGTATCCTTTGGCTGGAGAACCCCGGCACCAGGCGTGCTGCGAACCCAAAGGCGTGGCGTAAGCGGCGCATCGGGCCGATGAGGTACGAGCCGCTGTTTATGGACATCGCGGACCTTGACGGAGACGGAGCGCTCGACGTGATCACCAGCACACGCAACGGCGTGATCAAGTGGATACGGCGCGACGGTGTTCAATCGAATGACTGGCAGACGCGCGACATTCCCAATCCCTTTGGCGTGCACTCGGGCAAGAGCGTACGCGTGGCGGACATCGACCTGGACGGCCGTCTCGACCTCGTGCACACCACCAACACCAACGTGCGCGAACATGACCAGTCCAAGGTGGCAGTGGCGTGGATGAGTTACGGCGCCGACGGCGTGGAGAGCGCCTGGACCTCCCACGCGATCTCGCCCCCGGGCGGCGCGAAGTACGACCTGATCCAACTCGTGGACCTAGACGGCGACGGCGACCTAGACCTAATGTGCTGCGAAGAGAACGCGCAATTGGGGGTGTTTTGGTACGAGAACCCGACCCAGTAGCTCTGGATGTTCATTTTTGCCCACACATCACAAGCGATCGTTGCCCCGCTCCCCGCATATTAAAAATCCGTCAGCCGTTTCAAAGCTGCCTAATCACCCCAGCCAGTCGAAGCGGGCGCAGCTCCTACACTCAATCCGCAAACGGATAATCCGTATACCCCTTCGGCCCACTCGAATAAAACGTACCCTCATCCGGCTCGTTCAACGCCAGTCCTTCCGCAAATCGCCGCGCCAGATCCGGATTCGCGAGCGCCTGCTGGCCCCACGCGCATGCATCCGCTTCGCCCGATTCGAGCAGCCTTTCCGCCGTCGCTTGATCCAACTGCTGATTCGCAATAAACGCTCCGCCAAACAATGCCTTCAGCTTCGGCCCTATCCGAGGCGCCGCCTGAGACTCCCGAGCAAAGATAAACGCAATTCCCCTCTCCCTCATAGCCTTCGCCACATAGCCAAACGTCGTCTCCGGATCAGAATCCCCCATATCATGGGCATCGCAACGCGGGGCCAAATGCAGCCCCACCCGGTCCGTCCCCCAAACGCTGATCGCCGCATCCACCGCTTCCAGCATCAGCCTCGCGCGATTCTCGATCGGCCCTCCATATTCATCCTTCCTCAGATTCGTCGAATCCTGTAAAAACTGGTCCAGCAAATAACCATTCGCCCCATGCAGCTCCACCCCATCGAATCCAGCCCGCTTCGCATTCTCCGCGCCTTTCCGGTAGGCTTCGACGATCCCAAAAATCTCCTCTAGCTCCAATGCCCGCGGCGTCACAAACGCCTTCTCCGGTCTCACCAGGCTCACATGCCCCGCCGGCGCGATCGCGCTCGGAGCCACCGGCAATTTTCCATCTAAATAGATCGGATCCGAAATCCGCCCCACGTGCCACAACTGCAGCAGAATCCGCCCGCCCTTGGCATGCACCGCCTCCGTCACCAGCTTCCAGCCCTCTACCTGTTCCTCAGACCAGATCCCCGGCGTATCCGGATACCCAACACCCATCGGATCCACCGAAGTTGCCTCGGAAATAATCAATCCCATTCCCGCCCGCTGAGCATAGTACTCCGCCATCATCGCATTCGGCACCCGCCCCTCGCTCGAGCGACAACGCGTCAACGGCGACATCACCACCCGATTCGGCAGCTCCCACGCGCCGATCTTCACAGGACTTAACAAATTGGAGTTCGAAAACGTCATATCGGTGGTAATGGATTCCTTTGATCTAATTTGGTCGATCAAGAAAGGGGCGCGCCATCGAAGTCAATTTGAAGTTCGTAATTTTTCGAACATGGAATAGAGATCAGACTATCAATCAAAATTACGCTGCTATACCTAACCATCATAAATTCGCCAATCCACTTGCCCCAAAGCCCAATTGCCTACCTTCGCATGTCCTCATTCAACCCCATTTTCCCTCCAAACGTAGTGATCAAAGATTCCAATTGCCTGAGCGTTTATGACGTTTGCCCATTGTCTGGCTCCAATTATATTTTCTAGCATGATATGAAAGCCTACCAACATCCCGATCTGTCTGCCGCGCGGGTGGGTTTGTGCAGGGTGAAGGCGATGGTGAGCATATACCAACTACGAAAAGGTATGGACCTTAAAACTGTAGGGCGGGTCGTCGGAGACCCCGACCTGTCGGTGGCTGACCCGCCTATTGGGACGAACGTCGCCTCATCGAGACGACCTACAATATAATAGTGTAAGCATATGGCGAATTGATTTAGAATTATTGGACTCTCTCTAAGACACACCAAAGATCGCCTCGCGTTCTTGTTTGACGGATTTGAAACGAAAATCGGGAGACTCTCAATGAATACAGAAACTGTTGGGGGGACACTTAGTGCTTGGAGCAGTGATCTAGCTCGAGATCGCTACCGCAAGGCAACTGCTCGAAATCGACAGCTCAATCTCTACGCCTCGCTTATCATCCGGTGGACACAGAATCGCTCAACGGCAGACTCGTCGATCTCAAGACCCAATCCAGGCTTGTGTGGCACGTCGACGAAGCCATCTGTTTGCTCAAAGGCAATCGATGCGAGCTCGTTGCGAATCGGGTTGGGTGTCTGATCGAACTCCATTACCGGCTCCTGTTCGTAGGGTCTGGGATTGAGAACTCGGGGACAGGGTGGAAAAGTGGAAGCGAGACTGATACTGGCGGAAATCATGATGGCGGAGCCCCATACGTGAGGATTAACTTGGATTCCCATGGTATTAGCCATGGCGGCGACGTTTCTAAATTCAGTGATACCGCCGATGAACCGGACATCGGGTTGGGCAATACCAAGCGCCCTTTGAGCAAGGAAGTCCCTAGCCTCATAACGATTGTACCAGACTTCCCCTCCCGCAACCGTCAAAGGCTGCCCTGCGCAAACTTCCAAATACCCATCCACATCGTTAGCGACTACGGGTTCTTCAAACCAGTGGATATCCAACTCGGCCAGACGATTACCCATATCGATCGCCGTCGACACATTATAGGCTTTATTCGCGTCGACCATGAGAAAGAGGTCGTCGCCAATCGCATTTCGGATGGATCTCACTCGCTCGACATCTTCAGCGACGCTCAATCCTCCAATCTTGGTTTTCATTCCACTGTAGCCAGCTTCTACATACGACACAGCCTCCTCGATCAGCTTAGAATAACCATCGTCATCTCGATAGTACAGCCCCGTCGCATAGACAGGAACTTTGTTTCTGACGGATCCTCCCAGCAGCTCCGATATACTCTTTCCTGACGACTTCCCCAGAATGTCCCAAAGCGCGATGTCGATACCGCTGAGCGCTCCTCCACCAAATCCACCTGTCTGATTGTCGTTGTAAATCGTGCCAAACATCCGGTGCCACAGCTTGTTGATCGAACGTGGATCCTCTCCTAGCAGTTGCGGCGCAAAAAAGTCGTGGATAACCGTCAGCGAGGGCGAGTCACCTCCTTCGCCCCATCCTACCACGCCATCGTCCGTAGTGATCTTGCAAATCAAAGCCGAACGCTTTTCCGCAGTACCTTGCGACCAGGAGAACGACTCCTCAATCGCGCTCTCTAAAAGGAAGGTCTCAATTGATTCAATTTTCATCTGTACGGCGCATTTGAATTTCTACTACAAAGGATGTCATTCACTATCCCAGGGAACGAGGAAACTATCGACCCATCCAGCCTCCATCGACGAGCATAGTCGTTCCATGCATGTAGTCAGAAGCCTGGGATGCCAGAAACACTGCGGGTCCCTTAAAGTCATCCGCTTGACCCCACCGTCCCGCTGGGATCCGTGAAAGAATCGATGCGCTCCGTTCCGGGTCATTCCTTAAGGCCTCGGTATTATCGGTTGCAATGTAGCCAGGAGCGATCGCATTGACGTTGATCCCTTTGGAAGCCCATTCATTCGCTAAGGCCATCGTAAGCTGCCCGATACCCCCCTTGCTAGCCGCGTATCCGGGAACCGTGATTCCCCCTTGGTAGGTTAAAAGAGACGCTGTAAATATAATTTTTCCACTTTCCCGCTCGATCATCCCCTTGCCGATCTCCCGGCTCAGAACGAATTGGGCATTCAGATTCACCTCTATCACTTTGTCCCAGTACTCATCGGGATGATCCACGGCTGGCTTGCGCAAGATCGTTCCCGCATTGTTGACAAGAATGTCGATCTTAGGGTGGCCGGAATTGACTTCATTGATAAATCGATAAAGCGCTTCCCGATCAGAGAAATCACAAGCGTATCCAGAAAATGAGCGTCCCAGAGCAAGTACCTCTGTCTCCACATCGCTCCCAGAGCGTTCCAATGTCGCGGAAACCCCCACGATGTCCGCTCCCGCTTCCGCCAGTCCAACGGCCATCGATTTTCCAATGCCACGCTTGCAGCCCGTCACGAGGGCTGTTTTTCCTTCCAAGTTGAACCTGTCTAAAGATTTCATATACCAACTATTTCATTAGGTCACCATACTGCAGTCTCTCATCCGCACTGGATCAGATACTTGATCCCGTCTGGATTCGCATCTATTTTCTCGAAGATTGCCTGTACCTCTTCGATCGGGGCGATCTCCGTGATAAGCGAGTCGATGGGAAGCTTTCCTTCTCCCATGAGTTCGATCGCTTCGTCAAAGTCACATTCCTCATAAAGGCGCACTCCGATCAGCTGAATCTCAGACCAGAAGAACTTGAATAGATCTACTGGGCGCGGCTCCGGATGAATCGCCACCATGACAATTCGACCCCGCACATTGGGAAGCTCGGTCATAATTTGCGCCCCCGGTGCGGATCCTGAAACCTCGAATACACAATCTGCCATAGCGCCATCGGTCTTTTCGCGGACGGCGTCCACCACATTCTGGGTAAGCGGGTTGACCCCTTCGATTCCGAGCCCCTTGGCAAAACTCAAACGGGATTCATTGACCTCTGAGAGTATGGCTCGCGCCCCTTTCACTTTAGCGACTAGCGCAACCAGCAACCCAATCGGTCCTCCCCCAATAACCACGCAGGTTTCTCCTGCTTGCACTTTCCCCAATCGGACATCATGGACCGCTACGGCAGCCGGTTCGACTAGCGCACCATGGCTCAAAGACATGCCTTCCGGCAATTTATGCAGCGTATAGGCAGGAACTGTCCACGAGGACTGCATTCCTCCCGGACGATCAATTCCAATAAACTTCATGTTCTTGCCGACATGGGAAAACCCTTTGTCAAAGGAAGCCGCTTCACCAAACAACAGAGGCCGCACCGCTACTTTATCTCCTACTTGGGCAGACTCGACACCTTCGCCCAACTCAGCCACTACAGCGGATACCTCGTGCCCAATCGTCTGAGGAAGACTAACGCGCTGATCCATGTGGCCGTGATAGATGTGCATATCCGTTCCACAAATACCACAATAGGCGACATCCAAACGGACCTCCCCAGGTCCGGGTGGAATCGCCACACTCTCGCCAACTTCGATTCGCTTATCTCCTTGGTAGTTTGCCGCTTTCATTATCTAGAGTTGAAATTACGCCTCTCAACTTCCCCTTGCAAGCCTCGACAGGGGGTATTTCAAAATCTCAACTTATTCCCTTCGGGTAAATGCCTCGAAGCTTGTCGCAGACCCCGACCTGTCGGTGGCTTCGTTGCTGACTTTGGTAGGGAGGACCGGCTCGGTCCTCCGTATTCGAATTTAGGAGGACCGAGCCGATCCTCCCTACCTTTAGAAATGCCTCGGAGCTCTTGACTCGGCGTAGTTCTGTGAACGAAGACGGTTGCTCCGGGGATCTTCAATCGGCCTACTTCCTCGCACCACTGGCATCCGGAGGTTTAGGACTGCCCGGTCCCACGGCGTTGCGAACTGCAAAGTAATCTTCACGTGACAAAACTTTCCCCATCGCCCCGACAGCCTCCTCGATTTGCGTGGGCGTCTTGATCCCGCAAATCGCGACGTCAATGGACGGATGCATAAGCGTGGCCGCCAAGACCAGCTGGTAGATTGACAGCCCATAGCGATCGGCGATCGGCCTCAGACTTTGCACCTTAGCGCACATCTCTCTAAAACGCTCGCCTTTAAAATCAGGATCGTTGTTCCGAAAATCAGCGAAAGTTTCTTCACCCAAATATTTTCCGGTAAGAAGCCCCTTATGCATGGGCGAGTAGATCATCACGCCGATACTCTCCGACTGACAGTACGGAAGCAAATCCGCTTCTCCGGCAGGATTCACTAGACTGTAAGCGGGCTGGACCACCGAGTAGGGAGCGTACCGTCGCTGGGCACGACATTGCTCGACTGAGTGATTGCTCAAACCAAAACTTCTGATCTTCCCTTGCGCTTTCAATTTTCCTAAAACGCCTGCAATGTCAGCGAAAGGAGTTAGTGGATCAAATAAATGGAGGAAATAAAGGTCGATCGTATCTACTCCCAGACGCTTTAGCGAAAGTTCGCAGCGTGCGGCAATGTGTTCGGGGGACAAGTCAGGATAACGAGATCCATCGGGGTTAAAGTGATTGAATACTTTAGTCGCTATGACCAGCTCATCCCTGGGTAGCTCACGAATAGCCTCCCCTAAAACCGTCTCTGCGTAGCCATCGCCATAGGCTTCTGCCGTGTCGAAGAAATTGATACCCCTATCAAACGCGACCTTCATTGCAGCCATCGCATCGGTCTTCGACTGTTCACCCCAGAATCTGGGACTCAATTGCCAAGTCCCGAATGCAACCGGAGAAACCGACAAGCCGCTCTCGCCCAGACTTACTCGCTTCAAGAAACTATCCTCCGGTAATAGTTATACGGCGATCCCGTCCAATGGATGGACTTAGCAGATAGGGAATTGATGGCAACCATAGGTAATGAAGTAACGATGAGTCTAAATAGCTTCTGCGCGTTGCACCTCTTCGCAACACAAAACCAAATACAAGGCCAAGCAAATCGATCGATTTCAAAAAGCACCACTATCGTTTTCGGTATTGTCCCGGACTCACACCATTATACTGCCGAAATACTCGGTAGAAATGGGAGAGATCCTTATAGCCGCACTCGAAGGCGATCGAACGAATGGACACACTAGAAGTTCTCAGGAGTTCACCCGCGTACTTCATCCTGAGCCGCGTCACGCGCCGCTGCCAGCTTTCACCCGAGATTTCACGAAATAGCTGCGTAAGGCGCCGCCTGCTTAGGCCGAGCGTTCGAGCCACTGAGTCAATATCTTCTGTCTTCCAAAACTCGCTTTCTAAAGAGGAAATATAGGCATCTACCCGATGCCGAGATCCTGGTATCTGAACCGTATCGGCTGAGGACGTTCGGGCTAGCTCAATCAGTATCCAAGTTATTAAGCACAACTGAGCATCTTCAAAGTTTGCTGGCTGAAGGCGTTCCTCGGCCAACAATTGCCTCAACCAACCCTCAATACGCTGAACACGGCGAGGATCATTTTCAGCTCTCAGTTTAGAGCAGGCCGATCGCACTAGAGCCTGACTCGGATATTGCGGCGAATGAATACAAATGCCGTAAAGCGAAAGAGGTTTCCCGCGGGAGTCCACAATCCGGTGCTTTCTCCCTTTGGGAATTACGTAGACGCTGGGAGATCGTATCGCTAGCCGGGAATCCCTCATTTCGAGAATCCCTTCACCCCCAATAAACATGAGTATTTTAGGAAACGGATCTCGCCTCCAGTCCATAAAGAACGCTTCTTCGTGGTGGCTCTCCAAAACCGCATAGCCTTCGGGTCGAAATTCTACTTCAACCGGTTTCTTTTGCAGCTTGAGCGACATAACAACCCAATGATCCGCTAATCCTGCCCGATTTACAAATCTATATTCCTCTTGAAAGAAACGCCTAATCCCCAGACCCTAGGTTGATCATGGAAATCCGGATTGGATCAGTCGACCTTGAACGCTTCGATGCCAGTACTCGCATGCCATTTAAGTACGGCATCGCCACCATGACCCATCTACCACACGTGTTTCTTCGTGTGGATGCCCTATTCGATGGAGTGATACAGAAGGGAATCTCCGCCGACCACCTACCTCCCAAATGGTTTACCAAGGATCCCGAGAAAGATCCATTGGAGGAGATCGAGGACATGCTACTGGTTATAGGGAATGCGGGAGAACTGGCCCAAAGGATCACTAGCGACTCTGTATTCAATTTTTGGCATGAACTTTACCAACAACAGGATCATTGGGCGACTAATTCTTCCATTCCTCCCTTGCTCGCCCATTTCGGAACCTCTCTGATTGAGCGGGCGTTGATTGATGCTTTCTGCCGCCACCAAGGGCACACGTTTGCCCACCTACTCCACGAAAACGCATTCGGCATCTGTTGGGAGTCTATCCGGCCGGAACTGAAAGGGAAAGAGCCAAAGGATCTCTTTCCTCCGCCTCTGGAATCGATCACTATTCGACATACAGTAGGCATGGCAGATCCTCTAACTGAGGAGGAAATCAGCGAAGACGAACGTATACACGATGGTCTGCCTCAATCGCTAGAAAGCTGTATCCAGTTTTATGGGGTTAATCACTTCAAAATAAAGGTCAACGGACAGCTTGAACCAGATATCGAACGCCTCAGCGCGATCGAAAATTTGTTCAATCGCCTCAATCTGGCAGACTTCGCCTTCACTTTGGACGGAAACGAACAGTTCCATGAAGTTTCGAACTTCCGCGCGTTCTGGAATTCACTACAAGAATCCGAGCGCATGCGAACGTTTTTCGAGCATCTCGTCTTTGTTGAGCAGCCGTTTCATCGCGATCTCGCGCTGACCGAAGCCATCGGAGAGGCGCTCAAGTCTTGGACCCAAGCGCCTCCCATAATTATAGACGAGTCAGACGCCACCCTCGATTCCGCTTTCACCGCTTTGCAACTCGGCTACAGCGGGACCAGTCACAAGAACTGCAAAGGCGTCTTTAAGGGCATTATCAATAGGGCCATGATAAACCAGCGCAACCTGGAGGCTGGCTCTAGCAGATATCTTATGAGCGGTGAAGACTTAGCCAACATCGGTCCGGTAGCTAATCACATGGATTTGGTCGTTCAAGCATGCCTGGGAAACGCAAGCGTCGAGAGAAACGGCCACCACTATTTCAAAGGTCTGTCTCTATTCAATGCTTCCATTCAGGAAAGCGCTCTTAACAACTTTCCCGAAATGTACGTCTCAGAGAACAATTATGTTCGCCTAAAGATTCAGAACGGAGTCCTCCCCGTCCACGAGCTTTTGGGCTTCGCCTTCGGCACCGACAGTTCTCATTTCTGAGTTTCCCAAGGCAATGAAGGACCGCCAAACACCCACACTAACAATCACATAGGGATCGTTTGGAACGCATCCACTGCCTAACGCTCCCTACATCTTTCGGCATAGCCCAGGACCATCCCGCGCGGGTAGATTGCCCGATCTGCAAACGCATATTACCCGATCTTTAAATTGATAATAAACCGTTCTTCTGTGACAATGGACTCTTGAACATAGCGGTCTCTTAAAATCCGATCCACCCTACCTCCGAATGAACGACGCCACCACTCTCCCCTCTTCACCTGAAATTCTAACCACCACTGTCGGCTCCTACAGCCCCATCGACTGGCTGGCTGCCTTGCCCAGCGAACAGACCGTCGAAGATGCGACCGCCGTCGTGATCCATACTCAACAGCGTTACGGAATCGACCTCCCAACCGACGGAGAGCTTTACCGATTTGATGTCAATCACCCGGACACCAATGGGATGATCGAATATTTCATTTCCCGTCTTGGCGGAATTGATACCAATGTCGGCATCACAGACGCCCGCAATTTTCAGAACAAAAAAGAAATGAGCTTCCGCCTCAAGCCAGCCGGAGTCGTCAGGGGTCCCATTGGCGAAGGTTCGCTTGATCTTTTTGAGGCATGCTCCCGTTCAGCAGCCGTGGCCAATGGCCCGCTCAAATTTACTCTAACGAGCCCCTACATGCTCGCCCGAACCCTACTCGACAATCACTACAAGAGCCTTGAGGAGCTCACGCTCGCCATCGCGGATGCCTTAGCAGACCAAGTCAGCGACCTCCCCGCTGCTTGCGTACAAGTCGACGAGGCCAATGTTCCCGGGAGCCCTGAGAACGCACCCCTAGCTCAAGAAGCGATTAATCGAATTCTCGACCAAGTAAAGGGCGAGAAAGCCGTACACTTCTGCTTCGGCAACTACGGGGGACAGACCATTCAGGCGGGTGGCTGGAAACCTCTTGTCGACTTCCTCAATGGTTTGCACACCAGCCACCTGGTTCTGGAACTTGCACATCGCCCCGACAGCGATTTGGATGCGCTGAAGGAAATTGACCCTAAAATCAAGCTGGGCATTGGCGTCATCGACATCAAGGTAAACCACGTCGAATCCCCTGAAGAAGTAGCCTCAAGAATCGAAAAAGCGGCCGATGCAGTAGGTCCCGGTCGCATTGGCTGGGTACATCCTGATTGCGGCTTCTGGATGCTGAAACGTTCGATTGCTAACCGAAAGATGGAATCCCTGGTCAAGGGCCGAGACTTATTCCTCGGGAGATAGCCCATTTTCTCCTCGAATTGAGGATACGATTCCGATAGCTCATTAGGATGGATGACCCCAATCCGCCTTCAATAAAGAGCTCACGCAAGCTAGCCTGGATACTCAGTTCTATATTTCTTTTTGCTCTAATAATGGGTCCTGGACCCGGGCTCTACTTGATCAATGACTACGCTGCGGAAGGTGGCACTATTCTTGGAATGCCCGCCCTCTACTTTTGGGCCGTATTCTGGTATGCGGTCGAAGCCGCGGTAATCGTTGCCGCTTATAAATTGATCTGGAAAGGCGAATCCGAGTGAATCCGCCGCTACCCCTCGCCGCCATCGATATGGGTTTCACTCCTCACATCGTCCTTCTTCTCTATCTCGGCATGCTTCTGTCGTTCGGGATTGCTGGATACCTGAAAAGCAAGGTATCCGAAGAAGACTACTATTTGGCTGGCCGGGGCCAAGGAGTTTTGGTCACAGCGTTGACCATTATGGCGACGTTCTTCTCTAGCTCGGCCCTCCTGGGAGTACCGGGACTCGTTTACAAAGAGGGGGTTGGTTTTCTTTTTTTCGTATTAAATCTGCCACTATCAGGGGCCGCAATCTATTTGCTCGGATCCCGAATCTGGAGAATAGGGCGAATACGTGGCTACGTAACCCCGGCCGACTTAATCACCGACTACTACGGGGGGTCAGCCCTGTTGCGAAGTCTTGTCGCCCTGGTAGGGTTTTTATACGTCATTCCTTATATAGTTATGCAGATCAAGGCGGGCGGCTACCTTGCCCAACGCATGTTTCCTGACACAGAAAACCTCTCCTTTCTAGGGGTGGAATATGGTATGTTTGAAGCGGGTACAATCGCCCTATCCATTCTCACCATGCTCTACGTCCTCATCGGAGGCATGCGGTCCGTTGCTTGGACGGACGTGGTCCAAGGTATCCTACTCCTTTCGGGAATGATTGTTGCCGGCCTCGCAACGATCATGGCAATGGGAGGACCGGCTTCCTTTTTCACCCAGCTTTCTGAACTCCCCTCCGCAGCCTTGTCCGTGCCGGGGCCTTCAGGCGCCTGGTCCCCTTGGAAACTGATGACAATCTGCATGTTCGCTTCCCTAGCCACTATGATACAGCCGGGGCAGTGGATGCGCTACTACGCAGCAAAATCCGTCAACACGCTAAAGAAAAGCGCCCTTATTTTCGCGGTCGGACTTCCTTGCTGCTTTCTCTTTGGCGTCATGCTCGTAGGTCTGGGTGCAAGAGCCCTCTATCCACCATCCGCCGCATCGGGCGCACTGCTTCCTCACCCTACTATTGGAACAAGCGGAAGTGAGTTTGACCAAGTCGTTGTCGCCATGATACAGGAGCATGTGCCACTCCTTATCGGAGGCGGACTCGGCGCGATTGTGGTTTCTCTAATACTGGTCGCCGTGATGGCGGCTTCCATGAGTACGGCTGATAGCAATTTGCACGCTTTAAGCGCGGTTTTAACGCGCGATGTCTACGATCGCTTTATCCGTCCCAAAGCGGGCGAAGGAGAGAGAGCCTGGTTCGGACGCGGGGTCATCATCGTGGCCACTTTACTGGCGTTATGGCTCGTTAGCGTGGGTGACAAAAATCCGGATTTTCAACCGCTCGCGCTCATCGCCCAACTCATGTTCGTAGCGATGGCCTTTTCCTGTCAGCTTCTGCCCCTCGCAATTGACGCGCTCTTTATCAGACGGGGGACGCAAGCCGGCGCTATCTGCGGCATTGCCAGCGGCATTCTTGTCGTCTTTCTCTTTACCCCTTTCGCCAACATCTTCCTTAGCGGCGGACTAGAGAATTCCGTAAAAGGACTCACGTCTACTCTCGGTAAGCTCTTCGACACGGGTTTTTGTGGCGCCGTTGTGAATACAATCGTATTTATTGTGGTCAGCAAATTCACAAAGCGGCCTCCCGAGTCACACCGTGACACATTCGCCCGAGATGCAGAAGGGGTTTCTTAATCACCTTGGGACGACTTACCCACTACTTCAGCGAACGTCTTTGCTCGAGCATCCATTTATAGACGTCGGGATTATCGTAGGTCCTGGTCCAGGCATCATGGCCGGTATCATTGTAGACCGTTAGCTTCGCTCAGTTTCCACTCTGCCTCAGACTCTCCACCATCCGTTCCGACGAGCTGACAGCAATCGACTTGTCACTATCTCCGTGGTATACCCAAATAGGTAAGTCCTCAATCCATCGGGCATAGTTCATCGGAGCCTCACCAGAAATGGCGATCAGAGCCGCAAAGGAATTATCTGATTACTATTTTCATCGTATTCTTTATACAAATACAAAATATGATTCCAGCTGACCTAAGCATTCTGACCCAAGGTCTTCGACCTCAATTGCCCGAGACCCGGAAGCATGTAACGTTGTATCAAATAAAGCATCCCCGGGGCAACCGTCTTCGTTCGCAGAACTACGCCGAGTCAAGAGCCCCAAGGTATTTCAAGGTAGCGGGGGGATCTCCGAGCGCCCCTTGCTGTATCTATCGGGTGGGCGCTCGGAGATCGCCCGCTACCAATGTCAGCAACGAAGCCACCGACGCATGTTATTCTCAGTGTCTTCGTTGAGGTGTCTGCTAGCGCCTCGGTATGACAAGCTCATGGCAAGCAGGTCGGGTTCTGCGACAACAGTCTTCGCCTTACAGGCTACGCCCGTCATGAGCTTCGAGGTATTTAACCGAAGAGAATAAAAGATTCAAAATGGCGCATCTAATCCAATTCTTGGACTGCACGCTATATAATCTCCCTAATCAACTTCCCTTCCAGGAAGGTTAACCGTTCGTCACGGCCGAGATAGGGATAGGTTAACTGGTTCTGATCAAGACCCAGTTGATGCAAAATCGTGTTGTGGATATCGCGGAAGTGATACGGCCGTTCGACGGCACGCAGACCGATCTCGTCGGTCGCACCGACTACCTGGCCTCCTTTGACGCCGCCTCCCGCCATCCACATAGTAAATCCTAGGCTATGGTGGTCACGGCCAATACCTGCCTGTGCCTCCGGTGAACGACCAAACTCGCCACCCCAAAGAACAAGGGTTTCATCGAGCAGACCACGACGCTTGAGATCCTTTAATAGTCCTGCGACTGGTAGATCGGTTTGGGCCGCCATTCTCAGGTGGTTCTCCTCGATGTCATTATGAGCATCCCACATTAGGTCCCCCGTCCCGCCACCGGAAACAACGGTTGTGAATCGTACTCCCTTCTCAACCAGCTTGCGAGCCATCAAACAACGCCGACCGTAGTCATTGGTGAGTTCCTTTCCCACCCCGTACAGGTCAAGAGTTTCCTGAGATTCGCTCGAAAGGTCCAATACTTCGGGCGCCTCAGTTTGCATCTTGAAAGCGAGATCGTACGAACTCATACGGGCGGAAAACTCATGGTCTGCCTCGTGCAAGTTGGACTGATTGAGATCGTTGATGAATCCGAGGGTCTCTCTTCGGTCTTCGAAGCTAACGCCTTCAGGCAGGTCCAAATTCAGGACCGGCTTGTCTCCCGGCCGAAACATCGTGGGTTGATAAATTGCTGGCAGGAATCCTTGGGTATACATGGGCTGTCCCGCCGGTTGAGCGCCCTTCGGATCCGGCATCACGACGTAACTGGGCAGGGAGTCTGATTCGGTCCCGAGTCCATAAGTAATCCAGGAACCCATGCTCGGCGCTCCCGGAGTCAGGCGCCCCGTGAAAAGCTCATACGCAGCTGCGGAGTGAACCACACTGTCTCCATAACAGGATCGTATGATGGCCAGATCATCAACGCAGGTCGCCGTATGAGGAAAGAGATCCGAAACCTCGATACCACTCTTCCCGTACCGCTTGAAGGTTCGCTTCGTACCTAGCAGCTTGGCATCCGATGGGACAAACTGGTACTCCGCTTCCCCAAATTCTGCGGGTCGCTTTTGACCATGAAGCTTATTGAGAAGTGGCTTGGGGTCAAAGGTCTCCATGTGGCTAGGACCACCGGACATGAATAGAAAAATAACCGACTTCGCCTTGGGGGCAAAATGGGACGCTCGCGAGGCGAGAGGATTCAGAGCCGACGGGTTTCTAAGTGCCTCCGCATGGAGCATGGAAGCAAAGGCCAGCCCGCCCATCCCGCAACAGGCATCGCGGAGAAACTCCCTGCGTGTCCTTGTGGGCAGACTGTGAGGAAGTTGCGGATACTGGGAATTATCGGACATACAGAAATTCGTTGAGGTTAAACAGGGCCAACGCAAATTCGCTGAGCGGTTGGGCACTAATGAATTCGCTTGCGAGTTCCTTCTCTCTACTCGACGGAGGCCTACCAGTCGTCAGTAGCCAAGCCATTTCGATTTTCTCCAGATCAGAGTCACTCGACTCATTTCGCAAACGTTCCGCAAACCTCGACGCCAGTTCATTGGCAATGTCCCCATTTAGCAGCTCTAGTGCTTGAGGAGCATGCGTACTGGACTCACGCTGGGCGCAACTGGCTTGCAGCGTGGGCTGATCAAAGGCTTCCATAAAGGGGAGCCGCAAATTGCGTTTAGCAACCAGATACACCGAACGACGATTGTGTTGGCTCTTGTCCTTAGTAACCTGCCACTGATCGGGAGCGTAGAGCAGCTGTATCATATCTTCCTCTACAGGCACCATGACACTCTCCCCATACATCTCCCTATTCAGGACACCTGAAACCGACAAAAGGGAATCCCGAATCTCCTCTGCCAAGAGTCGGCGCCGATTGAACTTCCACAGTAACCGATTTTCAGGATCCACCTCCTGAGCACGTTGAGCGGTCTCGGTTCTTGAGGACTGGCGGTAGGTCTTGCTGAGCATGATGGCCCGGTGCATCGGCTTCAGTCGCCAGTCATTTTTAACCAGTCGGTCCGCCAAATAATCTAGAAGAAGCGGGTGACTGGGTCGATCTCCATAGTAGCCAAAGTCATTGGGGGTATCTACGATTCCTGTACCAAAGTGACTCTGCCAAACTCGATTTGCCAGCACCCGCGCCGTCAACGGATTTTCAGGACTGCTTATCCATCGGGCTAACCTTGTTCTCGGTCGCGGCTCATCGGGAGGTAGGATCAGCGGATCTCTCGTATTCAAAATTTCCGGCGGGCGCATCTCAACGAGTTCACCCTTGAATTTCCATTCGCCTCTTTTGAGGACACGTACTTCGGTTCGTTTTTCCGGATCGTTCTTTATGGTCAAAATATTAGGCAGCATTTCCGGCAACTCCTTATTTAGTTCCGAAATCCGCTTCTTGATCTGCTCACGTTCCTCCCCTTCGGTCTCGTCCTTCATTTTATTTAGGACAGCCAACTGCTCCTTGAGGGAATTTGTCTTCTCGTGCCAGGCCTCTACTTCTTCCTTTGGACCCAGAAGATGGTTATACTCTTGAGTCGACGCAACGAAGGCTTGCAGGGAATAATAGTCCTCATGGCTGATCGGATCCAACTTGTGGTCATGGCAACGAGCACATCTAATCGTAAGTCCCATAAACGCGGATCCAATTATATCCGTACGCTCTGTGAGGACCTCGTTGCGGCTCAGGGCGATATCCGGATTTCCCGCATTGCGCCTCACGGGACCAAAACGGTGAAATCCAGCAGCTATCCGCTCGTCAAGAGTCGGCTCCTCCCTCTCATCCCCCGCAAGCTGCTCGGTTATGAATTGGTCAAACGGCTTGTCCTCATTGATAGAGCGGATGACATAGTCACGAAACCTCCAAGCTCCCGGCAATTCACGATCGTATTCAAAACCTTCTGACTCAGAAAAACGAATCACATCTAGCCAGTGCTGCCCCCATTTTTCGCCATAGTGAGGACTTTCTAACAGTCGATCAATCAACCGTTCATAGGCATTAGGAGAGTCGTCGTTTAAAAAGTCGGAAATCTCTTCCAGAGTGGGTGGCAAACCGTGCAGATCGTAGGTCGCCCGGCGAATGAGATCTCGCTTGCTGGCCGCATTGGAAGGTGATAGCTGGTTCTCTTTCAGCTTTTCCAGAATAAAGCGGTCGATCTCACCCGATGACCAAGAAGTCCCACCCGCATAGGATACGGACCCTGCATTTAGCGGTTGAAAGGCCCAAAATTCCTCAGGATTCTCCCCCCGTTTTGCAAGTGCTAGGGACAACCCACATACCAATACAAATAAAGGAGTAATCCTGAGAAATAGGGCTACTGGCAATGAATCTGAATGAGATGGGGTAGTCATCGGTAAAATCAGGTTAAAGACTAATAGACTTTTCGAGAGTAGCAAGTCTCGTTTGCCATCTCACCGGAAGTCGAATTCGGCGAAATAAGCATAGTACTCACCTAGACAGTTGATCCACATTACAACCAGTCACATATTTGGAGACGCAGTAAGCCGGCCCAATTTGTAGTGATTTCACGAATCGGCTACTGATTCTTGTAGAGCTAGATTTTCACTTTAGATCCCTCACTTCTAGCCTGTCCTTAGTCTTTAATTACAGGTGCGAGATAGATGTCTCTGTACTTTACGGAAGTGTGATCTCCTTGCAAGTGGATTGGACCGGGCATCGTGGGGTCAGTCACGATTGCGCCACCGGTGGGTCCTTCCACCGGTTGATTGTCTATAACGGTTACTCCATTCAGAACAACAGTCACGTGACGGTCGACCAATGTAAGATCGTAAGTTTGCCACTCACCTGGCTCACGACCGGCATTCACGGATGGGGCGATACGGCCAAAAATCGATCCTACTCCTTGCAGTCCCTGCATCCTGCTGTCACGGTCGACGACTTGGGCTTCATACATGCCGCGTAAATAAACACCACTATTGCGGTTCGCCTCGACATCAAATTCGATGTGCAACCAAAAATCTTCAAAAAGCTCTTCGGTCTGAATATTCCCGTACGAACCGGTCGAACCAAAATCCGTCTTCGGCGTACTGTTTACCAACATTCCATCCTCTGCCTTCCAGCCATTCTTTTTTTCCGGATTGTCTAGTACCCATCCGGTCAGATCTTTTCCATTGAACAGAGACTTGGGGTGGCCAAATCGTACCTTCGACAAGTCCGGAGCGGGTGGCATGGGAGGAAATTTCTTTCCCGTAAATGTGATGCGATTGTATTTTTTCTGGTCCCAATCACCCGTTATTACACCGTCTAACTTTCCCCGTTTTAAACCAACAGAGACCGTGTTCGTTTTGACTTGCGGTCCTTCTTCACCCACTTCCCGCTTGATTTTCATGTCAAAGGTCAACCGACCATTCTTGAACTCCTTTATCTTGTGAGGTCCAGCAGACTGAACGTGCACTCTCATATGAACCACTGGCTCACCCTCTACCTCCTCAACCTTCAACCAGGCCGGTTCACCCGTAGTAAGGTCGAGCGACCAGTCACCGATGAGGCCTTTAGGAACCGATTCAGCCCATACGGAAAACGGCCACATGAGGCAGGCTAGCAAACAGAGGAGGGAAAAACGCATTTCTACTCTTTGGCGGGAAAGGGGGGCATCAGTCTTGTTCATTTTATAATTGGGTCAGTTTGAACAGCAGCAAAAAGTCACCGTTCTCCATATTCTCTGTATTTTCTATCATAGTTCCATCTTTAAACGCACGATTGTAATTATTGATATTCATTTGGCTATTCAGATATCTATCACAATCGCACCCCTGATAGGACTACTTTGACTGGTTCTAAAAATCCAATCAGGAGCCTATTGCTACCCCGTCAATTCAATAGAATATTGATAGTCCAATTGTAATCAGCAGTCAATTACTAGAGATCAATTAAGGCTCTGGCGAAGACCGTTTCCTTCTTTCAATTTCTTTAGCAAAGTTCGCAAGGCCTCAGCCTTCTCTGGGTATTGGCCAATGAGGTTATTATGTTCACCAGGATCTTCATCTAAATTGAAGAGCGACTCTGGTAAAGGTCGACGTTTCGCAACTTCTGTTTTCACACGGGTGGCTTCTACGAATTTCCAATCACCTGAACGAAGTGCGAGATGAAGACTCTCTTCGATCATGTAATCGAGCCCCTCTGAGCGGTCCCCCAAAAAGGCACTCAATATATTGCGACTGTCGACCGCATCGGAATCGCCCAACTTAATTCCAAGCAACGCCGCAAACGACGCGAGCAAATCAACCTGGCTGACCAAGGCATCAGAGGTTCCCGGATTCACCCTACTCGGCCAGCGGACTATGAAAGGCACTCGAGTCGCGCCTTCCCAGATTTGGCCTTTACCACCCGACCAAACTCCGGAGGCATCATGACCCCGATCCACTTCGCCTCCCGACGAGAGAATCGTTGTGCCATCTTTGTAACCATCATCGTATGTCGGACCGTTATCGCTGGAGAATATGACCAAAGTGTTTTCCGTAAGGCCGTGAGCTTCCAGCGATTTCATAAGCGCTCCCACTGCCCAATCGAATTGCACCATAGCGTCCCCACGATAACCCAACGAGGTCGTTCCCTGAAAACGGGGATGAGGCGTACGTGGAACATGGATATCCGGTGACGAAAAGAACAGAAAGAATGGCTCATCTTTGTTTTTAGAAATAAAACGCTCCGCCTCACCGACCAGAACATCAGAAATGGATTCATCGTCCCAGATGGCTGATTTTCCACCCGCCATGTAGCCCATGCGACCGATACCATTGATCACACTGTTTCCATGTCCCCATGAGCTCTCGTAGTAAGTCATCGCTTCACGGTTGGTGGCCCCATCCGGGTACTGCGAGCTCTCCGTCTTCTTTCGCACCTCCTCCAATTTTGAGCTTACATAAAGCGGATCTTCTGGATCGAGATTTAAGACTCGGTGACCTTTCAAATAGACTGTAGGCACACGATCGTTCGTAGAGGGAACGAGAAAGGAATAATCAAATCCAAGTTCTAACGGACCCGGCTTGGCCTCGCTATTCCAATCGACGGGCGTACCCTTTTCTCCAATACACAAGTGCCACTTACCAATCATGCCAGTTGCGTATCCGGCTTGCTTAAACAGACTTCCAAGCGTCAACTTGTCTAGTGGAACAATCAGCGGCGCGTCTGGCGGCAATACTCTGGCTCCATAGCGAAAGGCATGAATACCGGTCATAATAGAAAAACGAGACGGCGTGCAGTTCGCCGCGGTACAATGCCCATCTGTAAAGTTTAACCCTTCTGCTGCAAGCTGGTCGATATTTGGCGTTGGTATCAGCTTGGAGCCATTCACTCCCACGTCCGCGTAACCCACGTCATCACCGTAGATGATAACGACATTGGGCCTATCGGCCGTGACTGAGCCCTGGCTAGTCAAAGCCACAAAAATTAGCAGCGTTCGTTTCACTAACATCATCGACATTCGAGCTGTCGGCTATGGAACGACCACGCTCAACGCTTCCCCATCCACCTCCGGGTAAAGTGCGTTCATGTCTTCCAATTCTCTAACCATTGCTTTGCAGAACGCTTTGACTCGAGCGGGTCGTTTCTCGGCCAGGTTGATCGACTCAGAGGGATCGTTAGCCAGATGATATAGCGCGTAACGGTCTGACTCTCTATCAGGCCTGTAGCGGTAAATCAGTTTCCACTCCCCTCGGCGAAGCGTGGTGAAGTAGTCATTTTCATGTAGGTGCGGGAAGTGGGAGACAAAAACCTCCCGGCGGATGTCTCCCGAGTTTCCTGCCAGTCGCTGCTTTAAATCGCTACCATCGATGACGTGCCCCTTTGGAACCGCAGCACCTGCCAGGTTTAGCAGGGTAGGAAAAACATCGTAGCAGACTCCTATACGCTGCTGAATGCCGCCTTTTTGTATGGGCAGCGAATCCTGTAGTGGGTGATTTTGTTTCGGTTTCGCCCATGCCGCGACAAAGGGCACGCGAACGCCTCCCTCCCAACGGGTCGCTTTTTTACCTCTTAAGGGAGCTGACGAGTTAATCTCATCCCCCTTACCAAAGGGAGAGGCTGAACCATTGTCGCCCAGAAAGAAGATGAGGGTGTTCTCAGCGATGCCTTTCGCCTCCAGGTGATCCATCAAATCTCCCAGCGATTTATCGATTCCCTCCACTAGGGTCGCAAACGCCTCTCCACTCTTACCTTTGCTGGGATCGGAGTAGTTGTCCTTAAAACGTGGATCGAATTGGAAAGGGGAGTGCACCGCATAGTGCGACAGGTACAAAAAGAAGGGCGTCTCCATATCTAGGGCCCGGTCCACTTCCACCTTTGCTTCGATGGTGAGCGCTTCAGACAAAAACGTATCCGTTTCATGATACTTCTCTAAACCCGGTACCGCAACCCGTTTGCGATTCGGATTGGGGTTCAAATTCCCATATCCATCTTCGCCATAATAACTCCCCGGCTGACCATGTGCCGCTCCCCCTACATTTACATCAAACCCAAGAGTCAAAGGATCTTCTCCCTCATGTCCCGGAGGAGCGAAATGGGCCTTGCCTACGTGAATCGTTCGATACCCGGAATCCCTAAGCAAACCGGCCAGGGTTACACTTTCCGAACTGAGCCCCTCCCAATTCCAAGCTTCGGGTCCAAACTCGCCCGTGTTCTTTCCTCGAGGACTGATAAACTGAGTGGTTCGATGACGGGCCGCGTTCTGCCCGGTCATGATTGATATCCGCGTTGGCGAACAAACCGAATGCGCATAGAAGTCGCTAAATCGAATTCCCTGAGATGCGAGCCTTTCCAGATTCGGTGTTCGATACCAGTCGTTTAGCGGATGCCGCACTGGATTACCAACTTTATCAACCAGCATTGGCACGGACGTATCCATCAATCCCAAGTCATCTACGAGAAAGAACACGATATTCGGCCTCTGCGAATCCGCGACCACCAGGGTTGAAAAAATCAGGAAAAGAAGAAGAACTCGTTGGATCATGGCACGGATTTCAAATGGGGGTTAAGGCAAACATCATTTTAAAGAACCCCTTTGCAGCCAAACTTCAATGCATATCCATATGTCCAAAATCATGTCTAGATCCGGTGTCATCGAAAATTTGTCAAAAGATCTCGGATAATCAGATATGCCTTGATGCGATGAGATAGGGAAATCTGCTTTAAGCGACTAGTTCGATACAGTCTACTATCGAGCATTCCCAAAAAACGCGAAACCCTTTACACCGAACGCTAAATCCCGATACATTGAATTCAATGAAACTACCCATTTTTGCCCTGAGCTTGTTGACACTAGCCTCTAGCCTTTTCGCAGGTGTTGAGCGCATCCAGGATATCATCTATCACAAAGCCGAAGGAATCGCCCTCACCATGGATGTCTTTGTACCAGACAATCCAAATGGCGCCGCAGTGATCAAAATTGTGAGCGGAGGCTGGAAATCGAGTCATGATCGAGTGAAGGCTGACTACTCAAAACCGTATACAGATCACGGTTACACCGTTTTCGCTGTAGTGCACGGCTCACAGCCACGCTACAAGGTTCGCAACATTATGGGATTCATGCACCGGGCGGTACGATTCATTCGCTTCAACGCCGACCAGTGGAACATCGATCCAAATCGCATCGGAGTGACAGGCGCCAGCGCAGGCGGCCACCTGAGTTTGATCCTTGCCACCAAGGGCGGCCCGGGAGATCCAGAAGCCAAAGACCCGGTTGATCGAGCCAGCAGCGAAGTACAAGCGGCAGCGGTTTTTTATCCACCCACAGACTACCGCAATTGGGCAGAACCCGGCGACATGGCAGTCGGCGTGGGCAAACAAGCACGCTGGCAACCGGCCTTCGGACCTGAATCGGAAACCGCACAAGGCCGTGAGGAGCTAGGACATGCCATGTCATCCATCTACCACATTAATAGAGAAACCGCCCCGGTCTACATCATTCACGGCGATGCCGATCCCGTCGTCCCTCTCTTTCAGGCTGAGAGCTTTGGCAAGAAAGCCCAAAGATTCGGAGTTCCTTTCGAACTTGTTGTGAAAAAGGGAGCGAAACATGGCTGGCCAAACAGAATCGATGACGAGCCCCAGTTTGTAGCCTGGTTTGACGAGTATCTTTCGAAATAAGAGAGGCATCCGCTATGCCCAGCTTACCCAATTTCTCGTTAGACAATCAGGTTGTCGTAGTGACCGGTGCCGGACGCGGTATCGGACGTCGCATCGCTCTCGACGCCTTTAGGTCCGGCGCCAAACTGGCTGTGGGCAGTCGTTCAACAGACGAACTCGAATCATTGGCCAGAGAGATCAGGAATGCGGGTGGGGTTTGCCTGGCTTGCAATCTCGATGTCACGAGTGTCTCGTCAATCGATTCATTCATGAAAGCCGTCGTAGACCATTACGGCCGCATTGACATTCTCATTAACAACGCTGGGTACAACAAATTGGCGAAGATAATCGATTGTGATGAGGCACACTATGACCTCATAGTGGATGCCAATTTGAAGAACGTATTCTTCTGCAGCCAGATCGCCGCCAAGCAGATGATCTCGCAAGGAAAAGGCGGAGCGATTCTAAATATCTCCTCCCAGGCAGGAGTCGTCGGCGCTCCGGAACGGGGACCGTACAGCGGAGCCAAAGGAGGCGTAAACAATCTAACCCGCACTATGGCTGCCGAATGGGCCGAATTTGGTATCCGAGTGAATGCGGTCGCCCCAACCGTGACCCGCTCGCCTCTTGCTGAACAGGCGATGAAAGACAGTCCGGCTTTTTCCGATGCCGTGAAGACAAAGAATCTACTGCGGGGAGACCTTGCCGAACAGGAAGAGATATCCGAACCAGTCATTTTCCTCGCCTCCAAAGCAGCGTCTATGATCACCGGCCACACCCTCGTGATCGACGGGGGTTGGACCATTGTTTGATTGCTGTGTGAATCCAGGATAGCTCGGTAGGGACCGACGGCCCTGGCGGTCCGAGTCGGTTGAGTCAATTTTGGCACCGCGGATCACCGGGCCGTCGATCCCTACCACTAACAAATCTCGCAAGCCCTACTTTACGGCATTTACTCGAGCCAGCACATCGGAGGCCCCTACTTCAACCGCGTAAGCCTCTTTTACAGGTTCCGCCAGACGCAGCAACGTATCCCGCTCCTCAAATGTATGCGTCTTGAGCTTTCCCTCGGCTTCCATCTGGGCCATTACGGTCGCATCCAGATTTGACTCAATTTTTCGACCATAGGCTCCAGCTTCCTTGCCCGCCTTTAGTATGGCGGCCTGCAAATCCTCAGGAAGTCGTCGGAAAGTTTTTCCGCTAAAGCAAATCGGGCGGACCGTAATAGCGTGCTGTGTAAGTGAAATCTCAGGACCGACTTCGTAGAACTTCATCTGCTGAATCCCTGTCGCTTCATTTTCGGCGGCTTCTATAACGCCTGTCTGAATCGCATTATAAATTTCGTTGTAGGCGATTACGGTCGGAGCCGCTGAAATTGCCTGAAAGATCTTGGTTTGTATCGGCGCTCCCATGACTCGAATATTGAGTCCTTTCAATTCCGCCATGTTCCTCACCGGCTTATTCACAATAAGGTGCCGCTTTCCACCTCCCGCATAGCCAATAATCCTGACATCAGCCTTTTCATTTACCTCCTCTACGATCGACTCCAAGGCATCTCCATCCAGCACTTTTTTCCAGTGATCCGAATCGCGAAAGAGAAAGGGCATGTCCATCAGAGGCGCCGCTTTCGAAAAGGTCGACATATGTGAAGGAGAAACGATGGCGTAGTCTACTGAGAGACCTTGGCTCATGTAAGCGAAATAGTCTTTCTCCAGTCCAAGTTCGCTATTTTCATAGAGCTCGAAATTGATTGGCTTCCCATAGTATTCCCGCACCAATTCCTGAAATTTCTCCAGAGTCTGAGTATAGGAGTGGTCTCCATCAAACTGGGATGCTCCTCGAATTGTTATCGTCCCGTCGCGATTAGAACAGGCGACGAGCAAAAAGGCCGCGACTATCGACAGGAAGGCGGGGAGAAGAAAACGTCTTTCAAGTGATTTCATAGATTTACCCGCTACAATGTAGATTCTGAAAATCAACAACAAGGAAATACCGAAACTATTAGACTTAGTGAATGCCAACCTCTGTACAAGCAGACATCTCTATGCTTTTTGGGATATCCGGAAAACCTTTACTTCACCCATTCATTGCTACGGTATCATCACAGTCCAGAACCCCAACGAATGAAATCCCTTAGACTAGTTTGTACTCTTTTTCTACTTGCCACCACAAACTCACTAGCGTCGCTAAAACTTGGGATCATGGAAACGGCGTTTGGGAATCGCGCCATGGTCGAGAGCGTCGCCCTGACCAAAAAAGCAGGTCTCTCGGGCGTCCAGATTCACACGGGTGTACCCGATGAGGCCGGGTTGATCACTTTATCTAAACCTGACGTCATCGAAGCCTTTCGTGCCGCTAGAAAGGAGTATGATGTAGAGATCGTCTCCCTTTGCGCAGGGGAAATGAGCAAACACAATTCATGGGATCCCGAAGAGCGTGCGATTGCCTTAAGCATTGGCAGGCAGTCGATCCAGGCCTGCAAAGTACTCAATGTGCCCATTCTTTTGGTACCCTTTTTTGGAAAAGCGGAATTTGGGAATGACATAAACTCTCCCAAGCTGAAGGCAGTCATCAGCCTGCTTCGAGAACTACTGCCTCACGCGGAATCTGCTGGTGTCACCCTTGGAATCGAGACTCTGACCAAGCAACCTGCCATAAACCATATTCTCGCCACCCTAAACAGTCCCTACCTCAAATCCTATTACGACACCGGCAATCAGTTGCGCGTGGGCGAGGATGCGTATCAGGTAATCCAGGATTGGGGCCAGGATACAATCTGCCAAATGCACCTCAAACCTTACAATGCGGAGGAAAATGGAAACATCTTTGGCCGCGGCGAAACAGATCTTCCGAGACTAGCTTCCGCCATCCATGCTTCAGGCTACCAAGGTTGGCTCGTCTTTGAGGCCGGACCGGGAAAAAAACGCTCGGCTTTCCCTATGCCGTTGAGAATATAAAAGGGGCCAGGAAAATGCTCCAGGAAATCCCTGAAACGGCACGGTAAGGATCTCCTTCCAGAATTCCCTTCCTTCAATTTGATGCCCCAATGATTGTATAGGATATCCAATAAAGAAATAGGATATTCAATTAGGGTTTATTTATTCGCCTGAATCAGTTGGACTTCGCAACATCGCAGATAGCCTACGAATGATCGTTTCAATCTATCCTAACCATGCTGAAAAACAATGATGATCAAACGAGCCAGGCGGCCGTCCTGACAGGAGGAGCCGGCGTGATTGGCTCCGCATTTGCCAATGGGCTGGCTCAGGCTGGAATAAAAACGGCCATACTGGATCTCGACCCATCGAAAGCAAAAGACCTCGCTAAGAAAATCGCAGATGAAACCGGTACTGAAGTCATCGGAGTCCCGTGCGATGTTCTGTCGCTCGACTCCATCCAGGATGCCGATGCTGAAATCGCCGAACGCCTAGGACCCATCTCATCTCTCGTCAACTGCGCCGGAGGCAATAGCCCGTCTGCCACCACCAACGCAGAAAAACTCTCAGCCGACCTTTCAAATCTGGAGGATTCTTTCTTCGGGATCGACGTCACAGGATTTCGACAGTCCTTGGATTTGAATTTGCTAGGAACCGTATTGCCTTGTTCGATACTTGGGAAACGAATCGTTGCACAAAAGTCTGGTTCGATCGTCAACATTTCCTCAATGAACGCCTTTCGACCGCTAACTCGGATTCCCGCCTACTCGGCAGCCAAGAGCGCTGTCTCAAATTTCACTCAATGGCTCGCGGTCCACCTAGCCCCCACAACGGTCAGAGTAAACGCCATCGCTCCGGGGTTTTTCCTAACGGAACAGTTAAAGTACCTCGCCTTCGATGAAAATGGCGAACTAACACCAAGATACCAACGCGTACTCGCCAATACACCCATGGCCAGATTTGGAGAACCCGAAGAGCTCCTCGGAACACTCCTTTATCTACTGTCTGATGGATCTCGCTTTGTTACAGGCACCATTATACCCGTCGACGGCGGATTCAGTGCCTACAGTGGCGTGTGACCAGATTCTATATACACTTTTAATTACGAACAAATGAATACAGAAACAGACGATTCAAAACTCGACGTCATCAGTCCCCTTGACGGAACGGTTCTCTCACAAATCGCGATCGGTCGAGCGGCTTCCGTCAAAATCGCAGTCGAGAAAGCGGAGCACGCATTCAAATCCTGGGCTCTCACCCCTATTCGTGAAAGAGCCCAATTTCTCGCGCGATTCAAAGAGAAGATTGAGCAAAACATGGGAGAGATGGCTCAACTCATCTCCCAAGAGAACGGGAAGACGAAAGGAGAAGCCGGAGACGAGATCAAACGAGGACTCGAGGTGGTTGAATTCGCCACCAGTATCCCGAATCTGCCAATTGACAGTACCCTTGAGGTCAGCCGCGGTGTCCGTTGCCAATCAGAGCACAGCCCGCTTGGCGTCACGCTGGGCATCACCCCTTTCAACTTTCCCGCCATGGTTCCGATGTGGATGTTTCCCATATCGATCGTTTGTGGTAACAGCTTTGTTCTCAAACCATCAGAGCAGACTCCCTTGGCTGCTATGCGCATCGCCGAGCTGTTCCATGATTCCGGTCTTCCGGAAGGCGTTTTCTCAGTAGTGAACGGCGATAGGGAAACCGCCCGGCTCTTAATTGAAAGCGACCCCGTCAAAGCGATTGGCTTTGTCGGCTCAACGCCCGCAGCCCGCTCTATCTACTCACTGGCCGGCCAACACGGAAAGCGCGCCCTCGCTTTGGGCGGAGCCAAGAATCACATTACTCTCATGGCGGATGCGGACCCCGAGATCGCTACCGCCAATATCGTCGCTTCCGCTATGGGCTGTGCCGGACAGCGCTGCATGGCCGCAAGCGTTCTGATCCTAGTCGGAGATTGCAGCTCCCTTCTCGAAGAGATAGTAACGTTAGCGCGCAAAATCGAGGTCGGAAAAGACTTGGGCGCCGTCATTAGCGCCACGGCAAAAACCCGAATAACGGGATACATTGCTCAAGCGGAATCGGAGGGCGCGCAAATTCTTCTGGATGGACGAACCGCACCTTCCGCAGGTAGCTCAGAGGGATTCTGGGTAGGACCAACCATTATTGACGGAGTCACAACCGACTCCGCTTGCGTCAAAGACGAGATCTTCGGTCCCGTGCTCTCTGTCTTGCAAGTTGACTCTCTCGATGAGGCGTTAGCGATTGAAAACGCTAGTCCATTCGGAAACGCCGCATCCATATACACACAAAGCGGTGCGACGGCAGAAAGATACGCGGCGGAAGCCAATGCGGGCATGGTCGGAGTCAATATAGGCGTACCGGTCCCGAGAGACCCCTTCCCCTTCGGTGGCTGGAATGCATCCCGTTTCGGCGTCGGAGACATGACCGGGGCGGAGGGCATTCGATTTTGGACGCAAACGAAAAAGATAACGAGCAAATGGAGCACCCAGGCGGCCCGTAGCTGGATGAGTTAATAGAGATATGGATACAAAAAGCCGACCTTGCAAACTGGATGAAATGCGGCTCCTCGGGGCGGATTGGTGGAATGACTCTTGCGATTTAGCTCAATTAGCAGAAGCGATTTCCAAGGGCGCGACTGGGGCCACCTCCAATCCCGTCATTGTAGAAGCCGCTGTCAATGCAGACAAGGAAACCTGGTTGCCCGTAGTTAGGGAACTCGCTCGAAACCATCCCCAGGAATCAGCTG
>Ga0181557_1000191_pt1 | contig 79219 bp, 72 predicted proteins | sample 011ome_23_FD_148632 | JGI IMG/M metagenome (GOLD analysis project Ga0181557, IMG submission 148632) | Coastal salt marsh microbial communities from the Groves Creek Marsh, Skidaway Island, Georgia - 011506CT metaG (spades assembly) | ecosystem: Environmental > Aquatic > Marine > Intertidal zone... | reverse complement strand
TGCTAATAGTAATTTCTAAGCGCTACTGCTATTCAACATGCGTTGCTCGACTAACTTCGTCGCCCGTTCGGCTAGCTCATTTTTCCTTTTCATTTCTGGGTCATCCGCGTTGTCCACACCGTCACCCGTGGTCGGTGGTGATGGTGTCGTCGTCGTCGTCGCGTTCTTCTTAAAATTCAAAATCTTTGATAGTACGTTGTTTGATTTCGTACTGCTATAAGTTGTTGAATTCTCTCCCTCCAACGCTGCCTCCTCTCGCGCCCGAGCGTTGCAAAATACGTAATACAGAGGCGTCGATATAAACTTTAAAACTACATACCTAATACCAGGTGGAAACAGCATGTGGAAGGCAAACAACGGTGAACTATCGCCGTACCCTTCCCTACCTTTAATCTGTTGAAAAAAACGCAAATACGTCCACGCCATGGTCGCGCCGATGATGTCGAACAGCCAAATACCAAAGCTGTGATGTTCGGCTCCTCGAAAGATGCACCATCCAAGCGTACACGAGACGTACATGAGAATTAAATGCTTATTCCGTACAGACTGTGGCGGATGTGCAAACGAGGGTATCCATTTTGGCAAATTGAACGCAACGCACTCGTCCGGACTGAGTTGAAGCAACGCGACGAGTAAAGCGGCGATGACGCCGTGAAATCCGCTTATTTTCGCAAAGAGAAAGTATTGGTCCCTCGTGACGACGTACAGAATAAACATGATGACAAAAGTCGTCGCACCAATACACGCGTTGGTAACGAGGATGAATTTGCAAAACTCGACAGCATCCCAACTCGCTTCGACAAATTTCCCTATGAATATCAACATGAAACATGAAAAGAGCAAATTTAACGGGTTCGTTTCGAAATAGCCAGCGGAGAACACGTTCCAAAAGTGCGTCGGTATGGTTTTATCAGGGATCAACGCCAGAAAATCTTGAGAATTCGGAACGAACCAATACACCAGATGATTAAACACCAAAACTCCGATGAAGAATTTCTGCGTAAACGACGACGTTTTCAACGTTTGAACGAGCTCAACGGGAATGTTTTTTTCAAAACCGGTAATGAAATCGTCCTCTTCTAATAAAACCGAATTGTTGTTGGCATTCGCACGTTCGACGTCGTCTTCCATCTGATGTCCACCCTCCATGATATCGGTATCTGTATATATATGTGTATATTTTCTCTCTCTTTCTCTCTTTCTCTCTCTCTCTCACTCTCTCTGTGTGTATGTGCGTGTCTGAGTGTATTAGTATCGTGCGAAGTAAAGAAAGGAATGCAGAAGAAAAAATTTTGGCCTTTGCAAAACAGGCTCTTTTTGAACGTCTGAAGCAAACGAGGAAAAAGGAGAGAGAAAGACTGCAAAAAAATACGCGACAACATGTCTACCGACGACGAACGTGTTCACGAAGAAGGTATGGAAGAGGAACGCGATAGCGCATCGTGCTCTTGTTCTGATGATGACTATGACGATGAGTACGACAACACTTCCATTATCCAGCGCGAAAACGAAACGTCATCGAGAAAGTCAACGACAACGACTACAACGGGGCTTCCTTCCGTTTTCGAAGAAGAAGAAGAAGAAGAAGAAGAAGAAGAAGAAAAAAAGAGTAAAGATTTCCACAGAGGATTGAGAAATAAGAAAGCGTCATCATCATCACCGTTATCAACATCATCTATTCTAGAAGAAGAGTTGCATCGGGCGAGAAGAGAGATATCCGAGTTGACTCGCGCGAACGAATCGATGGAAAACGAAAACGCCGAGTTGCTGATATTTTTAGAAAATTTCAGGAAGGAGATGGAGAACGAGAGAAAAAAGGTATCGCAGGCAAAAGAGGAGATTGATCAACTCACGAGTGCGTTAGAAAGTTCGAAAGAGAGCATTCAGATACTCTCATCCGACCGCGAACAGTTATCCGATCAGTTAGAACAAGCATCAAAGAAGCTACGCGTCGCGAATCGCCACGTGTCGATATCGAAAGAAAAAGAAGCGACGCTCGCGAGCCGAAACGAAGAGGTGAGGAAACTCGCCAACCGAATAGATTCCCTTCTTACGGATGGGTACGTAGCCGTCGCGCACGATACTACGAACAACATTACCAAGAAAAAGAAAAAGGTCACTGGAAGTTCCAGCATGAAAAGTGGCATCACCGCTGTCAATTTCACCACTTCTCTACACAACAAAAACGATGATATTGGCGGCGGAAGTGCGAGCAGTTACGCGACTATGTATTCGCTGTCGAAATAATGTTTGAAAGGTTTTCACCTATAAATTTGTGTGTGTGTTTGTGTGCCCACATATGGTGCGTGATGATTTGTACAATTTACATTTCTGTTCTAAATTACCACGGAATTTGTAATCCATCTTCGCAGTTGATGAACAAACCGTTATATTTATCCACGTCCATGAGAGAAATTTCGTGCATCACGCGTTTCGCTCCAACTGAAGCGTCCACGGCGCCTTCGATTTCCCAAATCTTCTCGTACTTTTGCGTCATTCCGGTTTTATTAAAACCTGGGTGCAATATTTGAACGGCTATTTTCTCTTTCTTCAACTCTTGCGCGAGCAATTTACTCCCCATGTTCGCCGCAGCTTTGGACATGTGATGCCCGTAGTCATGGCCGTCTGGATTTTGGACTTCGCGCCAGGAAATTGACCCGCCTTGCGAAGTGATCATGGCAATCTTACACGTTCCGTCCGTTTTCAACAGCTTCATGTCTCTCAAAACTTTTACAACTCGTAGCGGCCCAACTGCGCAAATGTCAATCATTTTCAGCTCCTCTTCGAAGTTCATTGAATCCAAGGTTTCCAATGGTTCGTAAAAATATCCCGCGTTGTTGATGACGATATCCACCGGTTCGGTGATCTCTTTGAACGCGTTCGCGATAGATTTTTCGTCCGTGATTTCGCAATTTTCTATTACTTGCGTGTTCGATAACGCGGAAAGGTCATCGGACGTCTTCCTGCACGTGCCGAGAATAAAAGCGCCTTTATCGTTGAGCTCTTTCGCCAACGCTAAGCCAATGCCTCGGTTAGCACCGGTGACCAAAACGCGCTTCCCTTTCAAAAAGGAACCATCGTAAATGGCGTCGATGTCGAGCATTCTCGTGTTGTTTTCTTTCTTCCCATTTGCGAATCGTAACGGTTGATCCGCGATGGTGTATTTACTTGCATCTGCCGTAGTCATGCTAGATGTGGAAAGAAGTTTTTTGCTTTTACTTTTGCCGACGATGATTTTATCCGTCTTTCCGACGAATCCGGAACTGAAAAATTGTGTTTTCTTTGACGAATACAAGAACGCCGCTTTGCTCGAAGATGATGACGACGAGGACGGCGAACAAGAAGAAAAAGAACTTCGCGAGAGTGATGCGGCGCGAGTGATGGAGTTCAACGAAGAGGCGAGCATTTAAGACTTTGGAGGAAGTAGCTGCTTTTTTTGAGGTATCTTGGTGAGTTTTTGATGAGACGTCGATACGTCGTCGTCATTCTCTAAAATTCTCGTAACAACCAAGAAGGAGAAGAAGAAGAAGAAGAAGAAAAACAAGAACAAGAGAACAAGAACAAGATCAGTACGCGAGGAGAAAAGAGAGACAGAGAGAGAGAAAAGGGAAGGCAGATTAAATAAGGATGATGATGAAGACTCCTCTCGTCGTTGTTCTCCTTTTCTTTTTATTCTTTTCGTTGAAAGCGGAGCGCGTTGAAAGTGGATTTCACGTTGAACGGGCTTCTTTTACGGTTTCTTTACCGAGCAAATTGAAAGGGAAATACGACATGGCAATCGCCAATTTCGGTGTGCCGTTGTACGGAGCGACGTTGGTGGGATCGTTTAAGTATCCTAAAACTGACCAAGACGGGTGCGCAGAGTTCGACGCGAACGCATTCAACACCAACAGTTCATATGGAGCAAACATCATGCTCTTGAACCGAGGTGAGTGCCCGTTCACGACAAAGGCGTTTTTCGCACAAAAAGCTGGAGCTGAAGCGGTAATTATCGTCGATAATATTGCGGAGGATTTGATTACCATGGATGCTGCCGATGATGCGGAATCACAAGAGTACGTGAAGAACATATCGGTTCCGGTTGCGTTAATAACGGAAAGCGTCGGTGAAAATTTTGAGGAAGAACTCTCAGCCGGCAACGCCGTCATCGCTACCCTCAATTGGACTGATGTGTTACCACATCCTGATTCAAGGGTCGAGTACGAAATATGGACAGAGTTGACGGATTCGTGCGGCGCGAAATGCGACGCGCAGGTTGGATTTCTCAACGATTGGGCGCCCATAGCGAAAGAGTTGGAAACCAAGAATTACACCCAGTTCACGCCCCATTATCTCACGTGGTCGTGTCCGGAAGGGTACGAAGATTCCGACGTTTGTCTGTCAGAATGTATAAATCATGGCAGATATTGTATTCCTGATCCAGACGACGACTTGTATAGCGGATATTCCGGAGCGGATGTTGTCGTATCGAATTTACGAGCTCTCTGCGCGTTTAAAGCTGCGAATGACTCCCAAATCCCAACAAAATGGTGGGACTACATCACTGAATTTCAATCGTCGTGTAAAATGAGCACCGGGTTGTTCAATTCATACGATTGCGCTGAGACATCAATGAAGCGAGCGGGTTTGGATACTTCCTCGTGGAAAAACTGTATAGGGGATATCGACGCTAATTCTGAAAACGCTATGATGGAGGAGCAAATTATCGCGCAATCACCTCCGAGTGAGTCCACTCGATCTTCGGTGCGAATATTACCAACAGTGGTTATAAATGACGTGCAATATCGAGGTAAGCTAGCGCGCGGTGAAGTCTTGAAGGCGATATGCGCGGGATTCCCCAACGATCTCAAGCCAGAGATGTGTAGCGATAGTGGACTCATAAACGATAAGTGTGCCCAGGGAGCTGATGGTTGGAACACTTGTCTGAGTGATCCTAATAAGAGCGGGGAGACAACATGCTCGACGACGAGTGCATTTCCATATTACGAGTGTATCTGCCCGAAGGGCTTACACTCCGAGTTTTCAGATTCATTAAACACGTGGAGTTGCGTGTCCGTGCAACAGACTGCGCGAAGCGTCGGGAAGACGTCGACGGTTTTGGCCAGCGTTTTCTTTTCCTTGTTAGTGCTGGTCACTTGTTTGTTTTTATTCTATCGTTGGAAAATGAAGCAAGTCATGAACCAGGAGATTCGGGGGATTCTCAGTCAGTACATGCCTTTGGATGATGACGAGATGGAAGAGGAGGAGGACACGGCGCGCTTGAACGCTGGAAATGATAGTAGCAGCATCCGATTGGGGAGAAGTGGATCGCCAACAGCGATGTTTGGAGTTGAGAATGGTAGAGGTGGTGGGTTTAACACCAGTAGGGGGGAGTTTGATCACTTGTAATTTTAATATGTTTCATACTGCACATACATATACACACACATACCATACATACTGCTTCACACACCTACTCGGCGCAACTGACATATTTCTGTCATTCGCAAGATAATATTTGCGCGTTGCGTGCTTTTCACGGTAATTTCCAACACTTTGGCTGCTGCACTGATCCGTCATCACGTTCGATCGTGCCCACTCCCCCTCCGCTGCTGATGCCAAGCTTTCTGCTTTTACACGTTAGATAGCACGGTGCTGAGAAAATCTCCTCGTCTGATAACTTTTCCCCAAACGTCAGTACGCAACTACCGTCGGCATGATTGGGCTGAAGATGCGCATCTACACCGAAGGCTTCTTTGAAGAAATTCTCCGTAGGAACTTTGCAAAAGTTCGTGCACGATCCTACGCATCCTGATTGTTCTAAATATCTACATTTCTTTAACTTTACGGCGGCGAGTACACCATCGCTTTCTCTCGGAACGCGTTCAGATGGCCCGACGAGCCAACCGAAGAACTGTACCGTGATAAAACTGTTCAGTTCGTCCACCCAATTCGATGGTTTAATAAGTTTCTTGAACAATATCCTGATAATCTCCGGAATTAATTCTAACAACGTCTCCGTCACGACTTTTCTCTGAGCGTCGGTGCCTTTAAATACTACGCCAACTTCGTTCGCTAAATAAACCAGTCTCTGGTATGAAAATATGGAAAACTGCTTTGCTTCTGAGGATAAAACACCTTCGGTTGATTCCATGATTTTCCCTGCTAACTTGGCGTTAAATAAAGCGATGGCAAACTTGTCGTACACGCTATCGCTATAACTCGTCTCGCCCGAAGAAGCGTACGTAGCTCTCGATTTTCCAAGTATTCCGTATTCATGGGTATCTTCTTTCTCTTCGTCATCGTCATCGCGAACTGCACGCGTTCTCTCGAGTTTTATGCATTGTTTTCGTCGTCTGCCTAAATGACGCGTGGTGCGCTGAATATCCCGCGCTTGCGCTGCCGTTACGCTCGTACTCGCAAAACTCATCATCGTTCACTTCCTTAGTTTATGTATATATATACGAGGTCGGAAGAGCAGAGTATGTAAAGTTGGAATTTTTGATGCGATACACTTTTGGAGAAACTACGAGAAAGACAAAAAGAGAGTTGGGCAGAGAGGGCACAACAAAGTGTTTCGTTTCGATAATAATGTTATAAAGGTATAAGAAAAGTGTATCTACATATTGCTATTTTTATCACATGATAGTGCAACAGCACGCGGGCTTGTCTCTGATACCGCTCCTATAACGCCCTCCCGTATCTCCTCCCCGAAAATCCAAACTATCTAAATCACTCTGCTCATATTGACTGACCTCGTATTCGACTACTTCTTCCATTTTCGATTCGTTCGCCCAAGTTACGCTTTTCGAGCGATGTTCCTCGCCTAACTTAATATCGTTCCCACCTGGCGAAGACGACGGCGATGCTTTCTTTCCTGCCATGATCACGAGACTCTCTCTCTCCCTCTCTCTATATATATCGTTATCGATGTTGTGATGGGAAATATCACGAGAGAGAATAAAAAAAAATCTTTCGTCGTGCTCGCGAGTTATTATTGGTCAAGCTAGAGCACGACGAGACGTGAGATGGGCGATGTCACGAATATCGATCGAGAGGACGCGAACGCAAAGAGTGATATCGATTATATGTGTGTGTATGTGCGTGTGTGTGTTCACACCAAGCGCGTCGTGTTATATTTGTGAGTGATGAGGGACCGAAATAAAAAAAGCACTCGAAAATCAGCTTTTTTGACCTCTTTGCGAAAGAGCTTTTGTCTCTTTTATTTTTTCCCGCGTGAAAAATTGTGACACAGCAACGCGTTTCTTCACAGCCTGTGGTGGAACTGTCGTGCACATAAAGCACACATAAAGCACGAGCAATGATGAAACGAAGTGTGGGACTTTTGTTTTTCGCGCTGACATTCGTCGTCTTTCTTTTAAGCTGCGGCATTTCCGTCACCGAAGGCGCTCGATTGTTGAAGCAAAATTACGATGAGGAGGACGCCGGAGACGAGATTGAAATGAACGCGATGCAGAGAAAAACCACTAAGAATGAAGAGGATGATGACCAAGCCGCAATCTACGCCGCCAAACTAGAAGAAGAAGAGATAGAAAACACACAGTTGAGTAACGAAGAGGAGAGCGAACTCGAGCAAGTCGAAGAAGAAGTCGCCAAGGAAGCCTCGGAAATGTCCTCCTCCTCCTCCTCCTCCTCCTCCTCTGAAGTTGCCTCATCGGGCGACAGCAGCGAAAACACAGAAAACATGGAACTCTCGAAATCAGACGATACAAACGGCGGGAGACTTTCCGAGGAGGAAATTTTGGAAGAAAATCGAAGGATGGCGACAAAGGTTTGGGAAGGCATCACCGGACAACCGGAAGGGAAAGAGAAGGATTTAATTGATAAAATCGTCGAAGCCCACTCACTCGAAAGCACGCCGATGGATGGTTTTCTCATGGAGAATGCGGATTCAGAATGCGGACCTTCCGGTCCTTTCGCGTTACTGACGCTCTGGAACTCCGTTGATGAGTTTAAGCGGCAGAAAATTATTGATTTCTTCTCCCAAAATGACGACGAGGTGTCGACGAGCAATCCAACCTGGAGCACCGTCGCCGTGAAATCGTTGAAGCTTTCGGGTGTTTTCTCCACTCGGTTCGCCGGCGAAGGCGAATCGAAACGCGAGTGCATTGCTAATTTCCTTACTAATAACAAAATGCGACAACTCGAAGACGTAAACAGAGCAAAGGGAATCGAGACCTCTCGTCCGCATCAAACCGAACGACAGCGTGATTTAGCGAAAGGCAAACAGGCGAGACTCTTGCGCGACTACGTTCTGACCAAGATTCTTCCATCCGCACAGACTCTCGAGGCCAGAGGTGCTAATGACGAAGCAACTGTTCTCGTCCTCGCGCTAAACTGCAAAGTTGAGAAAAGACGCGCACTTTTATTCGCGCTGTTCGATGCCGTGATTTCTACGTTCAAGTTGAATGCCAACGACGTCGCTTTGAGCTTGGGAAGACGTCACGTCACGCAGGACATGTATGAACTCATCAACCAAACCCCAGGGGACATGCTCGGAGAAGAACGAGGTGATAAATTGAGCTACACGCGTGGCGACGATCCAATTGTAGTCAAAGCAGGTATTTGCCCGACGCTGGTTGGGAAACACGATGTTGATGAGAACGCAAACGAGGGCGGCGAAGGATTTGGAGACGAAAGGGATCACTTGCAGCGAGCGCACGCGCAAGCTCGGGATCATTTCGCGCCGCATCGCACCGAAAATCATCACGACCCTACAAATCCACACCATCAGCATACGCACGGTTCACACCAAATGGGTTCACTTCCAGGTATGCAAAGTGTTTTTGGCGGAGATGACATGAAAATGCTCGGAGGCAGCAGCGGAAAAAGAGGAAGTTCCAACAATCAAGCGAAGCAAATGGGGATGTCGGCGTTCGGTATCAGCGACCATTCGGCCATGCAGAGTCCAAGATCCCGAAGCAACGAAGGAAGGACACAACCTAAATCCAATTACGTGCCAACTTTAGAAGATCCACTTCAAGGGTACATGAATAGTCATCCAGCTCCTCGAAGACACCGAGCGAGAGGAGTAGGGAGAAGTGAAACGTTGTAAATAAAAATGTGCTGTGATGTTTGTTTATTTATTTTGCGCGTACCCGACACCTGGCCTGGCACCTGGTACACTCTACTCGTAATAATCGTAGAATTAAAACTTATTATTCTTGCGAGCCTGTTCGTTTTCCTCTTTTCGCTTTTGAATCTCTCGCGCGGCTGGTAAAGCGCCGCAGGGCGTTCCTTTTTTTGCAATGTTAAAAGCGCATTTGAACGCGTGCACTACCGATCCATCCGCTATACCTTCTGCTACCAACGCCTGTTGTACTAAAGAAACCGCATCGTTAGCAATGGAATCCTCCACCTCACCGAGAGAGGCGTATACCACATGCGTAAACGGCGTCGCATCACCCTCGGCTTGCGAAGCTTCGTCGTTTTCAACCATCGGGCCGAGTCCCAGTTTAACTTCGTGTAATACCGCGAGCTGGAAATTTTTCTTCAACTGTTTCTCCAAGTTCCCAATCCCGAATGTTTGTACCCAATTTTCAGCGTCTAATGCGTTATCGCATTTCAGGGCCACAACTATGGCTACGTTTCTATCGTTTAATCCTATTTTAGTTAATTTCGTTTCTTTGTCTACAGATTCCTTCGCCCGTTTTGCAAACGTGCCTTCCAAGGCGGCGTCGTTCTTCGGGTACACGTCGACTTCACTCGCACTCAGCATGGCGTATTTTTGCGGAGACGGGTGGGCAATATCTGAGCTATCGAAGAGGTCATCAAACCTACTAAAAACTTCCTCCGGAGGAGAGTCGAATAAAGTATAGTTCATGTACTGATGTGGTGGCAGATTCTTATCGAGCTGCTTGAACTGGTCCGTGCCGACTTTCTCGTGAAAGTGTGCAGAAATATAATCCGGGTGCGACCGCGAAACTTCACACACATGCAACGCAGACTCTAAGAACGAAGGAAAGATGACATTTTCTCCGTTCAATTCTGAATAAATAGTAAACATAGACGTTCCGTCGAATACGAGCGACGACGACGACGATGATGATTCTGCGGAGCATTTCATCGCGCTTCTTCGTTCTTCGTTTTTAACTCCGAAAGCAGTCATTCCTTTTTGGCGCGCGCTGGTGATATTCATCGTCCTCCTCTCGAACATCTTCGACGATGATGACGTCGTCAATGCCGATGTTGTCGCCATCATCATCATCATTGCGTGGCGTGGCGTGGCGAGTGTGTGTGTGTTTGTTTGTGTGTGTTTGCGTGTGTGTTCTGAAAAAGTCACGAAAAATTGAAATGAAGAGCGAGCGACGAGGACGAAGATGAAAAGTGCGGAAAATCCCTTCCTTAAGATTTTCTCATCTCCTCCCTGCTGTCTTTCCTCCTCCGTCCTCCACGCGATGGATGATGATGATCCCGAAAAAAATCAATCAAATAAAATAATCAAATTGTAAAAACCAAAACGCCTGGAGGGAACGTCAGAAACACACGAGGCGGGGCTATACGTTTTGACAATAATGTCTGCGCTCACCGCATCTTCGCTTTTCACGTCGTCTGCTCTTCGCGCGTCGAAAACGACGACGACGTCGTCGACGAGTAATAAAAATAAGAATAAAAAGAATTCCTCTTCTTTCGTCGTTTGTCGCTCGCAAAAACAACAACAACAAAAGACGTCGGCATCATCAGAAAAAAGTATTTCGCTTCTCGCGCCATCTTCTTCAAAGAACGAATGCATTCAGCAGATCGCGGCCAAGTCAAAAGCGCCGCCACCGCCGGCCGCGACTGGACCGACTCCGACGCAAATTGCCGCTGGCGTTTTCGCCGCTGCGGCTATCGGCGTGACTGCCCGCAAAGCGATGAAGAAGAAAGCGAAGAAAATCGTCATCGCTGGCGCTCCAGCCTCGGGGAAAGGGACTCAGTGCGAATTGATCGTTAAGAAATTTGGAATCACGCACATTTCCGCCGGTGACTTGCTCAGAGCTGCCGTTGCACAAGGCACGGACGATGGTTTGAAAGCGAAAGAGTTTATGGACAGAGGTGATTTGGTCCCAGATGAGGTCGTCGTGAATATGGTGAAATCTCGATTGAACGAACCGGATTGCGCCGGCGGCTGGCTTCTCGATGGTTACCCGAGATCCGCGTCTCAAGCTGAGGCGTTGAGTTCGTACGGTATCGAACCAGATTTGTTTTTGCTCCTCGACGTGCCGGACGAAGAGTTGCTCGAACGCGTCGTCGGTAGAAGATTGGACCCGGTGACTGGACAAATTTATCACTTGAAGTTTTTCCCGCCGCCTGATGAGACTGTAGCGAAGCGTCTCACGCAGCGATCAGACGATACGGAAGAAAAGGCTCAAAACCGATTGAAGGTGCATCACGCCAATGTCAACGCGGTGCTCTCCAAGTACAAGAACATCATGAAAACTATTGACGGGAACCGCCAAAAAACGACGGTGTTCAAAGAAATCGAGGGCTTGATTAAATCTATGTAATTCTTTTCATTAACATCTATCATTCTACTCAATTTCTCTATGTAAGTTAGAAGGTAATCAATGGCGTATTGAGCGTGATTACTCTTTCTTCACGAACGGTGGCGACCAATCTTTCTTTTTTTCGAACAACTTTTTCGCTTCAATCATAGCCGTCGTCGGCACTGGCTCGAAATAGCATGGGAGAACTTCGTGCGGCATGGCGTAAAACGGCAGAACGCCATTTAAAGCGCCAGGATTATCGTTTCTCCCGGAACCATGTGCACTACTATTATTGTTACTATCATCGTCACTACTACTGTTACTACTGCTCACGATATTCCGTCTCTTCTTTTCGGATTCCTCTTTGTAGAACGCATCGAACTCCCACCCAACTTTCGGTTCCCACCCTTTCGCGGATTGCATAGCGTGCAACATTTTCTCGTCTAAACCCGGAGCGATTAAAAAGTTACACTCGAATCGTCTTAAACGAGAAAACTCTCTGAGCGAGCGGCCTCCAGAAAACGGAAGGCTCTTGTCGTTCTTATGATCTCGAAACTGGTCGTTTGAACATATCCACGCGTCTTTCGCTTTCGCTTCAGCGATTATCGTTAAATCGTCGTCGCCGCCTTCTTTGCGCTCCACGAGCTGTATTTTCCCTTCATCCACGAGTGCTTTCAGCTTTTCGTTCACCCAAATACCGTTTTGCAAATACTTTACGTGTTCCGTGTTGACTGTCGCTAAGCCTCCGCCGTCGCACAAGTTTGGCAGCTCGCCGATGACGTATTCTTTTGGAAGATACGCTATTACTTTATGATTCGACCAATGCTCGTAGTTCAAAGCCTCAATTATTCCCGCACTGAGAGGAAACTGTCGACATTTGAACTTTTTCCTCAAGAGAGCACCGCGCTGCCACGCGATGTTTGCCCCGTCGAGGAATATGTTCAGAGACTTTTTCTCCTCTCGCATCTCCTCGTCGATAATATCGGTCCAGTTGAATATTAACGCCAAATCCAGCGCCCACGGCGTATATGGCTTGTTTGAATTGTCGATAACTTTTTTATTGCTTCGCATTCTGTTCTTATTCGGGTGCGCGAAGAGTTTCATCGGTGCTTTCCTCTTCTGCAGCGCGTTCTTCGTGTTGTGCTGGTGGTGGTAGTTACCAGTACTTGTGATTTGAGAGGAGGACAAAGAGGAGGAGGAAGAGGACGATATAACTCTCTCAAAATGAGACTGACCACACGGCGGAGAGAACATGCTCTTCGCGCGTTCGTAGTAGCTCTCTTTTCTACTTCTTTGATCCACAAGGAGATGGGAACCCCTCGTCTTACTCGTGCACTCTTCTGTTTTGCTTCCTTATTTTTGACGAAATTTGACGCGAATCCACACTTTGTTTGGACAGAAAAGAAGAAAAATGGACCCATCATCATCGTCTCGCGCGAGAAGACGCGTTCACTCGCTCTCCGAGCAACTCATTCCTTCGTCGATGACATCCTCGGTGCGTTGAATTCTCCTATCTTTCCTTCTCTTTTTGTTTTCTTTCTTTCTTCCTTAGGACTAAATTCTCTCGTCGCGTCGTCTAACGAACTCTCTCTTCTCTTCTCTTCTCTCATCGTAAAAACAAAATTCGCAGGCGCGCCGACGACAACACTTTCAAGATGTGCGCGCGAGAGAATCACAAATGCCACCACCATCTTCGTCGTCGTTGACTACGTCATCAGAAGCAAGAATATCAACAACGCATGCCATCATAGAACGTAACGATGCTCTGTTTTGGAAAAACAAAGAGAAGTTTACGGTTGCCGTCTTAGGAGCTGCCGGGGGTATTGGGCAAACGCTTTCGTTGTTGTTGAAACAGTCGCCTCGAATAAAAGCCTTGCGATTGTATGATATCGCGCCAATCACGCCAGGAGTGGCTGTAGATTTATCACACATCAATACTGAATCTGAAGTGACTGGGTACGCAGGACCAGACCAATTAAGAGACGCTTTAGTCGGATGCGACTTGGTCATCATTCCGGCGGGTATTCCGAGAAAACCAGGCATGACCAGAGACGATTTGTTCAAAATCAACGCCGGGATCGTGAGAGACTTAACCGTCGGGGTTGCGAAATATTGTCCCAACGCAATTTTGAATATTATTTCGAACCCAGTAAATTCAACGGTTCCCATCGCGGTGGAAGTGCTGAAGAAATACAACGCGTTCGATCCTCGCAAAGTTTTAGGCGTGACGAAACTTGACGTCGTGCGAGCAGAGACTTTCGTGTACGGCTTACGAAAAGACGAATTACAACGCTTGAGAAAATCAGTATCGGACGTAACTGTGCCTGTTATCGGTGGACACGCCGGCGAGACAATTATTCCTTTACTTTCGCAAATGACGCCAAAGTTATCGAAGCCTTTTGAAGGTAGCGAGTTGCAAAACTTAACGACGCGCATTCAAAACGCCGGTACCGAAGTCGTGGATGCAAAAGCCGGCGCTGGATCTGCGACGTTAAGTATGGCACTAGCTGCCGAGAATATGGCAACATCATGCCTGAAGGGTTTGGCTGGAGAATCGAACGTGATAGAATGCGCTTACGTCTCGTCAAATGTTATCCCGGAACTGCCGTTCTTTGCTAGTAAAGTCAAATTAGGCGTTAACGGAGTCGAGAAAGTTTTAGGATTGGGCGCAATGACATTGTTTGAGGAACAAATGGTAAAGAATGCTATTCCCGAGTTACGAGCGAGCATAGAGAAGGGCGTCGCGTTCGCTCAATCGAGTTAAAAGTTTGCACACAATCATAAAAATGTTGCTAAAAAATAAATCGAAAGAAAGCAGTACGGACGCACTCATATTTTATAACTCACTTGCCTAAGATTACCTAGTATTACTCTTATCCAACGAATGTCGAGGCGACTTCGTGAAGTGCGCTTCGTTTACAGTACCCCACGAGGAAGGCGCGTTCGGTGACTTTGGCGTTTCCAAAGGAGAGTCCGGTTTCGAAGGCGACATTGAATCTGCGTTTTCCCCGAGCAACACGGCGCCTTGCCTCAAACGCATCCTAGCGTAGTCTAAAAAGTCAAATTCTATCGGCGAAAACTTTGATTGTAAAACGCTCCAAATCCCCCAGAACAAGTGCGTCGCGATGTAAAACACCTCCACTTCTTTCTCCAATTGTTCGACCGTATCGCCGGCTGATAAATATATTTCATAAAAAACCTCTCGCGTCGTCTTATCTGGCAAGAGCGAATAATCGCACTCAAATCCGGCAAATTCGCAAAAAAAGTTTGCCAAATCGAATCCTCTCGGTCCATGCGCGCTGTACTCAAAGTCAATCAAAATCAATTTCTTGGATGGTTCCTCGACGAGAAAATTTCCCGCGTGAATATCGTTGTGACAAAACACCGTCGGCGAGTTTGTCGCGTCGCACATCTTTCTAACCCTTTTGATCTTTTCCTTCAACTGAGGGACACACAGCGCATCTAATAGTTTCTGTTTCTCTGGATCTTCCGGAAAAGATACCTCCAACGCCATGGAGTACCAGACCTCTATGGTTTCCCAAAACTCGCCGGCGACGTTTGCCGCAGCGCCTTCTCCGTACGGCGACGATGTCGTTGCTGTTTCCGCTATCGCTTGCGGCCGAGCGATTCTGTGTGGCATGTCTAATTCGTGGAATCGTTTGATAATTCCAGCTACGGTTGTCAAAATCTCTGTCTTCTTCATATCTAACGGAACTAAAGAGGAACTCTCTATGAAATCTTCCACCCAGCCGTTTTGAAACACCGCTCTTACTTTCGCGCCAAAATTGCTCTTATTTAGCGCCAACGCCATCTCGCTCTCGTCCGTTCTCGAGACGAATTTATCCGTGGACGATCCATACACTCTGGTAACCACCGGTGTCAGTGGTTTTGGCGGTTCACACTTGAACATCTTGTTCGTTATCCCTCCGGAAAGCGGTTCGACCGAGATGTCATCGCGCGTCAAACCTTTCCACCCTTCGTCCTCGTTCAAAGTTTCCAAAAGCAACTCTCTCACGGACTCGTAAATCTCTTGCAACGAGCGATCCTCGATGGATAACCACCGCGGAGATCGAATCGCATCTCCTCCTTTTCCAGTCATGTTTCTGTTCTTCTTCTTCTCTTCGATGAAGCACGCACGCGCAGGTTTGAAGCTTTCCGTATCGCGGCGGAAGAGAATTAATTTTTTGAAGTACTCGTACGAGAGAGAGAGTTGACTCCTGACCCCACAAAAATCAGCACCAGCAGGTCTTCTCGTCCCAAAATCTTACCTCCTCTCCTTCCCTCTCCCCTTCACAATAATTTTCTCTCTCTCTCTCTCTCTCTCGCGACTCTTTTTACTACTGTTCTAAAAACGCGTACCTAAACAGAGTTCAACACAGACAGACAGACAGAAACACACACGCGCGCGCGATGAGCACCGCATGTCTTCATTCGATGATGTCATCGTCCGCGGCTGGAAAGACGAGAACGTCGTTTTCTTCAAAGACGAGAATTGCCTCGTCGTCTTCGAAAGGAATTGAGACACGTCGTCGTCGTCATCGCCGTCTTTCAGAAAAGAATTACAAGACGACGACGACGACGCGGGCGGTGATCAATGAAAGTTCTTCGAGCGAGCAAAACGAGGCGACGGTACCGGAGAAAGATTCCTCGAAAACTTTGAACGTCGCCGTGGAGAAGAAAACGGAAGGGGAGAAGATTCAGGATATGCTCAATAAACCGTACAAATGGGGCTTCACCACAGACATCGAAACCTTGACGATTCCTAAAGGTCTATCCGAAGATACCGTTCGATTAATCAGCTCGAAGAAGAATGAACCGGAGTGGATGTTGGAATTTCGCTTGAAAGCGTACCGAAAATGGCTCACGATGGAAGAGCCGGACTGGTCGGATAACAAATACCCAGAGATTGATTACCAGGCCGTGTCCTATTATTCGGCACCAAAAGTATTAGAGAAGAAAGAATCTTTAGATGAAGTCGATCCAGAACTGTTGAAAACGTTCGATAAGCTGGGAATACCTTTGAACGAACAGAAAAGAATGACAAACGTTGCCGTAGATGCCGTTTTTGATTCCGTTTCTGTCGCGACGACATTTAGAGCGGACTTGTTGAAAGCCGGCGTTATCTTTTGTTCGATATCCGAGGCCATCAAGGAGTACCCAGAGCTCATAAAGAAATATCTCGGTTCTGTTGTCCCGGTGGGCGATAACTACTTTTCGGCGTTGAATGCCGCTGTTTTTTCAGACGGATCTTTCTGCTACATCCCCAAGGGTGTAATCTCGCCGATGGAGTTGTCTACGTACTTTCGCATCAACGCCGAGTCCTCCGGACAATTTGAAAGAACTTTGATCGTGGCGGAAGACGATTCATACGTTTCGTATCTCGAAGGTTGCACTGCTCCAGCATACGACGAAAACCAGCTTCACGCTGCGGTTGTAGAAATTTACGCGGGGAAAAACGCCGAAGTAAAGTACTCCACCGTTCAAAACTGGTACGCTGGCGACGAAAACGGAAAAGGAGGTATCTATAACTTTGTCACGAAACGCGGCTTGTGTAAAGGTGATAACTCGAAAATTTCTTGGACACAAGTTGAAACCGGTTCTTCCATCACGTGGAAATATCCATCCGTCGTACTCGCTGGAGATAATAGCAAGGGGGAGTTTTACTCCGTCGCGTTGACGAATAACAAGCAGCAGGCTGACACGGGATCGAAAATGATACATGTCGGTAAGAATACGAGATCTAGAATTGTTTCGAAAGGTATTTCTGCTGGAAAGTCCAAAAACGTGTATCGAGGTCTAGTCTCTGTTGGCCCCAACGCGACTGGCTCGAGAAACTATTCACAATGCGACTCTATGTTGATTGGGGACGATGCCGGCGCGAATACGTACCCATACATCCAAGTCAAGGATCCTTCCTCTAGAGTCGAGCATGAAGCGTCTACTTCCAAAATTGGTGAAGATCAGTTGTTTTACTTTCAACAGCGCGGTATTGATCTCGAATCTGCGGTTGGTGTGATCATTTCTGGCTTTTGCTCAGAAGTATTTCAAGAGTTACCTCTCGAATTCGCCGCCGAAGTCGAAGCGCTCATGTCCTTGAAGTTAGAGAACGCGGTGGGATAAAATCGTCGAGATGTTGGTAAGAACAGCAAAATATAGTAAAAAATTTGTAAAACCATTAGTATACCAGTAATATTTGCGTATTAAAATAATTCCTGTTGTTTCGATTCATATTTATGCATGTACGCTTTGCTTTGTTTACAATTTTTATATCTGTTATAAGTGTTCTCAACTCTCGCCGCTCAGCGAAACCGAGTCTGCAGCCTTTTGCATCTTCTCCATCAGTTTCGCTTCGTCCTTCAAGGCTAGTTGAGAACTCTTATCGCTATTCTTTCTAACATCTAATCCCGTTAAGCAACTCCCCGTCAACGCATTCATTTTTTCCAACGCGGCGCGTTTCTTTTTCTCTTTCGCCTCCTTCAACTGCTCTCCCGTCAACTGTACCTTTCCAATGTCGCCAGCTTCGTCGCGGTTGTCAGAACTCATAGACGCCTTGGACGACTCGCGAGACATCGTTCCAATCGAAGAGGTTCCAATATCACTTCCGTAAGTATTCGACGCAGCAGCTGCACTTTGCAAATGACCGTTAACCAATGGTTGATCAGAGCTGTAACCCTGAGAGGGTGCGAGAGGCGGCTTGGCACTTTCCATCCCGGCAGAGAAATGCTGTTGAGCGTATTGTTGTTGTTGTTGTTGTTGCTGCTGCTGCTGTTGATGTTGCTGTGATTGCACCGGCTGATACAAGGTCGATAACGAAGCTGAAGAGTGCGCGGTCTGAGTCATTTGAGACTGCTGCACTTGCTGCGTGTATTGTTGCTGTTGTTGCACGGTGGCCAGTTGCGGGAGATTGCCATCTGATTGATGATTGGTTCCTAATCTTGAGAACGAACGCTCTAAACGCCTTTTGTGAAAAGCGCGAACTTTACTCTGGCGCTCGGTCGCGTGCCTGTGCCGCATTTCCGCCTCTTCTTGCTGCTGCATTTTTTCTAACTCCTCTAAAACTTGAAGCTCCATTTCATCATCGTACTCTAACTCACCATCCTCTAGTGCGGCAAGAACCGGAGTCTCTGATCGACTCGGATACGCCGCTGCCGACGCGTCGTAGCCTTGTTGTTGTTGTTGTTGTTGTTGCTGCTGCTGCTGTTTCATCGCTTGCTGTTGAGACTGAGGATGTTTTGGTGGTAAAGAAATACCACCGCTAGAAAGCACGTCCGCCGGAATTTGTTGTGGGTAATTCGAATTATTTATAGCACCAACCGGCGGAGAAGCTAACGGAGAACTCAACTTCGATGCACTCGCGCTCGAATCATTGCCTCTCTGATCACCTGGATACTGATGAGAGGGTTCGCGTGCTTTGAATTGCTGTTGAGCCAATCCCGGTCCCGCAGAGTGAGATCTTTCTATGCGTTCATCAGAAGCGAGCGACATGCTCTGCACGTCCAAGCCTAATTGCTGAACGGATGAAGCGTCCTCTTGCGTCTTTGATCTACCAACGACTATCGACGGTGACGCTGATCTGACAAATGGATCTTGTCGCAACTCTGCGGAAACGACGATGGGAGATTTTTGCGGAGATCTTTCTCGCTCGTGCATCTCCTCCGGCGATCCTCCCGCGCTGTGATGATGGAGGCTCTCGCGATCTTGCGATTCGACCGACCTCGCACTATCCACTCTGGTCAACCCAGTGGTAGAGCCAGCACCGCTAGCGAGTTGTTCACTCGAACCTCCGTCGCCGAAACCGTTCGTAGATCGCATCTCTTCAAACGAGTCTCGAGAGGAGTGTTGTTCGCCAGATTCCAAGTTCGGCCTCTCCTCGGACAAATATTTCACCTCCTTATTTATCTCGCGTTCGATAGTATTCACGTCGGATTCAGAGAGTTGTAACTCTTCGACCATCTCCTTCGCGACGTTCTGCGCAGAATCTGTATTCGTGCTGAATGGAAATTCTACAGTTCTCGTCTGACCGGAAGACTGATCCGTAATACGCAAGCGCAAACGTAAAGTATTATTGTCCATCAACAAACCTTTGACGCGAATGTTCAACGAAGCACCACGCTCGCGTTGTTCGAAAGGACCAGCGGGTAGGTCGGAAGATCCTTCGGTGTTGGAAACGACGCGATAGAATCGTCCGCCGGGCGTTGCCGGAAGTTCTTTCGATGCCTCTTGTATGGGATACAAACCTTTCCCCTTCGTTTCGCTACCCGCAACAGCGACAGCATCGCTGCTCGTCAGTACAGGTGGAGGATTCGTAAGCGTGTCAAAACTAGACCTGCTCGTTTCTGACGATTCCTCTTCCGCGACCTGAGGTCTCGGCGCCGCGGGTTCTTCTTCAACGACCGCGCGCGGTAAGTTGCGTGGACGCGACTGTTTCTTCTCCAAGAACGGATCCGCGAGCAGTTCAGAAGCAGTCCAACGCTCTTCTTTTGGTGCAATGCACTTCAAAATGAAATTATAAATCGCGTCGCCTTTTTCCTTGACCGCTTCGAGAGCATCGGGCAAAATGCCCTGCGAAACTCTTTTATAAATCTGCGCCGGGTTTTTGCACTCCGAGTACGGACACGTGAAGGTGACCAACTCAATCAAACACATCCCAAAGGAGTAGATATCTACGCGTTCATCGTAATCTTCCTCATAGAGTTCAGGAGCCATGAATTCGGGCGTTCCGATGACAGAATGCGTTCTTTGATGATTGAGCATAGCTGCGAGACCTAAATCGCCAATTTTAATCTCGCCAGCGTTACCGTTGACGAAAATGTTATCGCACTTCAAGTCTCTGTGCACGATGGGGGGATCGTGCAAGTGTAAATACTCCAATCCTCTCAAAATTTGGCGAGACCACGACTTGACGGCACGCATGTCGAGGTTGGTCTTAAACTTTGCCGCGTATTTATTCAAAGTGCCTTCGCACGCTTCGGTGATGAAATTCACGGACATTTCGCCCTTCTCCATGACGTTCCAGCTGTGATAGAATTTCAAGATGTTCTTATGATCGAGCTTCTTGAGAATCTCAACTTCGTGCATGAGCCGTTGCTTTTCTTCTGGCGGTAAACCGGAAACTTTAACTTGATTCCACGCGACGTCCATGCCTTCTTCTTCGTCAAACGCTTTATACACATTCTTGTACGTCCCTCGCCCAAACAACTGCGTCGTCCGACCGAACCTCCCAGTTGGATCCCACTCCACGAACTTCGTCTCTTCTTCTTCTTTCTCCCCTGGGTCGTCATTCTCTAGCACTTGTTGGTCGGTAACAATCGGCGGCGGCGTTGGCGGCGGCGGATCAGTAGCAGTTTCTCCTCCTCGCTCCAATTCTTGTGGTTGAGTTTCACTTTTGGGTGAGGAACCCTCAGCTCCACCACCAATTTCTTCGGCCCTTCCTATCGGCGACGACGGCCGCGCGAGTTCTTCCTCTTCAGAACTTTTGTGCTGCTGTTCGACTCCTTCACCCTCGCCGTTCATTTTGCTCCAAGCACGTGTGCGCACAAAGCTCTCTCTCTCACTCTCTCCTTCTTAAAAGTCCTTTTTTTTATTGAATTCAAACTTGTTCAAAAGCGGCCCCTCTGCCTTCTTCTTTTCCGAGTGCTCTAAGAATTCTCTCCTCCGAAGCAATCTTCTTGACCGCTTATTCTTCTATCAAAGCGATTTAAATCTAATTCTTTTCGTGTAAAATGATTCCCCGTGCGTTCTTCTTTACTAACAACAAGAAACCATTGTCACTGGACGATCTTAAGTGCGTCCTATCCCGCGCGGAATGAAAATTTATGCAGTTCAATTGTGGAAGCTCTTTTCAAGCGACGCCGGCACGGCTCTTCTTCGGACTCAAAATTTCGAAGACTTTTGCGACTATTGAGACGTGACGCGAACGTAAAAAGTTTAGTTTCGACGAAGAGTTGAATAGAAAAAACGGTTCGGGATCCAAATCCGCGTTTTCCACAACGTTTATCGCGACCAAAGGTGAGGATATTCGCCGTAATCCGCCGCTTTTTCTCGTGGTTGACTACCGGTGGGTTTTTAGGGTGTCAAAATTTCTGTCTTTCTCCTCTTTCTTGGAAACGACGACGACGGTTTTGAAGAAGCTCTTCTCCGATCTCTTTTCTTCGTTTTGTCTTCTTCTCTCGTCTTTCATTTCTTCATTCTTCAATCGAGAACAACAAAAAGAACGTGTCTTTCTTTTAATTTTGTTTTGTGAGGGAGCGCGGACTCGCACCCAAACAACCGACAGGGTTGAAGTAAAACATGTCGTCCATGCTCAAACCGTTCCTGAACTCCGTCATCTCCATCATAACGAACGATGGCCGGCACATTGTCGGTCACTTGCGTGGCTTCGATCAACAAACAAATCTTATAGTTGAAAACTGTCACGAGAGGGTCTATTCCATGGAGAACGGCGTGGAGATGGCACCGCTCGGTTTATATGTAGTAAGAGGAGATAACGTAGCGCTAGTTGGAGATGTGGACGAGGAGTTGGATCAAAAGTTAGATTTGAGCGCTGTTCGTGCGAAAGGCCTAGGACCCATACAATGGTAAAACGAAGCAACAAGAATAAAAAGCAAATTGACGCATTAGAAGAAGAAGAAGAAGTAGTTTTTACGCGGTATCTGAATACGACAAAAACAAAAATAGAATTTAGCGATGTAGAAGAAAGAGGTATATCAAGTAGTATATAAAGTCAACGCCTATTCCGCTCACGGCGCTGTTTGTGAAGAGCCTTCTTGTTCTCGCTTCGTTTCTTCTCCTTCTTCGCTGTCGTTGTCGTTGTCTTTTTCAGTCGAGAAGAGCAATGGGACGCGTCGCTTGTACGACTTTACCTCCTTCATTGATGACTTTAACGCTAATTCTGACACTTCGCGATAATACGGCTGGACATCACTCATCGAGTGAAGAGATTGAATCAAGATTTCAAGCATCTCAAACGCAACTGATAACGAAAGAAAAAGAATGGCAGTTAAAGCGGCGTGCGCCGAAATAATCGGGACCACCGCTGAGGAGAACAACAACGCCATAACCGATACTGGAAATGCAAAACAAATATTCACCGCTACCACTTTACAGTTGTTCAAAATACCTGGAAGTATTCGCGTACGGTGTCTTCGACGTTGTCGTTCTTTCTCTTTGTTTTTCTTCATCCAAGCGCGCGGGGATAACACTTCGAAAAACGTCTCGATAAGAGGCGAAAACCGTTCTTCTTCTCCGCTTCCTCCTCCTCCAGCCGAACTTATTCTCAAATAAGGCGGAGAAACAAACGCGAGCGATTTCGGTAAAGAAGGCGTAGATACTCCCATCGCAGGAGTGAGTTGTCCCTCTCGCGAGTCTTGTTCTTGTTCTCGGTCTTCTCTTTTCCCGCTCGTCGTCGAGAACGAAAAGAGAGGAGGAAACGAAAACGAAGACGGCGAAGACTGCGGCGAGCTCACGAGTATCTCCTCGGCCGTATCATCGAGGCCGCGCTCCTTCTCGTAATACTTCTTCTCGCTCGCCTCAAATTTCTTAAGCTTCTCTGCGCTCATTGTGTATGAATCGTCGAAAACTACCTCTCGGTTTTGCGCGCAGCGTGCGTGTATTTTATTCTGACGAAGCACTTTTCTTCTTTAGATATGAATTTACTTCTTCTTCACTTTTCACACTGTGCGGCGCGCAAAACCACCGACGATTTATTAGACGACGGCAGGTGCGAGAACAATTACGATGACGATATCATCATCGTCGGTGTTGGATGCGAGAGCGCGGATTTGTGAACGATGCTGCTCGTATCAACACAAGAAAACTCGGAGGAGAAAAAGTGAACCGCCGTTTGCCTCGTCGTCATCATCGTCATCGACGACAACGAAAGTTGCTGCTGCTGCTGTTGTTGTTGCGTCTTCTTCGACACAGCGTAACGACGAGAACGAAAGGACAACGTCGACGACAACTAAAACTCATAGCAACAGACGAGCATTTTTAGTCTCGTCCACTTCGTTGTTTTCTCTCTGTGTAGCGGCGATTGCTCGGTATCCTTTACCGTCGTCAAAAATCGCCGCCCACGCAGCAACAATAACAATACAAAACGAAGAAGAAGTACGAAAAAATTTACGCCAAGTGCTCGAGAGTAAAATACAAAAAACAAAGTGTCCGGCGGTGTTGAGAGTTGCATTTCACGACGCGGGAACGTTTAATAAAGCGTCGAACGATGGTGGAATGAATGGGAGCGTTTTGTACGAATTAGGACGTCCAGAAAGTTTTGGTTTGAAGCGAGGACTGAACCCGATAAAAGAGGTGTACGAGGAGATGAAAGCGAGAGGTTTCGGCGACGACACCGGCGGAGTATCGTTAGCGGATTGCATAGCTTGCGCAGGAGCTTACGCAATCGAACTCACTGGTGGCCCAAAATTCTTAGAATCCATCCCGCTTGGACGTAGAGACGCTTCCTCTGCGGATCCAGAAAACCGCATGCCAGTCGAGACGCTTCGAGGAAAAGAGATGCGAGAACATTTCCAAAACTTGTACGGGTTATCCTCCCAGGAAATGATTGCGCTTTCTGGAGCACACACGATAGGACAAAAAGGATTCGGTGACCCGTACACTTTCGACAACGAGTATTTCGTGACGTTAAAAAAGGATCCGTGGAACTTACCAAACTTAACCAAAGACGAGTTGGAGATGAACGAACACATCGGTTTGTTATCGGACCGATACTTGGCTGAGGACGAAGAAAATAAAAAGTGGATTAATAAGTACGCCGAAGACGCTGGAGCGTTTAACAAAGATTTCGTCGAAGCTTACATCAAATTGACGACATTAGGAGTGTAATATTTATACTGCAGTAGTAACACATAGTAGGATTGGTTTGATTGATTATTCAGATATTTTTTACATTTACAAAGTTTATGATATTGGTTTAAAAAAATAGAGCTCTCTTCTTTTCTCTTGTCCTCCTCTGGGGCGCGTTTTCACGCAACCCACGAGGAGCACGATAAAGCCCGAGGAGAGAAGAGGACGCACGTTCACGGGTTTACGCGCGTTCGCCTCTGATTCTTCTCGCCAATTGAATATCTTTCGGCATGATGGTGACCCGCTTGGCGTGAATGGCGCACAAGTTGGTGTCTTCAAACAAGCCAGTCAAGTACGCTTCGGACGCCTCTTGCAACGCCAAGACGGCGTGCGATTGGAATCGCAAGTCAGTCTTGAAGTCTTGGGCGATTTCTCTGACCAAGCGTTGGAACGGCAACTTGCGGATTAAGAGTTCGGTCGATTTTTGGTATTTTCTGTTTTATATTTTTAGAAGAGGAAGAAGAAGAAGAAGAGGAAGAAGGAAGGTCAGAAAAGAGGAAGAAAAAGAGAGAGAGAAGAGAGAATTGGGCCACCTCCTCCTCGAGCAAGGCACCGCGCATTTTTTTCTTGATTTGATGTTTCCGCAGATGCGACTAGAATACAAACGAAAGCATCTGACAGTCGCTCAGATAAAATGCGTCAGCGCGCAAGAATGACCGCGCGTGCGAGATCACGGCGCGTTTACGCCTCGCCCGATAGAGAAAACGAGAATCGTTTCCACGAGAAAAAACACCGCCAAAATTGACCAAAAATGGCGCTAAAAACGCAAGATCCCTCATCATCCCACTCACCGAATCTCTCTCAACGCAACGGTACCCGGTCTATATCTGTGCGGTTTCTTGACACCGCCAGTCGTCGGCGCGGATTTGCGCGCGGCTTTAGTCGCGAGTTGTTTTCTCGGGGCTTTGCCACCGGTGGATTTACGAGCAGTTTGTTTGGTACGAGCCATTGTTCGGTTCCTCACTCTCTCTTTTATGACGATTATATCTCTTTCTCGAAGTGGAAAAACAAAAAAACGAGAGGAAAGGAGGAGGCACACAAAGAAAGAGCCTGCTCTTCTTACATTCGTTCCTAACAACTACATCTATACTATCTACTTTAGAAACTATTTTAACGAACTACCAAATACTAAATATACATATTCTACTTGACTATTTTCACGTCTTTATACCCCATCGCTTTAATCATATCCTCGAGAGCGTTGGCGTGCGTGCCCTGGAAAATACACGCCTTCGTATCCGCGTCGAGGGAAGCGCCCGCGCCCAAAACCTTTTTCAGTTTCGTCACCAGCTCTTTCGTTGGGTTTACTAAACCAGACACGACTGTAACGACTTTATTCTTTCGCCTTTCTACTTTTATGCGCACGCCTTTACCATTCTTCGATGGCGATGGCGGCGTCGCTTTCTTCTTCGTCAGCTCTTTTTTAGTATTGTTTTCGTCTTCGTATGCAAACTCGTCGATATTCGTGCTCGTTCTTTTTTCTTCCTTCTTCACAGCGAGCTCTGGTTTATTTGCCAGGTGACTCCTCATGCTCTGCAACGCCGCGAATGGATTTTGATTTTCATCGCTATTCTTCGCAGCGCGACAGGCGAAAGAAACCCGGCTCGGTGGTAAAAGAGTAGGATTTCTTCTTCGCTTCAACAAACAACAACTCTTTGATGATGATGATGATGATGATAATGAAGAAGAAGAAGAAGAAGAAGAAGAAGAAGTGGAACTTGTTCTCGGGGATAATAATAACAAAGAGTGCGCGTTAATGCGCGTGTAACACGCTTGGTGCATCACAAATGTTTTATTTAGTATAGAGGTAAAGTTGCGGGCAACAAAAAGCGTTGTGTTTTGAAGAAAAAAAGTAGTTAAACAAACAAAACAAACTTTACAAACAGTGTGATGTGTGTTCTATTTATACGTCAATGCAGTGACACGCGTCGAATATTTTTACATCAATAGAATACTATGATTATTTACTGTCCGTGCAATCCATCACGTTTTGCAAATCCCGCTCTATGATTTTACACAGCGGCGATAACGGTAACGTCGCGAATGGTTCTTCGATTTGAATACCGATTTCATCCACGCCTAAAATGAGATAACTCACGCAAAACATCAAAGGTAAAAGCGTCCATCCAGTCGTTATCGAAGATAACGCAAACGGTAAAGTGAGCAACCAAATCATGATAGACCGCGACGAGTGACGACTGAACGAGAGCGGAATTGGTGTCGATAATAATCGTTCGCACACACCGCCGGCTTGGTTAATTTCTGAAATCGTTTGCTCGAGCATCAATTGAGCGTTGTCGTTTATGCCCTCTTTCACTGCGATCTTCATAAAGTGAGTCAAGCGCATGGTGCAGAAAAACGGGCGATTCCTGTCTTCGTTCAATAGAATAGGAATTTCTTCGCTGGCACCAACTCTGTTCAAGATGCGAGACACCGCTTCGTCCGGCGTGTCTCTAAAAGCTGAAGGGTCGCTTTTATCTTCTCGCGTTCGACCGGACCGTAATCTAGATTTCAACAGGTACGGATAACACGAAACGACGCCTAACATCGTCTTTCTCAGTTGCTCGTTTTCAATGTACGCGCTGAAGCGCGCAAAATCGCGGCACCGGCGAACGAGCGCACCCCACGCCATCCGACCTTCCACGAATCTACTGTAAGAAGAGTTTGTGCGAAAGACGAGCACTAAACCGAGCACCGTACCGAGCATCGTGTGGAACAAAGGTGAAATTTGAAACGCAAACGTCTCTATCGTCGATTGCTTCATCCACTCTACTAAGCTCAATGGTAAAATTCCACTTGCATAGGGAACCATTTTGTGCGTAAGGTTGTATAAAGTTCCCGGCATGATCAAAACCAAGTACGCGAGAAATGTGAGCGTCAAAAGCACTCGGACCAACCGAAGAAAAACCGTCGAACTCGGGATGTTTTGCAAATCGTAAAAGAAGCGGTTCACTCTTCGATGTTTTTCCCACTTATCTTGATCGAATAACTGCGAAATAGACGTCCCAGATGAGATGAGCGTTTGGTTCAAACCAGGATCGAGTTGTAACAAGCGATCTCGTATGCCGACGTAGTTTTTCACCGCAGCTTTATTCAAGTCTATGTTCTTCAATATCAACTCGCCTTTCCAACCTTCCAAGAAACCGGCACCGGCAAAATTTTCGCCGTCGTCGTCGTCGTCTTGGTCCGTCGCCGGCTCAATGTTTGCTCGCGTTTTTATCCTTTCTCTCGTCGCGTTCCTGCTCGTTCGTGTGTCGCTTCTTCTTCGTCTCTCTCTTCTCTCATCTCTCGCGCTTTTCGTAGTATTCCTCAACAGTTTTAACGAGAATGAAGAAGAAGAAGCAGAGGAAGAAGAAAAACCACTTCTTTTGGAAGACAAAAGGAAAAGTCGTCGTCGTCGTTGTTGTTGTTGCGCGTTCAAAAAAACCGCGCGGTTCGCGCGATAAGAAGAACAAGAAGAAGACGAAGACGCGTTCATCTTCACGAGGCTTGTCGTCGATGTTATGGTAATCATCTCGAGACCGACCGACCGACGAATATAATAAAATCGTTGTCGATAGAAAAAGTGCTGCTGTTTTTATCTTTTTTTCCTTCCTCTTGTTTCTTGTTGTTGCCACAAAGTAAGCAAAAAAAGCGCGCGCGAGTTTTGCTGCTTCTTTCCGCATTCGGGCAAACAGTCGTTTTGTTGTCCCTTTTTAGAAGAGGAGCGAGCGAGCGAGTGTTGAGTGAGTGAACGACGTGACTACGCGAACGAACGAACGCGTACAAATAGAGAGAAACAAAGAAGGAGGAAGAAGAGAGTGAAACAAAAATGGGCGGCGGCGCCGGCATCGGTGGTGGTGGTTTCTCCTTATCCTCGTTGGACGCGTATAAGAAAATCGAGGATCATCTCATGGTGCGAACGACTTCGGGAGCCATCGTCTCGTTACTCGGCATCGCGCTGATGTGTATTTTAGGCGCGAGTGAAATTTTGAATTACATCACGCCACCAGTGGTGAAACAAATGGCCGTGGATGGTACGCAGAACGAATTGATGACGGTGAGAATGGATATTACCTTCCCGAGAGTTCCCTGTTCGGTGTTATCGGTGGACGCGTACGATCAGTCGGGAAAGAACGACCAAGACGTGAGAGGAGAGTTACACAAGGAAAGACTGAACAAAGACGGGAAATCGTTAGGGTCGTACGATAAAGCCGGAGGCGGAGTCACCGATGAAGAAGACGCGCTCATACAAGACTTGCAACAGTTCTTCGGCGGCGGAATGAAGGTTGTCTTTCAGAAACGCGCGGAACATTCGCGGGAAGTGAAACACGCGGTGGAGAAGAAAGAAGGATGTCGATTATACGGAAGGATGCACGTGCAAAGAGTCGGTGGGAATTTCCACATTTCCGCGCACGCAGAAGAGTACGAGACGCTCCAACACGCGTTTGGTGCGGTGAATAAAATCAACATATCGCACACCATCACGCACTTATCGTTTGGCGCTGGGTATCCAGGATTGGTGAACCCGTTGGATGGCGTCGCGCGAAGCGGAAGTGACGACGAGTTTCACTACGACGAAAGTAGCAAAGATAGTAGGAGCTCGGATAGAAAAAACATAGAGAAAGAAAAGGAGGAGGAAGAGAAGAGGAAGAAAAAAGAGCAAGTTCGAAGAAGCAGGCTCATGGACTTGACTTGGGATGAAAACGGAAGCGGAGTGTACAAGTATTTTCTCAAACTTGTGCCTACGTTTTATCGAACCCATAGAAGCGTCTTCTTAGGTTTGTTTAGTTGGACGAAAAGCGTCTCGACGAACCAATATTCCGTGACGGAATACTTTCGTAAAACTGATGCTTGGTCGGGATCGTTACCAGCGGTGTATTTCTTGTATGACTTCTCTCCTATCGCGGTAACCATTGATACGAAGCGACCGCACTTCGTGTACTTTCTGACTCGTTTATGCGCCGTCTGTGGTGGCGTGTTTGCGTTTGCACACATGATTTCAAACTTAGTAGATGCACTCTTAACGATTATAACGAAGAAGAATCGTTAGGATTTAGATATATGATTAGTAGAGGTTGTAATAGTGCCGTAGTATGTAGTACGGAGTAAAGGTACAAATAATTAATTAATACGCGTGTTTCAAGCTTTCAGTTTCAACTTTCGGAATTACACGATGCAAAACTCTTTCGTTGAACAAGCGCCACAATAAAAAGAAACAACACGTAAACGTTCCGTAGATGATAACAACAGAAATGGCAGGAGTTCTCTCTCGTGCATCCAAGAGACTTCTGAACAAGTTGCCTCAGTTTGAGAGATTCACCATTCAAAGAGCCGCTTGTAAAGTGAAAGAAGATATCGCGAGACGACGTAAACAATTGGAGTTTGAGTTGGACGAAGTCGTTCACATAATCTCCCCTGGACCTTTGGACTCTCCGCAATTTTCCACGCCGGTTTCGCAGTTAAAACAAGATTTCAGGCGAGGGAGGAGCATAGTTGAACGGGCGAGAAATAGATACTTGGACAAAACCTGGGGGAAAAAGAAAAACCATCCCCCGCCAGTTGGGAATTCTTCTTAAAACGCAAACCTTAGCTTTTAGTTTACCTTTAGTCATAGCTTAGAATGCGTAGCATATTTAGAGGATTTTTGTACCATGAATACCAACCACCACCACACTTACATTGAAACAGAATTGTTGCGATATCGTTACACGTTACATGGTTATCATATAAAGTAGTATGGTTTCGCTGTTATTACAAATACATAAAAAGTACGAGGATATTTTATAGGACGCCCTTTCGTCTGGCCCACTTGATTATCGCTATGCTGCAATATGTCAAGCCGAATAGCAACAAACCACAGGTGATATAAAACGCAGAAATCGACATTTCCAGGCAACTTCTCAAGTTCATCCCGAAGATACCGGTAACGACTGCTCCAATTGCAGCAGAAAAACTGGCAATGGAAAGAGTCAATTCTAATTTTGAAACCTCTAATCGTCTCGCCGCAAGCGTCGAGGCCACGGACTCGTCCAAATCTCTCGCATTTTCCAAGAGGGCCTCGGCACCAGAGTGACATGCTTCGGCTTGCTGCAGGTAATACTCAATCAAGTTTTCAACTTCCTCCTCTTCATACTCGATGGTTTCCGCGTCTTCTTCATTTTCTTTCTTCGCCGTGGAGGATAACGTCATTCTCTCGATATCGTCTTCATCGTTCAAAGTGTCGAGCAAGACGTCTCTGACTGCTTCTGCTCTCGATTCCAGTTGAACCAAAGTCTGTTTCATGAAGCGTAACTCGTCGAGCGTCTCTTTGTTAATATTTAACTGCATTCGACGTTCTAAAGTGCGGTATCGTCTCGTGACAGTTTCTAATCTCTCTTCGAGTTGGTGCACCGTTTCTTGCAAAGCGGCTTCAACTACTTGTAACTCGAACGGAATTTCCAGTCCTTCCGCGTTATCTTGCTGCATAGAGGTGAATCCAACGCCGCCATCAACGGATGATCCACCAATTGAAACGCCATTTGATGCACTTTTCAGCATCTTTTGAGCGGCAATTTTCTGATTCCACGCCTCCAAAAAGTTGTTCGACGGTCCCGTCTCCGGGCCGAGTAACAACGCGTGATCCTCCCGAATGATTATTCGAACACCTAAGTTGACTAATATGGAGTCTTCGCGAACAATGATAGCCGGTGTGTTGTTTGATTGCGTTAAAACTGGATCAATACGACGTAAATCCCGCGGCGATAAATCTGTATCTCTCAACATTTGTCGCCTGGACATGACTTGCTTATACGGCGCTCTGTCTTCATCTTTCCCGATACCGTTCACTCTATCCAATCTTACGACCGCGTACGGTTTTGTTAAATGCAATCGATCGTTTCTTGCGTTTTGTAAGCGCCTGGCTACTATGTTCTTCGCTTCAGTTTGTCGTAATTTACTCTCTTGTTCTTCCGCGCTCAACACGGCTTTCGAGTCTCGGTCCGAAACGTCCATTTGCATATCCGTCAAAGTCGCCATAGCGGATCCACCTTTATTACCGTCGTCGTCGTAACTGCGTTCGTAATCATCGTCATCCTTTGATCCCCGCGCCGACATTTTCACTCCATCTCCGCGTCCTTCTCCTCTCGAAGCAGCGTGCGAAGAAGTCACCACGTATCGCAGTGGTTTGTGCTTGATGCACCCAGGTATGGCAACCACGGCACGCATAAACGACGCGTTTTTCTCCAGATCGTTTCTATTATTATTATCATAATAACAGCTAGTCGTCGTACTCGCGGAGTTTCCTCCTCGAAGTGAGTTCACTCTCCATTTCTTCGTCGACAAAGACGAAGAAGAAGAGGAAGGAAAATTGTTGTTGTTGTTGTTGTCCGTTCGTCGTCCTTTTTCTCCTTCTTCTTCTTCTTCTTCTGATGATGATGACACCACGCGACTGAAAGACGACGCGTATTTGCTTCTACATGCTCTTCTTCTAGTCACAAACGAACTTTTTAACGAACGATATGATAAGGAAGACGATGGTGCGTCGTGATACGAACACGAAGGTGAACACGTGGAAGACGCAAACAACATTCTATTACGTTGTTGTATAAAAAACGTTGATGATGATATTTCTCTCTCTTTTGAGTGCGTTCAATAGAAGGATGTGTTGTGATTGCGTGCGTGTGGTGCAATCAAACTTAACTGCTTTATATCTCTTCTTTCTCTTTCTCTTTCTTTTCGTTATGTGTGTGTATATATAGTGTAAGGAGGGGAGGAAGTTTAACAAGAGTGAGGACGAGAATATATTTTCAGAGCGTTTATTACCCTCCTGTGTTTATTCCTTTCAGCCGTCAGCATGACAAACAAATCCTCTTTTCCTTTTTTTGCGCGTGGTTCAAAAATTCAAAACAACAGAAGAGATTTTGACTTTTCCGCCATATAAATTCTCTTCGTGGTGTATATAGAAATACGTATACTCTGTTGCCGTTGTCATGACATCAACAGCAAAAGAAGGAGAAGAAGAAAAACAGAAGCAAATCGTCGCGGCCGATGCGGCGTACAAAGCCGGCATCGCGGCTATTCGTGCGAACGATTTGGAGTCTGCCATTCAGTTTCTCGGGTCGAGTTTGGAAATTCGAAACGAAATATTCGGCGAAGGAAGCATTGAAGTCGCGCCGACGTATTTGAAGTACGGATGCGTATTGTTTTGGAAAGCGCAAGAAGATAACACGGTGTTTGGGGCGAACGCGCCGGGAGGTGCTGGTGGGGAAGCCGGCGGTGGCGATGATGCGAATACGACGAAAAATGCTGCTGCGACGAAGGAGGAGGAAGAGAAAGAACAAAAGGAAGAAGAAGAAGAAGACGACGGAGAAGACGCGAACGAGGAAGGAGGCGAAGACGAGGAAGACGAAGAAGAAACAGACATGGAATTGGCGTGGAAGCTGTTAGAAAACGCGCGTTTGATTTATCTCGAGCATTTTGAAGCGACGAAAGCGAATCCAGACCCAGAACCATTGCGAAAAGAACGCGCGCTCGAACTCGCTTCGGTGTATGAGAACCTCGGAGATATCAATCAAGAGCAGTCTAATTTCGAGGCTGCTATTGAAGACGAAACGAAAGCTTTGCAGATTTACGAGAAAGAGTTGAGCTTAGACGATAGAAGGATTGCCGCGGTTTTGTCTAACATGTCGCTCGCGTACCAGCTTTTAGATCGATTCAAAGAAGCTTTGCGAACGTGTCAACGCGGCATCGCCGTCTTGAACGCTCGCTTAAAACGGTTACAAGAAGACGATCTGAAAGACGGAGGGAAGGAAAACAAAGAACGCACGGAAGAGTTTGAGACTATTCGAGCGGTTTTGGGTGACTTCACGGAAAAAGAAATCGAACTTAAAGGCCTCGAAGACCAAGAAAAGTCTGCGAAGGATGCTATTCGAGCTGCGTTTGCATCCATCGGAGGCGTGGTGAAACCAGACCCGAACGCGGCTGATAAGAATGAAGGCATCGAAACGGACGGTTTCGACAAGCCGCAGTTAAACGAGCAAACAACTGTCGTTCAAGTGCAACAAGTTCGTAAGAAGGTCGTCCCGCAGCAGCAGCAGGAACAACAACCTGTCCAGTTGCAACCGAAACGCGTCATTCCTGTGCAGCAAGCGCCGGTCCGCGTGCAACCGAAACCGGTGGTTGCGCCAACTCCCGTCTCCGGCGGGAACGAACAACCGCAGGCTAAAAAGTTGAAGCCAACGCCTTCAAATGCCGCGAAAGAGAACGAACCAGCGCCAACCGAGGGCGAGCAGTGTAAACAACAATAAAAAATATATACGTGCAGTACCAACCAAAATACATCGCGTTTTAAATACTTACTGCAGAACTTCGTACGATTCGTTAGAAAAAGTCGTTTCCTGAATATAAACACCCCCTTCTTAAAAGGTCGCAGATCTGTTGAGCAACTCAGAGAATACCATTTACACGTAAGTAACGCTACTGCTACGGCTACTCATACTATTGCTCACATGACGCGTCGTCCGTCGATGGATAATGCATTCCCAGGCGTAAAACACGTAACTTTAGAATACATCGAGCGTTTAAAGTCCAATTTAGAAGCGAACACGCACTCTGGCGTCGCCAACAGAATACAAAAGTTCGTCTCCGCGCAACAGTTCACATCAATCTTAAACCATTGCACGGAAATAATAGAAAAAGAAAACACGTGCGTGTACTTACGACCGGAAAACCCGGAGGAAACGGTCGTCAACGTCGTTGGCGACACGCACGGACAGTTTCACGACGTTTTACAACTGTTAGAGTTGGCAGGGAAACCTTCCTCGAAGAATAACTTTGTGTTCAACGGCGACTTCGTCGATCGAGGCGCCTGGGGTTGCGAAACGCTCTTGACGTTTGTGTTAATGAAAATATGTTTCCCGCAAGACGTGATTTTAATTCGTGGGAACCACGAGAGCGAGTTCTGCACGTCGTGTTACGGTTTCGAACGCGAGTTGAAGGTGAAGTTTGGCGACGCAAACGCTCTGCACCACATTTATCCCGCATTCTTGAAATTCTGCGCGGCGTTGCCCTTAGCGTGTAAAATAGGATCATCGGCTTTAGTCTTGCACGGTGGACTCTTTCGTTCGCCGTCTCAAAAGAAATCGGAATCGAAATTGAACCCCAAGTTGGGCACTTTGAAAGAGCTGAGCGCGGCGAGTAAAGGCGGTTTCGATCCATCTGGTGTCGGACGAACGTTAGTTGCCGGTGATGTCATGTGGTCGGACCCGTCTCATTTGAACGGATTGAAACCAAACGTGCAAAGAGGTATAGGTGTCATTTTCGGGCCGGAAGAATCGAGAGCGTTCATGAAGAATGAAAATTTAAAGTTGATTATTCGTTCGCACGAAGGTCCAGACGCTCGAGAAGATAAACCGGAAATGTCCTCCATCCAATCCGGTTTCTGCATCGACCACGACTTAGGAGAAGATGGTAAATTAGTTACTATATTTTCAGCTCCAGATTACCCGCAGTTTCGAGATTTCGGTGACACTAGACACAATAACGAAGGCGCGTTCATTCGTTTGAAAGGCGAAACGAATTTTTGTAGCGTAGAAGACGTGTGTACATTTTCAGCCACGCCTAGGCCTCCGGCGGAATGCTATTACGATTTAGATATCGGCGGCAGCGACGTGGAAGGACCGTCGGACGGTTCGGGGGGTGGTTTATCTAGCGCTGGCGAAGAAGAGTCGTCGGGCGACGGCGCGCAAACGGGAAAACTCTAACTTGTAAAAAAATCACTGCAGCGTGTTATCGTCACATCAAAATCACCTCTCTTTCTCTTTATTCTCTCTCTCTCTCTCCGCCCTTTCCTTATACGCATCAATCATCAAATCAAATGTCAGACGACAAAGCGACTCCTCCAAAAATCGTCGACCGAGAGGCGCTTTCGAGACTGTTAAAAATCTCCGACGAGGACGTCTCCGCGCGAGCAAGTCTGAGTTTGGCGAAACAGAGAGAACGCATTTTAAACGAACAAGTGAGAGAGAAGAACGAATCTCGAAAACTCTTCTCGGAATACGACGGGACGAACGACGTGTATTTTGCCACCGAGGATCCGCTGAAAACGATGGCGTTTAGAGGTTCAGATAACGCAAAGTAAGATTGATTAAGAATAAGAGAGAAAACCTTGGAAAACGATGATTACTTCTCAATATCACTCCAATGTGAAACACCGACCCGGGAGTGTTTCAAACACGACGAGAAGAAGACGCTCAAAGCTATTGACTCGACTCGTATTGCTTGGCGTATTGTTTGGCATATCATCGAGTGCGATGAAACGACGCGCTTTAAACGGAGTTGATAATACTGGTGATTACGCATCGAGCGTTCAACAACAACATCATCAACAACAAGGTGCAGCGGTTTCGTCCTCCGCCTCGAAGGTGTCTACCAAGTTGAACACAGACGCAAGTTTACGCAAACAAACTCATCAAGATGGATTATCATCAGGCGCAAGTGGTGACAGTGCCACTTCTTCTTCTTCTTCTTCTTCTTCTTCGAATAGAGAGCGGGAGATTTGGTGGCACGATTTATCGTCCAAGTGTCAGTTTACTCTCGGACAAACGCTCGCGCCGTTTGGTGAATCCGATGACGTCGACGCGAGATCCGAACTCTATGCAAAGATGTTCCGAAGCACATCAGATACCGCAGTTTTAGATATTTTCAACCCCTCGAAAACAGTCATCGTCCAAACTGCTAATAATAACAACGATTTGACGCTGGACAAAGTTTTCGTCATCGATACCGAGAAGGATGAAGTTACGCCGATTTTAGAAAAACTCGAAATTCCAGTGCGAGCGATCGTGTTGCCGTTCCCTAGCACGTCGGAAGGTGCAAAGAAAATTGGGAAGATTACGCGCGAAGTGCTCGCAAAAAATGGATTCTCTAAAGAAACTTCCGTCTGGTTGCAAAATGCGGAACTTTATCACGCTTCTGTATACCACGCGTCGCATCATCTGGACGCTCACAAAGCAAAGGGTAATGAAATCCGAGAAGAGGTTCGCGTGGTGAAAGAATCGGCAAAGCAGATATGCCCGATAAAGATTACACTCGAACGGATCGTTATAACTTCGAGTGGAGCGTTAGTAAGCGTTTGGAACACGCGAAATACGAGGGATGGTGGCGAAATCTCCGAGTTTCGCCAACTTTTGCACGACAATCTTCCAAATGCTCCGGTCAATCAAATCGTTTCCAATAAGTCTATCATTCACGCGACTTTGGCTCGATTTCTCGGCACGACTGGTACGAGCGAGAATGCAAAGAACGTCGCTCGCGAACTGACGAACGTGCTTTGTGGCTTAGAAATGACATTACCTATGGCTTGGTTCGTCGAGGAAAGACATACGTTAGCGCTCGCGCTGGAAGGCGAATACGATACAGTTGGCGCTCCATTTCGTGATTGTCACGTAGACTAGAATTTTAGAACATAAATATATAGTATTTTACATTTCATTAGCCGGCTACTACTAGTAAGAATTCAAAATGATGCCACACATGCCAGACAGCTTATCCAACGTGTCTTCTAATCGAAGCTCGAGCATTACTCTTTCTCTCAACTGATTCAAGCATCTATCGATGCGTTTACTCGTCCCTACATCAGAACCGTACAAATCGAGAATTTCCTGAGATAATCTGACGAGATCTCGCGTGTGACGCGGATTCGCGATGTATTTGACGACGAACTCTAAAACTGGCACCAATCCGTGCTCATCCCTATTCGCCAACGCCTTTGTGATGCCTCCTCTTTTTTCAATGTCTTCGATGACGGCCATGACAACCTCTGGTCTCCTGTTATTTATAGCCGCATCGAGTGCATCTCCAAACCGAAATTTTCTCAGTGCTCTATCGTGCGCTTGCAGTCGTAGACGTTTCTTTCTCCTTACAATCTCGTCCTCCAAGCGCGGTTGCGCGTTCCCAGTTCTCGTGAAGTAACCAATCGTGCTCGCGTCCATTCGCCTCGGTCGTTTTATCCTGAATCCAGATTTCAAGGTGATTTTCCATTTCCCTGCACCTGGCCCGGGCGTAGGTTTCGCATTTGCATCCGCAATTCGCGCTTTCGTTCGCTTTCTAATACACAAAGTTTTAGTTGCCATACCAACCGCAAAAGCGTTAGCGTCTGGTGAGACCGAACAACATAAAACTGGACCGGGAAACTTGGCGGCGTGTTTCACGGTGAACGCGTCAATCTCATGCACCTTTACGTGTCCATCTAGGCTCCCGGTGATTAATCTCGGCTGATATTCATCAGTCGCGCTGTTGTTGTTCGATGTTCTTGGACCACAGTCTTTGTGCACATTCACCGTCATCACCGTCTTTTGATGATTCGTCAAACGCATCAATCTATTATTATTATTACTATTCTCTTTGGGATCCTTCACGTTGAACGAAGAGGCGCCTTTGACGACGTCCCATACGATAACTTCCGGTCCTCCACACGATACTAACGCTCTCGCATTTGGATACCAACATATATCTTCTACTGGACCGGTATGCTGCATAGTCATCACCGCGTCTCTACCTACTCTAGCGTCCCACAGCCTAACGCTGTGGTCGTACGATCCGCTCGCCCACACGTCATTCTGTTCTGGACTCGATTCCAACGCGCGAACGTAATCCTTGTGTCCATCGAATCTCTGTGAACAATTCCCCGTACTGACGTCCCATATCCGTACCGTCGTGTCGTCTGAACTCGACCCGACGCTCAAATTACTCGTCTCGCTCCATCGCACCGCTCTCACCGCGCCGGCGTGCAAAGTAAACTTTCTCAGAATATTTCTCGTCTTTACGTCAAACAATTGCACGATGCCGCTTTGTCCACCCACCGCTAACACTTTCGCGTCTTTTCTCAACACTCCACTAAACGCGACGTCTTTAAACCTCGCGAACGTCTTTAAAACTTTCCTCCCGTTTTGGTTATACATGGTCACCCTTGCAGAACTCGTCGCCGTTAGGTGACAAGGAAACGTGCTATCGTCCATGGAACCGGAATAAAACACGTCCGTCACGATCCCGGGTTGGTTTTGCAACGACGTCGTTTTATAGTTCTTCCAATATTTCCCTTCCAAAGTTTCTCGCAACGTTTTCGGTGGGTACTGTTTCGGCGCTAGCTTTTCGTAGTCTCCCATCCTTCGATGGGAAGTTTGGACACGCGAGATTATCACGTCGGCGCCGTCTTCGCCTCTTCGCCTGGAGGACATTTTTTCTCACCAACACTCCTACTCACAACAACAACAACACCAACCTCGCGCAGTACTTAAAACCTTCTTCTTCTTCTGACTGTGTGTTTGTTTTCTCGCGTCCGTCCGTCCTATGGTGCGATGCGTTTTGTTTTTTTACTCACTCTCTCCAAAGTTGAGGGCGGCGGCGAGAATTTATTATTTTTTAAGGAGTTCCTTCGCACGAACAAAAGGATTTTGACACAAAAGTCGTTAGAAAAAGTACGAGCGACACGACAACACACTGATGCTGCTGAGACTCCTTTTCTCATCATCATCATCATCGTTATCATCAGCAACAGCGCGCGCAGCATCATCATCTATTCCAACAACCACTTCTCGTTACTTCTGTAATCCATCGTCGTCGTCGTCGTCATATTTATCATCGAGAAAGAGTAGTAATACTAATACTACTACTACTACTAATAATAATAAAACGAAGAAGAAAAGAGCAAAAACGCTGATGACGAACGCATCGTCAAAATCATCAAACACCGTCGTCGACGAGAGGACGTTATCTACGGATATTTTCTTCCTCGATGACTTTGCTATTCGACAGTGGGACGATCCGAACTATTCCGGGACGATTATCGCGCACGATAAAATAGACTTTGTCCGGAAAATACACGACTATCACACCTCTTCTTCGAGTGGCGAGCATAAGCTCGTGGACGGGTACGCTCCGTTTTGTAAACACGTCTTCGTGCCAAACTTTGTGAACGCGAAAGTAGCGACGGTAGAAATTACGAAAGAGAACGAACACTTGTTGAAATCAGGATACTCTGCGCGATCTGAGAACGAATTAGCGGTGCTGACGAGATGGTTTCACGTAAATGACATTTTCGGCGACAACGCGGAGGATATTAAAACGAGCAAGATGTTGGACATTATTTTATACAGTAGAGACCAGTTGGTGAAAGAACGCGAGGCGACGGGGAAAGCTGATCCAAACAGACCGTTACCGGATGCACCGTGGGGAATTATATCCATCAAGGCTCAAGATGAACCGTTCGAGTTGCCGATGCAACCGATTACAATGATGCGAAACGCGTTGGGCAAGAGCGAAGGCGGATCGGGCGTACCCTTAGAAAAATCAAAGTACGACGCGTCGGTAGCGTACTGGCGAAACCACGCGCCTTTACTTAAGACAGACACGCCAAACGGCGACTAGTTTATTGCGTTTGATACGGTTTGTGTGTTCAAATTATTTACTATATCTTCTTCCTAAATAAGTATTTGATTTATCGATTCTTTTTGTTTTGCGCGGGTGCGCGACGCTCTTTTAATATTTCTTTTGCAAAATCTCCAACACCATCTCTTTCTTTTCCGCGTTGTTCTTACCGGCCACATCAATCGCAGTCACACCGTCCAATCCTTTAGCGTTGGGGTTCGCACCGGCTTCCATCAATTCCGTGCACTTTGGCGTATCCCCCTCGGCGCTCGCGAAGAGCAAAATAGCATCCGCTGGGTGAATGCCCGTCTCCATCAAAGCGTTCATACGATCGTACGTCCCTTCCACGGCCAATAATCCCATATAGTTGAAGTAATATTCCACATCCACGTCTTCGTAATCGTCTTTACCTTGTGAACCGTAGATTCCAGCAGATTTCGCGTCTGGGCGTAAGCTTTGCACTTGCGCTTTGATATCATCAAAGATACCGCGAGAGATGACTAAATTTCTTTTTCCGATGTTGTTGTTGTTATTATGGTTTACGTTCTTTCTCGTCGATGAGACGATCGAGGAGGAAGAGGTCACGGCAGAGGATGTCATCATGGTGGCAAAAGTCGACATTGTCGTATTTTATGCGTTATGGTTCGTCGTGTGTGTGTTGGATGATAATTTGAAGATAATCATCCAAAAGTAGATAATAGGAGAAAGCAAAGAGATCTCCATTTTTTGCGAGAAAAATTTGCGGGAGAGACAAGAGAAAAAAAAAGAAAGAAAAAAAAACAAGAGAGCACACCCACGGCTGGCGAGAACGGAATACTAAACTAACTTACTAACGTATACATTCGCTACCTACTTCTATAAACCTCCCTTTGGTTTAGGAATCGGGATGCTCTTTTTTTTAGACGAGGTGTTGTTGTCGCTCGCCGCCCCTGCGGAAGCCGCCGTTGGTTTCTTTTCTTTTTTGCCGTTTTTGTTCTTTTGCAAAACGTTCCCGGGCGGTTTCGGTGCCGGCGGTGTTGTTGTTTTTGTTGCTGCTGCCGCTGCTACTGTTGACGCGCTACTCTTTTTCTTCTTCGCTTTCTTCTTTTCCTCGGGTGGTGGGTTTGCGTGACCACCTCGAACTGTGCCGCTTTTTTTGCCTTTCGAAGCCGGTCCGGGGCCGTTTCCTCCTCCTCCTCCTCCTCCTCCTGCCGCATTTTTCTTCTTCTTTTTCTTTGCAATATTTGCCAGTCGCTTTCGCTCTTCTTCTTTTCTTTCCTTGTCCAATATCGCTTGCTCCGAGTGGCGTTTCTTCGCCACAAAGTTGACCAACGCGGATATTTTCACGTTATCTTTTCCGTGTTCGTCTCGAGGTTGCGCCGGACCTGTTCGGAGCGCCGAACGACTCGCGACGCGCCTACCACCGTTAGCATCGAAAGTCTTCTTGAAACTCAGAAAATCTGCATCTTTGAAAATCGCCGAAGAGGACGATGGTGCGTTAGTTTGCATCGAGACACTCGCCGTGCCTTGACCACCACCATCTTCCTTCTTCTTTTGTTGCGCTGCGAACGGAACGCGTTGGTTCAACGCAAACTCCACTTTCGCTCGCGACGTTTCGCCTTTCACTTGAAACGGCGCCCCGTCGAACGCTTTCACGAATTTCCCGATCAAAGCGCTCATTTCCGGTTCTTTTGTCGACGTGCACAAATCGATTAACGCCGTCGCGTTCGTGTTTACTTTCTTTGGCTTATTATTGTTCGAGCTGTTCGAGTTTGTTTTCTTCCTTCTCGACGATGCGTTTTCTTCCTCTTTTTTCTCTTCTTCTTCTTCTTCTTCTTTTCCTTTTCCTTTGTCCTCGTCGTTCTCTTTATCCCTCGTCCATGATGCAGAAGACGATGACATCAACTCTTCCACGTGCGCCTTCTCTGTCGTCTTTCCGTGCATAAAGTCAAAATACGAAAAGTCCCGTCCAAACTCAAACTCCAACACTTTCTCCACGCAATCTAAAAACTGCGCTTTCGTCATCGTCGACGGGAGGTTTCTGACCACCAGCTTTGATCGTTTATCTTTCTGCTGTTGAGGCTGTTGAGGCTGATGCTCGTGCTGTTGAGGCTGAGGCTGAGAACGCCTATAACCGCGCTGTTGTTGTTTCATCATTTCTCTCAAACAACAATTCTGCTTTGAAGAGAAAAAAAGTGAGAAGAAAAGCTGAAAAAGGAAGAAAGAAAAAAGAAGCAAACCCGAGCAACAAACCCTCTTTTTCCTCAGAAAGAAGAAGTCCATTACAAGTCGGATCGAAATTAAAAGAAGAAGAAGAAGAAGACGAAATAGTAGATAAAAATATGGCATTCGTGGCGCCGCAGTGCAGAGACGACGAGGACGGATGGGGTCCGAGCAGTAAAGGCTACGGCAAAGAAGACGGGGAAACTGGTATCGAGGCGATCATTTACTCTCCGTTTTTGAAGACGGACAAATTTGGTCGAGCAGCCGACTGGACCACCTCGGGAGGGAAATACAACAGAAACGAACAACGATACCAGAGAGAACGAGAAATGCAACACCAGAGAGACTTTGGCGGCGGTGGGGTCGTGCAATCGAAACAACAACAAGGCGGCGGCGGAGGCGGCGGCGGTGGCGGTGGATCGCAGCAGCAAGGCGGTGAGCAAGAGCCGACGTCTTCGTTCAACTTCTTCGAGAACAAGGAAGAAGAAGGGAGCTTTTCGTTGGTGGATACCTCGAAAGGAGGGTTCCAGCAGAAGAAGTTTGGTGGTCAACAGAGACGCTTTCAACCGGGCGGTGGAAGAGGATTCGGCAGAGGGAGAGGGGCGCAAGACCAATCCGGAGCTTTGGGCGACCAAGGCATCGGCGCGGAAAGAGAACGCGCCAGACAAATGCGAAAACAAAGCAAGAAGCAGCAACAGTGGAGCTCGTGGGGATTCAACAGGAACGATCGCAATCAAGTTTCGTACGACGCGTCCGTGGAAATCAAACCGACGTGGAACGTGGTCGAGCAAATTCAATTGTCGGCGTTTGCGAAAGTTACGGAGAAGATTGCCACGCCGACGGACGCTCCGGAGACTTTGAAAGAGTTTGGCGCTTTGAAATCGTTCGATAAAACAATTGACCGCATCACGCCAAAAACTGAACGAACCGTGAAGCGTTTGACGCAAGTTTCGAGTTTGAACGGCGCGACTGCGTCGAAAGATCCGGTCATGGTCGAATTGGGCAAGGCAAACGCGAGCGCGAATCCAAACAAAGTCACGCTCATGACGACGGATACGACTTTAGCTGCCATTATGTGCGCGACGCGTTCTGTCTTTGGTTGGGACGTTGTTATCACGAAAAAAGGAAATACGATTACGTTTGATAAACGTCCAAGAGGAGTGGTGGATTCGCACACGGTTTCTGAAACCGCGCAAGAGGCAATTTCAGACGATAAAGATAACATCAACGGCGCGCAGAAGTTAGCAGAGGAAGCTACGTTAATGTCCGCCGCGTATTCCGCGCAAGTCGCGTCGGAAGAACCGGAAGTTGTTTTAGGTGGGGAAAGAAAGGTGCCAGTGGAAGATGCTCCGAGCGGCGTCGCGTACAGATACAGAAAGTGGCAGTTGAACGACAAGAGAGACGCGATAGTGCGAACCGAAGTTAACGGCGTAACAGAGTCGCGAGGTCAAAATGCTCTACTGTGTGCGCGTGCATTGCTCGAATATGATTCCAAGGTCTCGCAAACCGTCGATTGGAGAGCTAAAATCGAGACGCAAAGAGGTGCTGTCATCGCTACAGAGTTGAAAAACAACTCAAACAAATTGGCGAAGTGGACGTGCTGCGCTATTTTGGCTGGGGCAGATTTGCTCAAACTTGGTTTCGTGTCTCGTGTGCACCCGAAAGATCCGAACGCGCACTCTATCCTGAACACGCAAACGTTCAAACCGAAAGACTTTGCGGCGCAAATTAACTTGAACTACGACAACATCTGGGGCGCTTTGGGCTTCATTTTGGACGTCGTCGAAAAGCAAGTCGACGGGACGTACATTTTAGTCAAAGATCCAAACAAACCGCAATTGAGAATGTATAAGGTTCCGGACGATTACTTGACCTACCAGTTCGAAGATCAAGCGGACGAGGAGTTGGATATCTAAATTGCACACAACCACACATAGAAGAAAGTTTTACACACGTTTGTAAAAAGAATATTTTTAGTTTGTTTTTCGCATCATCATACTGCTATAAAAAAATGTTTCTTTGCCGACGCATTACCGGTTTGCCGCTTGCTAATTCTATTCTTATTATTTTCACTCCTACCTTATACATTCCTATCAAGGCTCTAATCTTCATCCTCTCCGTCCTCTTCTTCCATTTCCGCGTCATCCACCACGTTTCCATCGCCGCCACCTCCTCTCGCGTTTGCTTGCGCCGCCCTGAGCGCTTTTTCGCACGACTCCAATCCGGATTTCGCTCGAGCGTTATTCGGCTCGATTCCTAACGCACTTTGGAAGTGTTGCACAGCTTCGGCCCTTTCGTTCATCTCCACGAGAATCGTAGCGTACTTCACGTGCAACATCACCTTACTCTGCGCATCTTTCGGCGGATGTTTCTCGAGAATGTTTTTAATAACAAACTTGGCGCGCTCGACGTCGTTGTTGTCTCGCATGCACGCGTCCGCCAAGCCAAACGCCGCTCTCAATAAGCTTGGATCCATTTGTAACGCTTTCGCAAACGCATCTTTCGTTCTTTTCAAACCAATGTCTCCAGAAACGCGTTTGTGTGCGTCTCCTAATAACGAGGCGGCAAACGCCGAGTGCGTGTTCAACTCCGTCGCCGCTTGCGCGCTTTCGATGGCTTCTTTCCGTCTCCCTGCCGCCGAGTACGCTTTGACGAGTCCGTGGTAGGACTTCAAACTCGGTTTCACTTCGTTCGCGCCTCGAAAGCACGCTATGGCGACGTCTGTTTTCTTCACTTTCATCGCGCATTCTCCCAACGTTACCAAAGCGACTTGGTTTCTCGGATTTAAATCTCTCGCTTTTTGTGCAAACGATAACGCCTTCTCTTTTTCCTTCGATAAATCTGACGCCATCGCCGAAGCTATCCAAGACTCGCACGAATTCTCGTTGATTTCAAACAAACGCTGGGCCAAGATTCTCAATTTTTCACCCTCTCTCGCATCTCGGAGCGCGGCGGCGTACTTTTCCATGTTCGTTACGCGTTTGTTGTCCATTTTCACGACCATCTCGTACGCCTCCATCGCCTTATCCGGCTTCCCTCTCAAACCATCCCATCGAGCTTTCATAATTAAAACCTCTGGTTGTTTCGGTCGGTCTTTCATCAACTTGGTCACGTGTGGGGACGCCTGTCTGACGCTATTTCTTTCCAATCCTTCCATGGCGTCGATCCAACAGTGTATCGTTTTTCGGTAATTCGCCGATCCTCCCACGAGCATGTCTTCAACGAGACCCCCTAAGCTATTCTTCTCGCAGTGGCGGGTGAAAATCTCTCGCGCGCGTTGACCCCCAACTGGCGATAACGATATTAATTGCGGCACGCACTCTAAATACGAGGCGTCGTTTTTGAAGACAAACTCGTACGCTCGCATCGCTTTTTGCGTGTGTCCCAAAGCTTGGTGCGCTTTCGCTTTCAACAAGTGGTATTTTAGAGGCACTATCGCCGTCATTGTTGAATCGTGCTGTTCCCCTGTTTTGTATTTCTTTGCCGTTTGCGTCCCTGTCATCGTCTCGTCTCCTTCTCGCTGTTGTTCTTTTTCGTACCCGTTGGTCGCCTCGAAACACTCGATGGCCCGCAGATATTGCTGCGTTTTGAAAAGACACTCCATCACGTGTAACTTCACCTCGTCCGCGTCAAAATTATCCATGGCGTAGCGATGCGCTTCTGAACTGTTTTCTGCTTCGTTATTATGTTCTTCCGCTTCGATGTTCGCCGAGGAAAGTTGTTGAAAGTTTCTCTCGAAGTCCATCGCCTGTTCGAACCATTTCAAAGCTCTGAGATATTCCTCCTTTCCCATGAACGACGTCGCAAAGTTCACGCAATCGATCGCTTTTAACCTCCAAGTCAACACCATATCGTTCTCTTCCACGGTCGATGATGCCCTCACAGGCGATACGACTGATTGTTCCGCGTGGTGTATAAACGAACAGAGCAGCTCAGCGGACTCGAACGCTCCCGATGCGTTCAACGTTGTGACTTTTGCGCGACCGCCTAACGACCAGATTTCGTGCGGTGCCATGGACAGGACTTGCTTTTGCGTTCTTTGGAATTCTACAGCGGATGAAGAGGGAGTGGTGTTCTCGTTCCTGGTAGAAAATGGTGGCATCGTCATCTTCTACTTCGTGCTTCTTGTGTGTTCCCTCTCGTCGTCGTCGTCTTCTGTTTGTGGTGAGACGATGATGATGAAAAACGAAGTGGTGTGTGAGTGAAGAAGTTCCCCCTCACCAAAATCTTTTTTTCTTTTTTCTTCCTAAGCTTTTTTCGTTTTCTGCAGAAATTTCTTTCTCTCAACCAAAAAGAAATCTTCACTCCCCTCTCTTCATTCACACGCTCTCGATAAATGGGAGGTAAGAAAGCGCCCAACAACAACAACAACAACAACAACAACAACAACAGCGTGGTATTCGTTGAACTGAAACCGTCGGAAATCTATTTCACGTTTTCTAAAATCTCCGACACGTTCAGTGGATGCTCGAAAACGTTGATGGAGACTTTGTTACAGTTGGAAAAGAGAGATATTAGTTCGAGAGATATTCCTGCGGTTGCGGTCGTGGAGATTGATAAACCTACGGCTGGTGGTGAAAGGGAGGAAGACGACGAAGAAAGCGACGACGAGGAAGAAGACCGACGAAAAAGTAGTGCTCGCAAGAAGAAGAAGAAGAACAAGATGAAAACAGAAAAGATATTCGTCAGCATGAACAACCGGAGGCTGTGGGTCTTCAAAGAAGCCGAGAAGAGAGGAATACTGCAAACGATACGCGTTCGATTACAACCGAAAGAGGTTGGAGAACGCTTAGCGAGGAAAGGTTCGAGAAATTTTCGATTAGATAGAATAAGTTTAGAGGCTAGAATCGTCGCTGAAAAGGCGACAGCGGTTGTTGTTGATAAAGAAGAAAAAGAAGAAGAACCGCCTCGCGTGGAGTAGGAATAGTAAAAGATAGAGTTATAAAATAGAGAGTATCTTACACACATGATGACAGTTCTTTCTCAAGCCATGGTTTTGTTCGACAACAACACCAACAAACCTTGTTTCCCTAACAAGATTTCGTTCAAAAACGAAATCATTCCGACCCAAATGATTGGCGAAACGTCCACGCCTCCGACCGGCGGTATCGCCGACCTCGTCGGTTTCAACAAAGGCTCCGTCGGCACGTAAGCGACCACCCACGGCAGCTTCGTAATCGGCACGGACGGGTACCAGGTCATCACGATTCTCACGATGAATAGAATTTCTGACACCGTGAATAACGGACCGAGAATGCCCGCGATTGTCTTTGCTGTTTCCGGATCTAAAGCATCCGCGTTCGATTCCGCCAACTCCAAGACGAGTTGCGTCGTGGGCATCGCGAACGCTTCAGATGGGTTGAGAAGCATCGCGCACCCTCCTACGGTACACAACGCCGTTATGGCAACTAAAGCGGTCAACGATGATGCGTTCAATGTACGTTCTCCTTTTTCTTTTTCTAATTTATCCGATGATGATCTTCTCGTTGTTGCTGCGTTAATAATAATACTATCTTCTTCTTTCGCTAAAATTGACGTCGTCGTCGTCGTCGTCTTTTGTTTTGGAAAAGAAGAACGCATTTTGCGCGAAGAAAAAGACGAGGAGAAGGATTTTGAGGCTGATGCGTAGGCTAGTATTCTACATGATGATGACGACGACGACGACGATGATGATGATGACGATGGTGCCGATGATGTCGTCGTCGTCGTTTTCATCATTATCGCTCTGCAAAACATTTTTTTTTTTTTTCTTTGTTGTTTTCTGCGTGTTGTGTTGTTTGTGTTTTGTGTGGTCTCCATTCTCTTTGCCTTCTTTTTTCTTTTTTTCGGGGGGTCGCTCTTTTCGATCCCACGAGCAAGCAACAAAAAAATCTGACACGTATTTCTCCTCACAACACCAACGCTCTCGTTTGATTAGAGGAGATTAACTTATAACGAGAGTCGACCGATTCGATTGGTTCCTCTCTCTCTCTCTTTCTAACACACACACACGCACTCTCAAGCCTTTCTCTCTTCATCTTTCCTTCTGCACACGACGCACACGCCATCGTGTCATCATCATCAGCGCGCGACGAAAAGAGAGAAAGAGAAGAGAGAGAGTGAGAGTGAGAGAGAATATTACCCTTTTTTTGTACTAGTACTCCTTTTTCTTTTCGAGAAGAGGATCAATCAAATTAGAGAAAGGAAAGGAAAAGGGTAACAACGAACGACGAAGCCTTTTCGTCGAGTGCGTCAAGTATACGCACACAAAGCAGAGATCGAGAAACCTTGACGTTAAAGAAGTAGACCCCCAAGCGGACGGAAGAAAACGCCCGAAGAAGAAGAGAAAGAAACAAAGAAGTGAGAGAAGATAATGGGCGACAATCAACACCCTCATTCGAGCAGCGATCAGCCGACCTCTCACGAAGAAGGCCAACATAACAACCAAAGAAGAGAAAATGAATTCTTCAGCGAGTTTGAGGACGCAAACAGATACTCCGTCCATGAAGTCATCGGAAAAGGCTCTTACGGAGTCGTTTGCTCAGCCACGGATACGAAAACGGACAAGAAAGTCGCGGTGAAGAAAATAACCGATATATTCGAGCACGTGAGCGATGCCACGCGGATTTTACGAGAGGTTAAATTATTGAGAGCGCTGAAACATCCAGACGTGGTGGAGATCTTACACATTTTATTACCCTCGAATCCTCGAGAGTTTAAAGACGTCTACGTAGTATTCGAACTTTTGGATACAGATTTGCACCAAGTGATCAAAGCGAACGATGACTTGACGCAAGATCACCATCAGTTTTTCCTGTATCAACTTTTGAGAGGTTTGAAATATATTCACACGGCGAACGTGTACCATCGAGATTTGAAACCTAAAAATATTTTAGCCAACGCGGATTGCAAGTTAAAGATTTGCGATTTCGGTTTAGCTAGGCCGAGTTTCCACGATCAAGGGCCGACGACGGTGTTTTGGACCGATTACGTGGCGACGCGGTGGTACCGAGCGCCCGAGTTGTGCGGCAGTTTTTTCACCAAGTACACGCCGGCGATTGATATTTGGTCTATTGGGTGTATTTTCGCGGAAATTTTGAACGGGAAACCTATCTTTCCTGGGAAGAACGTCGTCAATCAGTTGGAGATCATCACCGATATTCTCGGGACACCTACCTTGGAGCAGATTGCAAAAGTGAGAAACGAAAAAGCGAGGAGGTTTTTAGGAACGATGAGAGTAAAACCGAAAGCGATTTTGAAAGACAAGTTTCCGAAAGCTTCGGAGAAAGCGTTAAAGTTGCTGTCTAGGTTGTTAGCTTTCGATCCGGACGAGCGACCGAACGCGACAGAGGCTTTGCAAGACCCGTACTTTGAAGGTTTAGCCGATCCGAGCAGAGAACCGACGGCGAGGCCGGTGAAGGTGGAGGATTTCGAGTTTGAAAAAAGGAAGATTGGGAAAGAGGAAGTCAGGAGACTATTATACGAAGAGATATTGGAGTATCATCCGCAAGCGAAGAGAGAGTTTGAAGGCGCGGAGTTAGGGTCGAGTTATCGATCGGGCGAAGGAGACCAGTTTGGCGCGCAGTTCGCCGCGGCACAAATACAAGAGGATATGGCGGCTGGGAGTAAGAGCGCTATTGCACGAAAATCACAAAGTTTACCTCGCGAAAAGATGAACGAATATGTAAAAAACGCAGAAGAAGAATACGGGGAGAGAGTCAAACGCCAGGCAGCAGAGCAAGTGTACAGAGAGAAAGTTAATTCAGAGTCATTTAGCGAAGGTCGATCGAACGGTTCGCCTTCAATCCAAGACGATATTTCTTTTGAAAAGGAGAAGTTATCCTCTGCAACTGCTGCAGCATATTCAATGACGCAGTCAGAGATGGATGAAATGATTGATGTCGTGGAAACGATGAGTTTAGACGACGCAGATGTAGAGGAATTAGAACGCAACGCGAGACAAATGTTAGAAAATCGATAACGACGAACGTATGAAGGAATTGGATGCACGATGTTTATGTATTTATTGTAGTAAAAGCTATGTCCCTGTATGTACAACTAAATAATAAGTCTTCCCGTTTCACTTAATATTAACTCACCGCGCAACTATTACCACTACTACTACCCTTCTTCTTGCTAGAACATCTATGTGCTAAAAGCGCGGCCCTATGCGGAAAAGTCTTGTGACACGCCTCGCAGGTCGCAGAAGGAAGCGCGCTACTGCGAGAAGAAGTTACTCCACCACCACCCTTCTTTTCCCTTTTCTTCGACGCGTGTCGCATGAACATTCCGCTATTGCGAGTCTTTTGCTTTCCTAACGGTTGATACCGACTCCGTCGAATCTCTTCGCATCTGTGTTCCTCGTGTCTATGTGCCAAGCACAAAACAGTTTGACATTTCATGCACTCATATTGATTCGATGCATATATCTTTTCTTTGCATCCTTCGATCGGGCAGGTCAGTTTTTTCTTTTTCACGCAGAAATTTGAATTCATATGTTTTTCCATTGTCACGTTGATATCTTCATTTAATACGTACACGACCGACTTTTCACATATCGGGCACAGCTCTGATTGTTTATTCTGTGCTGAAGGCACCTCAATTCCCGTGCAGTCGTGTTCGATTTTGTCTTTGTGCTCTTCGCAGAAATACAAATGGCAACACGAGCAACGATGAGGTAGGAAATCGAGTTGGTTGCAGGAGGAGAGCGCACAATTCCTCCCGAGGTGTGGAAGTTCCATTTTATTTTAGGTGTGCGTACGACTTAAAAAGAATGACGTTTCGATTCTCTTCTTCTTTTTTATTTAGTTTTCTGTATGTGTGTTAAAAATTACAATGTTGTTTCCTCGACGTCTGTGGTGTGTAAGCGTAAACTCTAAAAGTTAACTCTCATCATCATCATCAACATCCTCTTCATCTTCATCCTCTTTATAAAGTATTACTTTTCTTTCTTTTCTTTCTTCTCCTTCTTTTTCTTCTCCTTACCTTCCTTTCCTTCTTTCGCTTTCTTCTCCTTCTTTTGTTTCTTGCCGCCGCCGTTGGAGTCGTCGTCCGTGGAACTCTTTCTCTTCTTATTGACCGAAGTACCTCCCATGGCTTCGACAACTTCTTGCATCACCGCGACGTTACGTCTCGGCGCGGTGCCTTTGTCGTAAAACTCTAAGCGTTCCTCCACTTGCTCCTTCAACTTTTCGCCAAACAAGGAGGTTTGAACGTCCGCGAAGCAATCGATTCGCGAGGCGATTGAACACTTATTGGCCAGGTATCTCGAGATTCGACCTTTGTTTCTCGATGAAGCCTTACCAATAAACGGCGAGTGGAAGATCAAACCGTACTTTGGCGTGTTACCTTTCGTTTTTAACGCTCTGAACAACGCTTTTTCGGCGCCCAGAATTTGGACAGTCGACGCCGGGTATTTCGCCAGGTTGGTCAACGAACCGGCGTGCGAAATCAAACGCGCGCCGACAAAGTCTCCGATGAGCGCCTGTAAGTTTGGTGCAACCTGTGTGGATAAAAGAGAAGAAAAATACGACGTCAGCGTGATAATGATGACGATGCTAAAGATACTCGAAAAGGTATAAAAGAACAGAGAACGAGAATTTGGTAAAAAATGTTCGCGTTGTCGTTTTGTTGCTGCGTGTAATATGACTCAGAGTGGTGCATGAATTGTAGCATCAAAGAATTCAGATCAGGTCTGTGATAGGTGTATCAAATCATCAACGCCATATTTCACGCACCCCCAACGACGCGACATAACCAAACAAGAGAAAAAGAAAAGAAATAAAAACACGTACCGCTTGCATCTTTTCGTTCAAATAGTTGTGTAAGTTCGTTCTGTATTCCGCCAACTTGATGACTCGCTTCGCGAACGACTCGATATTCATCATGTCCACCGGAGAGATATCTTGTCCCATACTCGCTTTTGCGGCCTCGACGACTTCCTTCGCTTTGTCCTCGTCTCCGGTGATCTCTGCTAAAGCCGACACGTGACCGTCGGAAAGCGTCGCCTTATCCTTAATCGCCAAAGCGCATCGACAGTACATGTAGTTGTCCGCGATGATCTTCACCAATTCCGGAAAGTGCCACCCGTACCACTCTCTCACGCGCATGACGAACGTGTTGATGTCTTTGTCCAAAGTGTCGATCAACGCAATCGCTTGGATAATCATGTTATCCGAACGGTTGACGTTAAACTTCACCTTCGCTCTCGAATACGAGTGCGCCAAACCCAACTGTGCTTTTTCGTAGTCGCCTTCTTTCAAACCTTTGATGAACTTTCCAAAGTGTATTCTAACGCCTCTGGTCATCTCGTTAATGGAGTCGTTGCACACGCACGGAATTTTCATGCTGTCTACGATCGAGTTCCCGAGTTTTGAATCTAAAACGCCCAAAGTGAACTTTGCCTTTTTCTCGTCTTTGATTCTCGGCAAGTTTTGCTCCAAAAAGTTGTGCAACAAGTCGGTGCAAACGCCCTCGGAGATGGCGTTGATTTGTTCCAAAGCGTCTTTGGCCGATTTAAACGGCTTGAACGATTGCAACGAGCACACTTTACCGAAACGATCCATGTTACTGTAGAAAGTATAGTAGAAATTTAGTAAATACGCGCGGTGAGTAAACGTGTATCCGAATAAGAAGAGAGGAGATACAAATAGAATTTGCCCTCTCGCAACGAAAGAAAAATTTGGCGGCCCAAGAAGAGAAAATCGGAGAAGAAGAAGAAGACAAAGAAGAAGAAAACGTACTTGACGGTTTCCGCCACGGATTGCGGCGTATCCCCGACCCAATCCATGTCTTTCGCCTCGAACAAGGCGTAACCGGACGCGCTCTCGTAGAGCAAAAACGTCGCCATCTTTTATTATTATATGTTGTACTAAATTCCAAAGGCAAAAATTGGGCGTTGTTTTTCTCGTTAACAAGTTCTCTCCCAATCAATCAATCCCGCTCTTTCTCTCAGCTCACTTCTTCGGCTAAATGCGAACGAGAGTTCTCCGATATCGATGGAAATTCACGTTCGAGTTATTCCCAAGGGTTGGAAAATCTATCGAATGAATGGATTGCGTGTGTGTGTTCCCGAAACGCGACCGAACGAGGAGAGGCGTTTGTTTGTTTTTGGCGTAATTCCGCCGCCCCTCCTCCTCTTTCTTTACAAAGAGAGTGAAAATCGATTTTTTTTTTGCTTCTTCTTCTTCTTCTTCAGTTTTTCTTCTTCTTCTCAAGTTTTTTAACTGCCAACAACAACCTACGAAGAAGAAGAGGAACGAAAATGGGTGTGGTGGTCAACAAAATCCACCCGGAGTACGTCTCCGGAGGATGTAATCACTCCGCGCACGCTTTGGATGCGGATTATTCTCAGAATGTAATCGTATACGCGTCGAATAAGAACGTTTTCGAGTTGCACATTTCTTCGGGTGGAGTCGCGACGATTTTGGGCGACGGCGTCGGTGCTGGTGGTTCCGACGCAAAAGAACGACACCACGAAGCGCCGGTGACGTGCGTGAAGATTGTCGAGAAGAAGAATGTATCAGATAACGAGAATAATACGAACGCGGTTATCGTCCTCTCCGCCGACGCGAGCGGGACAGTCATCGCGTGGGAGGCTGTTGCAGAAAAAGAAGACGCCAGAAAAAGAAAATGGATACCGAGAGCGAATAATGAGCACTCGTTCGGTCCAATCACGCAAATTGCCGCGAAACGCGAGACGAGTGATTCTGTCATCGTAGCTACGGTTGCCGCGGACGATTACGTGCGTTTGTGGAATCTAAATGTCACAAACTGGACGATGGAACAAGTCGGCGAGAAGGCGTTCCCTTCGCAACATCGACCGATGTGCGTGGACGTTTCCGATCGTATTTCTTCTTCTACTACTACTACTACTATTACTACTCCATCATCGTCTTCGAGTAGGTTTGTCGCGGTTGGATGTGCGGATGGTACAACGCGCGTATACGCCGTAGATACGAAGGCGGCGACGGATTTCGAGTTTATAACGGAATTGGTTGGTCACGACGATTGGGTTCGAGACGCAAAGTTTCAATCTTTGACGAGCGATAGTGAAAGTGATAGTAATATGACTTTATATTTAGCCACATGCAGCCAAGATAAAAACGCGAGAGTTTGGAAAATTGTCATCAGAAACGATACTTTAGGAGAAAGCGAATCAACGAATACGCGTTTGCCGTTTGAAACTTTAGCGGCGCCGCCGCGACCGCCTTCGGAAGTTTTAGGAGGCGCGCGAGTGGACTTCCAGTTGGAAGCATTACTTTGCGGACACGAAGACTGGGTGTTCACGTGCGCGTGGCGACCATTGTCAGAGAATAGTGACAATCCTGTCCCATCTTCTTTGCATCAACAGCTTCTAACGGCATCGGCAGATCGCTCGGTAAACTTATGGTCTCCGTCGATGAATGACGAGGCTGATAGTATGGGAACATCACTTTGGTTTTCGTTAGCATCGCTCGGGGAAGCTGGTGAAAACTGTCTTGGATATCGAGGCGCTTCGTTTTACGGTAGAAACTGTTTTATTGCCCACTCGCAATCTGGCGCGTTGCACGCTTGGGAGTTTATCGAAGAGTTACAATCGTGGGAATCGCTTCCGGTAAATTCTGGGCACACGGATAAAATTCGAGCGTTGGTTTGGGACAACGACGGTAGATATTTCTTAACGGGATCCGAAGATCACACGACGAGGTTGATTGGGTATTGGAACGAAGACGCTTGTCGCAACACAAATAGAATTCAAACGCCGAAAGGATGGCGAGAAATTGCTAGACCGCAAACGCACGGCCACGCGATATCGTGTTTAGCATTCGTGCCTCCGCCCAAGAATAGGCAGTCTGGACAGACTAGCAGCAACGATAGTCAAAATAGTCAAAATAGTAGTAAGAGTAGTCAATCATTTATTTCAGGCTCGAGCGAAAAAGCTCTCCGTGCGTTCCGAGCACCTCGAGTGTTCTGGGAGCGCACGAAGATTGGAAATATGAACGTCGACAACGTGGACGTTTTGATTGTTTCTGGTGAAGGCGCCGCCGAAGCTTCCGCGCTCGGTTTATCAAATAAAGGCGTGCACAACACCAATAATAACAACAACGAAAATGTAGACGCGAACGTAGAGTTACTCCAAGAAGAGCTTTCGAAAGCAAATTTAGATGTAAAACACGGCGGCACGATTGTTGAAGAGTACTTGGCGACGAACACGTTGTGGCCGGAAACGTCAAAACTGTACGGTCACGGCGACGACGTTTTCTCCGTCGCCGCGCATCCGAGTGGAAAGTTGCTAGCGTCTGGTGCAAAAGGAACGAAGGAGTCGACGGCTGAAATCTTACTCTGGGAGCACAACGAAACGCACAACGATTGGCGGATGGTGGAATCGCTGTTAGGACCGACGCTCACAGCAGTCGCTTTGGAATTCTCAAACGATGGAGGGACGTTAATTGTCGCCTCGCGAGATCGACACGCCTGCGTATTCACTCGGATTTCCGACGATTCTAAGGATTTATCTGAAGGATGGTTGTTAACGAACCGATTTAAAGCGCACGCGCGAGAGATGTACGATTTGGCGTTCTTGAACGATAGCCTCTTCATCACGGTCGGACGCGACAAAAAAGTAAACGTGTGGCAAATAAACGCGTCTTCGTCGTCCTCGTCTTCAGAAGAAGAAATGAAACCATCGTGGTCGTCCGACTCCGCGTGTTCGTCTGCGCCGACGTGTGTGAGTGTTTTGAACGACGTAACCTTCGCCACCGGGCACGAAAACGGTTCGATTAAAATCTGGACGCGAAAGGGCAAAGACGACGACGACGACGAAGACAGCGTGAAGTGGAGCGTCGCCGGTGATATTCCAAACGCTCACCGCGCCGAAGTGACGAAAGTAGCTTTTAAACCGTCGTCATCAGAGATAGTTTTAGCCACGTGCGGTGCCGATCACGTCACGAGAGTCTACCGCATAACAGAACTGTAAGTAGTTTTAAAGATCTTACAACTGATAAAAACAAAAAAAACGCGACAAAAAAAAGAGCGAACCAAAGAAAGGCTTCCCGGGGGGCAATAAATGTATAATGTTTCGCTCACCTCCACCTCCTCCAACCGTACGACGACAGAGAGAAATTCTCCGCAGACTTCTTTCTTCTTCTTCTTCTTCGCGCAGAAGTAGCCACCAATGCCGATCGTATTCGTATTCATCCTCGTCGAATCCAAATCCAAATTCTCGTGATGGTTTCTCCACCGGTTTCCAACGCTATTTCGGTTTCGGTTTATCCGCGTTAACTCTGTACGCGTTCAATTTAGCCATCGACGATTTACTCTTGTACGAAAAAGCGAAGTCAGTCGCGATGCCAAAGCTGGAAAAGAGCCAGAGAGTGTTGAACGTCGTCGCTTTGAATAGAAATGACGACGACGGCGTTCGTTTAGAAACTGATTTTTGGTACAACGCGTCGTGTAACAAACGAGGCGAGAACGTGCGAGTGGTCGCGTTCATAGCGGACGGAAAGAAGGCGAGTTGCGACGTGAAAGTGGTGATGATGCGGAAATTCGAACACAAAGGAATAGCGAGTAATAGTACAGAGAAGAAGATCAAGAAGATCAAGAAGGAGGGAGAGACGGATGATAGCACGAGTAACGAAAACGAAGACAAAGACGACGCGGCGAGAGCGAAACCGTACCAATCCGCGTGGTTGCGTTCGCCTCTGAAATATCTGCCAGAGTCTGTGAAAAACGCAGTGGCGATGGACCAAATCTGGGAGATTGTAGAAGTGAGCGCGACGTTACCGAACGAGCAAGGGATGGGCGTGCCTGGACAGGTGGATTTGCTCAAGAAAGAGAAGCAGTGGAAACATACGAGTAAAAAGAAGAAGAGGTGAGAAAAAAAGTAGAGCGTGTTTAGTTTTGTAGCAAATAATATTCATTAATGATGAGGTACAGTTCTTATATGTATATGTATAAATTGATATTCTATGTGACTATTGACATTGTTGTTGTTGTTGTTGATGACGATGTTGACCTTTTCATCACTTCTTATTCAACCATTTTGTATCTATATTCTCTATTGTGTTGAATCCATCCGCCCATTCTGTGATAAAACGCGAGCAACTGAGGAATGACAACCAACGCGCCGGTGACGTACCAATACTCCGCCTTGGCCACAAAACTCTTGTTCACTTCGCAATAAATCATGTTCATCAACAAAACTATCGATGTCGCTAATATCAACAATCTCTGCGCTAACGGGGGTCCCGTAACTCCGGGAATACCCGTCAACGACCTCTGGAAAATCATCGAATAAAACACCCCGAACGCTAAACTCGTCATCGGCGGCACTAAAGCGTACACGGCGTTGTATTGCATTTGCAACAACAACACCGCGCCACCCAAGGACCAATACAACATCCCGACGTCAAAGTTCCCGCTGGAAATGTACGCGGAAAAGAGAGCGTACTCTTTCGACTCTCTCACTTTATTCAACTCTGACAGCGCTTGACTCTCTTGGAAATTTTCCTTCCACGCGTATTTACATCTCCACATGTACATCAAACCAATCAACAAGAACGCGCTTGGGGCTAATATTAAAACTTCCACGAACGGAGATTCATCTTTACTCATCGTGTCCACTTTCGGGACTTTTTTGTTCTTAAACGCGTCTAACAAAGTTGGCGGCGCCGCTCCCATCTCTCCCAAATCTTCTTCTTCTTCTTCGTAATCCGGGTCCACGATGTTATCGTCCCACGCCGTGTCGTCCTCTTCCACCGGGTCTGGGTTCATCTTCTTCTCAAAATTTTCCTTCGCTACTTTCTGCACGTGCTTATCGAACGCCGAAGTGTCCGGCGCTTTCGTTTCTGCCCACGAAAACGGTCGCGGGTGATTCACCAAGTAGTTTTCTTTCATCTCTTTCTTCGACGGCTTTTCAATCAACTTTCTCGCCGCGACCGTCGTAAATGATGATGATGATGGTGTTGATGATGATGACGACGACGACGACGACGACGACGAGAGAGACGCGAGCGCGACAAGGAAAAGAGCTACGGCTATTTTCATCGGCTTGTTTAACGATGCCAACAACCCTGATGATGATATTGTTGTTGTTGTTCGTCTTCTTCTTCTTCTCGTTGTTGTGCTCTTCGTCATCTTTTGTTGCCGCGGCATTTTTGCCTCCTCGGATGAGATCAGATGACTTTTTTCCTTCCGTGCGTCGTCGTGCGGCGTGTACTAACAATGTGCTACAAAAAGAGAACAACAACAATAACAACACTATCAACAACAACAACAACAGCGATGATCGATCACAGGTGGTGGTGTGCGTTTGAAGAAAAGTCACGCAAAAATGTTGTGATGTCTAAAAGTTCTTCAAATGTGTTTGAAGCGCGGGAAAGAGTGGAAGAGAAGATTGTAAAAAATTTGCTTGAAAAATGAGAAGAAGAAGAAGAAAAGAGCAAACAGAAAAAGGCTTGCAAGAGAGAAAAGAGTTATGTCTCACAAGAAGAATTCCTCTCTTCTTTCTTAAGAAAGATGATGTCTTCTATCGCGGAAGAGGAGCCATCGCTGCCTGCGATGCAACAACAACAACATCATCAACAAGATATACAGAAACCAACGCTCGCGGCGACTTCCCCGCCTCACTCTCCGAGAAGTAGTGATGACAGTAGCAGTCGAAGAAGAAGAAGAGCTTCAAAATTCAACATCGACCCGCCACCGTCGCTTCTCGTGAGAGCGATTGAAAAAGCGATCAAATGTGCGTGTTACGCGATCGTTATCTTCTACGTGGGGAAAGCGTTTCACCGAAACGTGTTTAATCCTCTTCTGTCGTTATCGAATGCGGATTATAGTCTTAAAACGATCGTCCGAGACGTGTTTTACGGGTACGAGAAACCGAAAAACAGGAAAGCGGCGAGTTCGGTGCGAGATATCGAGCACAAGAAAAAGTTACTCGCGGACGAGTCACATTTGAAGAGGAAGTTAGAACACAGGGATAGAAAGAGACAGAAATTGCACGAGAAGTTAGGATTGAACCACGAGGACGAGATGGAAATTTGGAGAAGGAAGTCGGAGGAGATGAAGAGGAGCAACGGTAGGAGCGCTTCGACGCGTCGCGACGACGACGGCGAGTTGTAAAACACATGCATAGAAAAAGAGAAGAGATTCGTTGTCAATAGACGAAGTGGGCGCGCGCGAGTTATTAGCAAAATACAATTAAAAGGTGTTCTAAACGATACTATTCACTCTTTGCGTTCCTTCTTCTCCTTTTTCTCCTCTGAAGCTGGAAACTGCATGTTCGCTAAATCTCTCTGCAGCTTCTCTAAAGCGTCGACGGTTTCGTCGTACTCGCCGAGTTTCACCCACTCGCTCGGCCTAACTTTCGACTCGTCCTCGATGCGTTTCCGTTCGATCCGTTCGCACTGTTGCAATTGCTTTCGTAACTGTTTGATTTCCGTCGTCAAGTATTCCTCCTGTTCTGCGTTTGCTCCTTCTTCTTCTTCCTTCTTCGTCGGTATCGTTTTCTCTTGCTTTTGCTCTTCCACTTGCAGTTGCTCCAGTCGTTTCTTCTCTCGTCGTTTCGCGTTCTTCCTTTGCGCCGCCGTCGTATTGTTGTTGTTGTTATTCAAAGTAGCAGAGATCACCGCGCTATTACTACTGCTATTCTCATTATTATTATTACTACTACTACTACTACTACTACTACTCTTCGCACTCGATGAAGCCTTCTTCTTTTCTTCTTCTTCTTTAACTTCTTCTTGTCTCAGCGCCGGAGAGACGTACTTTTTGACTTCAAATTGGTTCACGTATCCCGCGCGGATGCGGATGGGTTTACGCACCGAACCGTCCGCGCGAACCGAAGATGGGATGATTGTTCCTCCTTTTTCTTCTTCGTTTTTGGATTCGTCTTTCTGCTTCTTCTTCTTCTTCTCGTCATCATTTTTAAGCGTCGTCGAAGACATGTTGTTTACTTTTTAACTCTGCTGCGGAGTGATGTTTTTTGATTCAACTTCTTGCTTTGACATATGAATCATCAGAAAAAAAAAAGAAAAAAGAAGAGAAGAGAGAGAATACAAAAGAACTCTTTAAAACGGTTCGGATGATGAGAACGAGAGAGGAGACACGGGGCGTTGTTGTTGAACATCGAGAAGAGTAACAGCATCTCTCTCAAAACAAAGTGGTGGTGGTGGTGAAAGAAAGAAAGAAGATGAAACCAAACACGCGCGCGAAACCCGATTTTTCCTATTATCTCACCCAAAACGCAATCAAAGAAAAGTTAGTAAAGTTGGAAACGGATTATCGATCCGTGTTACGGGTGAAATACGTAAAGAAATCGACGGCGAACGGCGTCGGGGATAAAATCGCCGAATTTGGCGGGAACGCGAACGCGAAGTCGTATTCCGTGATCATCCCCGTGGTGACGATTAATTTAGACGGAAAGTTTGACGAGGTTGAGAATAGGAAGAAAACGAGACTGATGTTTGACTTTGGAGAACACGGGAGAGAGTTGATTACGGTGGATACGGCGTTTCGATTTATGGAGACGTTAGTCGAGGCCGCGGCAAAAGAAGAAGAAGACGACGAAGAAGAAGACAACAGTAGCAACACCAGCAGTGCATTCTCTATGCAGAAAGCGACGACTGACCGCCACTCTTTCCTCGAATCGTTAAAACAAACGACGTTTACCATCATCCCGATTGAAAACGTCAACGGCCGAGCGATGGTGGAAGAGTCAAAGAAGTTTTGCGAACGGAAGAACGGTCGAGGTGTGGACGTGAATAGAAATTTTCCGGTAAATTTCGGCGTCAAAGAGAAAGATTACGATCCGAACGAGGAGTTTCCAGGCCCTTACGCGATGTCAGAACCCGAGTCGAAAGTTTTGGAGAAATTGTTTAAAGACGTGAAACCGCACGCTTGGGTAAACGTGCACTCGGGGATGGAGGCTATTTTTACGCCGTACGATCACAAGAACGAGGAACCGAAAGGAGAGTATCCAGAGTTTGCGAGAAAGATTGGTGAGGAGATCAATCAAATGCACTGCGGGAAACGGTGCGTGACTGGGAGCGGAGGGAAAGGCGTCGGATATTTAGCGCACGGGACGGTAACGGATTACGCGTTTGATGTGGTGAAAGTTCCAGCGGCGTTTACGTGGGAAATTTATGGCGACACGCAGGCGCACTTTGACGATTGCTTCGCAATGTTTAATCCAGTCACAAAGGAGAAGCACGATGATGTCGTCGAGTCGTGGGCGGGAGCAGGGTTGAGCTTTGCGCATTTGATGCGGGCGCATCCCGCAGTCGGAGAAAGAAAAGAGGAAGATGGAAGTGGTTCGTCGAGAACGGCGCTGAGCGATGGAGGAAAAAAAGAAGAAGCAGAAACAACATTTGCATTATCGGCTTCTCCTTCGGATTCAGTACTTCCTGTTAACACGAATCATGACTACCAGTCGCTTCGTGGCGCCGGTCAACTTCGAACAGGTGCAAGACTGAGAGGGAGTAATAAGATAAATAGGAAAGGCCACGCGAGGTCGCAGATGTTCGGGGCGAGAGACCAGGATATCGACACATGGAAATATCTACTCCTCGTCTCTATATTCACGGTTTTGTATTGCGTAGCTCGACGACAGTTCCGCGCGGTGAAGCGATATAGAACTACGAGACGTAATCGTGACAAAGCGACGGTATGATGAGAGTTTAGTTTTAGAGATTGGATTTTTAGTTATGGAAATTTGTAGTTTTAGCATAGAAAGCCGCTTTGAAAGAGTTAAAATACGAATACTCGTACGAGTAATAATAATTTAAGTATTTGTTTGTTCGGTTCACTGACAACGCTACGTAGGATTTATCAGCGCGCTAATAATAGTAGTATTTATGTAATCGCACGTTTCCCCGTCTCAATTTCGGGAAAACTCCTCACCTCTTTTCTCTCCTTCTTTGAAATAAGTTGGTCTCTTCCTCCTCCTCTTTCTTCTTCTTCACTTCCACGCGTCTCTTCCCAACTCGTTTCTTCTTTTCCTCCTCCTCTCTTCACGTCCTTGTACATATACACTTTCTCTCTCTCTCTCTCTCTCTCTCTCTCTCTCTCTCTCTCTCTCTCTCTCTCTCTCCCAAACTAATTTGCTGTGCTGCTGCTGGTTCTGCTGCCGCTGCTTAAAGAATAATAACATTAAAAGTCTTCGTCGAGCGCAAAGGTAGACATGGAGCCAGACCCGCCGGTGACGCCAGACTTTTGGTACTCGCCGACACGTTTCTCAAAGAAGTTCGTCTTGCCTTGCAAAGAAATTAATTCCATCCAGTCGAACGGGTTCGCGGTGTTGTACTCCTTCGCAAAGCCGAGCTGCGAGAGCAAGTGATCGGCAACGTACTCGATGTAATCTCTCATCATGTCGGCGTTCATGCCGACGAGCGCGCACGGCAACGCGTCGCACACAAACTCCTTCTCAATTTCAACCGCCTCGGTAACAATCTTTCTCAACTTCTCCTCGCCCGGCGTGTTGTTCAACATCGTGTAAAGCAAGCACGCAAAATCTCTGTGCAAACCTTCGTCTCTGGAGATCAACTCGTTGGAGAAGGTGAGCCCCGGCATCATGCCTCTCTTCTTGAGCCAGTAGATTGAGCAGAAAGAGCCGGAGAAGAAGATGCCTTCGACGCAGGCGAACGCGACCAAACGTTCGGCGAAGGATTCAGAGCCGTCAATCTGTTTCGTTTAATACGTTATAATTTAAAAGGGTAAGTTTCCATTCACAGATCAAAGAAAAAGTTTCAAACGAGGGTGCGCACATTATTCGCGCAAAAGTAAACGACATACAAAACGCGCAACGAGATCACGCACCCATTTCAACGCCCATTGGGCTTTCTTTTGCACGCACGGGATCGTATCGACCGCGTTGAACAATCTCGTCTTCTCCACCGGATCTTTGATGTATTGATCGATGAGGAGAGAGTACATTTCTGTTGTAATTCATGAAAGAAAATTTTTATTTTCGGCATATGTTAGTTTTATTCTTCCCCTTGACGTCATCCTCTTAAAGGTGTCGAAAGAAAGAGAGAGGAGGAACGGAAAAAAAAATCATGAAGGAGAGGAGCGCGCGGCGTTTAAAAACGATCATCGAATAAACGTACCAGAATGAATGTTCTCGATGGCAATTTGGAATCCATAGAACGCTCGCGCCTGTGAAAAGAGTGGTTTTCGGTGAGTATCACGTTCGCGTGATGAAGAACGCGCAGAGAATACGAATACGAATTCGCGCGGGGATGCACACATTTCTCTCTTGGAAAGAGGGGGGAAAAACAAAACAAAAAACGTACCTCCGGGATTTGGATCTCCTTCATGAAACGAACGCCCAAGTTTTCCAAGACGATCCCGTCCGAAGCGGCAAAGAACGCCAACACGTGCGAGATGAAGTGCTTCTCGTCCGCGGTGAGCTTTTCCCAGTGCTTCATGTCGTCTTGTAAATCGACTTCCTCTGTTGAAATCGGAGAGAGAAAGAGAGAGTTTCAGGGAAAGAAGAAGAAGGTTAATTTTTGAAATGTCCAAAGCGAGAGCAAAGAAGAAGAAGAACTAAAGAAGAACAGAGACAAGAACGAACGAGAAGAAGAAGTAAAACGTACCAGCGGTCCAGAACGACGCTTGCGCTTTCTTGTACTGTAATTGATAATAGGAAGAGAGAGAGAGAGAGAGAGAGGAGAGAACGTCAGCACACGCACAAATTTCAAACGCTTCGAAAACAGAAAGATTTTTGAAAATAGAAGAAATGATATCGTATGATAAACGTACCATTTCCCAAACGGCATCGTACTTCAACGGAAACAAAACGAATCGGTCGTTTCCGCCGTCGTCGAGGAGTGGTTCTGCGAGTTGTTGTTCGTCGGAAGGCATTTTTGTTGTTCTTGTGTGTGTGTGTGTGTGTATAAGTCGGCGAGGATGATGTCGCTAAAAAAGTGGCAACAACGGCTATAAAAATCGACGTTTTGATCCGTCGAAAAAAACAAAAACTGAACAGGAAAAGACGACGCGAAATCCGGCATAAAAAAAACTCAATCTTACGTGCATAAACGTAACGTATAATGGGAAAAGTTCACGGTTCGCTCGCTCGTGCCGGTAAAGTCCGAGGTCAAACTCCGAAGGGTACGTCGTTTTGAACGAGAATAGTGATTTGTAATCGTTCGCGTGGAGGTTTTTTTATCGAATCCCTCGCGCGCATACGCGTAATTTTTGCACCTTTTGTGGGAAGCCCTCTCTCGTGTAGCGACGGTGAAAATCGGCGCTCGGAAATGCGGCGTCAAAGAGGTGTCGCGAAGTTACGTGGGATCGGAACCTCACCGGAACAGATCGCGTTGGGTTATGTTCACGCGTCAGTGCGCTCTCTTTCATCGCTTTCACTTCGGTTCATATCTTTTGTCGATATCACATATGACTAACATAATTTCTTTCCCTCACTACACCACTCTCTTTGAAACCAAATTATTAATAGTTGCCAAACAAGAAACGAAGAAACGCCCAAAGGGAAGAGCGGGCAAGCGCATCGTTTACAACAGAAGATTTGTCAACGTCGTCGTCGGTCCGGGCAAGAAGAAGTCGCCGAACTCCAACGCCGCTTAATTTCATATATTCTTTGACTTATATTAGTAGTTTATTAGAATTATATTGAAAATGAGTTTATGGAGGAGAATAGCCGCGCGAGGTCGCTCTTCGTCTTTCATCGAAGGGGGGCATCGACTTTTAGCAACAACAACAAGTACAACCGTAGTAGATAAAAAGAGAGCTTTGGTTTTACCACCAGCAGCAGCATCGTTCTTTACGACGGCGACGACGACAAAAACAACAACAAATGAAACAAACAACAATTCTTTCCTTCGAGGAAGGAGATTCGTCTCCACCACTCCTACATCTCTTTTGTCCACGGACGGGGAGGTGTTGAGCCTTGATCCGAGCAGCTATCGCGAAATGGTTCGCAAATTCAAAGGCGTTGAAACCGCTTCTAAAGCTGAAATCAACAAGATTGAGTTGGCCCGAGTTCGTAGAGAGCACGCGCGGTGGTCGGCGGATACCGGCTCGTCCGATGTCCAAATCGCCGCTCTCACTGCTAAAATCGCGTACATGACGGAACATTTAAAAGTCCACAAGAAAGATAAGCACAGTCGATTAGGTTTATCGCAAATGTTGGAGAGACGAAAGAAACTTTTGAAGTATCTTCGTCGAACCAAGCCGTTGAAGTACGAAAAGGTGATCACTGCGCTCGGGTTGAAAGATCGGACTTTTGTGGAGGAACCGTTGGGTGCCAAGTGGCCTACCCGTGGTGGTGGATAGCTCGAATAATTTGTTTGTTTATTAGTATTATTAAGGTGAAGTTTTTGTAATGAAGAAGTCAAGAAGAAGAAGATTGTTTAAATGAATGTATTTTACGCCATCACACGCAGCGAGACAAGAAAGAGGACAAAAAGGATCTCATCTTCCAACACCAAAACAGGAAAAGGAAAAATCCGACGTGTCGTGCTTTAGAATTTTGACGCTCAACAACATTCACTCACACACGCTCACGATTCCTTCCTCTGCAACAATCACCAAAGAACTCACCACGAGAGCACCCAGATTTGCTCTTTTCGCCGCTCGCTCGCAATGCTTTACATTTCTTGTCTTCAACCGACGGGCGTTTCTCCGGCGTTAAATAACAGACGCCGCGCATCATCATCATCTTATGTGAGTCAGCAAAAGACTTTGATGAAGAAAAAGAAAAAAGAAGAAGAAAGCGCGGCGTGTCAATTCACTTTCTTATTAGACAAACCTGGGTGCATGGACGCGCGAATGGACGAAGACGAGCCGTGCGATGTAAATTTGGAGTGCCCGTTGGAACCGTTCGATATTTCCAAGTGTTTGAAAAGGCACAAAGGCGTGTTGAAAATGGGCGTCAATCACGCGGTTCGATTTACGTTGAATGCTGAAAATTTATTCGTCTCGCCGTTACCCGGGTCGACGATTTTCTTAGACGACGAAGTCGTCACGGATAAGATGACGAAGATGCTCGAAGACGGGTCTCGCTTGCGTTTCGCGAAATCCGAGTACGTTTTGATCTCCGAAGGTTTCTGCCCGTTGCCTTCCTGGGACGCAGTCGTTTCTTCCAGATAAAAAAAAAGAGTGCCTTGTTGTTGTTGTTCGCAAATAAAAAAAAAGACCAGAACCACAAAAAGCGTTTGAAAGCTTCCCAAAGCCGCCGAGCGCATGTGAATAATGGATGTATTATATATATGTTACCTGTTTTATTATCATCGTTATCATCATCGTTAATACTAATGATCATCATCATCATCATCATTCTTGTTGTTGTAATAAGTGAGAACTTTATTATCTCTTCTATGAACTACTGTCATACAGTATTTTGTACAAACCAAAAGAAGAGACCAGTCGAAAAAAAAGAGACGTTTGTGTGTTTCGTTTTAAAACGAACTCTCTTCACATTTCTAAATGTCTCATCTCCTCCTCTGCAGACGACGCCAAAGAGACGTATTAGTACTCCTACATCATTCGATGATGATGCGCGCGCTCACATTTCAATCGTCTCCTTCCACCGCGCATACTAATCAACAACAACGGACGTTTGCTTCATCATCATCGTCGTGTTCATCATCATCATCATCATCATCATTCGCAACGAACGTTTCCAGTTTGAGTAGAAGACGAGCACAGAAAAATCTATTATCCCCTTCTTCAAAATCGTCGTCGTCGGTGTCTGTTCTGTTGCGAGAGAAAAGCAGAAGAAGAGTCAAAATCGTCGCCAAAGTCGTCGAGAGTAACAATAACGAAAACGAGAAAGTGAACGACGCGCCGAGGAAGAAACGGTACAAATGGGCCGTGGTCGGGTGCGATTCCGACGCAGGAGGGGCGTTGGCAATAATAAGGGGTGACTTTGCCGGAGACGTGCAAACGGTTGAAATTGTGGACGTGCCGACGATGACGGTTACGGTGAACGGGAAAAAGAGGATACGATTGGACGTGGCAAAAATGATTGAAAAAGTGAAAGAGCTGGACTTGCCGAGCGATGGGAATGGTGGACATTCGAGCGTCGTATTCGTGGAAGAAGGCGGCGTCGAGTTCGGCTTTAGCGCGCAGACGGCGTTCGTGCAAGGATACAATTTTGGTTTATGGAAAGGTGTTTTAGAATCGTGCGTGAACCCAGAGACGACGAGAGTGGAGGTGGTGAAACCTCAGGCGTGGAAGCTCGCGTTGGGGTTGAGTGGTAAGAAAACGAGTAAAGATGATTCGATCGAGATGGCGAAGATGGTCTTCCCGGAATCGGAAGATATGTTGCAAAGGAAGAAGGATCACGGAAGAGCGGAGAGTTTGTTAATTGCGGCGTACGGTCACGCGAGAGAGACGTTACAGAAGAACAACGACGTCGAATACGGGGATATCGTCAGAGATGACGTGGTTTGCAAACGCGTGTTTAACGTTTTGGAGCAGAAAGGTTTGGTTTCCGAGCATGGCGTGGCGTATTTCGGACCGTATTTCGGAAGAACCGGAATGGAGTTGAAACACGACTTGAAAACGAGAGGGTTGAAAGTCTCCGGAACAAAAGGAGAGTTGATTTTGCGTTTAGAAACGGACGATTTGAGGCGAAGGAGCGAGAATAAAAAGATAGGGAAGATGGACGATGATAATAGCATTAGCGTTGACGAAAAAAAAGAAGAGGAAGTTTTAGAAGCGTAAGTAGAAAGACAAAGCGTATGATATTCGTTGTTGCAGGTGTATGTTTTATTTAGGATTAATAACACGACAAATACGTTACGCGTTTGTGCTTAATACGCTACTACTCATCTTGTCCTTATTATTGTTGCTGCTGCTGTTGCTGGCTACTTTCTCTTTCCTCTTTCAAATCCCACGGCTCGTCCATTTTCGCATTCTTACCTTCGACTTCTTTAATCAACGCTTTCGCTTGTTGCCTCATAAACGAGAGTCTTTGATTAATCGAGTGATTCGGGTCCAAAGCGGCCGCTTTCTCCAACCTCGAAAACGCCGCATCGATTAACGCTCCAAGTTCTTTTCTCTCCTTCGATTCCTCCGGGTCTTTCCAGACCTTTTTCTTGTTCTTCTCTTCGCGCCGTTTATGGACGAACGCTTGCACGAGCGTTCTCGCTTGTCCAAAGTTCAAAGTGCCCCATCGCGCGTACGCTTCCGCCATATTTGGGTTCTTCTCCACCGCCAGCTTGTACTTTTCTTCGGCTTTGTCGTACTCTTTTTTATGCTCTAACGCGATACCCCAGTTTACTAATGCTGGTGCGAATTTATCCGAGGAGACCAACGCTTCGCGATACAACTCGATGGCGCCGTCGACTTCGCCCATGAGAAACTTACACCCACCGGCTCTTAAGAACGCTTCGTGCGCGGGGATAGAACTTTCTAACTTTTGCGCTCTCCCATCTTTCATGTTATCGATGTGCATCATGCGTTCGTGTTGTTCTCTAGATTTTTGCGCCACGTTCATAAGCAACGGAATCGCGTCTTTACATCTGTTCGCTTGCTGATACGCCGCCGCCAAGTGGAAGTCCGCCGTCAACGAGTTCTCCCCAAGTTCTTTCTTCGCTCTCTCCAACGGTCCGATGGCTTCTCTCGGTGCGTTTCGCAGAACATGCGCTAATCCCAACTGCATCCATGCGTGTCCTAAGCTCGAATCGATCGTCGTCGCCGCCTCTAAATATGAAATCGCTTGCACAACCTCCTCTGGACTCGGATCGACTTTCGTCTTGACGCCTTTCCCAGAAATCGAATGCATTTTCAACGGTTTCGTCGAGTTATCCTCTTTTTTGCGTCCGTGCAGTAAACACATGCTCGCTCGCAAATACACGTGCGCGTGCTTGACTTTCGCGTCTTCAATCAACACGCGATATTGCTCCAACGCCGACTGACAGTCGCCGGCGCCTTGGTGCGCGACTGCCAACTGCCATCTCGCCTCCGTGCTCGACGGTTTCTTTTCCAACGCTTCGTTCAAAATAGCAACCGCGGATGGAAAATCACGCTCGTGTTGATATACTCGCGACAAAGCAACCTCAATCTCAATCTTATTCACGTTCTTATTGTCTTCATCGTTGTCGTCGTCGTCTTTTCCGCCATCTTTTCTTCTAGTTTGCAACTCTTCTTCGATCGCTTTCGCTTTCTTCAAGTTATACTTCGCCTCTACCAACGGCGTCTTATCGTGCGTAAATCCTAGCGGACTCTTTGCCGCGTTCCCGTCCGCTTTATCTAACAAAGCCAACGCTAATCGTACGCTCGCTTCTTTGCTCTTCGCTTTTAAAGATTCGCTACTCCCGCTACCGCTTTTCTTCTCCTCTTCTTGTTGTTTCAACGCAGAGTCGTATTTCACCGTCACCTCTCTCAACGTCTCGATCGCTTCGTCCGTATCCATGTCCGCTCGGTACATGTCCCCTAACAACAACTTCGTATCCGTGGACTTTGAATCAATCAGAGACCATTTTTTTAACAACGTTTTGGCACCAAAGAAAGAAGAAGAGCTCTTCTTCTTATCGTTTAAACCAACCATTTTATTCGCCAACTGCCTCAGCACGATGGGAATAACCAAGGCCAACAGAAGCACCAGCAGAGCGTAAAAGATATATTTCGTCGATTGTTCGATCAAAGGTATCCGATTTTGTTCCCGTTTTCGCATCTGGTCCAAGGAATCTCGTCGTTCTTTTTTCTTCTTTCTTGCGGCTTCTGATGATGATAATCCATTTCGTCTCTCTTTTACACCATCACCACCGTTTTTCCTCCGATTGCGAAGACCACCGTCGTCGTCCGGAGCAGAGCGATGCGTAGTGGTCGTCGTCCCGTTTAAGTCGTCGTTTTCCTCCGTCATCTTCTCTCTCTCTCTCTCTCTTTGTGTATGTGTTATGTTATGTGTTATCAATAATATACATAGAAGAATAAGAATGAAGAAGAAGAGATTTCTCTCTTCTCTTTTTTTTTTGAACTCTCCTCTTCCTCTGTTTTGCTTTTTTGGTGGATTACGTAAAAAAAGGAAAAAAAAATCAAGAACAAAACCACACCACAAAATGTACACCGCTGCTAAACACGCTGCGGTGACATCGATATCATCATCATCATCATCGTATTCTTCTTCGTCGTCGTCATCGTCCTCGCTCAAACTCGGTTTAACTGCTCCCAAAACTCTCGTCGTGAAATTTGGAGGACGCAGAAGTGTCGCGAAGAAGATCGTAAAAGTCATCGTCCCGAACGGTGCGTTCGAGGATGGAATGATGCAATTGACCTCGGACGATGTTTTCGTTCAAGCCTGTGCGCCGTGGGGGAATCTTTGCGTCTCGTGGGGTACGAAATACGTCCCCATCGGCGTTCCTTCCATCTTGGCGAGTTTGTTGTTGTTCGTTCCTTTATTCGTCGCATTGGCGAAAATCAGAGAGTTAGAGAAGGAAAACTTTCATCTGAAAGAAGAGATGACGACGAAGAAAAGATGACAGTAATCAAATCGATCGAGATCTTCATGGTAGAATAGAATTAGAATATAGAATTAGAGAGTAGATGTATTTATACGTAGAAAATGTTGATGTGATCGTATACCATCATCACGGCGCGTTGTTCGCAATATCGTAAACAGGAGCATCAAAGTATTTCTCGTCTTTTCAAAGACTCTCCTCTGTTCGTTTCGTCATAGATTTCACACAACACTCTCTCTGTTCTTACAAACACACTCGCGCGTAATAATAATAACAATAATAAATAGAAAGAGAGCGTGATAATATATCGTCGAATAAATGACGACGACGCACCAGAGGAAGCAGCATTTATCTAGCGCGTTACCTGCGTGGTGCATCGGCAGAAGACCGGGGACGAATGCTCACGTGGACATCGACCCGGAAGCAAAATCGTCGAAACCTTCCCGAGAAAGAGGAGGAGGAGGAGGAGGAGGAGGAACGTCGTCGTCTTCGCCGAAACACGCCGCGTCGATGACGGACCCGGTTGCAAAGTTGAACAGAGATCCCGAGCACGTCAGAGGCACTCGGAAAGCGCGTTTGTTTTTGATATGTTTACCGATCGGGTTGATATTCTTGATGATTCTGAGGCCTTTGTACGCGCCGTTCATCGACGTGTTCGGTGGCGATTTGCTCGATCAGCTGTTAGCGTCGGAGGAAGGTCAAGGTCACGTAAGCGCGGTGTCGGTTTCTGACGACTTTTTGAGCGAGCATTGGCCGGTGGAAGCAAGCGGCACCGCGGCGGAGAAGCACACGAGCACTCACGTCAGCGCCCATAGTAGTAGCGGTAGTTCTAGCGGTAGTTCTAGTTCTAGAGAGAAGGAGAGCAGAGAAAAGAAGAAGAAGAAGAGCGAGGAGTATCGCAACAGGAAGATGTTGTTCTCGGATTTTAGCTCGATTCGGTAGGTTCAGAACGAAGAAAGTTTGATGTAGTGTAATAAAGCAGCAGTAGATAGATTATAAAACTCGATTATTGTTGTTGTTGTCGTTATCGATTTGTTTGTTTTGCTACTAATTTAACTCGTGTGCTTCATCGTCGGCCCAACCGCGCAGTGGTCCACGCACGACCAAAAGTCGAAGTATTGCCCCGTGCAATGTTTCTCTCCCGTTTCGTCGCCTTCGATGCGTTCCGCGCACGCCTCGTACGCTTTCAAAAACGCCTCGCACTTTGGTTTGCACAAGTCTTCGATTTGTAACTTCGGGTCGACTGGGTCGTCGACGTCCCCGATGTCCACTTGGATTTGACCGCCTCCCATGTCTTCTTTTTGTCTTCTTCTTCTTCTCCTTCTCTCTGTCTATCTATCTTTGCGTTTTGTGTTTAGAAAAGAAAAGTTGACTCTCGTAAGTTCTCCGCCGATGATGATGGATGGGGAAACGAAAAGCGACGCGAAAGAGAAACAAAACCGATTCCTCTTCCAATACAGGAAGAGAGAGCCCCGGCAAACAATAACAACACGAAACGAAAAAGGAGGAATGCGATCGACTGAAACGAAACAAAACTCTCTCTCTCTCTCTCTCTCTCTCTCTCTCTCTCTTGCGCATGCGCGCATAAAAAACAAACGAGTAAACAAACCTTTTCGTACCAAAGAGTTCAGATGATCAATGAGGAATTCAGATGAGAGTCCAAGTTTAGATTTCTTCACAAAAAAAAAGCACGAGAACGTGCGCTCGTATATACACACATAGCAGTAGAACGCGAACGAGCACACGATGACGGAGGCGACTATTCGGGGTGTGGCCGGAATGAAGTCCGTGTTGGACATGCCGGTGATGCAGGTAAGAATAGGTTTAATCATCAAATCGTTGTTTAATAAGTTCCTCTTCGCGTTTTGCATTTTCCGTTGCGCTTACTTTTTATAAAATGTGTGCGTCCCGCGTAAAAAAAAATGGTCAAAAGAGACTCGATTCGAAAATCTCTTCGGTCCGCGGAGGATGAATACGAAGAGCAACGATGCGTTTGCTTTTGTTTACGCGTCGTTCCGTGAGAGACGATCAAATGTAGCGCGTCGAATACGCCAATTTCGTTTCTATTTTCAAGTCGTCGGATTTTGACAAAAGGAGAGACATTCGATTCTTCAACAACTCTCTCTTTTGAACAACAAAACACGTATACTCATAACGAGAACTTCTTCTTCTATTATTACTTAGGACGGTCCACCACCGGGCGGTTACCCATCCGTGCGTTACGCGCGACGCATTCCATCCACTGGTCCATCGGGATTTGCTTTATTCGGCGCCTACTGTGCCGCAGCCGTGTACGGTTTTTATCAAATAGGACAAGGGAACAAACACCGACGAAAAGTGTTGGACGAGAAGCACAACGCGAGAGCGATATTAGTTCCGTTTTTACAAGCAGAGGAAGATAGACGGTACGCGAAAGATTGCAGAGAAATCAGAGAAAGAGAGAATAGGGTGATGAAAAACGTGCGAGGTTGGAATCCAGAGGCGAAGACGTACAAGACGACTTGGTTGTCGCCCGGCGCGGCGACCAGACCGGGCCTCATTTGATTTTAGCTTTTAGCGCATCCGTCACGTTTTTATACTAACAGTCTGTAACACTATCTACATTACTACATTTACTATTTCTACACCTAAACTACAACGATCGCGAGTATTGCGACCGTGGTATCCTTCTTGCTAAGGGGATTTCTAATCTTAACTACGGTTTCCTTCTGTAGTCGAGTCGTTTTACCGATACCTACGAGGAGATTTTCGGACCACACTTCAAAGACTAGTGCATCACCGTCACCATCATCATCATCATCATCATTCGATGGTACTGGAATAGAGACGCTCTCGTCGTCGCTCACCATGAACCCGAGCCTATCCAAATGCACTTTTGATTCGAAGCTTCGTCCATATTTAACGACGACGACGCACGTATTGCGAAGAGTTGTTTTTTCTTCACTTAACTTCATCGCCAAACGCACTCGCGAAACCGAAACATTTTTACTCGCGAAAGTTTTCTCGTCGTCGTCGTCGTCTACAATTGCATCTTCCGAACATTCTTGAAGCAAAAGCGCTTCCAGCGCTTTGTAGACGTCCACTTCAATATTCATTCCTTATTTTCTTCTCTCTTATAACAAATATTTCTTCACTAAAGTCAACAAGTCGTCCAACTCCTCCTCGCTTGCGAAGCGTTCTGCGCTGGACTCCACAATCGCTTTCACAATCGCGTGTTTCTTCTTCCCGCTCGGTCTCAAATTAATCAACATCAACGTTTCCGCTTTGGTCAGATCAAGTTCAACAATACCCTCGATAAACTTTTGAATCATTTGTCTTTCGTGTTTCCCGACCCGCACGCCTTTTTCTTTAAACTCCTTCAACATCAGAATCTCCGTTTCAAACGGTGCGTGTGGGGTTGGGTATAACGGCACAAACTCTTCTTCGTCTTCTTCTTCATCGTCGTGTTCATCTATTGGCATCCCTTCGTCGTAACTATTTGTATTATTATTATTATTATTATTATCAAACTCGTTGTTCTCCTCGTCTCCTACTTCTGTTCCTCCTCCGACTTGTTCGTGTCGTTTCAACTCGCGTTGTTTCAAAAGTTCGCACATCTCAAAGTTCGACACAAGACCTTCGTTCTTTCTCAAGATTTTCATTCTTATATTCTTGTTGTGACGATGTTGTTCTCTCGTATGTATTACGTGTATTCCTCTCGCGTTCGTGTTCTTTCTACGAAACTCTCTCTTGTTCTCTCTTCTTCTCTCTCTCTCTTCTTCTCAAACCACCACAGAAACACAAAAAGAAAGCACACCACAACAACAAACAGCGAAGAGAAGCACCTTTTTTTGAAGACCATCATCGAGAGGGAAAAGAGCTCTTCAAAAATTCTCTCCTTTTTTTTTTCAGAAAAAAACTCAAAAATCACACACGTCAAGAACAAAAGAAAAAGTGCAGAAAAGCAGCCAACTCCTCTTATTAATACTTTTGCACTCGTTTTCTTTCATCACGTCTCCTCGTCACTCTTTAAAATTACACGCGCGCGACAGACATAAACAACACAACATAAACAAGAATAAAAAATGACGGGGTATTATTACAACCCATCGTTACCGTGCGAAGACCCGGGAGAAGTGGACGCGCTCAAAGCGACGACGACGACGAGAAGACGTACTCATTCTGGTGACGACGACGACGTTTCGACGACGAGAAAAGCAGAAGAAAAAGCATCGACGTCAACGAAATCTATCTGGACGACGTCTTCGTGGTTTCAACAACAGGCGGGGCCTCGAGGAGAAGAAGACTCGAAGTCCCTCTCGAAATCGTTTTCCAACGAAGAAAGAGGAATAGGGTTTAACGACCAACCGGTTTTGGCGAATTGCACGCGACCGGAGAACGCCTCCAACGTCGGCGGTTTAGTCCACAACAGATTCACGGAGAAGAGGAGCCAGAGAAATCCTTTACATCCGGTGGAAGCGAAATCGGTCAACTTGTTCGAACATAATCAGATGTCCTCTGGGATGCGGTCGATTTATAGCAAAGGTGACGGAAGAAATTCTGCGAATATAAGTGCGACGACGACGACGACGGCGACAACCATGTCTCCGTTCAACTCGAACACGGCGGTTGGTAAAAAATGTCTGGACGCGTTTGAGTTTGCGAAGAGAGAACACGCGGAGAAGCGAAGAGAACACATTCGCGCGAAGTTTACGTTTGATTTTGAACGGAATAAGTGGACGTTGAACGAACGCGCGTTGGAGAGCGAAGATGTGGACAGAGGAGCAGATGAGAAAGACGCGATTACTGTGGCTGCCGATGCCGCTGACGCCGCTGCCAATGCGAACGAGGAGAACACAAATAACATCAACAAAAACATGACGATACACGTGGAGGAGGAGATGAACGCGGCTCAAATGTTGCACATTCAAACGACTCGAGAATTGCGATTGAAAAAGCACTTGCCGAGACATGAAAGCGCGCTTTTAAGCGCGGCAAAGAAAGCATCGTCGTCGCCTTCCTCGCCATCGTCGGTTGTAGCGAAAGCGAGCGAAGATTTAGAGAGCGCGAAGAAGAAAAAGAAAACAATTTCACGAGAAGAAAAGAAAGTGGTAGAAGAAGAAGAAGAAGAAGAAGAAGAACGAGAAGACATGCTCCAAACGGATTGGTCGAGATACGTTCTCTCATCTGGCCAGGTTGTGTGGGTGGATACGACAGACGCGAACATTCTCGAAGACTACGCGGCGGCGAAAACGTGGATGGGTGCTCAAGAAGAAGAAGAAGAAGAGGAAGAAGAAGAACGTGAAAGCAAATCGATTCGCGTCTGCTTCTTTAGCGCCACGAAAGAACGCAAAGGTTTCATCGACCGCGATGCGCCCGGACCTGCTGTCGATCACGAAACATTCTTGGTTTTCAAGGGCGATCTGAAGAGTTCCATGGAACAGCACGAGCGCCAGGAACAAGATTCAACGGCGGCGACGACGGACGCGATGGACGTTGACGGACAACAGCAACACGGGATGATTGCGGATAAGTTAAAAGATGCAGCTAGATCAACGCAACCGAAAACGAAGGAGGAGGAGATCTTGCGCGAAAAATTGAAAGATGCCATCAAAATAAAGTACGCGCAAGCGGACGAAATACGCGCGTTGCGTGAACGCGTGCAAGAGTTGGAGAACAAACTACTGTCATGAAGAGAAGAATAGTCAACTCCAAAAAGTACTTATGTAGCAGCGCGTAATAGAGAAGAAGTTTTGATATAATTCATTGTATTTTTAAAATTAATAAAGCGTTTCTGTTTCTATACATGATATATGTTATGTGCTGTGCCTAAAGTAATCGTATCTCAATCACGAATTCATCTATATCATCGCAAGGCGGCTTTCTCGGCTGCCTTTTTATCCTTCTTCTTCTGTTTCTCTGCTTGAATTCGCAACGCGATTGCTTTTTCTACTTTCTCTTTCGACTTTTGCATGTGCTGCTCGTATTTCTTGATCAACTTTCGCTCAGCCGCTTTCTCATCCGTTAACGCCGCTAATTCGCGTTTAATCTTGTCATCGTTGAGTTTCTTCACTGACTTTTGCGCCGCTAACTGCTCTCTCTCAATCCTAGTTTCATATCTCGCTAATCGTCTCGCTCTTCTATTCTTTGCAATATACCTCAACGTCAAAGCCAAAGCTACAATGAACACAAAGAGCGTTGGAACCGTGATAGCAGCAGATAATTCCGCTGGATTCAATATCGGTCCTCTAGAAACGTATGGAGGTGGAAACCCCGGAGGTGGCGGCGACGGCGGAGGCGGATAAAGCGGAATTGACACCGCGATGGTCTCAGTTTCAGCCGTCGCTTTACTCGCGTACAGCTCTGCATCCTGTACGCCATTCAAAGTAGTGAGTTCATCCTCCGTCGCTTCGTTCGTAGCGCTACTGAGAAGGGCACTCAGAACAGCTGGATCTTGAGCAACCTTGGAAGCCGCGGTGACTTTTTTCAAGAAGGTTGTCGGATCCGACAAATCGCTCAAGCTATTCTTGATCGCCGCCCCAGAGTTGGCTGACATGGACACCGTGGACTCCAACGCTGCTGGAGAATAACCAGCACCCATCAACTGAATGTTCGTCAAACTCGCGGAGTATAACGAAGATTTCGCAATGCCGGAGATTGAATCTGAGTTGGCCAAATCTAACAAGTGCGTCGTGAGTAACTTTCGGTTACCACCTCGCGAAGCGACAAGTAAAGCCTCGTTAATTTCACGGGCAATGCCAGAATATACCTTCAATTCACAATCTGCTGCACTCAATCTGCCGCCATTCAGACTGGACATGCCAAACAATAACGTGCCGACGGAGGAGACGAGGTTCGCAATCATATTGATTGCGCCGACGACTGGACCGTAAACAGCCACTTCACCGTTCGAGGCGGCGTAAATCGGATCGATTTGCGTGTGTTCCGCGTTGCCCAAACCAAAAGCGGAGTTGATCATGGTCGTCGCTTCAGCGACAGTCATGTCGACGTCACCAGAGTACAGTCTGATGACCTCGCCAATGAGCGTAGTCATCGGCGAAATCACTTTCGACCCCGGCGGCGCTTCCAAAATTTTCAGTCCCGGAGCTTGTCCCGTATAAGCATCCACGCACTCGCTCGACGTTCCCGTGCGACTTTCGTTGCGCATCAGAACGACGAGGTATGCCGATGCCGCGGCGTCGTAGTTGTTCGGCTGAAACTCGTAGCCACCCAAACTATCCGTTTGCGAATACGCTTCGCCTCTCGAGTATTTACGATCTCCATTTTCATCCATAAACGCGTCGCAGTTCTTCAAATACGCGTCGATGGCGCGACCAACAACCAAAGCCGGTGGTGCCGGAGGTGGTGCGTTGGGTGGTGGCGACGCCGATCCTTCCGGAGCCGGTGGTGGAGAGAGCGCCGGAGGCGACGGTGGAGGCGGCGACGGCGGCGGAGGACTCGGCTTTGGCGGCGGAGGATTCAAAGGAGGCGGGTTCGGTGGAGGCGGCGGCGACGGCGGCGCGTCTGGTGGAGGCGACGGCGGTGGTGGTGGCAACGGCGCCGGTGGTGGAGGTGAAGGCGGCGACGGCGGCGGAGAAGGAGGAGGAGGAGGCGATGGAGGTGGACTCGGTCTCGGCGGCGGCGAAGGCGGCGGCGGCGCGCGAACACCAGTGATCTGCGCATCCTTCACGATCGATTCCGTAAATAATCCCGCGTTGTCGAGGTGCCACTCGATGTCCTCGACAGATACTGCCTTGTAGAAAGTCACAAACGCATTGGCGTCTGCTTCCGTGGTCCCCAAAACGAGAAACTCAACCGCAATCGTGCTCGTCGTCGCCTTGGTCGATCTTTCGAGCAACAACTGTCTTCTTCTCCTTCTCTCAGTAGGTGGCGGCGATGGAGGCGGCGATGGAGGCGGACTCGGTGGTGGCGGCGATGGAGGCGACGGAGGCGGCGATGGAGGCGACGGCGGTGGCGATGGAGGAGATGGCGGAGGAGATGGCGGCGGCGGCGGCGACGGCGGCGGACTCGGTGGCGGACTCGGTGGTGGCGGCGACGGAGGCGACGGAGGCGGCGATGGAGGCGACGGCGGTGGCGATGGAGGAGATGGCGGAGGAGATGGCGGCGGCGGCGGCGACGGCGGCGGACTCGGTGGCGGACTCGGTGGCGGTGGCGACGGAGGAGATGGCGGCGGACTCGGTGGTGGCGGCGATGGTGGCGGCGACGGTGGTGGAGACGGTGGTGGGCTCGGTGGTGGCGGCGACGGTGGTGGACTCGGCGGTGGAGACGGTGGTGGAGACGGCGGTGGGCTCGGAGGCGGTAAAGGCGGCGGACTCGGCGGCGGGCTCGGAGGAGGAGGCGAAGGCGGCGGATTCGGTGGTGGGCTCGGAGGCGGTGGAGACGGCGGCGGACTCGGTGGAGGCGAGGGCGGTGGCGACGGCGGCGGCGGAGGTGAAGGCGGCGGAGACGGCGGCGGCAAAGGTGGTGGAGACGGCGGTGGCGATGGAGGCGGCGGCGATGGAGGCGGCGATGGAGGCGGCGATGGAGGCGGACTCGGCGGTGGCGGCGATGGAGGCGGCGACGGTGGCGGATTCGGCGGTGGACTCGGTGGTGGAGACGGTGGTGGACTCGGAGGCGGTGGCGCTCGAACGTCGACAACTTCTACGATCTCAACCGCCGCCGGCACGTTTGCTCCACCCGAGGCGTTCTTGAAGAACGCAATCATCCCGCTTCGAAACAAAGCCGACACCGCGTTCACCTCGAATTCTTCCTTACTGTAGCCGTTCAAGTAAATGCGCAAAGCAGCCGAGGCGGATGCCGGACTTGGCGGCGGCGACGGCGGTGGACTCGGCGACGGTGGTGGCGGCGGCGACGGCGGCGGACTCGGCGGCGGCAACGGCGGTGGTGATGGCGGCGGACTCGGCGGCGGCGGCGACGGAGGAGATGGGG
>Ga0181557_1000188_pt1 | contig 79708 bp, 72 predicted proteins | sample 011ome_23_FD_148632 | JGI IMG/M metagenome (GOLD analysis project Ga0181557, IMG submission 148632) | Coastal salt marsh microbial communities from the Groves Creek Marsh, Skidaway Island, Georgia - 011506CT metaG (spades assembly) | ecosystem: Environmental > Aquatic > Marine > Intertidal zone... | reverse complement strand
CAGGATTCAAAGAAGACTATATGGCTATCGCCGCACAGTATGCGGATCTATTTGAACGAAGGTGAGCAGGTAAAGAATCCGCCGTGCGCAGCGAGCGGTGGTTTAGATCGCGATGAAGCGCTGGCCTTCCCTGTCTTTTTTAACGGCGTCGTAAGCGAACACTTGCCCGCTCATGGCAATATAGATGCCAGGCTTCATCGTCTGTACCGCAGTTAGCGCTGCGCCAAGATTGAACATGGCGTCGGACTTCTTGAAAATTGCCGGAGCCAGCGCGCCTGTTAACACGATGGTTTTTTGAAAATTTTCGTCTTTGTACAGTGAGCTCAATGCGCCTGCGGTATTCACCATGGTGTCAGTGCCATGCGTGATGACAATAAGCTCTTCATCAGTTTTTGCGACAGCGTCGCGCACGAGTTCGCGATCAGCGTCATCCATTTCGAGCGAGTCCTTGCGCATAAGCGAGGTGACCCGGCAGTCAAGGTTTAAGTTTAGCTCTTCGAGCATCTCGAGCGCGTAGGGGACACCGACCTCGTATTCGCTTAACGCGTCGAAATAGACCTTATCGATAGTCCCGCCGACGCACAGTATTCTAATTGCCTGCATAAGTTGTCCTCTCAAATAACGCGCTGAATGGGCGATCGATTACAAGCTAACGAGTATAGACATTTCGAATGCGGCCGGCGAGGAGAAGCGAGAACTTAGGCGTCAGCGAGGAATTACTTCGAACATCCATGTATCACCACCGGTCACCTGAGAGTCGTCGCTTGCCGCGCTGAATCCATATTTACGACTAAATTCCGAGAGCACTGGCGCGACAATTTCTCCGCCCATAACTCGCGCTAGGCGTTGTTCGTAGAGCTTGCCGTCGATCCTTAGAATAATGCGATCGTCGTCGGTAAGATAATGAGGCCACTGCTTCCACAGCCTCCCGTAGCCGGTGTTCATGTAGCCGCTGACGAGGAAAAGCCTACTCTCGACTACGCCGAGCCACACGGTACGAGAAGTAGTGGGATTTAGAGTTTGGAATTCGATTTCTTGCCGGTCTTTAATAAAGTCCCAGTTCATCGGCGACGTGCTGAGCGCGCCGGTTCTGAAGGGGCCGCCTGAGATGATTTCCAAGGGGCCGTCGTGAAAACGCATGCCGACTAAGAAAGCCCCGGCACTCAAAGCCACTACAAACACGAGTGTGGCAAGAAGTCGAAAGGAAGCGCGCATTGTAAAGGTCTCCTTAACAGAGGGCGTGTCGGGCAGTACGCTGACATCTTACTAGAATGACTGTTCGTGATTGCCAGAATTGACTAACAGTAGCTAAGTCACTCAATGATTGCTAGATTGAATTAACCCGAGAAAGCATAAATTGGTAAGAAAACCACCGCAGAGATTCATCAATGGCGTTGCTAATCAAAGTACTAAAGTGGATTTTTCTAGGCCTTCTTGTTGTAGGCGTTGCCTTTGCAGGGCTAGAGCGCCTCGCAGCGGAACGTATTGAAGTGGTCGAGCTCATCGCCGCGAACGAGGCGGGCGAAAAGCGAAACACGCGACTCTGGGTAGTCGATGACGAGGGGTTGGCCTATCTACGCGTCGGTGCGGATGGTTCGGGTTGGCATGACCGAATTCTTATGAACGACTCAGTTACAGTAGTTAGGCAAGGCGTGACGGCCCAGTATCGAGTGCAGGCGCGCCCCGAAAAGTCGGCACGGATTAATGCGCTCATGCAGCAAAAATACACATGGGGCGATACGCTGATTGGTCTGATGGTAGGCGGCAGAGAAGGCTCGATTCCTCTCGAGCTACAACCGCTCTAACCAACTGTGCGACAAGGCTAAATACCGAGGCGGCTTAAAGAATTAATCAATTCTCGGAGCATCTTTTCTGCAACGGGATGTTCTGCTGCAAACAGTGCTTCGAGAGCGACGGCCTCCTCTAAGAGTGATTCTTTCGCTGCGTTGCTGCGAGGCAGGTCTTCCGCAGAATTCTGCGGAGCAGTTCCGATCCCAACGTAGTCCTCCACTCGGCGTCTGAATACAGCGTTCTGTAAAGCCAATTGACGCTGAGCGTTCCTATTGATTTCGCTATCGATGGCATCGAGCCGAGCACGCGTTGCGCGTCTAAATTCTTCTCTATTCATAAGGGCTCCATTGGCGCGTAAACTTCCTATTGAGCATAGCGCTCGGTGGCGTGGGTACGTTGACGTAGAACAATGCCTACGCACTTGCTTTGCTTGTGTTTTTAAACGCCTACTCCTATGCTAAGACCGTATTGCTAACCGCTTTATTCGCAATGTCACTTAATAAAAAAAGTTTCTGAGGACTTACTATGTGTGATCTAGACACCCAAAAAGACGCCGAGGCGTTTCTCGCTGGAGACGGCGGCAATAAAAAGTTGGCAGCATCATTCTCGCGTCGAGAATTTGGTTTGATGACTGCTGTTGCTGGATCGGCAATGTTGCTGCCGCCGGTGGCGAATGCGCAGTCGGTAATAGAGAGCGACGTTGATATCACTACCGCAGATGGCGTTGCCGATTGCTATTTCGTGCATCCCGCGCAGGGCAGTCATGCGGCTGTTATTGTATGGCCAGATATTCTCGGACTGAGGCCTGCTTTCCGTGCCATGGGCAAGCGCCTCGCTCAGTCAGGCTACAGTGTTTTGGTAGTGAATCCGTTCTACAGAGATGCACGGGCGCCGGTAGTAGGCGAGGGTGCAAGCTTCGGTCAACCCGAGACGCGGGAAATCGTTCTGCCGATGGCACGTAATCTCAATGCTGAAACGCATTTTACGGACGCGCGCGCAATGGTTGCGTTCCTCGATGCTCAGCCTTCTGTTGATACCTCGCGGCGTATTGGCACGACCGGTTATTGCATGGGCGGTCCAATGGTTATGCGTACGGTAGCGGCTGTGCCAGATCGTCTTGGCGCAGGGGGCACATTCCATGGAGGTGGCCTTGCAACGGACGCAGACAATAGCCCACATCTGCTAATTCCACAGACACAGTCAGCTATGTTGCATTGTGTAGCGGCGAACGACGACGCGGCAGACCCTAACGCCAAAGACATCCTTAACACAGCCTATGCCGCGGCAGGTCTCTCGGCCGAGATAGAAGTGTATGCCGACACGCTTCATGGCTGGTGTCCGCCGGATTCGCAGGTTTATCACGAGGCGCAGGCAGAACGGGCATGGAGCCGCCTGTTAGCGCTGTTCGACGTCGCCCTCGCGTAGAGGCGCGTTTTCGAGTTCAAAGAGGGCGCGGAGAATGCCGCGCCACTCCCTGTATTGCTGTTCCATTGTTCCAGATAACCCGTGCACCTGTCCGTTGAGTTCAAGCATCGCTGGCGCGAGCTCGTTATTGAATCCTGCCGCGAGTTCAGTGAATTCGTGTTCGTAAATTTTGCTCCATTTAAAGCGATCATAGCGCTGGCTAAGAGCAAGGAAGCTGCGCGAGTCGCCGTAGGTGGTTGTTGATGGGGGCATAGCGTCGCGACTAAGGGTTTCTTCTGTTTGGTCGAGCGAATAGCGTCGCCACAGTAGGTAGGCAGGTTGAATATCCGCGTAAAGCGTCTGGTAATACTCGTCGACAGTGTCGATAAATAGATGATGCCGATAGCGCATGTCGCTGACTCGGGCGAGCATAGGGTCGTCGGCAGCAGGCAGGGTGACCAGTTGCAGGAGTCCTTCCTCGTCCTCCGCGAGCGTGTTTGCAAAGCGTTCGGGGGAGAGGTCGCGAGCATAGACTAGGTCGGCGATTTGCAGAATTTCAGCGAGGCGCTCCTCTGACAGCGAGTCGCGCTGTGCGAGTAAATCGTTAGCCACCTGCTTGTAGAGATCATGGAATGGATCGATCGCGTTCGCACCATCAAAGCGATTGCCGTAGGTGAAACGCGTCGACTCCGGGTAGTCGGAAAGCTGTGCAATGTCGGCGTAGTCTTGTGATAACCACACTCTGCCACTGCTATCCGTCGCGTCGATATGAACGGCAAGATCGAGGCCGGTAGAGCTTATTATTTCACCGCGGATGGTTAAGACAAGTGAGGGGTCTGCCTCGGGCACGACCCTCACCGCGCCCCACAGATCCGACTCAATCAGTGCTTTGCCTAACAGATGGGGTAGGAACTGCGTCTCTTTCTGTTTAATCTCATCAAAAATCCAGTCGCCGAACGCAGTATTGATGGCTTCACTTTCGCGCGTAGTAAAGGGCACGATCCCAATATCGATTCGAGTGCCGAGCGCGTCGCTTGCGAGTCTTTCTGCGCGCATCTGCGAGGTGACTAGGGTTACCGAGCCAACGGGTTCGATAGTCGGGCGCGCAGCAAGCGCATCTGCAGCGCTGGTGTCCACAGGCATAGTGCTGCGCTGAGCACAGCTGGACAGCGAGGTGATTGTCAGTGCCAATAGTATCAATGAGTACTTCATTGCTGCGTACCTGCTTGGCTGCAAACGCGTCCGCGGCTGAGTGTTTGCTCGCAGTCGAACTCCGCACGCGGCGCGTCGTAGCGGTTAAAGGCTTGCCGTAGATCGAAGGATTCGCTGCCCTTGCTAATGACCGAGGTGATGAGATTGAGCAGCAGGCCATCGGATGACACGCTAAAGCGATGAACGATAATTAAGTCATCGGGAAGCATTGTTTGGAAGACTAGCTGCTGCCCATCCCAGCCGCACGCTTCGACGCCATGGCTGCTCGCGAACGTTTGCTGAACCTGCCAACCCGTGCCACAGACTAGAGACGAATCGCCGCGACGCTCGATGCGGATTTCGTCGCGCGTTTGATCAATACGTAGCGTGGTTTGGCGGCTGATATATTCCGCGAGGCGCGCGAGATCTATGATGCTGGCGCCGCGACCGCGACTGCTATTGAGATTGATATTACCAATCGAGATTGGCGGCACGCTGACTCTGGCTGCCGCACCGGGATTGCCGCCCTGACGCGCAGCAGCCTCTTGCCTCAGGCGCATTTTACGCGTGAGTTCGTCTTGCCAGTCGTCGCTACGGCGAAAGTCCTTCTCCCAGAATCCGCTAAAATCCAGTCGAAGCGGCTGGTCGAGATCGAGAACAGTTAGCCGGTCACTGTCTTGGGCAATGGCCGGCAGGGCAACGAAACACGTGAGCAGGGACAGCGCCCAGATTATCTTAGAGAGAAAACGCGAAATTACACAGTGAGGCGCAGCGAGCGAGGCCCCTGCGATGGACGAAGACGGCGGAGTTGGCGAGCGTTTTTTGCTGAGCACTGCGACTGAGTTTCCCTAAGTTCACTGCGGCTGACTGCAAGATAAGAATACACGTGCTGTTGCCGCACAGTCTAAGAGTATACGGGCTGAGAGTAAAAAACACGCAACTCACACAACTAACGCCGAAGCCTGAAGCGATGACAACAGGGACCCGCCGCTAGACTTACATTCCGTGCGGGCCTACTCTTATGGCATAGTAGCTCTCGGCGTAAACGGAGAGCTTAAGGAGAACACGGTGCCAATTCGCAGCAATAGCCCCTTTATATCACTGATCCTTGCGATGGCATTGCTGTCAGTCTGTGCGCGCGCGATTGCGCAGCCAAGCGCTACCGATGAGACGCTCGAGACACTTATTGGCCGCTTCTGGCAGGCACAAACTGAAGAGGAGCGCTCCTTAGCGACAGAGGCGCTGCTCGCAAAAAATCTTGAGGCGCGCAGCGTTTTTCGCGCACTCGCCGCGGCAAAATTACACAAGAGCGATGTAGCGACCGGTGTCGTCCGCGCTAGTCGTACGAGCGACTCTGGCCTCGAGTTGCCGTATGCAGTGCTTGTCCCGACAAGCTACGATCCAGCCAAGCGCTACCCCGTAGAATTTATGCTACACGGTGGCGTTGGCCGGCCCGCGTGGCAAGACAACGAGGATTTCTGGCGTCGAGGGTATGATAATTTACTCAGCGAGGACAGAATCACGGTCGTCCCCGCGGCCTGGCGGGATGCGATTTGGTGGCAAGAGGAGCAAGCGCGTAACTTGCCGGCTATTTTGCGCCAAGTGAAACGAGATTACAGCGTAGATGACAATCGGGTGACGATGACAGGCGTATCCGATGGTGGTACGGGTGCGTATTTCTTCGCCTTTAAACAGCCGACGCCGTGGGCAGCTTTTCTTCCTTACATCGGCAATGCGGCGGTACTGAGAAATCCACAAAGTGGTGGCGGCTATCGTCTTTATTTTGAGAATCTACGCGATAAACCGCTATTTATCGTTAATGGTGAAAACGACCCTCTCTATCCGGCGTCCTCCATACAACCATTTATCGAGGTCCTCGACGAAGCCAAGGTTAACTTCGAATTCACGGTTATCGAGAACGGAGGCCATAATCTCGACTGGCTGCCCGCTCAGCTTGATCGCATCGAGGCGTTTAAACGCGAAAATCCGCGCGACCCACTGCCGGATGTACTGCAGTGGGTTGCCGACCGCACCGATATTTATAATCGCAATCATTGGCTCGTTATCGATGAGCGCACAGGATTCGGCAAGCCCGCAGTCATTGCAGCGACCCGCAACGGTAACTCTTTTGTGGTCGATACTTCGGGGGTTAAAAAGTTCACACTCCTGCTTAGCCCGAGCGAAATCGATTTCTCTGCACCTGTCACTGTGACATTGAATGGCCGAGAGAGTCACGGTGCGATAATCGAAGAGAGCACAGAAACCTTGCTGAAGTGGGCTCAGCGCGATCTAGATAGATCGATGCTTTTCACTGCAGAACTCGCTATTCGTTTGGAGTACGCCGAGTAGCTGCGTGCCTTTGTCGTTGTGCGGTGGCCGAGAACTTGCCACTATGGTCGATCAAATTTTCTAGAAAAATAACTCGTAACAGGAGAGCAAGCAGATGCCAAGTAGTCTTTATCCGCATGGAAATAATAGGAGCAGGGAAAGTCGGGCGATTCTTTCTCCACTTAAGTCGCTACTCGGCGCGCTTAGCGTGGGGGTAAGCCTGATCGCAGCATCGGCTGCGACTGCCCAGCAAGCGCCAGAGGGTAATGCGCGTGGCCCGATTGGCCCCAGCCCCTACGACATTGAATCACTATGGCATAAGCCGTTTGCCGAGCCTGGTTTTGCGTTTGGAGGCAATTCTGGTGTGTGGGCCGAGTCGCCCGACCGCATCATTATCGCGCAGCGCGGTGAGACTATTTTGCCTTATCCGATCAAAGACGACTTCTTGGGTTTTGCGGGAGACATGGGCATTAACGTACTGTTCGAAACCGAACGTCGCACATGGAAAAACTGCCTTTATGAGCTCAACGGCGACGGAGAAGTTATTAAACTTTGGGATCAGTGGGATTTCCTATGCGCCGATTCCGATGGTCCAGGCCCGCACCGGGTTCGCATCAGCCCCTACGATCCTGAAAAGCGCGTGTGGGTGATAAATGAGACCTTCCATCAGATTTATGTTTTTAGTAACGACGGGAGTGAGTTACTCCTGACCCTCGGTGAAAAGCTAGTGCCGGGCAACGACGCAGCTCACTTCGGTCGGCCTCAAGACGTGGCGTTTTTGCCGGACGGCCGCGTACTTATTGCTGACGGTCTCGATAATCACCGCATAATTATTATGGACTCGGCGCTCAATTACCTCGGTGAGTTTGGTGGGTTTGGCGAAGAACCAGGACAGTTTAACGGCATCCATGCGCTTGGCGTGGGGCCTGACGGACTCATCTTTGCGCTCGATAGGTCGGGAGGCCGCATTAATGTCTTCCGCACAACGGATGACCCTTCGCGCATGGACTTTGTGGACGTTTGGGACGGCTTCACACTTCCGCTAGATATAATCGTAAATGAAGACAGTATCTGGATAACGGACCTGGGGCCGTTGAGGTTCGTCAATCTTGATTTCGAAGGCAATTATCGCTACACCTGGCTCGTGCCGAGCGAACTCCCCGATGGCTATATAGAGGTTCACACATTCTCGGTGGACGATGCGCTGAATTTATACGGTGGCGACAATCAGTATGGCCGCTCGCAAAAATTCGTGCCCAAGCCCGGCATTGATCCAAAATTAATTATTCAACCGCCATGGGTTGCTAAGTAGCCAAGACAAGCTGTCAGCTAGGCTATTAAACAGGGCCGATAAGATCGAGTTTGTGGCTGTCAAAATGGCCTGATAAGTGAGCGCTGAGCACCTCGGGTGCGCTCAGCGCCACATGCACTTCTGAACCTCGAATAAGATTAAAGCGGCACTGCAGCGCAAGTTGATAAACCCGGACAGTGTTGAGGTTAATCGCGCACACTTCTATGCCTTTGCGATTTGCCACTGAGTTTAGAGAGCTATACAAAAACTCAGTCTCGATGTCAGATAGCTCTGTCTTTGAATCCACGTAGTCTCCCAAATCAACGATAAATTGATCAATCGGAAGGCTGTCGATACCTGAGAGTGCGGACTCTCCTCCATCAGTCACGACTGCACGGGTTTTGAATCCTTTGAGCCGCATGCGCGATAACACTTCCTGTGAGAGGGCATTGAGACGGGAGGTATCGGATTCGAATAATTCTAAGACAACTGATCCATTTTTCATGCCTTGGCTTTCGATGATGCGTTCCATCACCTTGGGCAAATGGTTGTTCTCAATTAAAAAAGCAGGAACGCCAATGATTATTTTAGGGCAGAAGCCATTTCTGGCCCAGCGGCCGAGGTCTGCTGAAATTTCACTTAAAACAGATTTAAAGAAGGCCTCACCCAGTTCACTCGCCTTGGTGTGTGCAAAAGACTGCTTCTCGGAAAGCATTCTCCCTGAATCTAATCTGATCGAAGGCAGTGCGCGTAAGCAGGTTCTCGAATGATTTGGCGAATGGAGCGACTCCATCTCAGGTTCGTAGTCGACGATAAGCCCAAACCCTCCCACCTGCGCAACTGAGATCTGGCCAGACGCCTCATCCTCGACGCCGAGAGTTGTCAATTTCTCTATGACTGGTTTGAGCACACCTTCTAGCGCCTCTATCGTCATCGGTTTGGTCAGCGTCGCTAGCATGTCGAGATTGTGCTCTCGTCCGAGCGCCTGCACTGAGCTCAGTGTTCGTTGATCCATTCCACTAGCCAGCACGATAGAGGCATCGCAGTGTTTCTCGGCGAGCTTAGCAATAACCTCGACACCGTCCATGTCTGGCATGCGTAGGTCTAGAATAATGATGTTTGGTTTAAAGCTATCGACGATTGCTAATGCCTTAGAGGCCATGGTCGCATCGAGCACCTCCATGTCTAATTCGGCTGCCACCGTGCGAAGAAAATCGCAGATTGCAGGATCGTCATCGACAATTAATAGCCTTGGTTTACTCATCGTCTGCGCCATCCCATAGAACGCTCTTCTCTTTTCGTAAGGGATAGGTAGTGTGAGTAATCCTTGGTTGCGATTCCGTGTGCTAGTTCACAACGCGATAATTTTCCCGCCCGCGGCTTGTGCGTCGGCGAGATCATGGGTTACGAGGAAGGCGGGGACGTTAGCGGCGCGTAGGGTGTCGAAGGTAAATGTCCTAATTTCTTCGCGCAGTTGCATGTCAAGATTGGAGAACGGCTCGTCCAATAAAATTGCTTTAGGTTCTGATAAAAGCAGCCGCATGAGTGCAACGCGCGACTGCTGACCTCCAGAGAGGGACGCCGGATCACGGTCGCCGAAGCCTGCTAACCCTATTGAGTCGAGCGCCAGTTCTACCCTAAGGTCTCGCTCCCTCGGGCTTTCGCCGACTTTTCTACCCAAGCCAAATTTTAGGTTCGCAGCGACACTCAGGTGAGGAAACAGCAGCGCGTCCTGAAACAAAAGACCGATGCGTCGCTTCTCGGCCGGCACGGCATTCAATTCTTTCCCTGCAAGCAAAACTCTTCCCTCGGCGGTAAACGCATCACCTAAAAAACCGGCGATAAAGGCAAGCAGTGTCGATTTCCCGGTGCCGGAGGCGCCCATGACTGTGATGACCTCTCCCGGTGCTACGCTGCAGCTGAGTGAGAGCAATTGCCTCGAACCGACACTCAGGGAGACGTTTTGTAATTCTAATCCGGTGTCCATAATGATCCTTAAAGCATGCCTTTCCTATTCGACCAAATGAGGCGAGGGGCAAGTAAGGCTAGCATGAAACACAGAGTGGGCAATGCAGATTGGAGTAGCGCCCAAGTTCCAATCGTGCCGCGGCTGCCGGATGAGACGAGAGCGATCGCCTCTGTCGTGATCGTGGGAACACGGCCTGCTCCTAGAATCTGCGTTGGCAAATAGAGGCTGAGGCTAATCGTTAATCCGAGCATGGCAGCGGTTATGAGCTGCGTGCTCATCAGAGGAATCCGAACGCGCCAAAAACACCCAGCGGTCGATGCGCCGAGCGTTTTCGCAAGCAGCAACCAGCGGGAATCTAGCCGGGCATAGCCGCTCTGCAAGGTTAGATACACATAGGGCATCACGAAGAAAAAGTGACCACCCGCGACCAGTAGGAGAGAGGGAGAAAGTTGTGTGCGCTCTGCGAAGACGGCGATGCCCGAGACAAAAACGACCTGCGGTATTAATAACGGGAGATAGAGAAACGTTGAAAGACGTGTAGTGCCCGCCTTCGATCGTGTTTGCGCTTCTAACATGATAAGCGATAAGGCAATCGCGGCAGTAACCGAAAGCAGCGCGATAGTAATCGCGTTAAATAAGGGTGTCTGCCATGTCGATAGCGCTGCCGACCAATGCTGCAGGCTCCACGCAGTCGGCAAAATCGCCGGATAGCGCCACTGCGCGCTAACACTGGCGAAGCAAAGCGCCGTGATCCCCATCAGCACAAGCACGAGCGATGTCGGAATTAGGATGTTGCCGACTGCGGTGAGAACGGCCTCAAAGCGCATATCTGTGGAGGCGGCGCGCGGCGCACCTCGCGCTGCGATAGCCGCATAGGCACGCGCAATCAGGCGTTCAAAAATCAACCAAATACCGAGAGCCAAAAGGCTGATAAAAAGCTGCAAAAGCGCCGCGGCTGAAGCGAGCTGTCGCTGTTCGATTTCGGGCGCAACAAACCACTCGACTAGTCTAACGCTGAGTGTGGGCGGCAAACTTGGGCCGAGAATTAATCCAACATCAACGGTCGAAGACGCGAAAACAATCACTGCAAAGAGCGGGAGTCTAATCAGTGGGTAAAGCGCAGGTGCAACTGTAAGTAACCAAGCGGCTGTCGGTCTGTAGCCTAAGGTGCGTGCGAGGGCAACGCGCCGAGGCGCATCTGTTGAGGGTAGAGCAGCGAGTGCGACAAGCAAAACGAAAGGCGCTTCTTTCAGCGCGAGGCCTAAGACAAGTGCAGCACTGTTCGGATGATTAATGAAAAGAAAGTCCGGCGGTAGCTGCCAGCCGGCGACGCTCGCGATAATTCTACTCGCAATACCGGTAGGTGAAAGCAATAGCGCTAGAGCAAATGCTGCCGCGGCATGGGGAATCGCAAGCACTGGCGCGGACAGCTGTGCTATCAGTTTGCCCGCGCGTCCCCTCTGCGACGCCGCTAAGAATAAAAAGACGCTCACAAGAGAAAGAGCCGGCGTTAGTAGGCCAGCGAGAAGGCTCGTTATTGCGCTCGTTGCAATTCCGGGCGTCGAAAAGAGCGCGATAAAAGCCGGCGGGATTTGCCCAGCGAAGAGATTGAAAGAGTCATTTAAAGAACCGTCGGACAGGGTGTATTGGGAGAACGCAGGCGCAAGAGCCAGAACGCTGCCTATTAGAAGAGGGGCGCCGAGTACGAGAAAAAGTAAGCGTGTTGACCAGGACATTCGTTAGCGACCTCCGCCGTAACGCCTTAGCCATTCTCGCTCTAATTCATTGGTCCAGCTTGGATGCGGCTCTTGGATTTTTCTTGCGAGTTCGTTGGGCAAAACTGCCCCCGGCGCACGCGCATTTTCGAGCAACACTGCCTGTTGTTTAGGTGTAAAGTTTTCAAAAGACAGAACTGGTTCGCTCGCAAGTTTCGCGTTCGTCGCCGCTTTAAACTGCACTTCGGGCGAGAGTAGAAAATTACTCACAATCATCGCGCCTTGTTTACTTGGTGCGTTGTTTGGGATGGCCACAAAGCTCACATTGCTCAGAGTGCCTGATTCGAATACGTAGCTTCGAGTGCTGGGAGCAAGTTCGCCGCGGCTAATCGAACTCACTACCTCGTTCGGGCTGAAGGCGAAAGCGAGGCTTATTTCTCGGTCATTTAACGCAGACCGAAGTTGTGCTCCGGTTTGCGGGAAATGACGCGCTCCTCTGAGTAGATAGGGATGAATTTCGTCCAAAAATGTCCACAGCGGCGCGGTGATCGTGTCGAATGAGTCGTTCGGAGGATTCGAGAAAAGGGTGTTGATGTCAGCAGTTTTCTCTTCTGTTGTGAGTTCGATTAGGAGTTGCTTCAACAGTGTTGTGCCAAGAAATGCAGGCGGGCGAGGATAAGTAAACTCACCGGGGTTTTCTTTTAGCCACTTCCTTAGCGCCTGCGCCGTGCGCGGCGGTTCGATGAGTCGCTCGCTGTCGTAGTAAAAAATAAGTTGGGACCGAGTCCATGGCGATTCGTAGCCGTCGGTTTTAACGCCGAAGTCTTGCCGCATTTCTGGAAAGCGATCGGCATTGACTAAGTTAAAGTTTGGCTGTGCCTCGGCCCAAGGACCGAAAAGCAAATTTGCGCGCTTGAGCGCTGAAAAATTTTCGCCATTCAGCCAGATGAGATCTGCACTACCGCGTTCAGTATTGCCCGCGTCATGCTCGGCGATAAGACGTGAGACAGCCGATGAAGTATCTGCAAGCTTGACATGAATAAGTTCGATACCGAATCGCGAAAGCGTTTCGGCAGCTACCCAAGAGAGGTGTGCGTTTAGCGCTGTATCGCCGCCCCACGCGTGAAAATAGACACGCTGGCCGCGCGCCTCAGTACTAATCTGCGGCCAGTTGTTTACATCAACAGAAGTTTGGCACAGCGCGTTGGTAGAAAAGCTGACTAGTATCCACGCCATGGCAGGCCACGCGATCAGCCTTATCTTTTCGAAAAACGCCCGTGAAAAAAAGTTACCCATTGCTCGCGATAACAGATAAACGTTTCCCGCGGCGTTCGCTGCGTCGTTTATCCAGCGCTGCGCCCAACACCTCTTTGTGAAACCTGTCACAGGCGATGCAGAGGTTAGCATAGGGCTCGCCCTTTGGAGTCGTGGTCTGCGATTCGGTAAAGAAGCGTTCTCTGTCCCAGCCATCACTGAGTCCCATGCGTTCGGGTTTGCCTGCGTTAATGGCTTCCATAGCAGGCATGCCGGCGAGGCTGTCGAGAATCTCGAGTAGGGGCTCCTCGGTGAGGTTGCCTAGCGGATGTGCTGTCTTGATACAGCACGGAAACACATCGCCGTTAGGGTCGATAGAGACTTCAGACCCGGCGTACCCGTGGTTGAGAAAATTAAGACCGCCCGACCACGCGTTACAGAAATTATCGGTGAGCGTAGCGCTCGAAAGCCCGTTCTCCCATGCGCGGCCGCGTGGCCAGAGTTTTCCAATCCACGTGTCTTCGTTGGCGCCAAACATATTGTACAGAGGCCCCTGCTCGATACCCCGCTCATGACGATCGGCTCCAGGGTCTGCCTTGCGCACCCCACCATCCTCAAGCATTGCGGCAATCTTGGTAGCCAGAGTAACTTTCTTGTCGCCTTCCATTCCAACGTGGAAGTCATCCATGCCTGACACCGAAATTGTCCACACGCCGAGGTCGACGAGCTCTCGAATAATGGTTGGTGTTAGTAGGTCGCCGGTTGTTTGTACTACTACGCGGACACCGCCCTGCGCAGCGTATTTTTCGCGTATCGCTGCAAGTGTCGGGTAGAGCACAGCTTCGCGCACCGGTTCAGTGAGAACGTCACCGCCTGAAAGTATTATTTTGCCGATGCGCTCGATGAATAGCTCCGAACCCGCTGCGCGCTCCGCCTCGGTTGCAGCCTCGAGATAGGTTAAGCGCGCGGGCAGATTTTCGATTACACGAGAGGCGTTGGCCTTTGCCTCCGCAACCACGCCTTCGAGCTCGTCGCGAATGTAGGGTCTGAAACGCTCCTCGTAACAGTGTTTGCAGCGTCGGTGGCAGTGCCAGCAGAGTACGTAGTAAATTGATTCCATGAACTTCTCACTGTTGTCCGATATTACTAGCGTAGCATCGTGCCTGTTACGTGGCTAACGTCTTTAGCGCTGGTTTAGTGACTTTGCCCATCGCGTTGCGCGGGAGCGAGTCTAGAACATGCAAAGACTTGGGGATCTTATATCCGGACATCTTGCCGTCACACCAGGTTTTGAGGTCGTCGTATGACAGGGTTTTTGCCGGTTTGAGTACTACGAAAGCGCTTACGGATTCCCCCCACGTCTCGTCCTCGATGCCGATCACAGCGACCTCCGCAATATCATCATGGGTCAACAAAGTGCCTTCGATTTCGAGCGCCGACAGTTTGTATCCACCGGACTTAATGATATCGACGGACGAGCGACCCATGATGCGGAAATAGCCTTTGTCGAGAACAGCCACATCGCCTGTGCAGAACCAGCCATCGACGAAGCTCTCTTTTGTTGCCGCTTCGTTGTTCCAATACTCGAGGAACACGTTGTCGCCTTTTATGCGGATTTCACCAGGCGTATTTTCCTCTGTGATGGGTGTGTTCGAGTCATCGAAAAGTTGCGCATCGACACCCGGCAGAGGCTGGCCGACATGGCCTGCTCGGCGCTCGCCTACATAGGGATTCGATAGGCCCATCCCGATTTCTGTCATGCCGTATCGTTCGAGGAGTACTTGATCGGTAAGCGCCTTCCACTGCTCAAACAGTTTGACTGGGCAAGCAGCAGAGCCGGAAATGTTTAGGCGCATACTTCTAAAACCCACGGTAATTTTCGCAACGTCGTCGTCACTGAGTGTCTCGAAATACTGCAGCAATTTCACATAAATTGTAGGCACCGCCATGAACACGCTATACCGCTTGCTCGCCACCTTTGCGCAGATCTCAGGCATATCAAACTTCGCATAGAGGTCGACTGTAGCGCCGGCCCAGAGGCCGCAGCTAAGAATATTAATAATGCCGTGGATGTGATGCACGGGCAGGAATAAAGGAATCGCATCGGCCTCGCTCCACTGCCAGGCATCGAGTAATGTCGTGATCTGCGCGGCGATGGTTTTATGCGTGCTCACAACACCCTTGGGCTTATTTGTCGTACCTGAGGTGAACAGCATCATTGCGCGTCGCTCGAGCGCGATGTCGGGCAGCGTTGCGACGTCTTCGCTCAGAATCTCTTCGACGCTCAGCAGCTCGATATTAAGCGAGGCGCAGAGCGCGGTGAGTGACTCGCGATACTCGCCGTTAGCGATCATGCGGCTGACGCTTGCGGAGCTTAAATAATGCTCCAGTTCGGTGACCGCCGAGGCCACATTGAGAGGCACTGCGATTCCCCCGGCTCGCCAGATGCCGTGCATTGTAGTGACGTAGTCGATACTGGCAGGCATAAAAAAGGCGATGCGCTCTTCCTTTAGGTCAGCTTCGCCGCGTAACAGCCCCGTTGCGAAACGGTCGCAGCGCAGATTGAGCGCCGCATAGGAGATGACTTTGTTGCCCTCGATGAGAGCGGTTTTGAGGTTTGTGGCATTAAGTGTTGGAAAGCTGCTGCGCATAGCGAGTCAAAACCTTAGGTTGCTGGGTCGATTAAACTGTGTGAAGGGGTGGTCAAACGCGATTAGAAGAGTGCGCTCACGGCAAAGAATAAAACCGAAGGCCCAAGGAGGCAACCGACGCCGGTGTAGAATGTCGCAGTCATTGCCCCGTAGGGCACGAGCTTAGGGTCAGTTGCCGCAAGTCCGGCGGCGACGCCGCTCGTTGTCCCCATGAGACCGCCGAACACCATTGCTGACTGGGGATTATTCAGCCCGATCGAGCGCGCAACAAGCGGCGTGCCGATCATGACCAGAATAGACTTAACAAGCCCTGCGGCGACGCTCAGCGTCACAATTTCGCCGCTCGCACCGATTGCTTCACCCGTTACAGGGCCAACGATATACGTGACCGCACCCGCGCCAATGGTCGTGATTGCGATGGGGTCGGTATAGCCGAACGCTACAGCAACCGCTGCACCAACGATGAATGAGACGATGACTCCGGCGAAAATAGAGACGACACCGGCAACCCCGGCCTTCTTGAGTTCATTGAGGTGTACGCCAAAGGCTGTCGAGACAATCGCGAAGTCGCGCAGCATCCCGCCTCCCATGAGCCCGATACCGCCCAGCAGCGTAATGTCAGCTACCCCTTTCGAACCGCCAGTCACGGTTCCGCCCCAATAAGCCGCGAGCAAGCCCAAGGCAATCGCTATTGCCGAGCCATGGAGTCTTCCGGCGGTGAGTTTGTCGGCAAGCAAATAGGATAGCCAGATAGTGACCCCAATTACCGCAAAGGCGACGACTAGGCTATTGCGTATAAAGACCGATTCGATGAGATCGATCATGGCGCCTCTCCTCGCTGCTCTGAAACAGCCTCTGAGTTGCCGATTCTGCTAATAACCGGGACAAGCAGAAAGCTAACGACGACCGCAGCGACACCAGCAACAAGCGCAAGTAGGCCACCGGAGGCCGCCGCGGCGACATTCTGCTGCGCCGCCATCGCCACGACTATCGGAATATACATGGCGCTCCAAAACTGGATGCCCTGCGCGGAGGGGCCGCTGCTGAGGAGTTGGAATCGCGAGGAATTGCTCGCAATGACGAGTAGCAGCATCGCGATACCGACGCCGCCTACGTTGGCATCGATTCCAAGCGCTGCGCCAAGTGCCTGGCCGATAAGCATGCCTATCACTAGGCAGGTTGATAGCAGCGCTACGCCGTAAATGATCATGTGTGAATCCTTGTTATTATTGTCTCACGAACCCGTGTTTTAGCCTGTTCGGAGGAGGCTGGCAAGGGGCAGGAATCTCGGGGTAGAGCAGTTTTCTGGTGAGACGGAGGCGCATTGACACGCATCGAGGGTTATAGGTTAAATGGAGCTCGCATTCGCGTGCCAGAAAGGAACTCTGCGGGCGCTTACGCATTTAGTTAACTAGTTAATTTTTAAAAGAATAGGGTAGAGATATGTCGAGAATGCAGGGTTTGCAAAAATCACTTTGCGCCGCGTTGCTGGGGGGACTGTTTTTCGTTGGCACGGCGTCTGCGCAGAATGTCACCACAGAAGTCCTCGAGGACGCACAAAACCTCTCCGATCGCTGGGTGCACTACGGCCGTAACTATGGCGCGTGGCGCTATATGCCAGACGATCAAATTAATCGCGAGACAGTAAAAGATCTGCGCCCTGTTTGGATCAAGCAGACAGGAGTGACGGGTGGTGCGTTCGAGGTGACTGCCCTGGTTAACGACGGCCGCATGTATTTGACAACCGCTAACAGCCACCTCATCGTTGTCGATCCCCTGACTGGCGCGGAGCTATGGCGCTATGACCATGATTTCGCGGACGTCGATCTCTGTTGTGGCCCGCATAACCGCGGTGTTGCGCTCTACGAGGATATGGTTTTCTACGGCACGCTCGATGCACATCTGATGGCGTTCGACGCCGCAACGGGCACACAGCTCTGGGACACCGAGGTTGGCGACAACCGCGAATCGCTTTCGATTACCGGCGCACCGCTGGTAGTGAAAGACATGGTGCTGATCGGCGTGGGCGGTGGCGAATTCGGTATTCGCGGCTTTATCGACGCCTATGATGTACACACGGGAGAGTTGCGCTGGCGCTTCTGGACAACCGCAGGCGAAGACGACCCTAACAATGACACATGGCTCGGTGATTCCTGGAAAACAGGCGGCGGACCAACTTGGGTGACAGGCACCTACGATCCAGAAACGGATCTCATTTTCTGGGGCACTGGTAATCCATGGCCAGACGTGAACGCAAACATTCGCGCCGGCGATAATCTCTACACCAACTCGGTAGTCGCGCTGCAAGCAGATACGGGCAAACTCGAGTGGTATTTCCAAACGTCTCCACGTGACGAGTTCGATCATGATTCGACTTCCGAGCCGATGATTATCGAGGAAATGTGGGAAGGCGAGATGCGCAAGATGGTAATTCAGGTCTCGCGCAACGGACACGTTTACGGCCTCGATCGCTTTAGCGGCGAATTCCTCTATGCAGGCGAATACACGCGCGTGAATTGGGCAGACCGCGACGAGCGCGGTAAGCCGGTGCTAAAAGAAGCTTTTAAAGAGCCTAAGAACGAGATGGTTTTCCCAGGCCTTTATGGCGGGAAAAACTGGCCGCCAGCGTCCTACAGTCCAGACACTCATATGCTCTACATTCCGACTACCGAGTGGGGCGCGCGCTTCATCCGACGTGAAGGCGAGGGGCGAGCAGGTACCATGGACCTCGGTGGCATGGTTCAGTTCGACAAGTCAGGTACAGGGTGGGTTGTTGCCTTCAATTTGCTAACAGGGGAAGTCGACTGGCAGAAAGAAATGCCGGGCAATTTCGCTTGGGCAGGCACGCTCGCCACCGGCGGTGGCTTAGTGTTCTCGGGTGCGCCCGATGGCTATCTCTACGCGCTTAATGACGAGACAGGTGAGGTGCTGTGGAAGTTCCAAACCGGCAGCGGTCTCTACGCACCGCCGACAAGCTTCACGATTGATGGCAAACAGTATATTGGCATCGCCTCGGGCACGCGCGATCCTGTGTCGCGCGCGGGTGTCGGCTCAGGTATTTCTCCGGGCAATTACATCTTGTTTAGCCTTTAACAGAAAAGATGCTGGGCCGCGGACTCCGTTGGGACACCGCGGCGAGTGAATCACCGCGTAAACGGTGTGCACAAGATCTTAGGAGCAAGAATAAAATGATGAGTTTGAAAAGTTCGTTAAATAAGGTTGCCGGCCTCGGCATCGCGGCATTGCTGGGCCTTGCTGCGACAACGGCTCAGGCCGGTCTCAGCGAGGGCCTTGTTTTGTATCAATCATTCTGCGCAGTTTGTCACGGCGCCGAAGGCGAAGGTCAGGCAATGGGTAAATCTCTAGTCGACGACAGCGCTAAGTCGCTCGAGCCAATGGCCTTGCTAGCGGTAATCAGAGAGGGTCGTGCCGGCACGGGAATGGCAGCTTGGGGGGACTCATTCAGCGAAGAGGAGATACTAGACACGGCGAATTACATTCGCGCGATGCAGGGTAAGCTCGGCATCATCTTAGAGCCCGAAGACCCCATTGCAGATGATCCGATTGCGCTTGCCGGCCGCGATCTCTTTAACGGTTCGGCAAATTGCATCTCTTGTCATACCATTGGCGACAAGGGCGGTCAGGTTGGTCCGGTGCTAGACGGGTTGTCTGATCGACTTGACGCTCAGGCGATACTTCAAGCGGTGTCCTCGCCGTCGGCTTCTATCGTCGAAGGGTACGGCGCAAAGGTGATTGAGCTTAATGACGGCACCATCGTGAGCGGTCGTGCGCGCAACGAGACTGCGAATACAGTGCAGATTCAGAGCGCTGACGGAAAGCGCTGGCGGACGTATTTCAAAGACCGTGTGAAATCGGTGAGTGACAGCGACACATCGCTCATGCCAAATATCTACGCGGGCTTGAGCTCAGCGCAGCAACAGCAGATCGTTGCTTTCCTCAACTCGCTCTAACTGTTAGCTCATAGGCGAGCGATAGTGCTCGCCTATGATTCACTATCCCCCCCTGCATTTCTTGTTTATTAGGTTGAGATTTTTCCTCTCATTATTCGGTCTATCTTTAGCCGATCTGTTTCTAACCGATCTATCTCTAACCGACCTATCTCTAACCGATGTATCTCAAACCGGTCTAACTTTTTAGACTAATCGCGCTAGAATCCTTCGGGATCAATTGGATGAACTCAGGAAGCTGAACATGGAATTTTCACAAGAAACGATTATGGCGCTTGCCGTGCAATGGGGCACCTCTCTGGTACTCTCATTGGCGACGCTGATAGCTGGGCTCTTTGTTGCTGGCCTCATAGGTCGACTGCTTGGCACGGTGTTAGATCGTGCGCAGGTAGATCCCTCGCTTCGCAGTTTTCTCTCGAGTCTTACGTCTATTTCGCTCAAGATCCTGGTCTACATTACCGCCTTGAGCGTGCTCGGCATCGAGATGACGTCGTTTGTGGCTATTCTCGCTGCCGCTGGACTCGCCGTGGGTATGGCGCTTTCGGGTACTCTGCAGAATTTCGCGGGAGGCGTGATGATTCTGCTTTTTAAGCCGTTTAAGGTCGGTGATTTTATCGAGGCACAGGGCTATTCGGGCGTGGTGAAAGAGATTCAGATCTTTATCACTGTCATGACAACAGGCGACAATAAGACGGTACTGATCCCCAACGGAGGATTGGCCAATGGCTCGCTGATTAATTACTCAACACAGCCTCTGCGCAGGGTCGATTGGACCTTCGGTATCGCATACGGTGATGACATCGACAGAGCGTATGAGGTTCTGAGCACGATGCTCGCTGCTGATGAGAAAATACTGCAGGAGCCGGCGCCTTTTGTCGCGCTCGCAAGTCTAGGCGACAGTTCGGTCAACCTTGTGGTTCGTGCGTGGGTGAAAGCGCCGGACTATTGGGAAGTCTATTTTCGCATGAATGAGAATGTGTATCGGAATTTCGGCGAGAAAGGATTGCACATTCCTTTCCCGCAGTTTGATGTGCATGTTCACGATAGTTAGCGCGCGCAAGGCACGCGGCAAAGAGCGTAAATTTGCTGCGTAACGCTAGCGAATGCAATCAGGTGTCGCGCCGCGCGCCTGTGCGGCATCGAGTTCGGCCTCCGCTGTAGGCATGCGCAACCGTAGTTCATCCATTCGCGTGCTCGGCGAGGGGTGTGTTGATAGGAGTTCCGGCGAGCGTTCACCGGCAGAAGCCGCCATGTTTTCCCACAGGCTTATGCTCTCATCCGGCTCAAACCCGGCCCGCGCCATAAGCGTCAGGCCTATGACATCGGCCTCACTTTCTTGCGTTCGGTTAAACGGCAGAAAGAGACCGAGTTGGGTGCCGACATCGAGTGCGCGCAGCGTAGACTCCGACGCGCCAAGTATTTGTGCGACACCGAAGCCAACGTTACGAAGCGCTGATTGACTCGCTCGCTCATTACTGTGATTAGCGAGCACATGACCGACCTCGTGCGCCATGACTGCGGCGAGCTGATGCTGATTGATTGCGACGTCCAGCAATCCCTCATAGACGCCTATTTTACCGCCAGGTAGCGCAAAAGCATTAACCTGCTCACTTGCAAACAGGGTGACTTCCCAACGTGTGTTTTCGCGCTGCGCCTCCGGCAGAGCCTCGACGACGTGGTCGGCGACACACTGCACATAGCGCGTCGCTCGCTGGTCCTCGCTCGCGGGTATTTCTGCGCGCATCTGTGAATAGGCGGCTTCGCCTCGTGCGGTCATGTCGGCTTCGGAATACAACACAACCTGACGTCGCTCTAAAGGCGAACTCGCGCAAGCAGCTAATAGAGACAACAGAACGAGGAGCATGCCTGTTGCTGCGCAGGGGTATAAACGAGTCATCATCACGACCTCTCCGGCTTTTTGGAATAGTTTCACAATGCTACTGAACGCCGTTATCACCTAAGTATAGCGCGGACGAACAAGCTGAATCATCACCGCTTCATAGCTCGCACTGGGCTGGGTCGAGCTGTTGGCGAATCTCATTGCCGAGACTATCTCGACTTACATCGAAGCAGTTCCCTTCAATATCTATCAGCAACCGACGTGTGGCTTCAGGAAGGCGCCTTGGCAGTTCTCTAATGGAAGGTCTGGTAACGTTCGGTGTAGTGACTATCGACGTTGCCACAACAGGTGCGGGATTGATGACGGTCTGATAGACCACTGTGTTCGAATATCGGCTTCCTCGCCGCGCATCAAATCTGCTGCCATAAATGCGTCCGTATCCGCTGAATGTTGGGCCGAATGTAGAGTAGTAGCTTGAGTGCCGATAGCCTGTCCGCCGTCGTAAGTCGAACGGACGATCGTAGTGGCCACCATAGTGGAGTGAGCCACGATGATTGCTTGTATAAAATAGGTTGGCGCTTGACTGATTGCTGCTCAGCAGCGATCCCAACACGACACCTCCGAAAAAACTGCCGCTATCGAAGCGATTGTCGCGTCGATAATCACGTCTGCGCGGCTGGTTAATACGCTCGTTGCGGTCGCCGTAGTGAGCACGACCGCTCCGATCGCTGTGCCGACTGAAGCCAGGTTTGTCGAACTTGCCACCTCGGCGATCGCCTCTGTCGTCTGCAAACGCCGTGTTTGCTCCCAAAACTAGTGAGACGGCCATCAGGATGGCGATGCCCTTTTGCGCAATAAGAGTTGATAGCCGCATAGAACTAACTCCTTTAGTTGAGGACAGTGAGTTTTCTCGACTTTGAGTCTACCGGGCGGGTCTTAATCTAAACTGAATGAGCAGCGTCTAAGGTTGGAAGCGCTGCGCTTAGACACGGGCAGATTAGTTGCCTAGTTTAGTGATCAGAATCTCTGCGAGTCCGAGCGTTGCGGGTCCTGCCGCGTGTTTGGCGGCGACCAGCAAGTAAAGCGGTATGTGTCTGTCCATCGGCACACCCAGCGGGATGGGCACAAGACACCCCGTTCTCAGCTCATCTACTATCCATTCTTTTGGTACAAAGGCAAAGGCAAGCCCGCTTTTTAGGAGTTTTAGGCTGGTTGCAAAATGGCTCACCGTCCAACGCTTCTCAGCTTGTAACCAACCGGCATCGACATTGCGCCGCAGGCCCGAGTCCCGCAATACGAGTTGGCGATGACCGCGCAGCTCTGTCTCTGAGACTTCACTTCTGCCGAGGCAGAGCGGATGATTGGGTGCCGCTACGGGGATAAGTGTGGCGCCGCGGAGCGACCGGCCTGAAAAGCCAACAGGCACTTCGGGCGTAATCACGAGATCGGCTTTGCGCTCTAGCAGCGCCTCGGTAGTGCCAGACAGCGTGGTTTCGAGCACGCGCATACGCGTGTGCGGGAACTGATCGGAAAATGCAGAAAAAGAGGCCGCGAGCGCGCCGACATCCTGCAGAGCATCGATCGCGAGGGTGACTTCAGACTCGAATCCCATCGCGAGCGAGCGTGCAACAGCTTCGGCGTCGCTAGCCTGCTTGAGGAGTTGTTCGGCATGGCGATAAAGAATTTTTCCTGCCTCTGTTAGGACCGAACGACGTCCTTCGATGCGCAGAACTGGCTGCGGCAGCTGCGTATTGAGCTGCCCAATGGCGTAGCTAATGCTCGACTGGCTTTTGTTCAGTCTCTCCGCAGCGCGGGCGAACGAGCCCTCATCGACAACGCAGCGGAATGTCTGCCACTGTTCAAGTGTGATCTTCGGGCTCATGGGTACCTCGCGATGCGGCGTGTGAGCTCACAGTTATATCTAATAATTAGATTGATATTAGCAGTATTTTGCGCTTTTAAAGCCACTTATTTGTCCTATTATCCTGTCAACGCACCGTAACTACTAAGTAAAGCAGCAGGAGCCAAGAAAATGACTAAGGTTTTACACATAAACAGCAGCATTACCGGCGATAACAGCGTGAGTCGGGAACTGAGCCGCGAGCTCATCGAACGGCTCGCCCAAGCCTCGGAGGGTATCGAGCTGATCGAACGGGATTTCAGTAAGGAGCCCATCCCCCATTTAGACGGCGCCCGGCTCGGTGCGCTTTTCACTCCGGCGGAGGCTAGAAGCGCAGAGCAAAAGGACGTGGTGGCGTTCGCCGATCAATTGATCGATGAGCTTATGCAGGCTGACACGCTGGTCATCGCGCTGCCAATGTATAACTTCAGCATTCCTTCGATGCTGAAGGCATGGGTTGATCATGTGGCGCGCGCGGGCGTGACATTTCAGTATACCGACACTGGGCCGGTCGGATTGTTGTCGGGGAAGAAAGCGTATCTAGTCAGCGCGCTTGGCGGCAAACATGAAGCGGGCGGCAGCGACTTTATGCGTCCCTACATGAAGTTGATACTGAACTTCGTCGGTATCACTGATATTGAATTTATCAGCGCCGACGGGCTAAGTATGGGTGATGAGCCACGGGCCGCCGGACTCGCCGCGGCACGAGAGACGATTAGCCAGATCGCTGCATAGCGCGAATCTGAGGAAATAGTTAGTGTTCACATACACAGAAGAAGCTGCTGGCTCTGGTTGGCAGGTAATGAAGAGAGTATGACAGAGGCCAACATGAACAATGCGAAGTACAGGAAAATCGAGGAAGTGCTTATCGCGCAAAGTGCGAGCGATGGTGATGGCGTGCGACTCAAGCGCGTCTTCGGCGGTGGTAATCTCTCGCGCTTTGATCCCTTCTTAATGCTGGATGAATTCGGATCCAATGATCCAAGCGATTACATCGGTGGGTTTCCGTCCCATCCGCACCGCGGTTTCGAAACGGTCACCTATATGCTCGAGGGGCATATGGAACACCGCGATCACATGGGCAACGTCGGTCAGCTCATGGCCGGTGATGTGCAGTGGATGAAGGCGGGTGCAGGCGTCATTCATTCGGAAATGCCAAAGCAGGAGGAGGGTCGCATGCGTGGTTTTCAGCTTTGGGTGAATTTGCCCGCGCGAGAAAAGATGACGCCCGCGCACTACACGGAGCTCGCCGCGGCCTCGATTCCGCAATACGACATAGACAACATTCGTGTTAAGGCTATCGCAGGTGGGTTGACTGTCAACAATCAAGCCGTGAAAGGCTCTATTTCTGGGCTTTCAACCGAGCCGGGCTATTTGGACATAACCGTCGACCCGTCGGACCAACCCCCAAAGACGCTTTCGGTTGGCGTGCCAGAGGGTCATACGGCACTTGTGTATGTTTACGAAGGCGAGCTTCAGATCGGCACCGACGCTTATTTGATAAAGGCTGGGAGCCTCGCGCGGCTGAGTCTATCGGGTGACCTCGTTATCAAAGCCAACGCTAACACCCGTCTGCTGGTCATTACCGGCAAACCGATCGGCGAGCCGATCGTGCAGCGCGGGCCGTTTGTCATGAATACGGCCGAGGAGATTCATCAAGCGATTCGAGACTACACTGACGGAAAACTAGTCGCGGTTTAGCCTTCGAGTACTTCCCAGTCGGCGTAGGCTTGAGCGAGAGCTTCCGCAACACTCGCGACCTCTTTGAGGGTTTCGTTAACTTGACTCGACTCGCCCTCGTAAAATGTTGGATCAGAGATCAGCGCTTCGAGATGAGCCTGCTGCGCTTCGAGTTCGTCGATACGCTTAAGCGCGGCTTCGAGCGCGCGCTTCTCGCCATAGCTAAGTTTCTTTTTTGGGGCTGGCCCAGGCGCGCCGCGATCTACTGCAGGTTGAGTGCTTGCCGCCGGCGCCGAACCCTCGATCGACTGTCTAGCGACGCTTTTCGCTGGGCCGGCCTGTGGCGCAGCAAAGTCACTAAGATTGCCACCGTGACGAACCCAATCGCTATAGCCTCCCACGTATTCGCGCACGTTTGAATCTTCTTCGAACACCATTATCGAGGTGACGACGTTATCCATGAATTTTCTGTCGTGGCTAACGAGTAATACGGTGCCGTCGAACCCGAGCAGCAAATCTTCTAGGAGTTCAAGCGTTTCTATATCGAGGTCGTTGGTTGGTTCGTCCAATACGAGAATGTTGGCGGGGCGGCTAAACACTTTGGCGAGTATCGCGCGATTCTGTTCACCACCCGACAGCGCTTTGGCGGGTGTTCGTATGCGATCCGGCGTAAACAAAAAATCGCTTAGGTAGCTGATCGCGTGTTTACGCTTACCACCAATCTCAATGTACTCCTGCCCGCCACATACATTGTCGATAAGGTTTTTCTCGAGGTCCAAGTGTTCGCGCAACTGGTCGAAGTAGGCTACCTCGAGTTTGGTGCCCAGCTTTACCTTGCCTTCGGTAGGTTCGAGTTGACCCAACAGAATTTTGAGCAGCGTCGACTTGCCCGCGCCGTTAGCGCCGACAAGACCGATTCGGTCGCCACGCATCACCGTGGTGGAGAGCTTGTTGATGACTAGCTTGTCGCCAAAGCGTTGGGTAATTTCAGTAAGCTCGGCAACGATTTTGCCGGAACGCTCAGCGCTGCTTACCTGAAAGTTCGCCTTACCCTGCTGTACGCGGCGCTCGCCGCGTTCCTTGCGCATCGCCTCGAGCGCACGGACACGGCCCTCGTTACGTGTTCGGCGCGCCTTGATGCCCTGTCTGATCCACACTTCCTCTTCGGCGAGCTTCTTGTCGAAAAGCTTGTTGGCAGTCTCCTCAGCGGCAAGCTGCTCTGCGCGGTAGCGCAGAAAGCGCTCAAAAGTGCCTTCGAACTGGTAGAGATGCCCACGGTCAAGTTCGACAATCTTATTCGCAACATTTTGCAAGAAGCTCCGGTCATGCGTAATAAGCATGAGGGCGCCATGATAATCCTGAAGCTGCTTCTCGAGCCATTCGATCGCTGGGATGTCGAGGTGGTTGGTTGGCTCGTCGAGCAATAAAAGCTCGGGCTCGCGCACCAGTGCGCGGGCGAGGGCAACGCGTTTGCGCCAGCCGCCCGAAAGCTCTTTCATGAGCTTGTCAGCAGGCAGATCGAGCTGCGAAATGACCGTGTCGACCTTCTGACTCAGGCTCCAGCCATCTTTTGCCTCGAGTGCACTCTGCACGCGTTCGAGTTGAGCCATGTCGGCGTCCTCGTAATTCGACGTGAGGTGGTGATACTGTTTGAGCAATTCTCCAACCTCTGCGAGGCCATCGGCGACGAGATCGTAAACAGTTTGCTCGTCGGCATCTGGAAGGTTCTGCTCAAGCCATGCCACCTTTACGCCCGGGCGTAGCCAACGCTCGCCACCGTCGAGCCCCATGATTCCTTCAATTACTTTCATCAGGGTGGTTTTGCCGGCGCCGTTGCGGCCGAGAAGGCCAATGCGGGCACCGCGTTTAATTTCGAAATCGACCTCATCTAAAAGCACATGTGTGCCGAAGTTAAGGGAAGCTTTGTCGAGTCTGAGCAGAGGCATAGTTGGATTGGCTTCTTGGCTGAGAAAATCAGCATGGGATTGAGAATGCGCATTCTACCCTAGCGGTGGCATGCTGAAGAGCTAATTTAGCATTTATGTTCCACACTATGACGAGTACGATTGCCCTATGGCAAATATCTGGTTAAAAATCATAAAACCCGGTCGCAGCGCCGCTAAGTGGCTGCTGTTCATGGTACTCATTGCGGTAGTGTCGGCGACGTACCTGGGCTATTTCGATTCGGTGCGCACAGTGCTCGATACGCCTGCCTTGACGCTTCGAATCGGCAGCTTTGGAATTTCTGCCTACACGCTACTAAGCTCTTTAATAGCTATCGCGTTGGTCTTTTGGACAACGGCGATTATCGTCGACACCGTTGAACATCGGATTTCGAAGCTTCAGAGCCTGCGTGCGGCGAACCGCGCCTTGGTTCTTAAGCTTGCCCAGATCGTAATCTATTTAATTGCCTTTTTAATTGGACTCGATTTTGTAGGTATTGATCTCACCACGCTTACTGTCTTCAGTGGTGCGGTGGGTATCGGGCTTGGCTTTGGCCTACAAAAAATAGCCTCGAACTTTATTTCCGGCCTCATCCTCCTCATGGAAAAATCGATCGAGGAGGGCGACCTCATAGAGCTTTCCGACGGCACGTTCGGCTTCATACGCCGAGCAAGCGCACGGTATACGCTCGTCGAGACTTTCGATAGCAAGGAAATCCTCGTTCCCAATGAAGACCTGATTACCAGCCGTGTGGTCAACTGGACATTCTCCAATGCAAGCGCCCGCGTAGAGGTCGAGGTTGGTGTCTCGTATCACAGCGATATCGAACTCGCCAACGACCTGATTCTCGCCGCGGCACGCGAGCATCCAAGGTGTGCGACTCACCCGGAGCCCGCCTGTTTTCTACGCTCCTTCGGCGACAGTGCGGTCAACTTCACCCTACATTTCTGGGTTGATGATGTCACTTTAGGACGCTGGCCTCCGCACAGCGAGGTTATGTTTTCGATTTGGCGTAAGTTTAAAGAGCATGGCATTGAAATCCCGTTCCCTCAGCGCGATTTGCATATAAAGGGGGCGCTCGATTTCACGCCACCGGTGAAAGCGGCGGCGGATAAGGAAGGATAAGTATGGTCGACTGCAGCGGGATTATTTACGCCTACCAGATTGGCGAAGACGGAGCGGCGAAGTCTCTGCTACCAATTCAGCTCGACAGCGAAGGACTGCCAACGAGCGGCACCGTTGTGAATTCGGAGGTCTCAGCGCGAATCACAGCCTCACTCGAAGGGAGTGATCTTACTTGGGTACACCTCGACATAAACGATGCTAGCGCTAAAAGGTGGGCAGACGCCGAATTACCGTTTCTTGACTCGCTCACGCTCGACGCACTTTTTGCCGAGGAGACACGACCGCGCATACTCGAATTCGACACCGGCACACTGCTTATCCTACGCGGCGTTAACCTCAACGCCAACGCCGAGCCTGAGGATATGGTTTCTATCAGACTGTGGATCGATGGCTCGCGAATAGTCAGTGTTCGTAAGCGTCGGCTTAAAGCGATTACCGATCTGCGCGAAAGACTGGAAGCCGGTGTCGGCCCATGCAGCGCAGGAGATTTCATTACGCAGTTAACGAGCCGTCTGTTCGAACGCATGGAGCCTGTTTTTACCGAGCTCGACGAACTATTAGACGACGCCGAAGAGCGGGTAATGGAAGCGGCAGATACGAAATACCGTGGGCAAATTACAGACATTCGCAAACAGGCAATTGTTTTCCGACGATATATCGCACCGCAGCGCGATGTCATTGCTGCGCTGCGCGTATCCGACAAGCCTTGGCTAAACGAATTGCATAAAAGGCGACTACAAGAGTCATTAGACCGTGTGATTCGGTATTTAGAAGACATCGATACGATTCGAGAACGCGCTCAAATCGTAAAAGACGAACTAACGAGTGCGCTGTCTGACAAGATGAATAAGAACTTATATCTCTTGTCGGTCATTGCTGCTGTGTTTTTGCCACTGGGTTTTTTAACCGGCCTGCTCGGCGTCAACGTCGGTGGCGTACCCGGAGTCGATGACCCCGCTGCGTTTTGGATTTTCAGCGGCTTCCTTACAGTAATCATTGCGCTGCAGATTTGGCTATTTAAACGTTGGAAGTGGTTTTAGCGGGAAGTCGCAATACTCAGGTTAAACCCTTATGCCGGGCTCAGGCGATGACGCGATCGCCACGCGACGTACGCGAGTCCGATAAAGGGAATGGCAATTAAGAGCGCGGTTGGCTCGTTACTACCACGCGGGTCGGTCAGTCCCCAGTAAGCCATGCCAAAGGCAATCTGCAGTAAATACAGGCTCATCCAAGGTTGCAACCAGCTGCGCATGCGCCAGAGTCCGAGTGTGCCAGCACCATAGACGAACCAGTGGAGCAGTGCTCCAGCTTTGGCCGCCCAGCCGGTAAAAAGCACGCCAAACCAGACTTCCTGATCGACTTCTAAAGGCTTGATGAAAACATCCCAGGGCAGGTAGATAAACGTCATGTAGGCGCAAAAAGCGAGAATGGCATTCATCCAAAGTGGCCTGCGCGCGAGGCCCTCGCGGAGCCAAATTACTGTAGTCATTGGTTTTTTCCTGCAGCGTTGGAATGGAGTTTTATCCTTCTGTAATTGTCGAGCCGATCTCTGCGCTTCCACTTTTAATGATAATCGCCCTTAGTCCGCCGCGGTTGACTAGACCTGGTAGCACGCCTCGGTGCACCGTTGCTGCGAGGAACGCGCAGGGTTCGCATAGCTCTACCCCGCGGCAGCGAGCGCTGCCCACCATGAATTCCTTGTCGACTAACGCATTAAGATCGATACCACTAGTAATGAGGTTGCGGCGGAAGTCGGCGTAGGTTAGGTCCGAATCTTTGGCCTGATTCGCTAAAAAATCATCGAGCACTGATTTGTCGATCAGGCTGAGGTGATTTTCGGGCACGGGGTCTTCTGTCGAAAGACAGCGTTTGGCATGGGTATGATAGCGGTCGCCTACGATGCCTAGCCCAGCCTCTAGCTCAATTTTTTCGCGCGCCTCGGTCTCGCCCCGCTTCTCGGCAACGAGATAAATATGTTCAAGTGTGCCCGTCATCTTCTACTCCTTTGAACCCAGTTAACAGCGCCGCGTTTGAGCTTGGAGCCAGTGGTTTAGTCGGACAGCAACGCCATGACCGCCCCTTCCGGATCTTTGATCACGCAAAAGTTGCTGCCGCCCATGCGCCGAGGGCCGTCGAGTACTTCGCCGCCTAGGCGTCTGCAAGTGTCTGCGCTTTCGTGTACCGAGGCAACGCGCACATAGACCAGCCACTGGCTCGGCAGGTTTGCATTGGGCCCGCGTGAATGGCAGATACCGGCAACGGTGTCTCTGCCCTCGGGTGTGTGTATGCTGTAGTCGCTATAGCTGCCCATGTCGACATCATCAGCTTTCCAGCCAACCACCGACGCGTAAAAATTCTTTACTCGGGAAGCATCATTGACGGTTAGGTCGAGCCATTCAATCTGACCGATTACCTGGCCGTCTTCCTGTTCGTCTTCGCGATGCTCTTCTTCGTTCATGATTTATTCTTCCGGAAGACTAAAGACATAAAGCGCATTACCCCAACGCGGATAAGTTATCTCCGTCGCGATAACGTCGGGCACTGTCCGCGGACTCGTGCCACCAACCGCGCTTGTTACCGCGATGTATTGCTTTCCGTCGATTGCGAAACTCACGGGATGACCTTGAACGGAGGTACCTAGGCGTGTCTCCCACAGTACCTCTCCAGTACGCGCGTTAAGCGCCTTGAAGCGGCGATCTAAGTCGCCAACGAAGACGAGATCGCCGCCGGTCGACATTGTGCCCGTGTGGAAAGAAGCCCGCTGCTGATGGCTCCAGACTTCTTCCATTGTATCGACATCGTAGGCGCCGATTTTGCCGAGATTGCCGTCGGTGCCGGGCATTTCGAAAAACTTTCGGCTCGCTGCTAAACCGCCACCGCCTTGTACGAGGGCAACTTCGCGTGCCGCGTTTTCTAAACAGGTTTGGCTAAGCGGGGCGATCATCAAGCCGCTAGGTTCATGATAGGTCATTGAGTGCCAGTCTTTGCCGCCTGCGCTGCTCGGGCATGCCGACGTCCACTCGTTAAGTTTGGCATTCTGGATATCTTCCCGGTAGGTTACGCGGCCGGTAACGGAATCGATATCGGTAAAGGCGTTTTGGAATACTGTTTCCTTATAGCCTTTAAATTCACCAGAGACGCGATCATGCTTCCAGAGTATGCCGTATTTGCCGAGCGAGAACACAAGCTTCTCTTCTCCACGGTTTACGAGTACGCGCTCAAACACCTCGTCCAGATCGAGTGCCTCGGCGGGCACGTGCTGGAAATGCCAGTTGAGTGTGCCATCGTCTATGTTGACGGCAACTGTCGAATTAGTGAAAAGACCTTCATCGTGAATCGTGAGATGACGACTCACGGGCACCCAAGGCTTTTGCTGTGCCGTGCCCCAGTAGGTGAGCTTAAGCTCAGGGTCATAGCTGCCGGTTATCCATGTCTCACCGCCCGCGCGGAAAATATCGTCGAGCTCACCCCACGTATCGCCGCCCGGCTCATTGGCCTTGGCAATAGTGTTGAAGCGCCATTCGAGTTTACCAGTGTTAGCGTCGTGGGCGCTGATGTAGCAGTCGTCCTTTATGTAACGAGCGCAGCCCGCTAGCCCGAGAATCACCCGTCCGTCGGCAACGATCGGTCCGCTCGAATTCTCGAAACCCTGAGAGTTGTCTGCAACTGCGGTCTCCCATAATTGCTTACCGGTGCGCGCATCGAGGGCAACGAGTCTTGCATCGGTAGTTGCTTGGATAATCTTGTCGTCATAGATTGCTATGTTGCGCATATCCTGGCGATTCGCAGGCCCCGTCCAGTGTTCCCAAATTAACTCACCTGTCTTGCCGTCGAGCGCCTGAATAACGTTCCCGGGGTTAATAAGATAAATAATCCCGTTGTACACCAGAGGCGAAGGCTCTGAATCCCCCTCGTGCATATTCCAGACCCATTCGAGACTGAGGCTGCCGACATTGGTGGTGTCTATTTGATCGAGAGGGCTGTAGCTATGCGCGTCGTAGCTCCGTCTGATCATTGGCCAGTCTGCGGGATTCGGTGATTCGAGCATCGCATCGGTAATCGGCACGAAAGGTACAAATTCGTCGACGTTGCCGGCGACAGTAATTCCCTCGGGTGCAGGCGGCTCGCTTCTCTGGCGATTGGCGAGTTGCGCTGAGGCATTCTCCGCAATCTTAAATTCGGTCGTAGTGGTTATCGCTGCGGTTATCGCATCGACACCGTTGGTGTTGAGAATGTGTGCGGTGATTGCTAGGTAATCGGCATCATCCAATCCTTCGTTGCCGCCTGGGGGCATGTTTGCCTTGATATTGCTGAACAAAAGACTCGGCGTTCGTTCACCCCAGCGCTGCATAAAGGGCCTACCCGAAAGCAGCGGGCCGAGCGTCGTACCTTCGAGATTTGCGCCATGGCACGCGGCGCAGTTGGCTGCGAATTTTTCCGCGCCGACTGCAGCTTGGTCGCCAAACGGGCTGCTCGTAGAGTCGGCAGAAATGGTCTCTATCTCCTGCTCCGGCGCTTCATTGCAAGCAGCCAAGCCAAAGGCTATCGGTAGACAGAATAGCGCGCTGCGCAAGAAACTGGGTTGGAGGCGTGACTTTTGCATTTTCATGTCTGTTCTCGCTTCAAAAAATTTCAATAGAGTTGCGGTTAGGGCTGCGCAAACAACCAGCCGCGGAGTTCGCCAGCAGGGTTTGTTGCGCTATGAATCTGAACGTATAGGCCGTTCGCTTTTAGCGCTGCCACCTGTTCGTCCGTAAGCTCAATTTCAGCGCTTAGTTTACCGCTTGTACCCGCGGTCGCGGTGAGCGCTGCAACAACCGGACCTGGTTGCGCGGGCGGGCCGTTGTGAATATGCGCCATGGTGGCCGCTGAGCTCATGCCGGCAAACTCTCCTGTTAGCGTGAGCCTATTGCCTGCGAGAGAGGCGACAGCCTCGCCGCCGCCGGTAATCGTGTTCTTAGTCTGAGGCGTGGTAGGCATGGGAGAAAGTCGCGCGCGAAAACCGCTCGCTTCGGCGGCTATCGATTCGTTCAGAGTGAGGCTCGACGCGGAGATCACGAGAACGAGAGATAAACAGAGCTTCGATACGCGGCTCAGAGACTGAGTAAGCTTGGGATATGTCATAGCTGCTCCTTTATTTTTATTGACTACATTAAAACGCAGCCCGACCAAAAGGTATAGAGACCAGCGTCTCTCATCCTACTTCCCTGCGACTTAATTGCTACTTGAATGGCCGCTTGGATAGCCCTTGAATAGCCCCTTGAATAGTCACGGTGCGCATTATAAGTTCGGGCCTACCGCGCGGCTAAACTGTGGCGCGGCAAAATCCCGGAGGTCATTCATGTGTGGTCGATTTAATCTGATAGATAGCCCGCAGGTACAGCTTCTTTGCGCCATGTTAGGTGTTCCCGTGCCAATCAATAATTTTCGCGCCGACATTGCACCTGGCGCACCAATCGCGATCGTTCTCGAACAAATCGATGCGCAGGGATTGAAGGTGCGTCAGGTGAGCGAGGCAATCTGGTGGCTGCTGCTAGACCCCAAAAGTCTTGCACCTAACTACAAGTACGCAAGCTTCAACTCGCGGTCCGACAAACTCGATAGTCCGCGGGCGGCAGCCTACGCGCCTTATCGCGAGTCACGCTGCATCATCCCAGCGAGCGCATTTATTGAAGGACTCGGTGATAAGAAAACCTATCATAAGATCGAACTTGAAGAGTCGGCAATTGCTTTCGGCGGTGTGTACAAACGCTATTTGAACAGAGAGACGGGGGAGTCGGTGCTTGGCGCATCAATAATTACGTTGCCACCGCTACTCCCGCAATGGCAGCATATTCATCCCAAATCATTACCGCTGATACTCGATATGAACAACAAAGAGCTGATTGATCGGTGGTTAGATCCCGCGTTTGATCGCGTCGAAGAGTTTGCAGAGGTGCTTGAACCAAGGGTGATAGCAGCAATGAAAGTAACGCCAGTCGACAGACCTAGCCGCTGGAATCCAATTGCGGATTCCTTCCTGATCGTGTCCTAGTTGATTAAACAGCGCCTCTCAATACGAGACGAAGGCCAGTGCCTAGATTGCGAACCAAATGATCAGTGCGCAGCATCCTAGTAAGAACTGGCTGTGACGGTCCTGCATAGCAAACCTGACTGGGTCCTCCTGTAATTCACCGGCGCGCGCAATTCGCCAAAGCCGCAGCACGAGGTAAATCATGGGCGGACAAACACCGAGTAGGATTAGCGGTTCGCTGTAGAGTTGAGTGGTCGACGGTGCCAACGCATAGAATGCGAAGACGCCAATCGCTGCGAGATTTGCCGCGAGGCCAAGTCTTCGAATGAGCGCTAAATGGGACACATGATAGCCGCGCCCTGCGCTTGTCAATTTTCCTGCACTCTCCAGATTCATGAGTTCAGCGTGGCGTTTAACAAGGGCGAGGCCAAAGAACAGGAAAAGTGAGAAAGCGAGTAACCAATCTGTAGTGGTTACCCCAATGGCGGCAGAACCCGCAACGATACGTAGTGTAAATAAGCCAGCCAACACTAAGGCGTCGATTAGAAAATAAGCTTTGATATACAGGCTGTATAAAAGGGTTGTCGTCCAATACGCGGCGAGCGTAAAGACAAATACCGAAGGCAAGGCTGTCGCAATCACAAGCGAGGCAAATAGAAGAAGAGGCGCCGCGACAAAGCCGACACGCAAAGACAGCTCTCCAGATGCGAAGGGCCTTTTGTGTTTACTCACGTGCTGGCGATCGCTTTCTAGGTCGAGCATATCGTTAAGCAAGTACACGCTGGATGAACATAGGCTAAAGCTCATAAAGCCAACGCAGGCGGCGAATAGCAGCGATAGGTCGTCTGCTTGGTGAGACAGGAGTAACGGTAAAAACAGCAGGCTGTTCTTTAACCATTGATGGGGTCGCAGCGCGCGGTAGAAGGCCTTCATGTACGAACTCGGCACATCAAAATGAAGTGTTTCCCTACCTGTTTGCTCTTGCGCATCAAGCTGCGCTCGAATGGTTTTAGATGCGTTGACTGTGATTCGCTGCTCGGCCTGTTGCCAAATAATAAGATCCGGCGCCGAGTCACCCGCGTAGCCAAATGCCCCGTCGCCGCACAGATGCCGAATACGTAGCAGTTTGTTTTGCCCTTTAAGATTCGTGTGTTCGTCGCTACCCATGGCATCGACGAAATGCCCAAAGTGAGCAGCGACGAGTCGCGTTAACCGCTGATCGCTTGCAGAAATCAAAATCAGATCGCGTCCTCTGTCGGCCTCGCAGCGAAGAAAGGCCTCGAACTCAGGATTACGAGGCTGACTTTCGATAATCGGCTGCGCGTGATTGGCGACTTCGAACTTGAGGCGCGCTCGCCCGCGCAAGAGCCAGAAAGGGGCGAGCAAAAGAATCCAAGGTCTATGCCGCAATAGCCAGAGCACGGATTCAAATAATAAGTCCGATTTCAGCACCGTGCCATCAAGGTCGACAAAAAGAGGAATAGTTTTATTTGGGTGCATGACGGCGGCGAGCCTCTCAGAACCTAAGGCGTTTGAAAAGTCGCTGTGGAATCGCCTTTACGACCAACATGACGAAGCGCCAATAGCCGGGCGCATAGAGTGTAGTACGGTTTTTTTGGATGCCTTTTACAATACAGCGCGCGACCCGTTCGGGCGTTGAGAATAACGGACCTTTTTTTAGCTCACGTGTCATCGGCGAGTCTACAAGACCCGGACGTATGTCGATGACGTTAACACCGCTGTCGTGAAGCCTGCCTCGCAGACCTTCTAAAAAAGTTGAGATCATCGCTTTGCTCGCGCCGTAGACATAGTTGCTGCGCCTACCACGATCCCCTGCCACCGAGGTAATAACGGCGAGCGATCCCTTGCCCTGCGTTTCAAAGTAGTTACCTAGCTCGACGAGTAACGACAGGGTGCTGATGACGTTCACATCGAGGCTTGCCTGCAACGCGTTGAAGTGACGTTCGCATTTTTCTTGGTCGGGCAGGACTCCGTGACAAATTATCGCGAGATCGATTGCGCCCAGGGCAGTTTCGGCTCTTTCAACCAGTTCTGTGTGACGTGCCGTATGTGTAATGTCCAATTCAACGAGGGCAACTTCCACTGCACCGCGAACGGTGATGTCGTCGCGCAGAGTCTCAAGCTTTGTTAAATCTCGCCCAACCAAAAATAAGCGATGGCCGTCGGATGCGTAAAGGCGAGCCACTGCCGTTGCAATAGCGGAGTTGGCGCCTATCAAAAGTATGTTCATAGATAAGAGTCGGGCTCGCAGCGTGTGAGATGCAGACTTTACAGGACTCGACGCAGGTTGAGTAGCCGTGAGGAGCCGCTTTAGCCGAGACCAAGTCTGCGTGACTGCAGGGAAGAGAATTGTCCACGCGGGTCTAATTTCTGTTTCAGTTCGGCGAATCGCTCCCATTGAGCATAAGACTGGCGGAAACATTCTTTGCTCATGCGCGCGTCTTTAGCAAGATAGAGCCGGCCCCCGTGAGCCAGGACGATCGCGTCGAGTTTATCTAGCAAGGGGAAGAGAGAATCCTCATATTTGAAATCAAGCGCTAACGTATAGCCTTCGATGGGAAACGAGAGGAGATTGTTATTCGCTTTGCCAAACTTTTTGAGTACCGAGAGAAACGACCCTTTACCAGCCTGTGAGGCGCAGCTAAGAACCGCGCTGACGCAGGCATACGCAGACTCCTGGGGGACCGCCAGCTGGTATTGCAAAAAACCCTTAGACCCGTAAAGCCGATTCCAGTTGCGCAGCCTTTCCAACGGAAAGAAAAACGCGTCGTAGTCGATTCGTTTGGGCGCGATGCGGTTTTTTTGCAGTGCGTAATAGGCGCTGTTGAATCCCATCATGGTGTATTTGTTGAGAAGGAAAGACGGCGCATCGAAGGGGATTTTGAGTTCGCTGCGTTTAATCGCGCGAAGGCCTTTGCGGCCTGATTTAGATTTCTCTCGAGCGTCTTTCTCATCAACGTGTTCGCCTAGGTAGAGCACCGAGCGACCCTGTGCCGCGCCAGATGCGAGGCAGTCTATCCACGCGACGCTGTATTTCGATTCGTGATGTTCATCCATCAATTCCATACAGTCCTGAAGATTGTCCGCCACGAGGGTGCGTTGGGCAATGTCTAACGAAGGCATTGGAACGAGTTTGATTGCGGCGTCGAGTATTATTCCAGTCAGCCCCATGCCGCCGCAGGTTGCATGAAATAGCTCGGGGTAAGCGTCGCGATTGCAGTTGATTATCTCGCCGGTGGCGAGCAGTACCTGCATAGACTCGACGTGGTCGCAGAAGCTGCCATCGATATGGTGATTTTTCCCGTGGACATCCGCGGCGATAGCGCCGCCAACGGTAACGGCTTTAGCACCGGGCAAGACGGGCAAGAATAGACCCTTTGGGATTATGGTCTCGAGCACTTTTTCGAGACTCATGCCCGACGCGCAGCGCAGCACTGTATGACCAAGCTCCGACGTGGTCAGGCTTGAAAAGTTGTCGAGATAGCGCGTACTGACGAGTGTTTCTGCGAGCGCGCTGTCGCCATAGCTGCGACCTGCGCCGCGGGCGATGATGGATGGGCCCCACTGGCCTGAACCACCTAAGCTCTTCTCGATCTCAAAGGTCGAAATAGGCTCAATCAACCGCGACTCGAGGCGCGGGTATCTACCCCATCCAGAAAAGGTCATACTGGTCTCAAAGGTGTTCACTTAACGATTTTGCAGCTTAGTCCAGTCAGCTGACTATATCTAGCTTCCAAATGGTTTACACTCGCCAAACTCAGCTGTTTTGGTAAGCACGAGGACGGCAATTTTTTCTTTTCGCTTAACCCGCGCAATTCGTAATTGAAGGTAGATAATGCAATCGACATATGAATTTTCTCTCGATGTTGCACGCCGAGCAGGAGCATTGATCGCCGAAAAACGCCGCAACGAGCCCCTGCAGCGCGATTTTAAGGGTGGCATCGAGATCGTCACTCAGGCAGACATCGCCGCGGACGAACTCATTTCGGAGGCCATCCGTGCCACGTATCCGAATCATCAGATTCTCTCGGAGGAATCCTCACCCGACCTAGGCCGTGTCCAAGACATAAGAGGGCCTCTGTGGATCATCGACCCGATAGATGGCACGGTGAACTTTGCCCATGGGCTCAATCAGTCGGGTGTTTCGATCGCTTTCGTTAATGAAGGTCAGATTCAGCACGGCGTGGTGTTTAATCCCTTTAGCGACGAACTCTTCGCAGCGCAGCGAGGGTGCGGCGCAACGCTAAATGGGACACCGATTGGTGTTGCGGAGGAGTCGCGTCTTGATCGCGCCATAATCGCCACGGGCTTTCCGTATGTTAAAACCGGTCTCGAACCCATGATCAAGCGCCTAAGCGTTGTTCTGGCGGAGTGTGCAGACATCCGGCGGTTGGGCTCGGCTGCCTTGGATATCTGCTTTGTCGCCGCAGGCAGGCTGGATGGCTATTACGAAAGCCTCAGCGTCTGGGATTACGCAGCCGCGCAGCTCATCGCAAAAGAGGCCGGAGCGGTCTACGGGCATTTCGGGGACGTACCCGAAGGAGATGACCCGCAATTCTGCAGCGCCGACATCTTGGTCGCGAATGCGGCACTTTTCGAGCCTCTCAGAGCGCTACTGCGTTCGGCTAGCGACAATGCCGCAGTCTGAGGTATTGACTTGAAGGCTCGGAGTTCGTAAATTCGACCCGTATAAAACTGATTTAAAAAGATTTTTCTTCATGCCGCAGCGCATTGCGGCCAGTATTTAGGATAGGAGTCAGACGTGAAAAAGACCAACCGTTTAATCGCCGCGGTCGCTGCGGCGGGCGCTGCAGGGTTGCTTCCCAGCGCTTTGATTGCCGCCGATAGAGTGGGGGATTTCTCCCTTCTCGATCAAGATGGCTATTACCATTCTATGAGCTGGTACGACGACCACAAGACCATCGCTCTTCTGGTTCAGGCCAACGACAGTGCCGCGACGGCAGCCGCTGTGCCCGACTTTGCGCAGCTCAAGGCAAGCTATGAAGACGCGGGCGTCGAGTTTTTTATGCTCAACCCAATGGGCAAGCGAAATCGCGCAGAGGTGAAGGCCAAGCTCGCGGAATACGGTGTCGACATTCCTGTGTTAATGGATGATGCACGTGTGATTTCCGAGGCGCTCGGTATCGAACGAACCGGCGAAGTAGTGCTGTTCAGCCCGAGTTCCTTCGAAGTTGAATACCGCGGCGGTCTTGCCGGCGCGAAGGCAGCAATCGACGAGATCTTGGCTGGCGAGGCGGTAAGTGTCGCGATGACTGAAACCAATGGTTCGATGGTGAGCTACGAGCAAATGACGGCCGTGCCTTCTTACTCAAAAGACATCGCGCCGATACTTGCGGAAAACTGCGCTGCTTGTCACCGTGAAGGGGGTATCGCGCCGTTTGCGATGGACAGCTATACAATGGTCAAAGGCTGGTCGCCGATGATCCGCGAAGTGTTGATGACAAAGCGTATGCCGCCGGGTCAGATCGACGGTCATATTGGCGAGTTCATCAACGACATGCTGATCGAAGATCAAGAAGTGCGTAACATCATCGCTTGGGTAGAAGCAGGTGCGCCAAAGGACGACGCTAACGACCCGCTGGCAGAGCTTACATGGCCAGAGACAAAATGGGCGTTTGGCGAGCCCGACTACATCATTAAAGTGCCACCTCAGTCAGTACCAGCGACCGGTGTACTCGACTACCGAGACGTGGCAGTGCTTATCGATATTCCTGAGGACCGCTGGCTACGTGGCAGCCAATACATAGCGGGCGACCGCACTGTGTTGCACCACACGATCAACCGGCTCGATTTTCCCGGCGAAAGCCGCGGTGGGTTCCTCGGCAGGGGCGATCCCGATAAGGCAAGCATCACCGCGTATATCCCCGGTGCGACGCCGCGGCTAAATCCGCCCAACACCGGTGGCTTGATCAAAGCGGGATCTGTGCTCAATCTTAATCTTCACTACACGACAAACGGACGTGAAACCGTCGATGCCGGTGAAATTGGCCTTTGGTTCTACCCAGAAGGCGAAATACCCGAAGAGCGTATGTCTGGTCAGTGTGCTTGTATTTTCCCCAATACGTGGACGACTATCCCGGCAAACGACCCTGCGTTCGAGCAAACCGCGTCGATCATCGTTAAGAAAGATGCGAAGCTCCACAGTTTCCTCCCGCACATGCACTTCCGCGGCAAATACATGCGTTTTTATGCGGACTATCCTGACGGCACGCAGGAGGAGCTGATCAACATCGCCCAGTACAACTATGCTTGGCAACTAAGTTACACCTATGCCGAGCCTAAGTTTGTGCCCGCGGGTACTAAAATCACTGCAGTTGGGGCTTTTGATAATTCGGCTCAGAATCCTGCGAACCCAGATCCGGAGCGAGATGTGCCTTGGGGTCAGCAGAGCTGGGACGAGATGTTCTTCGGCGCAGTAAACTGGAAGTATATCGATCAAGGTGGCGATTAAGCCTCGATCATCCTAGTTTGAAAAAGCCCGACCCTCTCTCGAGAGTCGGGCTTTTTTGTGTCTGAAGAGACGCGGAACCGATCGATTCAGTAAGGTATTTAGGATACGTTAGGTGCGAATCTGCGGAGTATCGCCGGCAAATAAAAGAGATCCAGCAGCAGTGCAAGCACCACAATCGGCACGAGCAGCTGAGCTGCCTGCTGAAAGTAGAGCGTGTTGGCCCATATCAGAATCGTTGCCCCAATCGCTAAAACGAGGGTCGTGATACTCAGGGCAGGGCCAGCCGTCAGAATTGCTTCGTTCATTGCAACCTCGCCTTCGATTCCCTCGCGCCGTCTGTGCAAGTAGTGGCTAAGCAGATGCACGCTGTCATCAACAACAAGGCCAATGCTAATGCTAAACAGCATCATAACGAACGGATTTATCTGGCCTACGGTAATAGCCCAGATGCCGAAGACGATTGTCGCAGGAAGCAAATTGGGGATGATGCTCAACAGACCGAACTTAACACTGCGCAAACCGACTACGAGGCAGAGCGTGATGAGAAGCAGACTAAGCGAATAGCCTTGTAGTAGTTCGACAGTGACGAGTTCATCCATGCGCGAGAAGAGAAGCAGTGTTGACCCGTGCAAAAGCTGAGCCTCGGGAAAGCGGCGAGCAAACTCCTCGCTCAGCAGCGAATCGGTCGCTAGTAATTCTTTGTTGGTCGACGGTGTCGCGTTGAGGAAGAATCGCGTGAGTGCAAAATCTTCGGTGATGAAGTCGCTAAGAGGGAAATCGTCGCTCTGAACCACGGCGTAGGCGAGGAGTGAATTTGCCACCGCGTCGGTGTCATCAGGGATGCGATAAAACTCTGGTTTGTCTTGGTGCTGGGCGCGGTTAACGGCGCGCGCAATGTCGACAATGCTCGCGACGGATTCAACGCCCTCTTGTTCGCTAGCCCACACGAAATACGCGTCTAGTCGAGCGAGAAATTCGGGGTCTATGGCGCCGTCTACCCTTCCTGTTTGCACGCCATAGGTGAGAAGTGGGCCGCGATTAATGCTTGCGCCTACGATGTCATAGTAGCCCGTGAGTTCAGGGTCGCTTCCCAGAAAATCGAGGCGGTTAAAATCCGATTCATTAAGTGGCAGAAGCGCAAGCGTCACGACCGCGAGCAGTGTGCAGCCCCAAAATATCCCGCTATCGAAGCGTTTTCCTAACATGACAAGGCTCGTTAGAAGCGAGGATGTGCGTTCACTGTTAGTAGGAATCACCTCGACCTTCGGTGCGAGAAGCATGAGTAGGGCAGGAAGAAAGGTAAGGGTAAGAACGAAACCAAATCCGATACCTATGCCAACGATAACGCCAAAGCCCTTGATCGCAGGAGAGGAGCAAAGCAGTAGCGACACGAAGCCGATTGCCGTCGTGAGTGCAGCGAGTGAGATAGGTACGACATTGTGCGCAAGGCTCGCCACCATTGCGTCGATTTTAGTGGCGCCGTATTCGAGGCTTTGGCGAAAGAGTGAGATGATGTGCACGCTGTTGGCGACAGCGATGATGACGACTATTAGAGGCGCGATCACCGAAATGCTGTTGAAACTGAAGCCGCTGTAGGCGAGAAAGCCGAGTGTGCAGAGGCAGGTCGCGAGGGTATGAGTGAGAATGCCGACGCCGAAACGGATAGAGCGGAAGCAAAAACAGATGACTAGCACGCAGAGAATGATGACAAAAGGGAGGAGCTGCGAGAGATCATCAAGCATCGCTTGCTGACTCGATTGCTGGAGAATCACATCGCTCATCGCATAGACACCGATTTCTGGATGCGCGGTACGGAGTGAATCGCGGAGGTCTTCGATGGCCAGCGCCGTGCGCTTCCGGTCCTCCCCCTCGAGTTGATCGACCCAAAGAGAGATAATCGCGAACGTGAGCTGACCTTCGCCTGCGAGCAGGCTATTGGTGAGCAGACGGTCAGCGAGAGCAGGTTCGAGTAGCGCATCGAGCTCATCTTGACTGTAGCGGTCTAGCGGGAATTGGAACAGACGGGTTTGGCTTTCGGGCGAATAAAAGTCTAGCAGCGAACTGAGGCGCTCAGCATAGGGAATTTGGGTGTAGCGTGCTTTAAGTTCACTAAGCGCATCTATCATGCGGCGATCGAACACTGTTGCATCCGTAGGCGAAGTCAGCGCAAATCGCACTTCGAGGGTTGTTGGGAATTGCGCCTCTAGCGTTTCCACTTCAGGCAAAAAAGGATCGCTTTTAGTCAAAAGGGCATCGAGCGAGGTATCAAATTGACTTTGTGGTATGACGCTAGCGAGCAGAATGCAGACTGCAACCGAAACCAAGGCAAGTAACAGGCGCCAAGTGACTAAAAACTCTGCGAGGTGAAGCCGGCGCGACTGCGAACTGCGCTCATTTTGAGCATTCATGTTTTTCCCTTCTTGTCACTTCTTGAGGATTCCCTGTCGATCGGTCACGAACCGCCTAGTGTTCATATTCCGACAAGTTATAAGAACCCTCGTTATTGGTTTTTGCAGGACTAGCAGATAGTCCCTATAATCCGCACTCTTTTGAGCTATCAAGTACTGCCGACTTAAAGCAGCGCATGATCGCTATTTGGTGTGAATCTCACAAGTACTTACGCGCGTATCCGAATTATCCGATCTAAAACCCCTTGCAGGAGCTAGACAGTTGGCCGCTATTACCACGCAACGCGTCACCGCAGTGAATCACTGGAACGACACGCTTTTCAGTTTTAAGACCACCCGCGACGCGGGGCTCAAGTTCGAGAACGGCCATTTTGTCATGATTGGCATGCACGTAGAGGGTAAACCGCTCATGCGTGCCTACAGCATCGCGAGCCCTAACTACGAAGAGGAGCTCGAGTTCTTTAGTATCAAAGTGCCAGACGGTCCGCTGACCTCGCGCCTTCAGAATATTCAGGTGGGTGATGAGCTTCTTGTGAGTAGCAAACCCACTGGCACGCTTGTAGTCGACCATCTACTTCCCGGGCGCAATTTGTATCTAGTTAGTACCGGCACGGGTCTTGCGCCGTTCATGAGCATCATCCAAGACCCCGAGGTCTACGAGCGCTTTGATAAAATTATTCTTACGCACGGCGTGCGCGAGGTCTCTGAGCTTGCCTACGAAGAGTTTATTACCTCAACTCTGCCAAACAACGAGTTCTTCGGTGAGGAAGTGCGCGAAAAACTTATCTACTATCCTACCGTCACGCGAGAAGAATTCCGCACTCGTGGCAGACTTACCGATGCTATGTCCAGCGGAAAGCTGTTTGACGAAATAGGGTTGCCAATGCCAACTCTCGATGACGACCGCTTTATGATTTGCGGCAGTCCGTCTATGCTAAAAGACACCTGCGCCATCATCGAAGCCTGGGGCTTTAAAGAGTCGCGCCATGGCATTCAGGCGCATTATGTTATCGAGCGAGCTTTCGTCGAGTAAGCCGCTTTCTCTCAGTGGCGCACTAAAAACTCTACAAATCGCGCCCAGACTTCAGGGAAGTCCGCAAGACCATAGCCGAGGCGAATGCCGCCGGTGAGTGTTCTCGCTCCCTCCCTGTCACCGGCCTCAGCGCTGCCAACGAAGCAGCGCTGAGGAATCAACATGATTCCAATCTCTTCGATGCAGCGCTGATCGAATCCATCACCGAGCGTGATAAGCGGAAATGCAACGCAGCCCGCCGCAGGCTTCGTCCACGTGAGTCTGCCGTCGAGCATAGGCAGCGATTCTTCGATTTGCTCCACATGACGCCGTAAGGTGTGCAGCGATGCTGTGCGCAGGGTTTGAGAATGCGCGAGTATCAATCGCGCAAGCCATTCGTCTGTGGTGCCCGAACAGACTGACAGAGACCGGCGAATGGTTACTGCCCGTGTCAGCAGCTCTGAATCTTGGCTAACCATCCAGCCGATCCTGACACCGCCAGCGCCATGCGGCTTCGCGAGCGAACCGATACTTACGCCGTGCGCCGTTAGGGTCGCTACGGGCTCGAGCGTGGCGCCCTCGGCATGTTCTAAACCTCGGAACACCTCGTCAGCAATTAGGCGCGTGCCGTGTGTCTCGCAGTGTGCAACGAGCTCGGCAAGCTCGGCGTGGTCGATAAGCGCGCCGGTAGGATTGTGTGGAAAATTAATAAAAAGCTGATTGCTCTTGGCAATCGCTTCTCGAATTTCGTCGCCGTCGAGAACCCAGCGCGCCTCTGCGGCTTCTTCCCCCTCGCGCCGCAGTGGAATGCGATTCACTGCCGCGCCGATCGATTCAGGTATTTTTACCAGTGGCTCATAGCAGGGTGTAATAACCGTGCAGCGATCGGACTGTTTGACTGCGGCGTGGATGCAGCAAAATAGAGCCTCCGTAGCACTAGAGAAAACAACCACGTTGTCTGCTGAGAGGCCCGAGTAATTAGCCGCAATCGCAGCACGCAGTTCGATCCCGCCGCGGTCTGGCACGTAGTTGAGAGTAAGGTTTTGCCACTCCGAGAGCTGCGCGGGGGTGGCGAGCGCGAGTACTTGGCTCAGACTCATCAATTCGAGCGAGGCAGCGCCGAGGCGTGCTGATGCCTTGGAGTTGTTTTGTGCTTGATACTCGGTAAGCGCGTAGCTTGGAAACCGCATAGCTGCCTTCTACTTCACGCGCTTATGCCAGACACTCATTTGTGCGATCGAGTGTTGGAACTTACGCGCGGTCTCACGGATGACGAAAGGCACATCGCGTGGTTCATCTACAAGATCGAAATGCGGCGAGAGAAGTTCTTTCAGACCGTCGAGGGTCGTAAAGTTCTCACCGTCACGCTTGTATCCCCCGATCCAGTTTTCAGGCTCTGTAAACTCGCTCAGCCATGTATAGGGCGAAGTAATCACGAGTAATCCATCCTCGTTGATGAGCTCATGAATTCGGGTAACAAACTTCTCCGGCTCGTAGAGTCTATCGATGAGATTGCCTGCGAATACAAGATCGTAATTGTTGAACTTATCGCTGAGATTGCAAGCATCTCCCTGCCAGAAGTCACACTTATGCGCGGTGGCTGCGAGACCGTGCTCGGCGAGCGACGTTTCTTTAAAGCTAAACAAGTCGCCTTCATCGCGTATCGTGTAACGCTTGCTGTCGTTTTCTTTGAGCTGAGTTGCTGCCGAGACAAAGCGCGCAGAAAAATCGATACCATCGACGTGATCGAATTCGCGTGCAAGCTCGAAACTTGTACGACCAATCGCACAGCCGAGATCCAACGCACGGCGCGACTGTTTTTTCGTCGTCTTCTCGGCGAAGTATTTGAGGCATAGCTGGCCGCAGGTACCTGCGAAATTCGGCACGCCGTGATAATCGCTACCAAAATGGAACTCGATGTATTGAGAGACCTGCTCGTCAGTTTCGTAAGGGTTGCTTGTGGTGATAATTGGCTCCTCGCCTTCGATATATCGAAATCCGGCATGTTGGAAAAAGTGTCGTCTAAACGCATAACGTGAATCTTTGAGAGCGCTATTTCCTGTTGAGAAATAGCTGCCACCCTTGATGAGATTGTGTTGCCCGTCGAAGGTCGGCGTCGAAAAGTCGTCATAGACCTCGTGAACCTCGAAACCCGGCAAGCCGTCGATTGGCGTCTGAGTCCATTGCCAAACATTACCAATAATATCGAAAAATTCTTCGCCGCGTTTTGTGACCGTACCAAAGCGATCGACAGGGCAAGCCGACGCGCCGTGCTCGAGATTTATATTTCCCGGCGCAGACTTCCAATTGGGTTGGTCGCTTGGGATCTCCTCGCGCAGGCAAAACCATTCTGCTTCGGTTGGCAGGCGAACATTCTTACCCGTTTTCGCCGACTTCCAGCGGCAGAATGCGGCCGCCTCGAGGGCGTTTACATCAACCGGCCAGTTCCAAGGCATGTCGATCTCGCTCGCAATGGTGCGGTAGCGATAGCCGGTTTCTGTCTTCACCCAGAAGCTTGGATGACGCGCTTTGCTATGCTGCAGCCACCCCCAACCCTCGTCGTCCCAGTAATCGCGGGTGGTGTAGCCGTCGTCCTCGACGAACGCCAGAAACTCACCGTTACTCGTTAGGTACTTACTCGCGTTAAAGTTTGCAACCGGTGTCTCGAGATAGCCGTATTCGTTATCCCATCTATACAGCGTGTCGCGCCTGCTGCAACCCTGTTCGATTCGGCGTCCGCTTACTGGCAGCAGCACGTTAGTTGGTGCTTCGCCATAATCGTTGCAGTCTTTGAACAAAGGAGAGGGTTTTACTAACGACAGAGGTAATTGCCGCATAAGCACGGATGACGTTTCGAGGTGTATACGCTCGTGCTCTATGCCCATCATGACAATCCAGAGAGGATCATCCCAACCAATCGGCAGCGTTATCGGAACGGAGGAAATCAGATCGTCGACTATGTCTCGTGTTTTGTTGCGGTAGTCCAATACCTCTGCGGGCGTCGGCCAATCATAGTGGGCGTCGTCAAGGTCATCCCATGACATCTCATCGACGCCGATCGCAAGCATCGACTCGATACGCGGATCGAGCCGCTCTGGGATCAACTTGGCGACATGTAGTTTGTTAATAAAAAATACAGCGGTGTGACCATAGTAGAAAATGAGCGGGTGTCGCAGCGGCGTCGCCTTCGTGTAGTAAGCGTCGTCGCTGGCAAGGCAGTCGAAAAGACGTTCGTAGAGGCTAAAGGTTTGGTGGTAATAACGGCGAATCTCTTCGCGTTTCTTCTCTGGGTCACTGCCGTCTAGATAGCAGGTTTTGGTGACAAGCGGGTCGAGCCGTTCGGGGGCGTTCATTGCTGAGCGATCCTCTCTGCGGGATAAATAATGCCAAGGGAGCCACAGGGTGGTCGCTGTGCAAGGCAAGGGTGTTGACTATGGGTGTTGAAGCTGAAAAAGGGCGACTTAAGCGGTGAATTGATTCCTACCTAATACTTGTATTAACGCGCGGCGTCGGGGGCTAGATTCACCGCGCATGATTGTGGTCATTCAGGCTTTTGGGTGCACTCTTGCACTTATTGGCGTTTAAGCGTCTCCGCCGAACTGAAGCTTGGCTAGGTTAGCATACAGTTCACAGTCTTTCAGTAACGTGCCGTGGGTCCCCGTTGCAATCAATCTGCCGTTTTCGAGCACAGCGATTCGGTCAACATTCATCACGGTTGCTAGACGATGTGCAATTACCAGCGAGGTGCGGCCTTTCATGAGCTTTTCGAGGGCGATTTGGACCTTACGCTCGCTTTCTGCATCCAGCGCGCTCGTTGCCTCGTCTAGGAGCAAAATCTCCGGGTCGTTGAGGATCGCCCGCGCGATCGCGAGACGCTGCCGCTGCCCGCCGGAGAGGCGAACGCCCGCTTCGCCTAGGAAGCTGTCATAACCTTGGGGAAGTAACTCGATGAATTCGCTGGCGAAAGCCGATTCGGCGGCGGCGCGAACCTCGTCGAGCGAGGCATCTGGGCGACCGAAGCGAATGTTATCGATAACGCTGCCGGTAAACAGCGCCGGTTGCTGTGAGACGATCGCAATGTGACTGCGTAGCTCTGTCGGCGTGAGGTCGCGGACATCTATGCCGTCTAGCGTGAGATGCCCCGCAATAGGATCATAGAAGCGCAGAACGAGGTCTAAAAGCGTTGACTTACCGGCGCCAGAAGGACCGACGAGTGCCAAACTCTCGCCGGGGCGCACGGTGAGAGTTACCTCGTTAAGCGCCAAGGTATCAGGACGCGACGGATACGCGAAGCTCACTGACTTGAAGTCGAGTTGACCGGTAAATGTGTCAACAAGCTTCGCCGGAACCGCGGGCGCCTGAATCAGGCTTTCGGCTTCGAGCAGCTCAATCAGCCTCTCCATCGCTCCCGCCGCGCGCTGAAGCTCACTGATTACTTGGCTTATCGCGCCGACAGCGGTCGCGACGATAACGGCGTAGGCGACGAAAGCGGTGAGCTCGCCAGCGCTCATGCGACCATTGATCACGTCTTGGCCACCTACCCAAATCATCACCGCCAAGGCCGCAAAGACGAGGGTCATCACGACGGTAATGAGCACAGAGCGCATGAGAATACGGTCTTTGGCTACGTCGAAAGCGGTTTCGACATAGCGCGAAAAAACGCCGTCATTGTGCGTCTGCTGGTTGTAGGCCTGCACGGTCTTTATTTGCTGGATGCTCTCACCGACATAGGCACCCACATTCGCAATCTCGTCCTGGCTGTCGCGTGAGAGTCTGCGCACCTTGCGGCCAAAAAACATGATGGGGCCTATGACGAGTGGGATGCAGAGCAGCACGACGCTCGTCAGCTTAGGGTTGGTGATAAACAGGAACAGCGTTCCGCCAATCATCATTAGCAGGTTACGCAGCGCGATCGATGCTGACGAGCCAATCACAGATTGAATCAAGGTCGTGTCGGTGGTGATCCGCGACTGAATTTCGCCGCTGAGATTGTCTTCGAAATAACCCGGATGCAGATTGATAATATGTTTATAGACCGCTTTGCGAATGTCGGCGGTTACTCGTTCGCCCAGCCAGGAAACCCAATAGAAGCGTGCAAAGGTGCCGATGGCTTGCAGCACGGCTACTATCAAGAAACCGAGTATGGCTGTATTCAGCGATTCCGTTGAGCCTTCCACGAAGCCGCGATCGACGATTAGTCGCACATACTGCACGAGGCCAAGAGTGAGTGCGGCTGTGAACACCAGCGCCACAGAGGCGATGATGATCTGCTTAAGGTAAGGCTTGAGGAAAACCGAGGTGCTCGCTAATAAACGCGAACTGCTGCGGCGTTTGGCTGCCGATGGCTCTATGGATTCTGTCATGCGCGCAATCTAGCAGTTAAATCGAATAACACAAGTAACAACGCCAACTTCGTTGCCGAGGTTGGCGTTACCTCTCGACTAGTTATCGATTGGCTTAATTATTGTGCGGCGCGCTAGCTTCGCAATGCAGGGCCGCTGGGTACGAGGCAGAGGGCTGAGATAGGCTAGAAAATCGCGACTAGGCAGCCCTTTGAATCTGGCACGTCGTCCATGTTTACCTTACCGCCAGCTAGCACAGTGTTTAGAGCATCCTTTAAGTAATGCGCACTCGCCGTATTTTTTTGAGTTTCGTACCCGAGTTTGTCGTTGATTGGACCGCGGTAAAAAACCTCGCGTGACTTGGGGTCAATAACGAAGACTTCTGCGGTACGCTCGACACCCAGAGCTTTGGCAAGGGCCTGTCCTTCGTCTTTAAGCACGGTGAAATCAATACCAAACTCGTCAACCTCACGTGCGATGCGCGGGATGTTATCTTGAATGTTGGAATTGAACATCATAAATGCCACGTTCTTAGACTCGAATTCGGCGCGAACTTCGCGGTAGCTCGGCACAGCTATGCGGGCGATCGGACATCCGACGCCCTGTACATAAAGCACCAGAAGGTCGCGATCGGCGTAGTCGGCGAGAGTGTGGGTCTTGCCCGCCTGATCACTAAGTTCAAATTCGGGTATCGATCGCAGCCAATCGTCTTCGGCGAATGCCTGCGAAGAGAGAGCGAGCAGTGCGCCTAGCATGCTCGCCGCAAGCGCTACACTGCGGCCAAGCCGACGCGTCATCGAGGTGCACTTCATCGTTCGTGAACTACGCATGGTTGAGGCTTCTCCTTTAGCTTAGGTTCGGAACAAACAGTCTTCTCATAGTGAGTACGAGGGTAACAACTAGGTAGACTTACGCCTAGCCCTTTTTATTGATTAGACACAATAAGTTGCACGGTTTTCAAGCCGCTCCGGTACCTCGCGAAGCGCTGGCTAGCGCAGGACTTGCGGGTTTTCTCGAAGGGATTTCGGCTCCCACTGGGATCGAATTAGACAACTAATCGGCGTATAGTGCGCGTACCTATTATGAGATAACCCCTGCCTGACAGCTGCCACTACGTCCAGTTGGTGGCAGTCGAGATCACCTGAGCACTCGCGCGAGAGAAAGCATGTCATTTCAGAAGAACCTCACTCGGCTTTATTCGAGCCTCGTCTTCGACCGGCCTTGGCTGACGCTCTTTTTGTTGATCCTTATCGCAGCAGGTTTCGGGTATTACACACAGTTCTTTCGACTAGATGCTTCTGCAGACTCGTTGCTGCTCGAGGGTGACGCCGAATTGGAGTATTCCCGACAGGTTAATGTTCGCTACGGCATCAGGGAATCGGTCATAGTTGCATACACGCCTCTCGAGGGTGAGCTCTTTTCGCGCCCGGTGCTCTCGCGACTGCAATCGCTTCGCGCTGATCTCTTGACCCTGCCTCGGGTCGAATCCGTAGACAGTATTCTGAATGTGCCCATTTTCGAGGACACGCCGCTTACAGGTATCTCCGAAGATTACCTCACCGTCGAGCAGGACATCGACCTAGCTGCGGCGAAAGCTGAGCTGATGAGCAGTCCGGTCTTTAGCAATGCGGTTGTGAGCCCAGATGGGCAGACTGCAGGTATGCTAGTGAGCTTTGAGCTAGACCTCAAAGGACAAAACCTGCTCGCGCGTCGCTCCGAGTTACGCGAGGCAGAGGTGTTAGGCGTTCTTGATGCTGCGCAGCTTGCTGAGCTGCGCGCGGTTGAAGAAGAGTACTCGGCTTATACGGTGATGACCGGTGCGCGGCAATCTGCCACGATCGCTGAAATTCGCGCGCTGCTGGAAAACTATCGCGGCGAGGCACAGATCTATCTCGGCGGCGCGCCCATGATCGCCGATGACCTCGTGACCTTTGTGCGCGGCGACCTGTCTAGTTTTAGCTTTGGTGTGCTTGCCTTCATCATTCTTGCCCTCGGGTTAATCTTTCGCAAACTGCGCTGGATAGCGCTGCCGCTCGCCTGCTGCGCGATAGCAGGCGTGACCATGGTGGGAATTTTAGGCTTAATGGATTGGCGCGTGACGGTGGTGTCGTCGAATTTTATTTCGCTGCTTCTCATAATCACCATTTCATTGACCGTTCACTTAACGGTGCGCTATCGCGAGCTTCGCGCGACCCGGCGTTCGAGCAATCATGACAAGCTCATGCGCCATGCTATTTTGAGCATGTTTAAACCTTGCCTTTACACCGGACTTACCACGGCCGTCGCGTTTGGTTCGCTGATCGTTAGCGGCATCTCACCCATTATCTCCTTCGGATGGATGATGGTGATTGGCGTGTTCGCAGCGATCGTCGTGGTCTTTGGCGTGTTCCCTTCGGTACTCAGTTTGCTGCCACAAGACCAAACTAAACTTTCTGCTGATATTCGCCTCGGTGTTACCACCGGGCTTGCGCAAATCACGGCTCGATTGAATAACCGAGTGTTGGCCATTTATGCAGTTATCACGCTGCTTAGCATCGTCGGGCTTGCTCAGCTCAAGGTTGAGAATAGCTTCATCGATTATTTTCGCGAGAAGACAGAAATCTTCCAGGGGATGACCCTTTTCGACGAAAAATTAGGGGGTACGCTATCGTTCGACGTCATCGTCGACCTTCCGGATGAACCCGAGGATGTCGATGGGTTTGATGATGGCTTTGGAGATGGTTTCGACGATGGTTTCGGCGATAGCGGCGATGACGACGCCTACTATTTCACAGCGCCGAAAATGGATTTGGTAGAAGAAATTCACCGGTACCTCGATGATGATCCGCAGACGGGGAAAGTACTTTCCTTTGGCGCGGTCGTGCAGTTGGCGCGGCAACTCAATGGAGGCGAGCCAATAGACGGCGTGCTTTGGGCAGTCCTCTATTCGCGCATTCCTGAGACATTAAAAGACACCGTGCTAAAGCCGTTTATCTCGATTGATGAAAACCAGCTGCGCTTCAATGTTCGCGTAATTGAATCCGACCCCGATCTAAAGCGTAATGAATTATTGCAGAGAATCGAGCGCGGCATCGAAGAAAAGTTTGGATTTAGTGACGAGCAGGTTAATGTCACGGGCGTTCTCGTACTTTACAACAATGTCCTGCAGAGTCTTTACGAATCGCAGATACTCACCTTGGGCGTAGTGATGTTTGTGATCATGCTTATGTTTTTGCTGTTGTTCCGTTCGTTGGCTATCGCGCTAATTTGCATCATTCCTAACGCGATTGCTGCGGCCTTCGTGCTAGGAATTATGGGCTGGCTCGGCATCCCGCTCGACATTATGACCATCACTATTGCGGCGATTTCTGTTGGCATTGGCGTCGACAATACGATTCACTATATGCATCGTTTCCGGCGGGAATACCCGCGCTTTGGCAATTACCGGCAGACAATGTTTTTCTGCCATAACAGTATCGGGCGAGCGATGTATTTTACTTCGATGACTATCGTCGCAGGCTTCTCGATTCTGGCGCTGTCTAATTTTATTCCGACGATTGTGTTTGGCCTTTTGACAAGCCTTGCTATGCTCGTCGCACTTATTGGGTCGCTCACGTTGCTCCCTCAACTTTTAATTGTGTTTAAACCACTTGGACCTGAGACGCAGGCCGACGAGGCCCTATTGGGTTAGCAGAGCATTGGCGATGGCAGCAACTGAAGGGCCTTATTCGGGTGTTACAACTTCGCGGGGGAAAACCCTCTGCTCACTGGTAATGGCTCTGGCACTGACGGGCTGTGCGGAGGAGGCACGGGTCATAGCTGAGACCGGTCCGCAGGCGCCCTCGCCGGCACTTGCCCGCGGCGCAGCGCTTTATGCTGGCAGCTGCAGTGACTTTTGCCATGGCAGAGGCCCCAGCGCCAGCGAGGTGGCTTCATCTATCGCCTCTTCCTCGGTTGGTTTTGAGCCTTTCGCACGGAATGCCCCGAGTGACGCCCCCGATCTTTTTGACTGCACATGGCTTGCGACGAAAAGTGACTCTGAGATCGAACAAGTGATCATTGCGGGCATACCCAACACCCGCATGATAGGCTTCGGGTCGAATTTCCCCGAAGGGAAGCGCGATCACGCAGCCCTCATCGGCTATCTTCGCATGGCTTCGGCCTGCGAGACGCCGTCCGATGGTACCGAGCAGCCTAACAGCGAGCCACCGATTAACTAACGAATTAGTAAAACCGGATAGAAACCCGGCCAAAAATAAAGAGGAAGGTAATGATTTTAGCCAGACAGAATGACCTAAAGGCCCACACGCAGTCAGCGATAAACGGAAAAGATCAGGAAACCAAAGACGACGCTAAACCAGCGCGTGGCGGGTTAATCGATGAGAAACTATTCAACTCTCGCGCGATCACTATTTTTGGTGAGATTAACGACAAACTCGCGCGTTCGGTCACCGAGCGCCTTCTGGCATTGGCTGCTGAAAATGACGAGCCTATTTCGATCTACATCAGCTCACCCGGTGGGCATGTAGAATCCGGCGACGTCGTTTACGACATCATCAAATTCATCAAGCCCGTTGTTCGGGTAATCGGTACCGGCTGGGTAGCAAGTGCTGCGACAACTATTTATCTCGCTGCCGAAAAAGAAAATCGGTTCTCGTTGCCAAACACGCGTTTTCTTGTGCATCAGCCTTCAGGCGGCTCGCGAGGCTCGGCGAGTGACATTGCTATTCAGGCGCAGGAGATTGTTAAGATGCGCGCGCGCATCAATAAGCTAATTGCCGATGAAACCGGCCAGCCTCTTGAGCGCGTAGCCCAAGATACCGACCGAGATTATTGGATGAGTGCTGAGGAAGCGATCGAATACGGCATCGTTAGCCGTATCGTCAAATCGGCGGCAGAAATCTAGAGAGCCGCTCTCTTCTTCAACACGCTAGGCTTTGGCAAGCGAGGGCGTGCCAAAGTCGTGATTTTTAATTGGCAGTTCGCGCACGCGCTGGCCGGTTAAAATATAGATCGCATTGGTAACCGCGGCAGCAATCGGTGGTGTAGCCGGTTCGCCAAAACCGCCGAGTGTGTTATCCGACTCGAGGATATGCACGTCAATTTCAGGGCTTGTTGCCATTCGCACCATCTCGTAGTCGGGGAAGTTATTCTGTGCGACGCGACCACCCTCGATGGTAATCTCGCCATACATCGCTGCGGTGAGGCCGAAGATAATGCCGCTCTCTATCTGAGAAGCAGCGGTGTCGGGATTCACAGCAAAACCGCAGTCGATCGCACAGGTTACTTTGTGCACGACGGGACGCATATTGGCGTCCATCGAGACCTCCGCAATTTCCGCTACAACACTGCCGAAGCTCTCTTGAACAGCGATACCCAACGCATGCCCTTCGGGCAGGTTGCGACCATAGCCTGCTGCCTCTGCCGCGGTCTCGAGCACGCGGCGATGGCGCGGATGCTCGCTTAACAGATCGAGGCGGAACTGATACGGGTTTTTGCCCGCGCGGTGTGCAATCTCGTCGATAAACGACTCAGTGAAGAAGGTTTGTTGCGAATGGTCAACACTGCGCCACGCGGCGATCGGAATGTGGGTGGTGCCATCGACTACGCGTATGGATTGGTTGTCGATAGCGTAAGGAATGTGCGCGGCACCGGGAGTTTGCACGGGGCCGGTGAAGCGGTTGTGCCAGCCGCGAACCAGACCTGAGCTGTCGAATGCCGCCTTGAAATTGGAGGCAACGGCAGGGCGATAGTAGTCCTGCTGCAAATCGTCTTCGCGACTTAGTACTGTTTTCACCGGCACATCGAATTCTTTTGCTATTAGTGCGGCGTGGTCGATCACATTCCAGTTGAACGGCAGGCGTCGGCCGAATCCGCCGCCGACGTAGCTGTGATGGAAGGTCGCGTTTTCGGCGTCAATCCCTAGGATCGAGGCGATGCGACTCTTTATGCCGAGCGCGTCCTGCGTGCTCGTCCAGATGTCGGCGCGCCCGTCTTTTAAGTGCACCGTGCAGTTCATCGGCTCCATCGCGGCATGGGCGAGGTACGGTACTCGGTAGTTTGCCTCAATCACGTCGGCTGCGGAGTCGAAGGCGGCCTGAGTGTCGCCGATTTCTCGGTCTTCATCGCTGTCGTCGACGGCGAGGCTGGCATCGAACTGCTCGTAAATCGAGGCGCTCGACACATTTTCATTACCTAATTCTTCAAATACCGCATCAACAGATTTGAGTGCCTCTTTCGCGCGCCAATAGCTGTCCGCAACGACTGCTACTGAGTCTTCTAACTGCACGATTCTTTTGATGCCGCGGCGGCTCAACACGTCGCCGGCGTCGACTGATATGAGCTTAGTGCCGAAAACCGGCGCGAATCTGATGGCGGCGTAGAGCATGCCCTCTGGCTGCGCATCTATCCCATAGGGCGCTGACCCATTGACCTTGGCGGGGATATCGTTGCGCGATATCGCCTTGCCCATAATGTTGTACTGCTCGCGGGTTTTGAGCACCGGTTCGTTCGTGGGCTCGAGCATTGCAGCTTCGGCAGCGAGCTCTCCGTAGCTTAGCGAGCGGCCAGTGGCGTTGTGATGGACAAAGCTCAATGCAGTCGTGCATTCGGCAGCAGGAACTGCCCAACGGGCTGCGGCGCATTGCACGAGAAGGTCTCGCGCGGCGGCGCCGGCGTAGCGCATAGAATGTTCACCGGTGAAGCGCACCGAGGAGCTGCCACCGGTAGTCTGGAGGTTTGCGAGCTCAGCGATCTTTACGGCGCTTACGCTGATGAGTGGCGCGAGGAAACTCGGCGCACCAAGTTCGCCTGCGAAGCCTGTAACTAGGTCGCCATTCGCAAACAGATCGATGGCTGGCGCTTGTTCAATGTTGACGCGCTCCCAGTCCGCATCGAGTTCGTCCGCTGCCATCATTGATAGGGAGGTATGCACACCTTGTCCCATTTCAGAGTGGGGAACATAAATCGTGACCGTGTTGTCGGCCTCGATTTTAATCAGCGAGGTGACAAAGCTTTCGCCCGAACCTGCAATCTCAGTATTCGCGCGCCGATGACGGCTGGGCCGCGTGGCGGTGTATCCGATTAAAACACCTCCGCCGACGAGGGCAGAGCTTAGGAGGAAACGGCGTCTATTAATTTTCATGGTAGTGTCCTTTTCTTCCGTTGTTTAGGCTGTGGCTAGTGAGCGAATGGCACGACGCACGCGAGGGTATGTTCCGCAGCGGCAGACGTTGGTGATGCTGCTGTCTATTTCGGCGTCGCTGGGATTGGGGTTCTGCGCGAGCAGAGACGAAACGGCCATAATCATTCCCGACTGGCAGTAGCCGCACTGCGGTACCTGATGATCGATCCATGCTTGTTGCACCGCGGTGAGCGCTGGGTTCGAGGGATTGCTGCCGACGGCTGCGGTCGCGAGTCCCTCGATTGTGGTAACTTCTTGGCCTTCGATGGCGCTAACAGGAGTTACGCAGCTGCGCACCGCAACCCCGTTAATATGGACCGTGCACGCACCGCAGGCGGCGATTCCGCACCCAAATTTGGTCCCGGTCATCCCGAGCTCGTCGCGTAGAGCCCACAAAAGCGGCATATCTGGCTCGATATCGAGTGTTTTATCTTCGCCGTTAACTTTGAAATTAGCCATATTTAGCCCCTTATAAACCTTTGTAGGAATTGCCTGTTATGCAGTCTTTGTCTGTGATTTTCCGAGTTAATTCGAGTTTATAGTAGCGCTTGTCCTTCTTCAACGCTGATGTTGGCAGGCTGGGCTGAGATGGATTTCAGTTGACTCGCGAAGTTTTAACAGGACAATGGGAACTCTGCTCGCTCATTGGGCCAGCAGCGACTCAGGCTTTTGTCAGGTTTTGCTGGGCTGAAGGCGCGAATATTCAGGTGGTGCTCTTCTTCGAGCGTTGCCGAGCCAAAGACTGGGGTGTGTCATAGATAAGCGACTCTATATAGATCACTTACTAGACCACTCTCTCGAAACTACTTCGACAAAATTTATATCACAACACTTTTGAAGGTAAGACAATTATGAAGAAAATACTTGGCGGATTGATGGCCCTCACGCTTTCTGTTCTCGTAGGCTGCGCGAGTGCGCCTGCACCTGCAGTTGGCGTATGGTCGGTAGAATTGAACACGCCTCTGGGTAACCTGCCTGCCACGTTGACTGTCAACGCAGATGGTACTGGCACAATGGCTTCAGATGCACTTGGCGAGACTGGTATCGACGGCATTACCTTCGACGGCAACATGTTCATGTTCGACGCTGAAGTGGATGCGCAGGGCCAAATGCTCGTTTTAGAGTTTAGCGGCACAGTGGAAGGCGATTCAGTCTCCGGTGAGTTCGGTAGCGACTTTGGCGCCTTCGGCGTAACGGGCACGCGCCAGTAGTCGAACAGCAGCGGGTGCTGACGCGCTCGAAAATGTGTTTAAAAAAAGCCGCAGTAATGCGGCTTTTTTGTGGGTGTTAAGTGGTGTCTTTGAGCGAGGAGTTGTAGCGGTTAAAAACTCAGGACGAGGGTTGCAGCGGTTTCCGTGTCGGTCTTTTCGCGGCCAACGGGTACCTGTGTCTGATGCTTAATCTTGATCGAGAAGCGAAGCGAAAGATTATCCATGATCTGCGATTGAATGCCGCTTTCTGAGCGGTAGATGCTGCTATCACTGCCCGAATCAAGGCTAAAGTCCTGCGTAAAAAACGCAGTAGGAGAGAGGTTCCATACATAGTTACCTTCGACACGGCCGATCGCTTCGTTACTGCTTTTGTCCATCTGAACCGAGCGTCGCATCCCGAGGCCGACATTCATCGCAAGCGTCATCGAGCTGCTTGAACGCAGCATATTGCGGCCATAGTTTACTGAGAAATCGCTTTGGCTATCGAAACCACTAAAGCGGTCATCTTCGTAAGACACACGTGCATTTATAAAACTGAATTCATTGATGTTGTGGCCAGCCCGGCCGACGTGATAAAGCCGCTGTGCGTTAAGCTGATTGTTCTTAGATGACCGGAAACCGTCAGAGCTAAACCCGTAAATCCAATCACCTCGGTTCCAATCGACGGTGCCTTTGAATTTCACGTTCTGGTCATCAGAGTTACCCGAAGTCACGATTGCGCCGAATTCGATCTCGGTCGAAATGGTATTTTCCTCCTGCGCAAAAACAGGGAGGCTCAAAGCGCTCAGACACAGGAGTAAGGCAGTCGGGGTTTGAGGTCGAAGCATTGGTTATATCCTTAGTAATTGAGGCGTTGGAGCAGAATAATAACTACCCGCCGGGCAATTAGCTAGATTGAATCAATTTGATACATAGCGAGAGTGCGTTTTAGATAAGAAATATCGGCAGGAAGCGGAATAGTCGCAGTGGAAGTTGCGATAAAATCGTGTCTTCGTTAACCCCTTAATCGATTGGCTTGCTACACTCGGGTCGGAGAGTTGACACAAAGACGCTACGCCGGCTCGCGAGTTAGATACAGATGAAAACACTTTTTGTAATGAGGCACGCGAAGTCGAGTTGGAGCGAGCCAGGCCTTAAAGATTTCTTGCGACCCCTCGCGCAGCGCGGCCTAGACGACATTCCTGTGATGGCGAATCGATTTTTGGCGCGCGGCTGCATCCTCGATGCGATCGTAAGTAGCCCAGCAGTTCGAACAGAGACTACGGCACGCCTTTTTGCTTCGGCGATCGGATTGCCAGCTAGCCGCGTAACGAATGATGACAGCCTCTATTTCGCGGGCGCGCCGATGCTTCTGCGCGCTGTGGGTCTATTCGATGATGACTACAGCAGGGTCATACTCGTTGGGCACAATCCAGCGATCACCGATTTCGTTAACGAACTGGCGAATATGACCATTGACAATGTGCCGACGGGCGGAATTTTGCAGTTCGAGCTTGGGATCGACCACTGGAAGCAGATTTCTCTCGGTTCCGCGAAGTTGGTGGAGTTCGATTATCCAAAAAAGGACGTTAAATGTTAGATTTTCATGTGCTGCAGGACGCTTGCCTTCGGTCTGTCGCGAAGGCCCTTGTCTCTAAGAAGCTCATGTTTGTGAGTGCATTAGGACTCGGGATCCTTAGTAGCTGCGCCACAAGCGAGGATGCCGCGCAGGGAATGAGCGCTCCGAAGAACACGCCCGCGCGCGGCTGGCAGACCTCTCTGCGCGCCGACTCGCCCCTAGTTGGCGGAATTTGGGAGGTGTCGTCTGGTCGGTTCATTAGCGCTGAATCGCTACTCACAAAGTTAAAAATGACTGAGTATGTGTTGCTTGGGGAAAAACACGACAACCCTGATCACCACACACTGCAGCGCGAGCTTATCGCTGCGCTCGCCGATAACGGCGCTCTCGGAGCGGTGTCTTTTGAGATGCTCGCGACAGACATGATGCCGCGATTAGCCACGCTCGCCACGCGCCGATTTGCCAGCAGTGAGCGCTTGGCCGAGTATATCGAATGGGATCGACAGGGCTGGGACTGGAGCCTGTATGGCCCTCTAGTGTCGGCGGCCTATGAACGAGGTGTGCCTATTTACGCAGGTAACATCAGTCGCTCTGAGATGTCCGCCCTCTATGCCTCCGACGCCTCGGTCGTCGATGGTGCGGTCGGCGAGTTAGGGCAGGCGAAGCTCAGAGAGGATATAGACTCGAGCCATTGCGGAATGCTCCCAGAATCTCAGTTCGATGCCATGGTGCGCGTGCAACAGGGCCGAGACGAATCACTGGCTAAGAGCCTAGCCGACGCACAGCGTGATTATGGGAAACGCACCGTGCTCATCGCAGGCAACTACCATATACGTCAGGATATAGGTGTCCCTAATTACCTTCTGCGCGCTCATCCAGGACTTACGCGCGATGCTATCGCAGCGGTTGCCTTCCTCGAAGTGGTCGATGAGGAGTCGCACCCCGAGCGCTATTTGGACGACTCGGTTGAACTGCAGGCGTATGATTATGTCTGGTTTACACCTGCGCTTTCCGACAAGGATTACTGCGCGGGAATGAGAGGCGAAAGCTAACATGTGGCTGATACGTAGACGCGAAAAATATCTCGGAATCGTAAAAATAACGCTCTTTGCGACGACGCTGATCGGCTTGCTAGGCTTCTCGGGTTTATTAAATGCGCAGCGGTTAGAGTCGTTTGGGCGCGGGGCGCAGCCAGACGGTGATGACATTCTCGTTGATGATGCGGCAGGCGAATTCAATTTCGTGCGCGTTCGGTTTAACACGTATTTTAGTGGTGGTGGCTTCCGGGGAGGATTCGGTGATGGCCCATGGGCTATCGATTTTCCTGACGCGGATACTAATTTTCTGCGCGGCGTTTCGAGGCTCACCAACATTCGCGTCATGAGCAATCCTATTGTGCTCGAATTCGATGACCCAGAAATTTTTGATTACCCGTTTCTCTATATGCTCGAGGTCGGGCAGGGCGGCGGAATCGTGCTAAGTCCTGCCGAAATAGAGAACCTTAGGCAGTACCTGTTGCGCGGCGGGTTTCTTCTGATCGATGATTTTTGGGGTCAGCGCCAGTGGGATAATTTCTATGCCGCCTTCTCGCAGCTTTTTCCTGACCGCGAAATCGTTGAGCTCTCGCCTGATCATGAAATTTTTCATGTCTATTACGACATTGATGGACCGCAAATGATTCCAGCGCTCTATCGGTCCGATGAATACGGCGAACAGGGGATTAATACGGCGAGCAATCACGCGATCCTCGATGATCAGGGCCGCGTGATGGTGTTAATCAATTGGAATTCGGACATGGGAGATGGATGGGAACACACTTATCATCCAGATTATCCGACCCGATATGCTAACTCTGCCTATCGGTTAGGCATTAACTATTTGATGTATTCGCTTACGCACTAAACAGGCTATTTTTCGTTCTGCACTATCTCGAAAACAACGGTAACCGATGCGTCGAATTCAATTTCATCGAAGTTGTCCATCGACGCAGGTGCCGCTATTTCATCCATCGCCATCGCTCTGCTCATCAATAATTGCGGGCGCGAATTCCGCGTTAACGTCTGCGGGTAAAAATTTACGGGTTTGAGTGCGAAGCCAAGGGTCTGAGAGTAAAAAGCTGCTTGGTCTAGCGCATCCTTCACGGCAAGCTCGCGCACCTGTTTTTCTAATTCTTTTTCTTTGCTGTGTTCAAACTCGGTTGAGACCAGTTCTACTTCCTCATATTGATCCGCGGCGGCGGCAAGCAGTTGGAGCTCTGCTTCGCTAGCCACGGTTACCTGAAGTTTAGCCCCCACTTCAAAGCTATTGGTTTTTTGTGAGAGGAATCCCTTTTTTGGGGAGCTGGAGAATTTTGCATTATTGATCGAATTGGCGTTGATTCCGGCGTCGATGAATCTTTGCGCGAGCCTTGATCGCAGCGCCTGATTGTCTCGCATCGCCGTCTCTAACGAGCGCGATTCTGTGGTCACAATCAGCTCGACCTGCGCGCTGTCTTTAAAAGTGGTTAGGGTCGCTTTGCCCTCAATCGACACTTGATCTGGTCTAGGAAACACTATTTCGCGTATTTCCTCTTGCGTGCCTGAAAGCTGTGCCTGAGCTGAGGCGATGGCTGGGAAACACGCCATAAATGCGACCAGAGCCAAACGTCGCGAATAAAGGGCGAAGACACGAGACAGACGGTTGTTTAATTGAGCTGACATTGATTTTTCCGGACTGCATTTATTGAATCGTTGGGCATAGTTACTGAGTCGATTCTCAAGTTGCAAAAGTTTGCTGAATTCTATGTTGTATTCTCTGCTGGGTGCTATGTCCGCTTCTTTGACAGACATTTTGAACCACACTGGCAAAGAAATTTAGTTACACACTTGTAGTCAGCTGTCCCTTGACCTAAGTCCGAGTAAATGACAGCATGCTGGCATTGCCGCTAAGGTCCGCTGAGTTCTAAGGCAGACTGAAGCCGAAGACGAGTGGTAAGCGACCAATTCGGTTGATGATTTTATATAAAGAGACACTACCTTGGCATTGAATGAGTCAGACAACGGACGAGTATCAATGGACGCGCTAGTCGCGCGAGTGGGCTCGATACGCGCATCAAAGTCTGCTGCGGGTGGCTCTCCCTCATCGGCACATTCGCCGAAGCGGATGCTTTTCCTCGACCTTGTGTTGTCAGTTTTTCGGTTAAACGGGTTGCTAGTCGCCGAAGGCGACGCGATGACCGAAGATCTTGGTCTGACGAGCGCACGTTGGAAGGTTATCGGCGTTGTCGCGCTCTCCACTGCAGGGCTTACTGTTCCGGGAATTGCCCGCGTGCTCGGGCAATCGCGGCAGGCGGTGCAACGCATCACGGATGTCATGGCGCAGGATGGTCTTATCACGTATCAGCCCAATCCAAAGCACAAAAGATCGGTGCTCGTTTTGTTGACCGACGAAGGTAAGAGTGCGTACCACGCGCTGCGCGAAGTCCAGGATCCCTGGGCAATTCGCAACACCGAAGACATTCCAGTAGAAGAGCTGGAGACGGCTCTTCGGCTTGTGCGCCGTCTTATTCAGCGCCTCGATAAATAGCTCCTTGTTAGTAGAATTTATCACAGCGGTTTAGCCCCACCTCTTGCCCGAAAGCGAATCGCGATTCACAATTCGGTCCTGAATTTAAATCGACTCTCACACTCAACGAATTGCCGCGAGAGGGAAGCGCGCCATGACCACAGGTTCTTCCGTTTCTTCAAACCATCTAGAACAGGGCGCAGGCGCTAGCGTATTCGACGCCCGTAGCGAATTTCTCGCTGACGAGGCCGCGACAATTGCCTTTGGGTTCAAGCTCGCCCGAGCGACGCAGAGTGCGGCTAGCTCTGAGCTGCCAGAAGCTGGAATGGGCGCCGCGACAGCAGGCGGCGTTATTCATCTGCAGGGAGATCTTGGTGCGGGCAAAACAACGTTAACCCGTGGCTTCCTGCGCGGCTATGGACACGAAGGTGCGGTAAAAAGTCCCACTTACACGCTCGTAGAGCCTTATGAATTGGCACGCTGCAATATCTACCATTTCGATCTTTATAGGCTCTCCGACCCCGAGGAGTTTGACTATTTGGGTACCGATAACTATTTCGAGGCTCCTAATCTCTGCCTCGTCGAGTGGCCAGAGCATGGAGCGGGCTGGGCGCCTTCTGCGGATTTTCGAATTGAGCTGACCGAAACTGACGCGGGCCGGACTGCCCGTTGCAGCGCGCTTTCGCAGCGAGGTTTACAAATGCTCTCCGCTTTATTCGGCTAAGCTGAAACCCTGAAGATTCGCCGCTAGCTGCCGCTCTATATAGCGAGAGTGCCGACAATCGAGGTCGGATCTCTGCTGTGCGCGGGAAAGACAGCTCGTGATCGATTCTCGTCTGGAAAGGTAAATGGCATTTCAAACGACATCAGTTTTTTCGCATTCCCCTAACGCCCCGCAGCGTTCGGAAGGCGCACAGACGTCTGCCCTTTGTCTCACTGTGATCATCTGGCTATGTGCCCTTATTGCGCCGACGGTTATTGCAGCCGCGGAGGTTCGCGATCTCAGACTCTGGCGTGCGCCCGATCATACTAGGCTGGTATTCGACCTCAGTGCGGGAGTCGACTACAAGCTGTTTACCCTGGATGCGCCAGAGCGAGTAGTGATTGATATCGCTGACTCAACCCTCGCAACTCGTCTCGGCGATATCGAGTTCGAGGATAGTCCGATTACTGGGCTACGCAGTGCGACACGCAACGGAGGGCTGCTTAGAGTAGTCATCGACCTGAACACTAAAACAAAGCCGAAAAGTTTCACGCTCGAGCCGAATGCTGAGCTTGGCCATCGACTCGTGGTCGATCTCTATGACGAAAATGCCGTCGACAAAGTTGCGCCGAGGGAGCCCACGGCAGCTCGGGCTGCAACGACTGCCGAGAGAAAACCAGATAAAGTCCCCGATCAGCGCCGCGATATAGTGGTGGCGATTTCGGCAGGCCACGGCGGCGAGGATCCCGGCGGCATCGGCTATGACGGCAAACTCCAAGAGAAGAACATCACTCTGCGCATCGCACGCGAGCTCTACGACTATCTCGACAGAATGCCTGGATACTCGCCAGTTATGGTTCGTGATGGCGACTACTATGTAAAACTCTCTCGCAGGCCCGAGATCGCGCGTGAGCGCCGCGCAGACCTTTTCGTTGCCATTCATACCGATTGGTATAAGACGTCTCGTGCACGAGGGCTCACAATTTACGCGCTTTCAGGCGATCGCGCTGACCGAGAAAATGCACGGCGTGTGGCTCAGAAAGAGAATACCGCTGATCTTCTTGGCGGGGTCGGCAGCGATCTAAGCCTCGGTTCGTGGGATGATGACGTCGCGCTAACGCTTGTCTCATTGCAAATGGCGTGGAGCATGGAGCAGAGCGTTATAGTTGGCTCGCGCGTTCTCGATGCCGTTGGCGGCATCACAAGGCTGCGGAAAACGAAAGTTCAGCAAGCGTCTCTCGAGGTGCTCAAGTCTCCTGATATTCCATCCATTTTGATTGAGACGGGTTATCTTACTAACCCCGAAGAGGCGAAGCGCCTCAACACTCCCTCCTTTCAGAAGCAGCTCGCAGCTGGGATTGGCAGGGGAGTAATGGCTTACTTTTATGATGCGCCGCCCGAAGGAAGTCTCGTCGCGTGGCAAAAGGCGAATGGCGTGACGCCTGCTAGCTACACAGTGCGGCGCGGTGATTCCCTCTCGATGATTGCACAGCGATTCGGCACCACAATGGCTGCTCTAAAAGAGCACAATGCGCTAAAAAGTGACGGCGTGCAGATAGGCCAAGTGCTGAAGTTGCCTGGAGGAATCGAGCCCGCCACGCGCGAGCACAAGATTCAGAGCGGAGAGACGCTGTCGGGCATTGCCGCGAGGTATCGCGTTAGTCTCGCCGAACTTCGCCGCCTGAACGAACTTCGAGCGGATCGTATCCTTGTGGGCCAGGTCCTCAAGATCCCAGCCAGTTAGCTGTTTTTAGAGATATGCAACTAACTCTTAAAAGGCACCGCTAACAGTAACTTTTGCACGCGTTCTCGCAATAATCCGCGGCGCGCAGAAATAAGTGTAGGCAGTGCTATACTCACGGCACGCCCTCATTCTGCCAAATTTAAGCTTATCGCCGGCCTCTTACTTATGAATCGCATCAATCTCCTAAGCCAACGTCTTGCCAATCAAATTGCGGCGGGCGAGGTCGTCGAGCGGCCTGCCTCGGTCGTGAAGGAGCTGCTTGAAAACAGCCTCGATGCTGGTGCGACGAGGCTCGAGGTTGATGTTGAACAAGGCGGCGTAAAGTTGCTGCGAATCCGCGACGATGGCGCGGGGATACATAAAGAGGATCTCGCACTCGCGCTGAGTCGCCACGCGACAAGCAAAATTGCCGAGCTTGATGATCTCGAGGCAATAGCGAGCCTTGGCTTTCGGGGTGAGGCGCTTGCAAGTATTAGCTCGGTCTCTCGTTTGAGAATGACTTCGCGAGCGCGCGAAGACGGTGATGCCGACACCGCGTGGTGTGTCGAGGCTGAGGGACAAGAAATGGAGGCGCGGCTGACGCCTGCAGCGCACCCGACAGGGACAACTGTCGAGGTACGCGATCTGTTTTTTAACACGCCTGCGAGGCGTAAGTTTCTGAAAACCGAGAAAACCGAGTTCTCTCGTATTGAAGAAGTTTTAAAGCGAATGGCACTGAGCCGTTTTGATGTGATGTTTGCGCTGAATCACAATCAGCGCGCTATCCACAAATTGCTTCCCGCGACTACCGAAACAGAAAGATCGCGGCGTGTTGCCCTTGTGTGCGGGCCAGCTTTTGTCGAAAACTCGGTATTTATTGAGCGAGAAGCGGCGGGCATGCGACTCTGGGGATGGGTAAGTCTGCCGACTTTTTCGCGCAGCCAAGCAGACCTTCAGTATTTTTATGTTAACGGCCGTATTATTCGCGACAAATTGGTGACGCATGCAGTCAAGCAAGCTTACCGCGATGTGCTTTTTCATGGTCGTCACCCTGCGTATGTTTTGTACTTCGAAATGGACCCTGCCGGCGTCGATGTAAATGTGCATCCGACAAAACATGAAGTCCGTTTCCGCGACAGTCGACTAGTTCACGATTTCCTGTTCAGCTCACTCCACAAGGCGCTCGCCGCGATTCAGCCGCAGGATCGTCTGTCTGGCGCAGAGACACCTACTGGCGCTGTTTTCGAACAAGGCCAAGATATACCGCAGCAGAGCAGTCTTGGGTTAGCGGAGCTTCGGCAAGGATATGGGCGGACCGAGGCATGGGCCGGTGGCACCGTCGCGCAGGACAATCAGACTGCTGGCTTCGCCGGTAATGGCGCGGCCTCTGATTTCCCGTTCTCGTCAGGACAGCCTCGCTATTTCGGAAACTTAGGTTCTAGCGGCGGAGCGATAACTCCAAACGTCGTTCGAGATCAGCTTGCGGTTTACGGCAACCTGAACGAAATCGACGGCGACAGAGAAATCCCGCCTCTCGGGTTTGCTATCGCTCAGCTCCATGGGATCTACATTCTCGCGCAGAACAAAGACGGACTTATCATTGTCGACATGCATGCGGCACATGAGCGCATCACCTATGAACGCATGAAGACGGCGTGTCAGAATGAGGAGCTCAAGACTCAGCCATTGCTTGTCCCAATCTCGATTGCCGTGAGCCGATCTGAGGCGGATTGCGCTGAGTCGCAACAGGAGGTGCTTCAAAGTCTCGGTCTTCTTCTCGAGCGCGTCGCCGATGAGTCTCTCGTGGTGCGTCAAATCCCATCAATTTTGCGCAACGCAGACGTTGAACAGCTTGTGCGCGATGTGTTGTCAGATGTTTTGGAATACGGCAGCAGCGAGAGAGTGCAGGCGCATCAAGATGAGCTTCTTTCGACGATGGCATGCCACGGCTCTGTCCGCGCGAATCGTCAGTTATCAATACCGGAGATGAACGCGCTGCTGCGTGATATGGAAATCACTGAGCGCAGCGGCCAATGCAATCATGGGCGGCCTACCTGGGTCTATCAAAGCCTAACTCAGCTCGATAAACTCTTCATGCGTGGCCAGTAATGAGTGCGGCAAAGAAAGCAATGCCACCGGACGCCGTCTGTCTGATGGGCCCTACAGCATCGGGTAAAACCGCACTCGCCATCGAGCTGCTTGCCCACCATCCCTTCGAAATCATCAGCGTAGACTCGGCTCAGATCTATAGAGGCATGGACATAGGCACAGGAAAGCCAGATACCGAGACACTTCTTCGTGCGCCTCATCATTTGCTCAGTATCTTAGATCCGGCGGAGATCTATTCCGCCGCGGATTTTCGCCGCGATGCGCTGCGGTTAATAGGAGAAATAAAAGCCCGCGGAAACACGCCTCTTCTTGTGGGAGGGACGATGATGTATTTCCGTATCCTGCGCGACGGGATGGCTTCGATGCCTGATGCCGACGCAGAGGTGCGCGCTACAATCGAGGCGCAGGCGCGTACTGAAGGCTGGGCTTCAGTTCATGCTGAGCTCCAGAAGGTCGACCCTCAGGCCGCCGCGCGGATCCATCCCAACGATCCGCAGCGATTGCAACGCGCGCTAGAGGTCTATCGTGTCTCAGGAAAAACACTCAGTGCGCTTCACGCAGAGGAGGCGGCGTCGCGCCTGAAAGGCGATAAAAGTGGGCTGGACTTAACGTTTTGCGCAATCCAAGGGGTCGAGCGAGGCGTACTGCATGAGAGAATCAAGAAGCGATTTATTCAGATGCTGGACGAAGGTCTAGTCGATGAGGTGCGGAGTCTTTACGAGCGAGGCGATCTGTCGCTCTCGCTTCCGTCGATACGCTCGGTTGGCTACAAACAGGTGTGGCAACACCTCGCAGGTTATCTGAGCTATGAGGAAATGGTCGATAGGGGTATCATCGCTACACGTCAGTTAGCCAAGCGTCAGATTACTTGGCTACGCAGTTGGAACGATCTCCATAGTCTGCCTAGCTCCACTCACGATTCTTTGCGCAAGCTGTTGAAAATTGTTGTACCTGCCACCATCTAGTTAGCATCGTAAGATGCAAAGCCACCATAGCAGACGCATTGTCGAACGAACGGAGAACAATAATGTCTAAAGGACAAACACTACAAGACCCCTTCCTCAATGTATTGCGAAAGGAAAGGATTCCCGTCTCAATCTACCTCGTGAGCGGTATTAAGCTCCAAGGCCAGATTGAGTCTTTCGATCAGTTCGTCATTCTGTTGAAGAACGCTGTCAGCCAGATGGTTTATAAGCACGCGATCTCGACCGTCGTGCCCGCCCGTATGGTTAAGATTCCGGCGCTAAATTCTGGCGAAGACGATGTAGAGATCGACGGCGACGAAGCTGACAACGAGGCGTAAGCCTAAGGACTCTGTTTGTTTTTCGATCGCCCCGACTCGGGAGAGATATCCCTTCTGGTCAATCTGCACATCGATAATGATCGTGATGCCGATGACATCGTAGAGTTCGAAGAACTCGCACTTTCTGCAGGTGCGCAGCCGGTCGCAATTATCACCGGTAGCCGCCGCCAGCCTTCGCCAAGCTATTTCGTGGGCGCAGGTAAGCTCGAAGAACTGCAGGCGGCGGTTGCTGCGCACAAGGCTGAGGTCGTGCTATTCAATCACTCGCTCTCGCCTAGTCAGGAGCGAAACCTCGAACGCGAGCTCAAATGCCGCGTCATCGATCGCACGGGTTTGATCCTCGATATTTTCGCGCAGCGCGCTCGCAGCTATGAAGGCAAGCTGCAGGTCGAGCTTGCACAGTTGCAGCACATGAGCAGCCGGTTGAAAAGGGGCTGGACGCACCTTGATCGCCAGAAGGGTGGTATAGGGATGCGAGGTGCGGGTGAGACGCAGCTCGAAATGGATCAGCGTATTATCGCGCAGCGCATCAAGTCGATTAACAAAGCGCTCATCAAAGTGCGGTCTCAGCGTGATCAAGGCCGTCGCTCGCGGCGCCGAGCGGAGGTACCGACTGTTTCCTTGGTGGGTTACACCAATGCAGGCAAGTCTTCGTTGTTCAATCGCCTTACGAGTGCGCAGACTTATGCAGCAGACCAGCTGTTCGCCACGCTCGATTCGACGCTGCGCAAGGTCGAGTTGCCCAATTTCGGGCAGGCAATTATGGCCGACACGGTTGGGTTTATTAGCCATCTCCCGCACCAGTTGGTCGAAGCTTTTCGTGCCACACTCGAAGAGACGGTGCAGGCCGACCTACTCCTTCATGTGATCGACGCGGCGCACGACTCTCATCCCGAGTTTATTTTTGAGGTCGAATCGGTGCTCGCTGAGATCGGCGCGCAAGAAGTCCCGCAGTTGCAGGTCTTTAATAAAATAGACCTACTGCCTGGGCGAGAGCCGGAACTGCAGCGCAATAGCGCGGGGAAACCGCACAGAGTCTGGATCTCGGCTAAAACCGGAGCGGGTATTGAGACGTTATTAGAGGCTGTGAGCGAATTACTTGCAGGAGAGATGTCCGATCAGCTTCTGCGCGTAGCGCCGAGCGAAGCAAGGCTGCGAAGTAAGCTGTATGCTGCCAATTATGTCGAAAACGAAGAGATCACTGAGGACGGACATTACCTCTTGCGCGTCAGGATGCCACTGCAGGAATTCGACAGGATAAAGCAGCAAAGCGGAGTCGCAATCGAGGGCGCAAGGCAGACAGCGGAATAGTCCGGTTGCGCTGGGTTATTGGTCTCGAATTCGCTAAGATCTACTGTACGAAATACTGGACATGTCAGCAGCATGTTCATCCCGTAATATAAAGCTATGGAGAAACCAATGGCTTGGAACGAACCCGGCAACAATGGAAACGACAACGACCCTTGGGGCGGTGGCGGCCGTAAAGGGCCAGAGCAAGGCCCTCCCGATATAGATGAGGTCATTCGCTCGCTAACCAAAAAGCTCAACGGCATGTTTGGCGGCGGAGGCTCGACCTCTGGGGGTGCGTCGCCCGGTTCCAGCGGCGGTTTCTCTGGAGGGCTGCTCGCAGGCCTCGTTGTCGTTGCGGCCGTGATCTGGGCATTTGGGGGTTTCTACATAGTCGATCAGGCAGAACGCGCAGTTGTTTTGCGCTTCGGTAAGGTGCTCGACGCGACGGTTCAGCCCGGCTTGCATTGGAACCCGCCTTTGATTGATGAAGTCTCATTGGTCAATATTTCTGAGCTGAACGCCAAGACCTACGACAGCAACGCAATGCTCACTACCGATGAGAACATCATCGATATCGAGGTTACGGTTCAATACCGCATCGATGATCCGGTGAAGTATGTGCTGGCAGTGCAGGACCCCGAGCGGAGTCTAGATAACGCCGCTGAGTCGGCAATTCGCCATGTGGTGGGTGGCAACTTTATGGATCAAATTTTGACCACCGGCCGTGAGCAGGTAGCCGATGATGTTCAGCAGCGTCTGCAAAATTACATGGACAGCTACAGTACCGGCATTCTGGTCAGTCAGGTGAACGTTGTCCAAGCGCAGCCGCCGCAGGCAGTCAGGCCGGCGTTTGACGACGTGATTCGCGCGCGAGAAGACGAGCAGCGTGCACAGAACCAAGCACAGCAATATGCGAATCAGATAATTCCTGAGGCGCGCGGCGAGTCCCAGCGTCAGATCGAGCAGGCTAACGCGTACCGCGAAGAGGTTATCGCGGAGGCTACTGGTAATGCGTCGCGCTTCAATCAGCTGCTAGTTGAGTACCAGAAGGCGCCAGAGGTGACTCGTCAGCGTCTCTATATTGAGGCAGTTGAGGACGTCATGACGGCGAGCACTAAAATCATGATCGACGTAGAGGGCGGCAATAACATGCTCTACCTGCCACTCGACAAAATTATGGAGCAGAGCGGCCGCGGCCTCGGTGGCGCGTCAAGCACGCAGGACCTTAGGGCCTTAGCCGAGCAGTTATCGCCGTATATGCCTTCGGCAAATAACAACAGCAACTCTATCGATCGCAGCCGCGTGCCAACGAATACACGAGGAGTACGCTAAATGAAAAATTTTCTCCTGTTAGCAATAGTAGCTGTGGCAGTGGCTGTTGCCTCTAACTCGCTGTTTGTCGTTAAGCAGACTGAGCGAGCGGTAATGTTGCAGTTCGGTGAAATCGTTAATCCCGACATTGAGCCAGGCCTACACTTTAAAATGCCCGTGGTTAATACTGTGCGTAAATTCGATGCGCGAATCCTCACAGAGGACTCACCGCGGCAGCGTTATCTGACGCTCGAACAGAAAGCGCTCGAAGTCGATTCTTATGCTAAGTGGCGGATCGTTGATGTGGGGCAGTTCTACGTGTCGACTCGCGGTGAAATAGCAACGGCGGGTAGGTTGCTTGCGCAGCGAATCAATGACGGCTTGCGCGATCAGATTGGTGCCCGCAGTCTGCAAGAGGTTGTGGCGGGCGAGCGCGATCAGCTCATGCTCGATCTGACTGCCGATCTCAACGAGAACACCGCTGCCGATATTGGCATCGAAGTCATCGATGTGCGGGTTAAGCGAATCGATCTCCCCGACGACGTACGTTCGTCGGTCTATGATCGAATGATTACCGAGAGAAACCGCGAGGCGCAAGAGTTGAGATCTCGCGGTGAGGAGCTCGCGATAGGTATTCGCGCTGACGCCGATCGACAGGCAACGATTTTCCGCGCAGAGGCCTACAGAGACGCCGAGGAAATACGTGGTGAGGGCGACGCGATGGCTGCAAGCATTTACGCTGAGGCTTATCAGAAAGACCCAGAGTGGTTCGCCTTTACCCGCAGCATCAATTCGTATCGGCAGACCTTTAACAACAAAGGAGACGTTATGCTCCTCGATCCGGACAGTGACTATTTCAAATACTTAAAAGATGGCGAATTAGCCAACTAACGCTTCCCTAGGCTTATCTAAAGGCTAGAGACAAAAGGCCCAGAAACTTAAGAGTTTCTGGGCCTTTTGGGTTTCTGGCACCTCGTCTGTCTGGGCTAAAAGTAGATTCGGTGATTCTTCCGTTTATTGATGGGCGCGGCTGGCGTAAAATGACGGTTCGCGCAAGCCGACTTGCTCAATTGCCGTGCTCTTCACAACCCAAGACATGGCGGCGCTCTCTAAGGTAAGGAATGAATACGATATGACCAACGCTAAGCGCTGGCTTCTACCCGACGGCGTGGAGGAAATCCTTCCGCGCGAAGCTCACAAACTCGAATCGCTAAGACGAAAGCTGCTCGACCTCTACGGATCATGGGGATATGAGCTGGTGATTACGCCACTGATCGAATTCCTCGATTCATTACTGGTGGGCTCGTCGCATGACCTCGACCTTCACACATTTAAAATCACCGATCAGTTGAGTGGCCGAATGATGGGAATCCGTGCGGATATCACCCCTCAGGCCGCGCGTATCGATGCACATTGTCTTAATCGCGAGGGCCCCGTGCGGCTCTGCTATGCTGATAGTGTTTTGCATACCAAGCCTCGCGGCCTTCTGACTTCGCGGGTTCCTATTCGCGTCGGCGCCGAACTCTATGGACATGCGGGCGTTGAATGCGATATCGAATTGATTTGTTTGATGCACGCGACGCTTGAAGCGGCTTCGGTGCCGGACATCCATCACGTGCTCGGTCACGTGGGCATTTTCCGCGCGCTAGTTGATGCCGCGCAAATCGATGAGAAAACCGAGGCGAAGCTGTTCGACGCGGTTCAGCGCAAGGCTTACGACGAGATTTCGGAGGTGCTCAATGCGTCAGTCGCGAGTGATTCGCTTCGTGATCTACTTACTCAGCTTACGCAGTTGAGCGGCGACGAAAATGTGCTCGAGGAGGCGCTGGCCGCTTTTGCCTCTGCTCCTGAGTCGGTGCGCGCGCCACTTGATGAATTGGCGGCCATCGCGTCGGGTGTGCAGGCGCGCGTGCCAGGCGTCCGACTCTGTTTCGATCTCTGCGAATTACGCGGTTATCAGTATCATACCGGCGTTGTTTTCGCTGCGTATACGCCGATTCACGGGCGAGCGGTTGCGAAGGGCGGCCGCTATGACGATATTGGCGAAGTATTCGGGCGCGCGCGTCCGGCTTCGGGTTTTGACTGCGATCTCAAAACGCTCGTTAAACTCTCGTTGAGTGATGTCCCCAAGGCACCGAGTATTGCCGCGCCACTCTCAACCGATGCTGAGCTACTCGCGCTGATCGCGACCTTGCGTGCGTCGGGCGAACAGGTCGTGTCGAGTTTGAGCGACGTGTCCGCGAGCGCCGCTCAGCTTACAGAGCAGAACTGCGACCGCGTAATCGTCAAAGGCGAGTCCGGGTGGGAAGTTAAGTCAGTTTAATTTTGGATTGTGAGGCTAGCCAGACCGGCTAGGTAGTATTAGCGCCCTGCGTTTGGTGGGGTAACGATTGCAATGAGCAAGGTAACGAGAGAGCGACATGGCGAAATCAGTTGTAGTGTTAGGAACGCAGTGGGGCGACGAAGGTAAGGGCAAAATCGTCGATCTGCTTACCGATCAGGCATCGGTTGCCGTGCGTTTCCAGGGAGGCCATAACGCCGGTCACACGCTGGTTATAAATGGTGAGAAGACCGTGTTGCACCTGTTGCCGAGTGGCATACTTCGCGACAGTGTAACCTGTGTTATTGGCAATGGTGTTGTGTTGAGCCTCGACGCCTTGGTCAAAGAAATTACCGCGCTCGAAGACAAGCAGATTTTTGTTCGTGATCGCCTTCGCATTAGTGGCGCCTGTCCGCTTATTCTTCCTTCACATATTGCGCTCGATCAGGCGCGTGAACTCAAAAAGGGCGAGGGCAAAATCGGCACCACCGGACGCGGCATTGGGCCGGCTTATGAAGACAAAGTGGGTCGTCGAGGTATTCGCCTTGCCGAAACGCTTAACGAGGATTGCTTTGCCGAAAAGTTGAAAGAGCTCACTGAATATCATAATTTTATGCTCGAAAATTACTATGGGGTCGAGCCTGTCGACTTTGAGACGACGCTCGAGAGCCAGTTAACGCTCGCTCGAAACCTGCGCCCCCTGATCGACGACACGATCGATTTACTGCACAACCGACGCAAAGAAGGTGCCGACATACTTTTCGAAGGTGCCCAAGGCTCGTTGCTCGATATCGACCACGGCACCTATCCTTTCGTAACCTCGTCCAACACAACTGCTGGGGGCACTGCCACCGGCAGTGGCTATGGCCCACTGTATCTGGACTATGTACTCGGTATTACAAAAGCGTATACCACTCGTGTGGGCTCAGGCCCATTCCCCACTGAATTGTTTGATGAGGTTGGCGCTCATCTCGCGAGTGTCGGCCACGAGAAAGGGGCGACAACAGGACGAGATCGTCGCTGTGGTTGGTTCGACGCCGCCGCAGTGCGATTCGCGGTACGTATCAATAGCGTTTCGGGCATTTGCCTCACCAAGCTCGACGTGCTTGATGGGCTAGAAACAATCCGCGTGTGCGTAGGTTACAAGGGGAAGGGCGATAGCGCGTCTGGCAGTCTGATGGACATAGACAGCTACAAAGAGCTCGAGCCAATCTACGATGATCTGCCCGGTTGGACTGAATCAACTGTCGGCGCGAAAAGCCTCGACGAACTGCCGGAAAACGCTCGCGCCTATATTCGCTATATCGAGTCGGCTATAGAAGTGCCTGTCGATATTATTTCTACTGGGCCTGATCGCGAAGAGACCATTATCCTTAGACACCCGTTTGACGCGTGAGGCGTTAATGCTCCCAGAGGCATGCGGCGCCGATCGCGCCGCTAGCATCGCCAAAGGTCGGGGGAACTATGCGCGTGTGGATTTGATCATTAAACACGTGTGGTCTCAACAGGGCAGGGATGCGCTTATAGAGTGAGGCGATATTCGATAATCCTCCACCTAGGACGATGACCTCTGGATCGATCATGTTGATCACTGTGGCTAAGCAGTGCGCGAGTTGGTCTGCGTAAATTTCTAGACATACCTGTGCCGGTTTGAAGCCTTTCTCTGCACGCTGAGCAATTTCTAGTGCCGTGAGTTGCTCACCTGTGGCCTCAAAATAACTCATGCTCAGCCCTCGTCCTGAAAGTAGGGTCTCGATGCAATTGACGCGGCCACAGTAACATTCCCTGTCAGCAGAAATCATCGCGCGTGCACTCGCCGGCATGCAATTGTGGCCCCATTCGCCCGAGATACTGTTTGGCCCTGTGACTAACTTTTTATCAATCACTATTCCGCCGCCGCAGCCTGTGCCGACGATTACCCCGAAAACCGAGCGAGCGTTTTGTGCCGAGCCATAGCAGGCCTCCGAAAGCGCGAAGCAATTTGCATCATTCTCTATTCGTACCTCGTAGCCGAGCTTTATCTCGATATCTTCGAGCAAGCGTTTGCCATTGAGTTCAATCGCATTGCAATTTTTCATTTCGCCATTAGTGGAGAGGCAGCCCGGCGTGCCGATACCCACACTAAGATGATCCTTGAGCCGAGCTTGGAGAGACTGAATTAGTGCAGCTAAGTCGTCGAGAATGACCTCATAGTATTCTCCCCGGGTCGGGACGCGGAGTTTATGGATTATTTCGCCGTCGTTGCGGAGGACGATACCTTCGATTTTAGTACCGCCGAGATCGATGCCGATACGCATAATTGTTCTCTGTGAGCTCAGTTTGAGTAGGTAGGTTGAGTGTATAAAAACCAAAACTAGATCTTGAAGTCTACACTAATCTCTCTAAAATCGATTTCCCGTTTTATTTTTTGCCTAAAAGGATCGGAAAGCAGCAAGTGACACGCGCTCGCAATCAACAGGTATCACTCGAGGATACGCCTTATTATCACTGCATTTCGCGGTGTGTTCGGCGTGCCTTTCTGTGTGGTGACGATCCTCTGACTGGCCAAAATTTTGACCATCGAAAAGGGTGGCTGGTCCAGCGAATGAAGTGGCTTGCGAGCCAATTCGCCATCGATGTCTGCGCCTATGCTGTGATGAGTAACCATTACCACTTGGTACTAGGTGTCGATGTGAACAAAGCTCGATCATGGAGCGACGACGAGGTGTTAGCTCGTTGGACCAAATTGTTCCCACGTAATGCGAAACTAATCGAAACTCTGCGCCTCAACTCGAGCAGCAAGAAAGCAAGGGATCTCGAGGCCAAGACGTTGGCTGAGTGGCGGCAGCGCCTACAGGACATAAGCTGGTTTATGCGCTGTCTTAACGAGCGCATAGCGCGGGCTGCTAATCGAGAGGACAATTGTACCGGCCGATTTTGGGAGGGCCGATTCAAGAGTCAGGCGCTGTTGGACGAGAAAGCGTTGGTGACGTGTATGGCCTATGTCGATCTCAACCCGATTAGAGCCGGCGTCAGTGACAGTCTCGAGGCAAGTGATTTTACGTCGATTCAAGAGCGCCTGATTCGCCAGGCGCAGCGCGCAAAAGAACCCAATTATCGCCAGCAGCGATTGCTTAAACGCCGCAACGCACGCCATCTATTAAAGTCGAAGGTCCCCAAGCTACGGCCACTCTCCGAACCGGGGAATAAGGGGCAGAAGCCATTGCCGATTGATCGCGGGAGCTACGTTGCGTTGCTCGATGCGAGCGTACGCGCACTGAAGGTTGAAAACGCGACTGGTGTGGAGCTGTTAAACCCGCTAGGCAATCACTCGCTGCTTTCGCAGTTGGGCATGCAAGGTCATGGCTGGCTTCAAGCGGTAACTAAATTCCACCGACACTATGCGCTCGCTGCAGGAAGCACCGATTCGCTTCTCAAGTATCAGGCGCGACGCGTCGAAGCTGGCGAGGCGATGCGATCTAAGACAAAGTGGGTTCGCGGAATGGCTGCGGCGAAGCTGCTGTACGAAACTTAATCTCAGTCCGCTAATTTTTCACGCTGCGACTCCCTCCCCCCAACGCGTGCCAACGCAGATCTTTTCAGTAATCTTCCTCATCAAGCGGCCAAGTGTCGTCTGAATTTTCTTGAATCGTAGTTTTCTAAAGCTGATTGAAGCATGCCTGCCTTTTTTCGACAGTTCTTAGCCTTTTAGACTAACTAATTATTTAATTGGGTGTCCTTTAATTAAAAATTAGTTCCAATTTAGGTTGCAATTGATCTGATCGTCTCAATAACAATCGTGCGACACGCGGAGGAAAGTAAAATTTGTTATAAATTGGGTGTCCTTTATTTTATAACTCATTGCCTGAGCAAGGGATTTCTCATGTAGCTAATTGTTAATGTTGTATTAAGAACGGAAATTGCGTGGTTTTTTGTATGAAACAGCAAATTCTTGAAGGGATAATCCCTAGATATTGTTTGACAGAAAGTGTGCAAAACTATATCTTGCGTTATCGAACGAATTGCTAGGGTTTTGGCTAACAAGAGGGATCTTCGAGAGATGAACAAGCGCGCACAGGCCTATTCCGATAACTTTAGTGCAACGACGAGCGCTAGTGATGCTGCGTTCGATCATGATTCGAAACACCTTGCGGCAAAAAACAGATCGCGTTCGGCGCCATTAAACGAAATAGAAATTCGCGCAAGGCTTGATGCCTTCGCTAAAGAGCTTGCACAGGCGGAGCGCGATCGCGCCAAGCATTGAGGAGAGCTTATGTTTACTGCATGGCGTTTATCGGTCGTAAATTTTCGTAAACTTCTTGCCGCCGCTTCCCTAGTCTCTCTGCTCGCGAGTTGTTCGGCCGCGAACAACTACACGCCGCTATTGAACTCAGAACCAGGTGCGGGTGAGATCATCACCGAACGTACTCCGCGCACACTGCGGCTTTTCTACGCAGCGCTTCCCGATGTCGACAACAGTGAGCTCACACTCACGGGTCCGGAGGGAGATTACAGTCTGCGCGGTTTGCATACGATGGGCGCTGATGACCTTATGGTCGAAATTTATCAGCCGGCGCTGACTAATGGTTCCTACACCGTGAAGTGGGAAACACGTGTCGAAGGTGATCCCGCTATTTACGTCGGCCAGTACTCATTCGACGTCGCAATCCCGGAGTAAAGAGTTTTTCTGCATGAGCATCGTTTTTGCGAGGCGGGCATTAACAGAGTGAGGGAGGCCGGTCGTTCCGCTTTCCTAATAATTATTGGTCGCAGAAACGAGTTCACAAGTGCTAGAGAGACACCTTTGCCTCGGAATAGAGCTGCGTATAGAAACTGGGATCCAATGGAACTGTTCGGGAAATTTGACTAGCTGCTTAGTAACTTGACGAGCGAGAGACCAAGCCGTTGTCCGCTTAAAAACGCATCCTCTATACGACCACCCAAACACCAGTCCCCGCAGGCGGCAAGCTGACTCTCCTCATCCAGCAAGAAGTCTTCATCAGCCGGAACCTCAGTCTTAGCGTAGCGCCAGCCGTGTAAGTCGCTGTGCACGATAGAAGCGGCATCGAGCTCGAGAAGCGAGCAGCTCGCATCGATTAGCTGTTGTTCAATTTCCGCTCGATCGGCGTCGAAATTTTCACGTGCCCAACGGTTGTCGCTGTGGACGAGTAGTGAGTGAGTTGCGCCGCGCCGTGGTTTACTCGCGTTCGCAACTATTAGCGCTATCGATGATTCCTTCACCGTTGCTAGGTCGAAGTTGAGTTTGGGTGGAGCATTAAGGCCGAGCATTAGACTGAAACAGGGAAGATGCTTCGCGTCGTGCAGACGCGTGAGGTGACTAAAATTGGTATTGGCGAACAGCGTGCTGGTCTGCGCAGAGGGCGCCGTGCTCAAAACCCAGTCGAATTCGCCTAAAATCTCTCGCTGATCGTCTGTTTGCTTGGGAAAAACTCGCCAGCGGAACGGGGCGTCACCTGAGTCTATTTTTTCGAGCGAGCCTACTTCGCAGCCTAGATGAATAGTTATGTTACCCTCTAATGCCTTAAGCGACTCCTTACATAGAGAATTCATGCTCGGTGTTGCGACGAAGTGAGGTTCGAACCACTCTCGCTTATACGGCGCGCATCCCGCTTCAAGTGTGGTTAGCCGTGGCTGCCACTCTGCGATGCATGCGCTTTCGACTGGCCGCGCAAGAAACTGCTGAAAAGCTTGAGAGCGTGCGGTAAAGAACTGCGCGCCGTGGTCGAATTCGAAACCCTCGCGCCGCCGTGTCGCCATGCGTCCGCCGAATCCTCGTGACTTCTCTATGAGTGTGACTCGCGCCTTGTCTGCGAGTGTGTTCGCGAGTGCGGTCGCTGCCATTCCTGTGCCAATTATTAAAACGTCTTGCATGAGTAACTGCTGTCCTGCGCCCTACCGGCGGGTGATCTTAGTGTTGACCCTGCATACGCAGAGATTTGAAAGCGGGATTCATCGTGTCGGCTGCAATGCCTCAGAGACAGCGCTACACTTAGGCATAACTAAATCATAGCGCGCGAGAGAGAACTATGCAGCAAAAGCGAAGGCGTTCGACGACGGGTCAATCGAGAAGTGTGCTCTTTTTGCGTGCCCTGGTCTTTTTACTAGGTATAGCTACTCTCGCGAACTGCGCACCCACTGGAAGCGAGCATTCTCCTC